>Ga0302210_10000123_pt1 | contig 36338 bp, 31 predicted proteins | sample II_Fen_E3_2_FD_198793 | JGI IMG/M metagenome (GOLD analysis project Ga0302210, IMG submission 198793) | Peat permafrost microbial communities from Stordalen Mire near Abisko, Sweden - II_Fen_E3_2 | ecosystem: Environmental > Terrestrial > Soil > Wetlands > Permafrost | place: Sweden: Abisko... | reverse complement strand
TTACATGAAGGCAGATTTTATTCAGCCAGATGATATCTGGACTGTTCGGAAAATAGCGTTGTGCCACCGTTTGTCAGGGAACTTTGAAAAAGCATTTGAGTATTATCTGCATGTTGATTATTTGAAACCTAATATCTCTGGTGTTCTGATGCAGATAGGACATTGTTATCTGGAACTGAAAAAGTTTAATGAAGCATTGGGAATTTATTTTAAACTAGATGCTTTGGACGGCGAAAATGTAAAGGTTTGGAGAGCTATCTCCTGGTGCTCTTTTGTTTCGGGCAATATCAAACAGGCTCATTATTATAGCGAAAAGTTATTGGAGTATGTTGAGCCGGGTGCTCAGGATTATTTGAATGCCGGACATGTAGCATGGTGCCAGCGAAGAACAAGTGATGCAATTGAACATTACCGAATAAGCTTAAGTTTGCAGTTGAATAATTGGGATGTCTTCATCGAAACTTTCAACGAAGACAAAGCATATTTAATTGTCAATGGAATAGAAAAAGATGAAATACCATTGCTGCTCGATGCCCTGATGTCAACTCCCAATATTTAAAGGAGATTAAAAGATACACCCGAGTCCCCATTCAATGAATTCTGCTTTCTGAAGGTGAGTTTTCAATCCCAGCGAAAGAAAATAACGCTCGTTCAACGCGTATTTTAAAGCAGCTCTACTGTAAAACCACCCATCTTCTTTGTCAATATCATATTTGTATATGAGTGGTTTATGTAATTTGCCAACTTTTGCATCGTTGTAGGGTGACAGGTTTTTAAGCGGGTCGTAAAGATATAAGCCAAAATCAAATCCGGCAATAAATCGTCCGAGTAATATCTCGTGTTGCCACGAAATTCCGGTACGAATCTTGTTTTTGAACTCATCAGTTGTGATGTAGGTTCTTTCAAACGATGTTTTTCCATTGTATGCACCATCGTAAAACGCATCGACTCCAAGTCCCATTCTGTAAAAGTTCGATAGAGGCCGATAAACGCCAAAGGAGACTGAAGCGATTGGAAATGTTTTGTTGTCCTTGTAATAAAGCTGTCTGAAACCTCCCGAAATAATGACTTCGTAACTAAATTTTCGAGGAATTTTTGGTGCATAATGTGCTGTGGGTGCCTGAAAATTCTTGTAATTGGGAAAGTACTTTACACCCACGAAACCATTTATTAGATTTAGCCCGGAATTCGGTGCAACTGCACTACCGTTCGACATGTGATTCCACGTGTATTCAGCCATCAAACTAAACCCTTTTGCAATAGGAATTTCAAGACTTCCACCTCCGGCAAAATAAACATTTAGGGCAGAACCGATAGCGCCGTTAGTTCCGGTGAGCGATGGTAATGTGTTGCCTTGTGAATCCTTGTTCGTGTTATAATAGGTTTTAGTCAGATAGCTGGCTCCGGCTCCTGCTTTTAGGCTTAGATTAAATAAATCCGTTCTTATCAAAGGAAAATTGATGTACGGATAAAGGGCAAAAGCATTTCCAAGCTTTTGCAAATTCCCCAGATTCAGCCAAACAGCTCCAACTCCAACTGAAGGAAAACCTGTGAACTGATGCCAGGATTTTTCACCCATGGTTTGAAATTCCAAGGATAACTCTGCTCCGGTCACAGGATTCGAAACCAGTTCCTTAACGTGCTGGTCGTGAGCAAGGATTTTACCATAAATGCCTTCCAGCTTCCAACTGTAGTTCTCAGATGTCTGAGCACATAATGTGTTTATGCTTAGTATTGAGATAATAAAAAAGAGGTTTTTCTTCATAAAAGCCTGATTAGTTATTGCCGACGCATTCGATTTTTTTGGTTACCTTTGACACCACAAATGTAGTAAATTATTTAGTAATTATAAATTGTTAATTGACTTGTATGTTTTCAATTTTTAAAAAGGAACTCAGAGCTTTTTTTAGCAATGCAACCGGTTATATTGTTATCGGTATATTTCTGATTCTCACGGGGCTGTTTCTTTGGGTGATACCCGGAGAGTATAATGTCCTGGATGCGGGCTATGCCAATGCTGATGGTCTTTTTTATTTGGCTCCATGGCTGTTTTTGTTTCTTTGTCCTGCTGTTACAATGCGACTTTTTGCTGAAGAAAAACAAACCGGTACGTGGGAGTTTATTAGTACAAAACCAATAAGTAAACTGCATATAGCTCTTGGAAAATACTTTGCAGGTTGGGTATTGGTTACGCTGGCCTTGTTACCTACTTTATTGTATTGTTTTACTGTATCTCATATAGCTGAGCCAGTTGGTAATATTGATTCAGGAGCTTTCTGGGGTTCGTTTATCGGGCTTTTATTTCTGGCGGCAATATATGTGAGTATTGGTCTGTTTTCCTCATCTGTGTCAAACAATCAAATTGTTTCGTTTGTTGTGGCTGTAGTTCTTTCTTTCTTTTTTTACTACGGATTTGAGGTTATTACCGGCTTCTTTACGTCTGGTGAATCAATCCAGGTTATTGAGAATCTGGGAATTCATTCGCATTATAAATCGATGAGTCGTGGGGTGATTGATTCTCGAGATGTGCTTTATTTTTTGTTGGTTTGCACTGGATTTATATCGGCTACGGTATTGAAAATAAAAAGAAAATAGTAATACAAACTAACGGCTTTTATTTAAAAACAAAAGTTGAAACAATGATATGGATAAACCGCTTATATTAATAACGAACGACGATGGTCATGATGCAAATGGAATAGCAGTTCTGACCCGATTAATGATGAAAATAGGGGATGTAGTAGTGGTTGCCCCTGATGGACCACGGTCGGCTCAGTCAAATGCACTTACAGTAACACATCCGATTCGCTTTAAGAAAATTGAGGAGAAAGAAGGCTTAGTTCGGTATATTTGTACAGGTACTCCTACCGACTGTGTAAAACTGGCATTGAATGAGATCGTTGAACGAAAACCGGATTTGGTGGTGGCAGGTATCAATCATGGGTCAAACTCAGCCATTAATGTAATTTATTCGGGCACTATGGGTGCTGTTCTTGAGGGTTGTGAAAATGGTATTTTATCAATAGGCTTTTCTATTTGCAACCATTCTATGGATGCAGATTTTAGTGTTTTTGAACCCTATGTTTTTCAAATAACCCAAGAGGCATTGCGAAACGGATTGCCACACGCTACCTGTCTGAATGTGAATGCTCCTGTAGGAGAAATAAAAGGAGTTAAGGTTGCTCGCCAATGTGATGGAAGGTGGACAAAAGAATATGCTAAGCGTACAGACCCTCGGGGTGGATCTTATTTCTGGCTCACAGGCAATTTTGAAAATCATGAGCCTGAATCAACAGATACCGATGAATGGGCGCTGGATCACGGATATGTTTCTATTGTGCCTACTAAAATAGACCTGACTGCATATCAGGCTATGGATGATGTTCGGGGCTGGAAATTATAAACAGAGACTAAAAAAGCGGTAAGCAGTAAGCGGCAAGCAGAAGTAACCGGATTCAATGGAGTTACATCTTCTTTAAGTAAACAAATAAACCAGTTCCCAGTCAACAAATTGACCAACATGAAGCGCTTCAATAATTTTCTTTATGGTTTTGTTCCGGGTTTAATACTACCTGTACTATTTATGTGGGTGTATTTGAATCGGTTTTATCCGCATGATTTGTCTTTTATTGAAACACTGAAAGAACTTTATCCGGGTATATTGTTGGGAAAATTGCTTTTGCTGTCAGCCATGCCTAATCTGGTGCTTGTTTTTGTGTTTTATAAATCAGACAGCTTTAAAATTGCTACAGGTGTACTTATAGGCGGCATGCCTTATTTTATTGCAAGTATTTTTATGCTTTAGTTCAGAGGTAAGAGGTAAGAGGTAAGAAGTAAGTACCCGAACCAGCTTAAATCATTAACCAACAAACATAATCAACAAAACATACCAATTAACCCTATGCGATACTTTATCATAGCAGGAGAGGCTTCGGGCGATTTACATGCTTCGAATTTAATGCGGGAGCTTTTGAAAGAAGATCCTGAAGCTCAGTTTTGCTTCTTGGGTGGTGATCTCATGCTTGCGCAGGCTCATGGCGGGAAGTTGGTAAAGCATTACCGTGATATGGCTTTCATGGGCATCATTGCTGTGCTTAAAAATGTCAGAACTGTACTGAAAAACCTGAGAGATTGTAAGCAGGCCATTGTTGATTTTCAACCTGATGTGTTGATTTTGGTTGATTATCCAAGCTTTAACCTGCGCATGGCTCGTTTTGTAAAAGAGCATCTGAGCGCTAAAGTGTACTATTATATTTCCCCTAAAATATGGGCATGGAAAGAATATCGTATCAAAGAGATAAAGCGTTATGTGGATAAAATGTTTAGCATTTTTCCTTTCGAAACAGCTTTTTATAGTAAGCATGATTATCAGGTAGAATATGTTGGAAATCCAACGGTAGATTCTGTGTGTTTGCGGCCTAATCAGGGGCAAACGTTCCCGGAATTTTGCAGTGAAAATCAGTTACCGAATAAGCCTATAATAGCATTATTGTCAGGTAGCAGAAAGCAGGAGATAACAGCTTGCTTGCCTAAAATGCTTGCTGCTGCTTTGAATTTTCCGGAATACCAAATTGTCATAGCCGGAGCACCGGGAATTGATGTCGGATTTTACAATGAGATACTTGGTGATAGTAAAGCCCGGATTGTGACAGGAAAAACTTACGAACTCCTGCAGCAATCTCAAGCTGCTGTGGTTAACTCCGGAACTGCAACGCTGGAAACTGCTCTGATTGGGATTCCACAAGTGGTTGTGTATCATGTTGCATTCGGAAAGGTAGCACTTTGGGCTAAAGATCTAATCATTAAAACGAACTATATTTCGCTGGTAAATATAATCGCTAATAAACTGGTTGTAAAAGAACTGATAGCTAATTTATTCAGTGTGGAGAATGTGTCGGCAGAATTAAGCCTGCTTTTGAGGAATAATATCTATCGCCAACAAATATTGGAGGACTATTCAATCATAAAAACTACTTTAGGTGAACCGGGAACAGCCGGGCGAGCAGCGAAGAAAATGGTATCTAGTCTGTTATCTCGAATAAACGATTGAAGTTTAATTACATTACCTTATCAGCTTATCACACATGCCATGGCAATGCTATAGAACTTCGATTGCACGCTTTCGCTACGCGATGTCAATACCACAGGTTTCTCAGTGCCTTGTAGCAATCCACCCATTTCGGCTCCCGCAAAAAGCGATAAGCCTTTGTAAAAACAGTTTGCACATTCAAAGTTTGGAAAAATTAGTATGTCGGCATCGCCCAGTATAGGGGATGGTACATTTTTTATGCTTCCACGCTCTTTGTCCAAAGCCAGAAAAATATCTAATGGCCCATCCATGATGACATTTCCGAATTCACCTTCACGCCACATTTGCATAATGTCAAGATAATCCTGCATGTAATGAATCTTAGGATTAGCTACTTCGGTTGCATGTATTAATGCCACTTTAGGCTTTGAAATACCGAATTTATACGCGGTTTTGATGGCATATTTAATCATGGCAGTGCGTTGAACTAAATTGGGTGATGGAATCACAACCGGATCGGAGAAGAAAATCAACTTGTGATAGTTCGGAATTTGTAGGGCTGCATTAAATGTGAGTACATTTCCAGCGGGTAATATCCCTTTTTCTTTGTCCAAAATGGCCCGGAGCAATACATCAGTATTCACTAGCCCTTTCATTAAAATATCAGCCTCTCCGGCTTTTACCATCCGAACCGCTTCCAATGTGGCCAATTGAACTTCAGGAATGTCTATAATGTGAATAAAAGGAGATAAGTTATGTTCTTCAAAAAGATGAGGTGATTCAATGGAAGCTACATCGCCAATCAAAAATGCTTCAACAATGCCCATGTCTACAGCTTTTAGAACAGCATCCAGGGTGTGTGAGTCAACAGCATTGGCCACTGCAAGGCGTTTGCGTTGATTTACGCTTTTAAGATGTGAGGTGAGTTCGGCAAACGATGTAATAAGTTCCATTTAAACCTGATTTGTTTTGATTTCAGGACAAATGTATGAATAATATTTGTTCAAAACAATATCTTAATTGTGAATCAGGCTCTGTGTTTAAATAATTGCAATACAGGTTTTTAATTGAGTTCTTTTGATTTGTTTTTTTACTTTCGGTTTTTGCTTTTTAGCTCTAAAAAACAGTCCTGTTTTTATTTTTTGTCTGTGCTTTACTTTCAATCTGTAATGATATGCTTTTCTTCTTAATAAACGAATCTATAACGACATTTAATAATTACAATTGAGTTTCAATTGTAATTGTAATATAGGATGACTTCATAAAAGTAATAATTCTGTGTTTTTCCTGATATTATACTTTCTATAAGTATTTGAGTTTTATAGTTTGTTGTAATAAGCTACAATTTTGATTAAATTCTCTTTTTTTATATTCTTTATTTTATCGATTTTTATAAAATCCTCTATTTTCTGTTTTTGATCTTGTAATGCTTCTATTACGGATTCAATATTTTTTATTTTATATACTTTTGACTGATTGTTTATTAAGTAGAAAACTGCTGGTTCTTTAATAAATTCAGCTGGAATACCTACTCCGATTATCGCCTTTGGACCTTCAGCCGGTTTGTATTTTACGATGTATTTTTTGACTAAGCTGCATTTGCCGGACTCTATTAATTCAAAAAATCCACCTTTATTTATGAATGCTAAGTGTTTGAACACAGATTCTCCTATTTGTACTTTTTCTATGGCAAGGGGGTCTCCTATGACATAGTTTACGCCTTCCACTTGATATTGCATTTCATCGGAATACACATTATATCGAATGGGTATTTTTAAAATGGAACTATCGTTCATAACAAAACTTCCGACTCTGAATTCTGTATTTAAATAAGGTGTACCTTCTATGTCTTTATACTCGGTTGCTTTTTCGGGATGAAAGCTCTTGTAAATAGAATATTTATTTAAGAAGGGATCAATTCGTTGAGAATGGATTGTTTGAGATAATACAGATAAAAAAAGAAATAAAATGAACTTCAATGTTTTCATACGCTGGAACTTTGAATGTTTACGATTTTTGAATTTGACTTATTTTTTCTGACTTTGATTGATAAAAGTCAAATTGACGACATAATTCTATGCAAATATATTCATTTATTTTATAAGTTTGCAAAATGATGGTTTAACCCGAATGTCAAATAGATCTTTTAATATTGAGTTGCTTTGATGATAAAAGTCATTTGTAGTCTATATTGCATGAAATTGCTTAAATATACATCGGAATATTAAGTTTAATTAAAAATAAACTTTACGTTTGTGTTACCCCGTTATTTATAAATATCTTTGATTCATTTAAGTTATATATCTTCATATTTGCCTTATGAAACGATTTAAATTAATCAACAACATTTTCGGATGGTTTACTTTTGCGATAGCAGCTTTGACGTACTTGCTTACTATGGAGCCTACTGCTAGTTTCTGGGATTGTCCGGAATTCATTGCCAGTGCCTTTAAGTTTGAAGTGGGTCATCCTCCCGGTGCGCCATTATCTGCTCTTTTTGGCCATTTCTTTTCTCTATTTGCAAAAGACAACAGTCATGTTGCTATTATGGTAAATTCGTTTACTGCTTTATGTAGTGCGTTTACCATTCTATTTCTATTCTGGACTATTACGCATTTGGCTCGTAAGGTTATTATAAAGTCGGAAGCTGATTTTACAAAAGCTAATATTATAGGAGTGATAGGAGCCGGTTTGGTTGGAGCGTTAGCATATACCTTTTCCGATACATTTTGGTTTTCGGCTGTAGAGGCAGAGGTGTATGGATTTTCAGCTCTTTTTACCGCCTTGGTTTTCTGGCTGATACTGAAATGGGAAGATGTTGCAGATAAACCAGGTTCAGATCGTTGGTTGGTGGTACTTGCTTATTTGATGGGACTTTCCATCGGTGTCCATTTGCTCAATTTATTGGCTATCCCTGTTGTGGTGATGGTTTACTATTTAAAAAAGCATACACCATCATTCAAAGGGGTGTTACTGGCTTTATTAGGTGGTGGAGTAATTCTGGGAGCAGTATTATATGGATTGATTCCCGGATTTGTGGAAGTGGCCGGCTGGTTCGAGTTGTTCTTTGTTAACCAACTTGGATTTACATTTAATACAGGTTTGTTTGTTTATATTATTTTAGTTTTTTCCTCATTGATATGGGCAATCTATGAATCGTATGTCGATAAAAATAGATTGAGAATGTATGTGTCTTTTATACTGGCAGTTTCTATTACCGGTATTCCGTTTCTAGGTGCCCGGTTGTTGGTTGGGTTGATTATAATTATTGGTTTGTCCGTTTTCTTCTACTATCGCAGAGCTACAATCAGTGCACGCTGGCTCAATACCATTATATTGATGGTTGTTATGGTTTTGATTGGATATTCCTCCTATACCATAATTATGATACGCTCGTCTGCCAATCCTACTATGGACCAGAATAACCCGGATAATCTATTTTCATTAAGATATTATCTCAACAGGGAGCAGTACCCCGATAGTCCTTTACTCTTTGGCTCCACTTATAATGCTCCTGTGAAATTTACAGCAGAAGGGAATGGTTACGCTCCGGTACAAAAAGAAAAAGGGCATCCTTTTTATAGCTTGAAAACCAAGAAATCGGCTGGTGATAAAGATGAATACATGGTGGTAGGTCATAAAGGTGACAATGAATATGAAATGGATGAGCATTTTGATATGTTTTTTCCTCGCTTGTATGATAGTAGCCCAAGATCAATAGAAGCCTATAAATACTGGGGAAAAATTACCGGCGTACCTGTAAGTTATGAATATTGTGGTCAACAAAAGACCGATATGAAACCTACTTTCATAGAAAACATGCGTTTCTTTTTCAACTATCAGATTAATTTTATGTACCTGCGCTATTTTATGTGGAATTTTAGTGGCAGGCAAAATGATATACAGGGAAATGGCGAAATTGAACATGGAAACTGGATAACGGGAATCAGCTTTATTGATAATCTCTTAGTTGGTAATCAGGAAAATATGCCATCGCAGCTAAAAGAAAATAAAGGTCGAAACACGTATTTTATGCTGCCATTGCTTCTCGGTATTATCGGAATGATTTTTCTGCTTTACAGTGGAAAATCCGGAATCGAAAAATTCGGGTTGATTATGCTGCTATTTGTTCTTACTGGTATCGCTATCGTTGTATATCTCAATCAATCGCCATATCAACCGCGTGAGCGCGATTATGCATATGCCGGGTCATTTTATGCTTTCAGTATCTGGATAGGGATGGGTATTTTGGGTATAATAAGGTTGATTGATAAATATTTGCCTAAGCTTCCACGTACTGTGATGGTAACCATTGTAGTTGTTTGCTGTTTGGGTGTTCCTGTGTTAATGGCTCAACAAAACTGGGATGATCATGATCGTAGTAATCGGTACACTTGTCGGGATTTTGGACAAAATTATTTGTCTTCGTGCAAACCCAATGCGATTATTTTTACCATGGGTGATAATGATACTTTTCCCCTTTGGTATAATCAGGAGGTGGAAGGTTTTAGAACCGATGTGCGGGTGTGTAATCTTAGTTATCTTCAAGCTGATTGGTATATTGGCCAAATGAAACGCGAAGCCTACTCTTCAAAACCATTACCTATATCGTGGGAGCCGAAAGATTATGAACCGGGTAAAAATGAGATGGTTGAAGTAGATTCGCTGATGCCAAATCTTGATGTAAAAACGGCCTACAATTTTATTCTAAGTTCAGATCCTCAAACAAAAATACAAGGGCAATCTTATATACCTACCAACCATTTGTTTTTGCCGGTGTATGCACAACAGGTCATTAAATCAGGAACTTTGCCTGCATCCAGAGCCTCGGAAATTATTCCGCAGATTAATTTTGATCTTCGTCGAGGTGTAAGCAGAAGTGATCTTATGATTATCGAATTGTTGAAAGAAAACAATTGGAAACGTCCGCTTTATTTTGCAATATCAATTGGTGGAGAGTATCTTGGGCTGAAAGATCATTTCGAACTTACCGGCTTAACGTATCAGGTGCTGCCGGTTGGGGCGAAAGGTGCCGGTGTCGGGATTAATACCGATGAGCTGTATGACAATATGATGCATAAATTCAAATTCGGAAATATAGCCGATCCCAAGGTTTATTTGGATGAAACCACTTTGAATATGTGCCACTCACACAGGGCTATGTTTGTCTATTTAATTGGTGCTTTGATTAAAAATGGAGATGTTGAACGCGCTAAGAAAGCCCTGGATTATTGCAATAAAGTTATTCCGGGTTCAACGGTTCGACACGATTTCGGTTCACTTCATTTGGCAGAGTTTTATTACAAGTTAAATGAACCTACAAAAGGCAATGCGATTATGGATGTAGTGGCTAATGATTGTGTTGAGAACCTTGATTGGTATCTGAGTTTTGATCAGTCCAGGCTCAGAGGTTTGTCGGATCAAATAAATCAGAATCTTGGAATCTTATATCAGATTTTACGCACATGTGACGAAGCTAAGCAAAAGAGTGTTTTGAACAAATATCTCCCTCGATATACAGAATACACTAAGAGGGTACAGATTTAATTAAATACGTTTTTTATAGAAGAGAAGAGGCAAGATGACAATCCGATTGTTATCATGCCTTTTCTTTTTACAGCAGGATATCTGTATATAGTTTTATAAAAAAGTATAGATTTTTTAATATTAACTAAAAAACAAAGAAGTTCTCATTCAAACTGATTTTTTTTGTATCTTTGAACGTTTTTTCCAGTACGAACAGATTGATGCCGAAATTGAGGCGTTGCATTAACAGACAATTATCAACTAACAACAATAATTAGCTTTCATGAAACGATTTAGATTAATGAATAACATCTTTGGATGGGTAGCTTTTGCTATTGCTGCTTTGACGTATTTACTTACTATGGAGCCAACAGCAAGCTTTTGGGATTGCCCTGAGTTTATTGCAAGTGCCTTCAAACTGGAGGTAGGTCACCCACCGGGTGCTCCATTGTCAGCCCTTTTCGGTCATTTATTCTCATTATTTGCTAAAGATAATAGTCATGTGGCCATCATGGTTAACTCGTTTACAGCATTATGTAGTGCATTTACCATTCTGTTTTTATTCTGGACTATAACGCATTTGGCTCGTAAGGTTATTATAAAATCTGAAGAAAGTTATACCACCGGAAACACGATTGCTATAATTGGTGCCGGACTGGTGGGTGCTTTGGCTTACACATTTTCGGATACTTTTTGGTTTTCGGCTGTCGAAGCAGAGGTTTATGGCTTCTCATCACTCTTCACGGCACTGGTATTCTGGCTTATTCTAAAATGGGAGGATGTTGCCGACGAGAAAGGTTCGGATCGATGGTTGATTCTGATAGCCTATTTAATGGGACTTTCCATCGGTGTTCACTTGTTGAACCTGCTCACCATACCGGCACTTGTAATGGTTTATTATTTCAAAAAACATACTCCTACCGTAAAAGGTTCTTTATTGGCTTTGTTGGCAGGCGTTGTGATTTTGGGAGCTGTGCTTTATGGTGTAATTCCGGGCTGTGTAGAGGTAGCCAGTTGGTTTGAGCTACTATTTGTCAATAAATTGGGATTTGGATTTAATACAGGTTTATTCGCCTATATTATTCTGGCAATTGCCATTCTTGTTTGGGCTATTTATGAATCGAACACAGCCAAGAGCAAATTGCGCATGGTTATTTCATTCATCTTATCTATTTCCATGGCTGGTATTCCATTTTTTGGCGATCATATCGTTATTGGGATAGTTATTATTGCCGGAATGGGAGCTTTCTTTTATTTCAAAAGAAATAACATCAGTGGTCGTTGGTTTAACACCATTGTTCTTATGGTGTCAATGGTTTTGATTGGTTATTCAACATACGCCGTGATTGTTATTCGTTCGTCGGCTAATCCTACCATGGATCAGAATAATCCGGATAATTTATTCTCATTGAAATATTACCTCAACCGTGAGCAATATGGCGACCGCCCGTTATTTTATGGAGCTTGTTACAGTGCTCCGGTAAAACTTAAAGTGGACGGAAATACTTGTTCGCCCGAACAAACTCAGGGTGCACCAACATACGGTCAAAAGCCTAAAACGTCTGCTTCAGATAAAGATGAGTACATAATTACCGGATATAAAACTGATTATGTAATGGATGAACGTTTTAATATGTTTTTCCCACGTATGTACAGTAATCAGGAATCGCATGTTGCAGCCTACAAAGAGTGGGGCAATATTACCGGCGAAACAATTAGCTATGATTATTGCGGACAGCAAAAGAGCGATGTAAAGCCTACGTTTATAGAGAATATGCGTTTCTTCTTTGACTATCAGGTGAACTTCATGTACTTGCGCTATTTTATGTGGAATTTTAGCGGACGCCAAAATGACATTCAAGGATATGGCGAAATTGATCGTGGAAACTGGATTACCGGTATAGGATTTATTGATAATTTACGAGTTGGCGATCAGAAAAACTTACCCTCGGAACTTAAGGATAATAAAGGACACAACACCTATTTCTTATTACCGTTAATTCTCGGAATTTTAGGAATGATATTCATGATTTATGGTGGAAAGCATGGCATTGAAGGGTTCTGGCTCACTATGTTATTATTTATTCTTACCGGTATAGCCATTGTGGTTTACCTCAATCAGACACCTTATCAACCCCGCGAACGTGATTACGCTTATGCCGGATCGTTCTATGCTTTCTGTATCTGGATCGGACTGGGTGTGTTGGGAGTTGTAAAAGCACTGGATAAGTACTTGCCTAAGATTCCAAAAACAGCTACTGCTGCTATTGCTACTCTTTTTTGCCTCGGAGTTCCGGCTTTAATGGCTCAGCAAAACTGGGATGATCATGACCGCAGTAATCGTTATACCTGTCGTGATTTTGGAAAGAATTATCTGACTTCGTGTGCGCCGAATGCTATTATATTTACCAACGGAGACAATGATACTTTCCCGCTTTGGTATAATCAGGAAGTAGAAGGTGTAGGAACTGATAAACGTGTTTGTAACCTTAGTTATTTGCAAACTGACTGGTATATTGGACAAATGCAGCGTGCTGCTTACAAATCTGCTCCGCTTCCAATTTCATGGAAACCGAAAGATTATGTTGCAGGTAAAAACGAAGTTTTGTGGGTGGAAGATTTACTTCAGAAACCTCTTGATATCAAAACAGCGTTTGATTTCATCTTGAGTTCAGATTCTTCAACAAAAATGAATGGTGAAGGCTTTATTCCAACAAAACAGTTGTACCTTCCGGTCGATGCTCAGGAGGTAATTAATTCAGGAACTTTACCTGCTTCAAGAGCTTCTGAAATCATTCCACAAATTAATTTCGACCTAAAGAGAAGGTTGACTAAGAGTGAGTTGATGATTCTTGAACTGTTGAAAGAAAACAAATGGAAACGCCCTATTTACTTCGCAATAACTGTTGGTGATGAATATTATATGGGACTGAACGATCATTTTGAATCTACAGGATTAGCTTACCAAATTCTACCAATTGGAGTAAAAGGTGCAGGTTCGGGTGTTAATGTGGATGTGATGTACGATAATTTGATGAATAAATTCAAGTACGGAAATATAGCCGACCCTAAAGTATATCTTGACGAAAATACAGCGCGCATGTGTCACACCCACCGTATGGTTTTTGCTCAATTAATTGGAGGATTAATGGCTAAAGGCGATACTGTAAGAGCTAAGAAGGCTCTTGATTATTGTAATAAAGTAATTCCGGGAACTACAGTGCGTCATGATTATGTCTCAACGCAACTAGCCGACTATTATTATAAATTGCATGAAACAGCCAAAGGAAATGCAATAATGAATGCAGTTGCTCAGGATTGTGTAGAATATCTCGATTGGTATTTGAGCTTAAGCCCAGCTAGTCAGAACAGTGTTTCTTCCAGAATTGGTCATAATCTGGCTGTGTTAAATCAGGTGTTACGTATTTGCGATCAGGCAAAACAAAATACTATAATGAATAAATACATGCCTCGTTATATGGACTATACTAAAAGGGTTAAAATGTAAATGAGTATTCAGCTTGTTGATATATTTCGTCCTTTTTTAGGAAAACTAACCTGGCGCAGGAGTTCCTCATCGAAAGTAATTTACCTTACTTTTGATGATGGGCCGGTGCCAGAGGTTACTCCGTTAGTATTAGATTTACTGGATAAATATAATGTTAAGGCAACTTTTTTTTGTGTGGGAGAGAATGTTCGGAAATATCCCGAACTTTATAACGAAATTCTTCAAAGAGGTCATAGAACCGGCAACCATACATTTAATCATATAAAGGGATTTAATGTCCCAACCAGCGAATATGTCGCTAATGTGGATAAGGCGGCAGAATACATTGATAGCAAGCTTTTTCGCCCTCCGTATGGAAGAATAAAGCGTAATCAAATCAAAAAGCTAAGATCCAGGTATGAAATTATTATGTGGGATCTGCTTACTTTTGATTATAACCAGAAAATAGAAAAAGAAACTATAATAAGAAGAGTGAAACATCAATCCAGAAATGGATCTATTGTTGTTTTTCACGACTCACTTAAGGCTAAAAACAATATGATAAGTGTATTGCCTTTAGCTATCGAATTCTGGAACAGTAAGGATTATACTTTTGACCTACTCTAAAAACCAACCTGAGTTTATACAACTTACAGATGAAAGAGTCTATCCTACATTATGTTTGGCAAAATAAACTTTTTAGTTTGCAGAACCTGACTACAACTGATGCCGAATCAGTTGAGGTAGTTGATGTTGGTAGGATAAACACAGATGCAGGACCGGACTTTTTTAATGCTAAGATAAAAATAGCTGACACAATCTGGGCTGGGAATGTAGAAATTCACACCCATTCATCCGATTGGAATAAGCACAATCATCAATTGGATAAAGCATACGATAGCGTAATTCTTCATGTGGTGTCAAGCGTTGATACAGACGTATTCAGAACAGATGGAACAAAAATTCCCCAGTTGGAATTGAAGTTTCCCACCAGTATTGCGCATAATTATGAACAGCTTTGCAGTCAGCAAAAATGGATTCCGTGTGCAGATAAGATTAATCTCATACCGGCAATATTTATTCAAAGTTGGAAAAATGCTTTGCTGGCTGAAAGGTTGGAGCAAAAGATGAATGCTATTGAAGTTTTGTTGACCGACAATAATCAACATTGGGAAGAGGCATTTTATATAACGCTGGCCAGAAGTTTTGGATTTGGCATCAATAATCAGGCTTTTGAAAGTTTGGCTAAATCGCTACCAGTTTCGATACTGGGCAAGCATAAAGATCAGTTGTTTCAATTGGAAGCGCTGCTATTTGGGCAGTCCGGTTTATTGTGTATGGATGAATTAGACGAATATGCAACCAGTTTAAAAAAGGAATACGATTTTCTTCAATCTAAATATGGGTTGATTCCAATCAAGAAATCCGAATGGAAATTATTGCGCTTACGACCGGATAATTTTCCCCATGTTAGGATTGCTCAATTTGCAGCTTTAGTTCACTCTTCGACGAAGTTATTTTCAAAAATTGTAGAGAATCCCGATATTGAGTATATTCAACAGTTATTTAACTGCGGAACATCATCCTATTGGAACACGCACTATCTGTTCGCTAATGAAAGTGTGTTGAACGTGAAACGGTTAGGGAATCTGTCAGTTAATGGAATTATTATTAATACCGTTGTGCCTTTTTTGTTTTGCTACGCAAGCCAAAAGAAAAATGATGAACTGAAAGACAAAACGTTACAGATGTTGGAGCGTATCCCGGCTGAGCGCAATTCTATCGTGTCGAACTGGAAGAATCTTGACTTGAAAGTAGAAAACGCATTTGACTCACAAGCCTTGTTGCAATTAAAAAAACAGTATTGCGATGACAAAAAATGCTTGCGATGCAGAATTGGACACAAAGTGCTGACGCTGCAATAATACCGAAAAAGAATAAAATTGAATATGAAAATAAAAACCAGAATAGAATTCGCAATAATTACATTGGCTGTTATGCTTGTGGTATATGCTTGCGCCAACAGATCGCAGGGACCTACCGGAGGCCCGAAAGATAAAACGCCACCCCGGGTGCTGAAGTCAGTTCCGTTGAATGGCGAACTTAACTATAAGAAAAAGCAAATTGAAATAGATTTTGATGAGATGCTCTCGGTAGAAAAGCCAAACGAGAACGTAATCATTTCGCCACCGCAGGTAAAACAACCCGATGTAAAGGCATACGGAAAGAAAATATCAATTACGTTGAATGATGACTTGTCTGAGAATACAACTTATTCAATCAACTTTGGAGATGCTATCGTTGATTTGAATGAAAAGAATCCGGTGAAAAATTATGTGTTTTCTTTTGCAACAGGAAATCAAATTGATACGTTGAAGATTTCGGGTGTTGTTATCAACTCCGAAGATTTAAATCCGTTGCCCGGAATAATGGTCGGGATTTACGTTGAGAATACGGACTCGTTTTTCTTCCAAAAACCTTTTCTTCGGGTGGCCAGAACGGATGAAAAAGGTCGTTTTTCCATCAATAACATAAAGAAAGGAAAGTATAAAATTTTTGCGTTGGGCGATAGCAACCACGATTATTTTTATCAGCCCGGCGAAGGGGTAGCTTTGCTTGATTCTGTTATAACTCCAACATACAGGATTGAACAAATGACTGATACAATATGGAAAGACTCAATTACGGTGGATAGCCTTCATACCTATATGGGTACACATTATTTGCCGGACAATGTGACGCTTCGTTATTTCAATGAAAATAAAAAACGACAATACTTTGTAAAGTCAGAAAGAAAAGAGCCTTTTGTATTTAATTTGTTCTTCAATACGGCTTCCACAAAGCTTCCGGAAATTAAACCGTTGAATTTCAACTGGGATGATAAATACCTACTTGAAAAAAATGCAACTGCTGATACACTCATATACTGGTTAAAGGATTCGACATTGTGGAAAACGGATACACTGCGTATGTCAATGACGTATTTAAAGACCGACTCATTATATCGGCTACAAACAACAACAGACACAATCAGTGTTATTCTGCGTAATGCACGAGTCAGCACAAAATCTAAAGCTTCATCTAAACCAATCATTACGAAAATAGAACATTTGAAGGTTGCGAGTAATATCTCTCCGGCATTTGATGTTTACAGTCCGATTATTCTAAAATTCGAAGCGCCATTGGCTGATTTTGATGTTACTAAGATCAGGCTCAGTGAGAAAATAGATAGTACTTATAAGGAAATTCCGTTTAAATGGCAAAAACAGGATTCCATTCAGAAGACCTTTGGAATTAGTTATAAATGGTTGCCCGAAAAGAGTTATAAGCTTTTAATAGATTCGGCTACATTCACGAGCATATATGGCAAAACGAATAATAAGATTAAAGACGAGTTTAAAATAAAATCGTTGGATGATTATTCAAGTATAGAACTGGTGCTTAGTTCGTTTAATCCCAAGGCGGTATTGCAGGTGCTTGACACAAAAGACACACCGGTGGCAACCAAACCTGCTATTGAAAAAGGGACTCTTTTTGAGTATCTGAAGCCGGGCGATTATTATATTCGGATGTTCATTGACCGAAACGGAAACGGTAAATGGGATCCGGGTGATTTGAAAGCCAAGCGTCAGCCGGAGGATGTTTATTATTATCCAAAGAAACTCTCGCTTATTAAGAACTGGAAATTTGAGGAAACGTGGGATTACAATGAAACCCCATTGCTTAAGCAGAAACCACAAGAATTAATAAAAGCATCTACTTCGTCGAAACCGAAGAATTGACAGTTAGAAAACATTGTAGAAAAAGCATATTCAATCCGCAAACAGGAATTGAATATGCTTTTTTGTTTTAGTCGCTGGTAAGGCGAGTTTTCAGTACGTATAAACAGGTGTTTTTTGTGTGTTGGGCAGCGTCAGCTTCAGGTAGGTAAATCCGATAATGGCAGACACGAATGACGATAGCAGAATGATAAGTTTAGCATTACCAATGATTGTTTCGTTATTAAAAGCAAGCAAGGTGATAAAAATGGACATGGTAAACCCAATTCCGCCCAAAAGTCCGGCACCGAAAATTGCTTTCCAGTTCAGGTCGCCGGGCAACCGGCAAATACCCACCTTAACGACTAACAATGAAAGCAAAAATATACCAAGGGGTTTGCCAACAATAAGTCCGGTCATAATGCCTAAGCTATAATGTTGAGAGAGTGTGTGAGTAAAGTTGCCACTCAGGCTTATGGCTGTGTTTGCCAGTGCAAAAATCGGAAGAATAATAAAAGCAACAGGCATATGCAAGAAATGTTGTAGTTTGTATGAGCTCGTTTTACGATCGCCGTTGCCAAACGGAATGGCAAAGGCCAGTAGAACCCCTGTGATAGTAGCGTGTACCCCTGAGTTGAGCATAAAATACCACATCAGAACACCTCCAACCAAATAGGGAATGAGCGTTCTGACCTTTAGTTTGTTCAACACGATAAGTGCAACAAATATACCCAACGCTGCAATTAGGTTGACCCAGATAAGCGTTTTGGTATAAAACAAAGCGATAACCAGAATAGCGCCTAAATCGTCGATAACAGCCAGTGCAGTCAGAAACACTTTGAGCGAAGTAGGAACTCTGCTTCCCAGCAGGGATAGGATACCCAGCGCAAATGCAATATCGGTAGCCATAGGAATACCAGCTCCCGACTGAGTGATAGTGCCGTAGTTAAACAGCAAGTAAATCCCTGCAGGTACTATCATACCACCCAACGCCGCAAAAATTGGGAGCAAAGCATTTTTGATGTTTGAGAGTTCTCCCTGATAAATTTCCCTTTCCAGTTCCAGTCCTATCAGCAGGAAGAATATTGTCATTAGCCCATCATTCACCCAGTGTTCAATACTATGACCCACCAACTGGGTTTGCCAGAAATGATGATAACCGCTCCCGAAATCCGAGTTGGCAATCACGAGCGACACAATTGTGCAAGCGATAAGAATTAGTCCACCGGCTTTTTCGCTGTTGAAAAACTCTTTAAATAGGTTAGTTGCTCTCATTGTTTTGTCTCCATTAATTTTGAATGAATCCAAAGATACGAAAAAAGTAGAAAAGTATCAGGTTAATCTTTTGTATCGATTTTTGGTAGCAGCAAGGATATTTTTGTCAGTAGCTTTAAAAATTCGTACTTTTGCATTCAATAAATAGATTATAAGTGTTGTAAAACTATTGTTGATATGTGGTTTTATAATAACTTTCAGAGAATATGAATTGTAACTAAATTCTTGTAACTGCTAAATATGGATAACATTAAATTCAATCATACAACGCCTATCCAACTACGTTTTAATGATTTCGATGCTTTGGGGCATGTAAATAACTCGGTTTATTTTTCGTTCTACGATTTAGGAAAAACTTCTTACTTTGATGAGGTAGTACCCGGGGCAACTTCCAGCAAGGAAGTGGGTGTGGTAATAGCCAATATTCAGGTAAGTTTTCTGTTGTCGGTATATCCGGGTGAAAATGTAGCTGTGGAAACCGCTGTGGTAGAAATCGGGAATAAAAGCTTTAAACTCTTACAGCAACTAATCGACGTTGATACAAAAGAAGTGAAGTGCATCTGTCAGACTGTAATGGTTTGTTTTGATGCAAAAACTAAAAGTTCTCATCCCATTTCGGATGAATGGAGAAAAGCTATGGCTGACTTTGAGGGTAATCCGGAACTGGGGAAAATACATCCTAAGAATTAATACCTCCTTTTCATTAACTGCTGTTTTGAACCATGCGTAAGATAATTCATATTGATATGGATGCTTTCTTTGCTTCGATAGAGCAGCGGGATAATGTAGACTATAGGGGCAAACCGTTGGCAGTGGGTTATTCGGGGGCGCGGGGTGTGGTGGCAGCTGCCAGTTATGAAGCGCGTCGGTATGGAGTGCATTCGGCCATGGCCTCAAAAACGGCATTGCGTAAGTGTCCGCACCTGATATTTGTGATGCCGCGGTTTGATGTGTATAAGTCGGTCTCGCGAAAGATTATGGAGATTTTCCATGAGTACACTGATTTGGTAGAACCTCTCTCGTTGGATGAAGCATTTCTGGATGTAACCGAGAATCATAAGCAAATAGCGACGGCTACACAAATAGCCAAAGAGATAAAGCAAAAGATACGGGAAACCGTTGGACTTACAGCTTCGGCGGGAGTGTCGTTCAATAAGTTCCTGGCCAAGATAGCATCCGACTACAATAAACCGGATGGATTATTTGTGATTACACCAAAAGCTGCCGAACAATTTGTGGAATCATTACCGATAGAACGTTTCTTCGGTGTGGGAAAGGTTACTGCTGAACGCATGCATCAGTTAGGTATCAAGACCGGAGCTGACTTAAAACAATGGTCGGAGCAAGGGTTGGTAACCAACTTTGGCAAGGTAGGACATATGTATTATCAAAACGCTAGGGCGATAGATAACCGACCGGTAGAATCGCAGCGCATTCGAAAATCGGTTAGTTCCGAAACCACTTTCGAAAGGGATATAGACAATTATGAAGAGCTTCTACCGGAGTTGGAAAAGCTTGCCCGTGAAGTAATAGATTATGTTTCAAAAAAGGAATTCAAAGGACGGACGGTAAACCTGAAAATAAAGTTTTCCGATTTTAAAATCATCTCCCGCAGTAAAACATTCCCCATACACATATCCGATTATGAAACATTATTCAACACAGGTTCGGAATTATTGAAACTGATAGATTTGTCGCCTAAAATCAGGTTGATTGGAATAGGTATCAAGAACAATGAAGAAGAAGTGAGTTGGGGAGATGCTATTCAATTGAGGATTGAGTTTAAAGAAGAAACTCTCTGAATAAATAAAATACGGCGTAAGGGATTAACTTTACGCCGTATTTGTGTCAGAAATAACTTGTAGTTAGAACTTTTTCAACTCTTCCAACAAAGTCTTATTTTCTTCGGGAGTTCCCACCGTAATTCGCACACAACCCATACACAACGAAACCGTGTTGCGATTTCGAACAATAATGCTTTTGTCCACCAAATAATGATACACGGCATTGGCGTCGGGCACTTTTACTAGTACGAAGTTGGCATCGGTAGGGTAGATGTGTTGTACCAAAGGCAATTTTTCCAGTTCCTGAACTAACACAGTTCGTTCTGCAAGTAATGTTTTCACCCAGGCTTTAGTTTGATCTGCATTTTTTAGTGAAGCCACAGCTTGCTTTTGTGTCAGAATATTGACGTTGTAAGGATACTTGATTTTATTGAGTATGCCGATAATTTCAGTTGATGCAAATGCCATTCCCAGGCGGATAGCTGCACTTCCCCACGCTTTGGAGAACGTTTGCAGAATTACCAGATTTGGATATTGCGATAGAAATCCGGAGAAGCTACCTTCAGAAGCAAAATCAATATAAGCCTCATCAAGCACTACAATACCTTCGAACGAAGTAAGTAATTTGACGATTTCCTTTCGGTCTAAACTGTTTCCTGTCGGGTTGTTTGGCGAGCAAAGCCAGATAAGTTTTGTGTAGAGGTTGGTAGCTGCCAGCAAGCTTTCTGCTGTAAACTGGAAATTATCGTCAAGCAATACTTTGCGATACTCTACATCGTTGATGGAGGCACAAACCTTGTACATGCCATAGGTAGGTTCAATGGCCACTACATTATCGATGCGCGGTTCGCAAAATGCACGGTATAATAAATCAATAGGCTCGTCGCTACCATTTCCAAGAAAGATGTTCTCTGCCGGAACATTTTTTACTTTAGTGATCAGGTCTTTCACTTCCCATTGCAATGGGTCGGGATAACGGTTGTAGGGTGCGTTGTATGGATTCTCGTTTGCATCCAGGTATACCGACGCTTCACCTTTAAACTCGTCGCGGGCGCACGAGTAGGGTTGAAGGTCGCGTATATTGGTGCGTAATAATTTATCTATATTCATTTTTTACTCGTTTTACTCGGGATCGTAGCTCACTTTGTTCACGTTATTTATTCGCTTCGCTCATGATATTAACTCGCTTTGCTCGTGATATTAGCTCACTTCGTTCGCGTTATTTGCTACACGTAATTAATTGATAACTGTTCACTGTTCACTGAAAAGTTTATCTTCGGTGACTACTGTATCTCTCTTCTACCGGTTTTTCTTCATTCAAGCGAACTTTCACTGCATTGCTGTGCGCCATAAGTTCTTCGTTTTCAGCCATAAGGATAATGGCATTGCTTAAGTTTGTGAGTCCTTCTTGTGTAATTTGCTGGAATGTTACCTTCCGAACGTAACTATCCAAATTTACACCGTTGTATGCTTTGGCATATCCATTGGTTGGCAGAGTGTGGTTTGTTCCCGAAGCATAATCGCCGGCACTTTCTGGCGTATAATTACCAAGGAATACTGAACCTGCATTGACGATGTTAGCAGCAACACCCATATAATATCGGGTAGAAATAATTAAATGTTCCGGAGCATATTCGTTTGTCATTTCCACCGCTTCTTCCAGTGTTTTGAGAACAATGATTTTGCTGTTTTCCAACGCTTTTCGGGCAAACTCTTTCCGTGGCAGTTGTTCTAGCTGAAGCTCTATTTGTTCCAAAACTGGTTCTACTTGTTTTTCGCTGACAGTAATCAATATGGATTGGCTGTCCACACCATGTTCGGCTTGCGAAAGTAAGTCGGCAGCAACAAAAGCAGGATTGGCTGTTTCGTCAATAATGACTTCTACTTCCGAAGGTCCCGCAGGCATATCAATGGCTACATCTTTCAATGAAACTAATTGCTTGGCTGCAGTTACATATTGATTTCCGGGTCCAAATATTTTATAAACTTTCGGAACTGTTTCGGTTCCATAAGCCATGGCAGCAATGGCCTGCGTTCCACCAATTTTGAAAATACGATGAACACCGGCTACCTTGGCTGCGTACAGCACGGCTGGGTGGATTTTTCCTTCTTTGTTTGGAGGTGTGCAAAGTACTACTTCTTTACATTCAGCTATTTGAGCCGGGATGCCAAGCATTAAAACTGTAGAGAATAGCGGTGCTGTACCGCCCGGAATATATAACCCAACTTTCTGAATGGCAATGGCTTTTTGCCAGCAATACACACCGGGTGAAGTTTGTATTTCGGGTAAATCATGTTGTTGTTCCGAATGGAATTTCCATATATTGCGTCGTGCCATTTCGATGGCTTGCTTTAAATCGGTCGATACCAGTTTCTCAGCCTCGGCAATTTCTTCTTTGCTGACCTCAATGGTTTCGAGGGTTACTTTATCAAACTGTTCGGTATATTTTTTTACGGCTTTATCGCCATGTGTACAAACATCATCCAATACTTTTTGCACTGTGTCGAACAGCGAAGTGCTGTCGAAAGTGGGACGGGCTAAAATCGTTGACCAATCTTCACGCGAAGGATATTTGATAACTTGCATACTATGTTGTTTTATTGTTATTTACTTGTTTTTGCCTTTCAATACTCGGTTGGCGCTTTGGCTGATTATTTATCAGCTTGCTATCGCTTCCCAATTATCATAAAGATCTTTCATGTTGTCGAAAATCAGGTTCGCTCCATTATCCGTCAGTACTTTAGGGTCTAATGGTCCGGTATTGACTCCAATGGTGAATAATCCTGAAGCATGTGATGATTTTACACCCAACGGAGCATTCTCAATTACCACGACTTCCCATGGTTCTACTCCTGACTTTTTTAATGCCTTCAAATAGGGTTCAGGATGTGGTTTTCCGTATTTTACGTCATAAGCAGTAACCATTTTATCTTTCTGAAAAATCCCCGGAAAATTTTCTTCCAGACTATGAATTAGCGTGTGCTGCCCGGAGCCGGTGACCACAAATATTTGTAAGCCTTGTACTTTTATTTTTTGCAATAAATCAAGCACGTAAGGTATTCGTTCAGCTTTTCCATAAGTTTCGAATAGTGTTGATTTTAGTTGGTATATTTCCTGCTTTTCTTCTTCTGTGGCTATTCGCCCATATTCTTTAAGAAAAACTTCATCAATTGTGGAGGCTCCTGTACGCCCTTCGTTCATGTAAGCCTGGTATTCGGTGAAAGGAAGATTTTTTTCGTGCAAAGCTTGTACCCAGGCTGTGGCATGAAATTTCATAGAGTCAAACAAAACACCATCCATATCAAAGAAAACTGCTTTAGGTTTAAAGGTAGGATAGTTTTTTGAACGAATAAATTTTTCTATTTCTGTTGTAAACATGTAGTTAAAATTTTATGCAAAGATACTTATTTTGTCAGTTAAAAGAGTAATTTTTAGTAGGCTTATTTGATGACTGCTGTTGAAAATCCGAATTGGATATGATCGATTCTCACAGTAGCGATGTACGTTTAGTGAAAATTAAACCTTTTTTGCATGTAATAATTCTGCTAAACAAATATATATCGTAGATTTGTAATCGCAAAATCGGGGTGTGGCGCAGTTGGTAGCGTGCTACGTTCGGGACGTAGAGGTCGCAGGTTCGAGTCTTGTCACCCCGACCTGAAAATTTATATCTTACTGATACTCTACTCGACATACTGAGATGCTTTATTGTTCGTTCTAGTAATGATTAATAAAAATAAATTCTATGAAATCACTAACAATACTTCTTTTGGGTCTTATTTGCTTTGTATTTGTAATGTGCTCGCCCATTGAAAGATATAATTCTACTCCGCAGATTTTTCTGGCTCAAAAGCCCATATTGGCTAATGGCGATACTTTAAAAGTTACTTCCGCTGCTAATAGCAGCTATGATTATATTACTGATACAGTTTCAGTTGGAGATACAATTGGTTTTAAGCTTTATCTGAATGCTGACTATAATAATTTGGTGGAGTTTGATATAGAACGTTCCGATACAATATCATCGAAACTCCTACTAGCAGATGAATCGGTTTTGAATTCGGTCTTTGTAAAGTCGGCTTCTAATTATCCCGCAGGGAAATTATTGTTTAGAGGAAATCAAAATTTAGCATATTTCACATTTAGATATGTTGCTAAAGCTGCCAGCACAAGTGCAGTGATGAAATTTACGTTACAGTCTGATGCATATTTTGCAACATCCTCTTCGAGTGGTACAAATTACGTTTCATTAAGACTAAAAATACCTATTGTTATTAAAAAGCGGGTAGTCCGATAATTCGTAAGTCTTTGTCTCGGTTAGTTTTGGTGTTTTATAATAAGAAATTTATATGAAAACAAAATACTTTGCTCTTTTGAGCATGTTGATCTTATTTTTTACGGCATGTAATCTTAAAAATTATTCCAACGAAACACCTAATATGGGTATATTGGTAATGCATAATCATAGGACAGATACTTTAAAAATGTATTATACAAACGAAGTAAATGTATTTCGTTTAGATACAATTAATCTCGGTGATAGCATACTCTTTAAATTAATTTTGAATGGGGTGGACAATGATTTGACCGAATTCTCTTTTATATCTTCAGATACTACTGCCGCAAGGACATTGTTTCCACCAATCTCCTCATTGGATACACTTTTTGTAAAGAGTAAATCCGATTATGTAAATGGAAAGTTTATTTTTCAACCTAAAGTATTGCAACTGTATCTGCCGGTAACCTATGTAGGCAAAAAAGTTACAACTACTACTCCAACAGTTAAGATATCTTTGACCTCCAATGCCACTTTTGATAATAATCCTAATGGAAATAAAGTTTCAGTAACAATACAGACGCCGTTTAAAGACGTAAATCGTTGATGATTATTCCTCCTTGAGATACACAAATAATGAAGAAGCCATTCACACAACGTAAATGGCTTCCTTGTTTTGTTGGTTTTTGATAACCGAATTAAAGTCTTGCTTTTATGGCTTTTGTTTCAGCTTCGAAGCCGGGTTTCTCTAACAAGGCAAACATGTTTTTCTTATAGGCTTCAACCCCCGGTTGGTCAAATGGATTTACACCAAGTATATAACCGCTGATACCGCAAGCTTTTTCAAAGAAATACAGCAATTCTCCCAGAAAATACTCATTCAATACAGGTAACTCAATTTTCAGATTTGGAACACCGCCGTCAATGTGAGCAATCATAGTGCCGAGTTCAGCCATTTTATTTACTTCATCTACGCGTTTTCCGGCCAGGAAGTTCAATCCATCCAGGTTTTCTTCAGAGTGTGGAAATACCTTTGTATGATTGCTTTCTTTTACAGAGATAACTGTTTCGAAGATTGTGCGCTCACCTTCCTGAATCCATTGACCCATAGAGTGTAAATCGGTTGTGAAGTCAACAGCAGCAGGGAATATACCTTTGTTTTCTTTTCCTTCACTTTCACCGTAAAGTTGCTTCCACCATTCGCCAATATAATGCAGTTTCGGGTGGAAATTGACAAGAATCTCGGTAGTTTTTCCGTTTTTGTATAGTTCGTTACGAACAGCAGCATATTGAGCGGCAGGATTCACTTCGAATGGGATTTTATGTCCACATTTGTTTTCCATGGTTACTGCTCCGGCAATCAGTTGGCGAATATCAAATCCGGCAACAGCAATGGGTAGTAATCCCACGGGACTAAGCACTGAAAAGCGTCCGCCCACATTATCTTCAATAACAAATGTTTTGTAACCTTCCTGAGTAGCAGCAGTGCGGAGTGCACCGCGCGATTTATCGGTGATGGCAATAATCAGTTTTTGTGCTGCGGCTTTTCCTTGTTGTTCTTCCAACTGAGTTTTCAGCAGGCGGAATGCCAAGGCAGGTTCGGTGGTTGTTCCCGATTTTGAAATGGAAATGATACCGAACTTTTTTGTTTTGAGTAATTCCTGCAATTCGTACAGGTAATCTTCGCCGATATTCTGACCGGCATACACTACAACCGGAGATTTACGTTCGGTCAGTAACCAGTCGAAACTATTTGAAAGTGCATCTATAACAGCTTTAGCTCCAAGATAACTTCCACCTATACCAATTACAACCACCACTTCGCAGTTGTCACGTAAAATTTTGGCTGTGGCTTCTAAATCCTGCAAGTGTGCTTCGTCAATAGAAGACGGCAGGTTTAACCAACCCAGAAAATCACTTCCTTTTCCGGTGCCGTTGTGCAAGGCAGCATTGGCATCGGCAACTTGCGCTTTGTATCCGGCAACAGCTTGTTCCGATACAAATCCAAATGCTTTATCAATCGATAGTTTAATATTTTCCATATTTGTAATTAAAAGCTCCTATAAATCCTCCCGAAGAAGAATTTATAAAGACCGTATTAATAATTGTTCTATATTTCTCTCTGATTTATTTCAATTTTTCGGACAGTTTGCGAATTTCCATAGTTGGCGAAACCCTGTTGTACAGAATTTCAAATACCGAATCTACGATAGGCATACTGATCTGATATTTTTCGTTTATTTCATGAATACACTTGGTGGCATAGTAACCTTCGGCAATCATTTCCATCTCTATCTGTGCTGTTTTTACCGAGTACCCTTTACCAATCATACTACCAAAAAGCCGGTTTCTACTAAACTTTGAATATGCCGTTACCAGCAAGTCGCCAAGGTACGCCGATTCATTTATGTCGCGATGCATTGGATTAGTCGCGTTGCAAAAACGATTCATTTCCTGAATGGCATTGGATACCAGCACGGCCTGAAAGTTGTCTCCGTATTTTAAACCATGGCATATACCGGCGGCTATGGAATAAATGTTTTTCATAACCGACGAGTATTCGATTCCCATGATATCGTCGCTGATGGATGTGCGGATAAAACTGGTGTTGAATCGCAGTGAGAGCATGCGGGCTCTTTCGCGGTCTGTGCAGCCAATGGTCAGATAGGAAAGGCGCTCAAGTGCAACTTCCTCGGCATGACACGGACCGGCCAATACGGCTATATTGTCTTTGGGTACGTTGTAAAATTGCTCAAAATATTCAGTTACTACCAAATTCTCATCGGGTACTATCCCTTTGATGGCCGTTACAATAAATTTATTGTGCAACGGTCTTTTTAGTTTTTTGAGATGTTGTTTCAAAAAAGGCGATGGAGTAGCGAAAATCAGAATGTCAGAAGTGCGCACCAGCTTATTTATATCGCTTGTGAAATTAATACGGTCGGTGTCAAACTTTACACCGGTCAGGTACGAAGGGTTTTTGCTCAGACGGATAAATTCATCAACCTGTTCCTGACGCCTCATATACCAATTAATTTCCTGAGCATTGGTAAGTACAATTTTGGCAATTGCAGTGGCCCAGCTCCCGCCGCCTATTACTGCAATTTTACTTTTTTCGTTCATTATTTTATAGTTAACGAGTGGACGAGTAAACGAGTAAACGAGATAAAGATTTATTCTTACTCAATTACGGGCTTACTATCCTTTTTTTGTTTACTTGTCTCCTTGTTTACTTGTTTGCTGCTTCAATCCATGTTACCACGTCTTCTTTCGACGGGTTGGTCAGTTCCAGTTTGTTCTTTTTATTGATTCCGCAAATGTCCTGATGGAATTTGTTCGGGTTTAGTCCTTTGAGGTCGGCAACCATTACGATGCCTGCTTTTTGAACCACCTCAACCCATGCTTCGGGGATGCCCAATGCTATGAATTTATCGGGACTATCTTTTTTGGCTACCTTTTCGGGTTTCATTTGTGGGAAGAAAAGCACTTCTTGTATGGCTTGCTGACCGGTCATAAGCATTACCAGACGATCCATACCGATACCCATCCCTGAAGTAGGAGGCATACCGTATTCCAATGAGCGCACAAAATCCATATCGATAAACATAGCTTCGTCGTCGCCCTTTTCGCTCAGTTTCAGTTGCTCCTGAAAGCGTCCAAGTTGGTCTATTGGGTCATTTAATTCCGAGTAGGCGTTGGCCAGCTCTTTACCGTTTACCATCAATTCAAAACGTTCTGTCAGCTCAGGGTTGTCGCGGTGGCGTTTACACAATGGCGACATTTCGCGCGGATAATCGGTAATAAAAGTTGGTTGTATGTAGTTGCCTTCGCATTTTTCGCCGAAAATTTCGTCTATCATCTTGCCTTTACCCATGGTTTCATCAACTTCCACGTGTAATGTTTTGCACACTTCGCGCAGCTGAATTTCGTCCATGCCGTTGATGTCTATGCCGGTGTGTTCTTTAATAGCATCAATCATAGTAATGCGTTTAAACGGCGTTTTGACGCTGATGGTTTTATCGCCTACGGTAATTTCGTTGGTGCCGTTCACATCTAAACAAATTTTCTCTATCATTCGTTCGGTGAAGTCCATCATCCAGTTGTAGTCTTTGTAGGCTACATATATTTCCATGGCGGTAAATTCAGGGTTGTGAGTACGATCCATACCTTCGTTACGGAAGTTTTTGGAAAATTCGTACACGCCTTCAAATCCGCCTACAATCAGTCTTTTGAGGTATAATTCATCGGCCACGCGGAGGTAAAGTGGCATGTCCAACGCATTGTGATGCGTGGTGAACGGACGAGCCGATGCACCACCGGGGATCGATTGCAGGATAGGAGTTTCTACCTCGATGTAGCCCTGAGCGTTGAAGTAATCGCGCATAGATTGGTACACTCTGGTACGTTTCAGAAAAATATCTTTTACTCCATCGTTTACCACCAGGTCCACGTAGCGCTGACGGTAGCGTTGTTCAGGGTCTTCGAATGCATCGAAAGCCACGCCATCTTTGTATTTTACGATGGGGAGCGGGCGAAGCGCTTTGCTCAGCACGGTGAGTTCTTGCGTGTGAATGCTTATTTCGCCTGTTTGGGTGCGAAACACAAAACCTTTGATTCCAATAAAGTCACCAATATCTAATAGTTTTTTGAATACGATATTGTACATTTCGGGTTGCGCTTCGGTGTTGATGTCGTCGCGACTTACGTAAACCTGAATACGACCTTTGGAGTCTTGCAGTTCTACGAATGAGGCTTTGCCCATGATGCGGCGGCTCATAATACGACCTGCCACGCAAACGGGTTTATCGCTTTCTTCGTCTTTAAATTCAGCTTTTATATCGGAGGAAAATGCGTCGGTTGGATACAGCGCGGCAGGATAAGGATCAATGCCTAAATTTCGTAATTCGTCCAGACTTTGACGTCTAAACTGTTCTTGTTCGCTAAGTTCTGTGCTCATAATCATTTTTAAATACAAATTGCTGCAAAAGTACAAAAACTAATGCATAATGCATAATGTATAATTCATAATTGTAAGTTAGAGTTTTACGTTTTTTCAAGAACCGAACTCTCGGTTAATAATAAAGCGCGAATTGAGGAGATTAATTCGCGCTTTAAATAATGTTGATTTATTGCTTCCAATTACTTTATATGTGCCGGATCGTATACAATGGACGTGTTGCCTGACGAGAGGATGCGTGCTTTTGGATAATTGTTTTGGGTATAGGGTTCTCCAACTTTCCCTGTCACAATATCGGTGGCCAGATTCTTCATGGTTTCGATATAATCCTTGTGAAACGCACCTTTCACATAGTAATAGTGTCCGCAATACAGGTCGGGTATGCCTTTGTCCATCAGGGCTTCCATTTTGATGCACGAATTGACATAGGTTTGCATCGGAGCAAAGGGGCTGAGTTGCAGCCACACTTCGTTGGACCCGAAGGCATCGCCCGTGTAGCAGCATTTGGCTGCCCAGTCCACCAGCACGATGGAGCCGGGTGTGTGAGCCGGCATATGTTTCACCTCAATTTTCTTATTGCCTAAATCAAACACATCGCCATCCTTCACGTAATTAATTTTACCCGTATAGTTGTAGATGAAATTTTTGTCGTCGGCATGCATGTAGATAGATTTGAAGTAGCGGATATTCCCCGCGTGATCGTTATGGCCGTGGGTGATTACCACATCGTAAGGCTTGGAAGTAAGGTGCCCGATAATCCGGTCTAGCGAATCGCAGCTTGTGCCTGTGTCGATAAGCAAAGCCCGTTTAGTGCCTTCAATCAGATACATGGTGGTGTGGTCGCTGGTTTCAATCACCCAGTTTTTATCGCCGAGTACCGAAACCGTCAGATCGGAATTCTTGAAAACTTGTGAATAAGAACTGAATGCGCTTAGACAAAGCAGAACGGTGCAAAGAATGGTGTGTTTCATGGTGTTTTTTATATATAATTATTCAAGTTTAAAAGTTATAGGAATGGTGTACCAACAATTTACTGCTTTCCCATTCTGCTTGCCGGGTATAAATTTAGGAAATGTTTTTATTACTCTGATAGCTTCGGCATCAAAAAGCGGATCAAGGCTTCGTAATATTTCAATATCAGAAATTGAACTGTCTATATTTACTACAAATCGAACGATTACCTTACCCTGAACATCTGCATCAATATTAGGCCATTTCAGATTCTTTGAAATGTAGCTTAATAATGAATCATTTCCACCTGGAAACTGTGGCATCTGATCAACTGCCTCAAAAATAGTACTGTCTTGGTATAGTTTGGGAATTACCATTGGTTCGAAAAACATATCCTCAGAATTGTTTGGAACAATCCTGAATATTAGAGGAATGGTAGCTCCTTTTTTGTTTGATTCTGAGCATTTAGTTGTGTAATATGAATCAACCCCAACCCCATAATCAGCAATATCATAACCAATCCAAGACGAATCAACTGTTGACGAAAATTGATTTCTTTACTTGACATAACATTTTTATTTTTAAGGATGTTGCAAATATAATAATTGTCTGTTTATTTAATAACAATATTTTAAAATTATTTTATTTTTTTTTCTAGACGTGATTTCCATTGCTCATTAAAAGACGATGATACATAATAAACCTATGAGGAATTACAACACCCTAATAGTTGGAATTCGCAAGCCTCAAATTTATCAATCCGATAGGAGGACAATTTTTAATGGGGAGACCCAACTACAAAACCTCCAATTGCAAAACCATTCGCCTTTTGTCCTACTAATGTCATTTGTTTAAAATGATGTTTGTATCTTTGCAATCACGAACAAATCAACCGATCAACTATTCAACCGATTCCCATGACCGAACTCGAAATCCTTTTCCAACAATACACACACGAAACTGCTCTTACAATTACCGAACTTTCTGCTTCGGGTTCCAATCGCCGCTATTTCAGGCTGACGAGCGAAAATCGTTCGCTTATTGGTGTGGAAGGTACGTCGTTGGAAGAAAATATTGCTTTTATCGAAATAGCTAACCATTTTCACCATCAGGGTTTGCCTGTGCCGCGTGTGCTGGGGCAAACGGTCGATAAACGTTTTTATATTCAGGATGACCTGGGCGATACGCTGCTTTTTGATGCCATTGCCGAGGGACGTAAAACGGGCGTGTTCTGCGAACCTGAAAAGGAGTTGCTGCGCAAAACCATGCGTAAGCTTCCAGCCGTTCAGGTGCAGGGAGCTCAGGGGCTCGATTTTTCGGTGTGCTATCCGCAACCGGAATTCAACGAACGTTCCATTCTTTGGGATCTGAATTATTTTAAATACTGTTTTCTGAAAGCTACCGGACTGGATTTTCAGGAAAATCTGTTGGAAGATGATTTCGTAAAACTGTCGGAAATACTGATGCGCTCGCGGACTAATACCTTTATGTATCGTGACTTTCAGAGTCGGAACGTGATGGTGAAAGACGGCGAACCTTATTTTATCGACTTTCAGGGTGGGAGAAAAGGACCGCTTTATTACGATGTGGCTTCGTTTCTGTGGCAGGCCAAAGCGCAATACAATTCGGAGTTGCGCGAAGAGTTGTTGCACATTTACCTCACAGCTTTGCAGGAGCTGATGCCGATAGACGAGGCTGATTTTGCTGAACAACTGAAGCATTTTGTGCTTTTCCGCACCTTGCAGGTACTTGGTGCGTATGGCTTCCGCGGCTATTTTGAGAAAAAGCCACACTTCCTGCAAAGCATTCCGTTTGCTATCGAAAATCTCCGCGCCTTTTTGCACGATGAGAACTCTTCTTATCCTTATCTGTTGCAGGTTCTCAAAGAAATGACCGAACTGGAACAATTTCGCGAAGTGGAAATACGCAAACCATTGGTAGTAAAAGTTTATAGTTTCTCTTATAAAAAAGGCATTCCGCAAGATAATTCCGGCAATGGAGGGGGCTTTGTGTTCGACTGCCGTGCGGTGAATAATCCGGGCAAGTACGAACGTTACCAGAGCCTGACAGGACTGGATGAATCGGTTATCCGCTTCCTGGAAGACGATGGCGAAATTCTTTCGTTTATTGATCACGCCTTTGCCCTGGTGGATGCCTCGGTGAAGCGGTATATCGATCGGGGATTCACCAATTTGATGATCAGTTTCGGGTGTACCGGTGGCCGACACCGCTCGGTTTACTCTGCCCAAAAAACTGCAGAACATATCAGCGAAAAGTACGGGGTGGAAGTACAACTCATTCATCGGGAACAGAATATTGAACAGCACTTTGCGAACAAATAGGAGTGATAGAAATCTAATTGTATACCATTTTAAAATAAAGTTTAAACGATACAGTACTAACTATAAGTCCCCTTTAGGGGATTTAGGGGCGGTGAAATAAGTCGAATCCTGCCCCAAGCCCCTAAAGGGGATGTGAAATACCTTCGTGCTTAAAATTTAAAATGGGATATTATATTGAATTACTTAATTGATGTCGTTAGCCACAAACTGGTTGATTAATTATATCCTAAAGAATATAACACGAAGTATAAATGAAAGCAATGATATTCGCCGCGGGGCTCGGCACCAGATTAAAGCCTCTGACAGACTCTATTCCTAAAGCATTGGTCCCGATTGCCGGGAAACCTTTGTTGGAGCATGTAATACTGAAACTAAAGACTGCCGGTTTCGATGAAATCATCGTGAATGTCCATCATTTTCCCGATCAGATTATTGATTTTCTGAAAGCAAACAATAATTTCGACATTCGCATCGAGGTGTCGGATGAACGGGATCAGTTGCTTGACACGGGTGGTGGTATCCGAAAAGCAAAGCATTTTTTCGATGACGGACAACCGTTTCTGGTACATAACGTCGATATTCTGTCAGACATTGACTTGACGGAATTATTCCAACAGCACCTTGTTACCGACTCATTGGCTACGCTAGTGGTAAGTCGGCGCGATACTTTTCGCTATTTGTTATTCAATGATGATCAACGCCTTTGTGGCTGGATTAATGAAAAGACAGGTGAAACCAAACACATCAGGTTCGATGATATTTCAGGTTTTAATAAGCTGGCTTTTGCCGGTATTCAGGTATTGTCGCCTCGCGTTTTTGAACTGATGGAGACCTTTGATGCTAAGTTTCCCATTATGGATTTTTATTTGTCTAATGCACAAACTAAGGTAATCAAAGGTTTTATCCCAACTGATCTTCACATGCTGGATGTTGGGAAGCTGAATGTGTTGGATGAAGCGGAACGATTTGTCAACCGATGAAATAACTAATCACCCCTAACCCCTAAAGGGGAATTTAAAATAGTTTCGTCTCCTATAACTCACTTATAGGAGACGAATTCTTAATGACGATAGTAATTCAGTTCCCCTTTAGGGGTTGTGATTAAGTTAGTCTGAAATATTTAATTCTTCGTCAGATACAAATCAATCAGCGTCAAAGCTGCCATCGCTTCAACGATAGGTACTGCGCGGGGCAGCACACAAGGATCGTGACGACCGCGAGCTTCCAATTCTACTTCGTTGGTGTGAATATCGAGCGTGTCTTGTTTTTTCGAAATAGTGGCTACCGGTTTAAATAGTACGCGGAAATAGATATCCTGTCCGTTGCTGATGCCACCCTGTACACCGCCGGAGTTATTCGTTTTGGTACTTACCTTGTTACCCTCCTTTATAAATGAATCATTCATCTCCGAACCCTTCAGACTTACTCCTTCAAATCCACGTCCGTAATCAAACCCATGAGTGGCATTAATGCTTAGCATAGCTTGTGCCAGTCGTGCTTGTAATTTGTCGAAGATTGGTTCGCCCAGTCCGACAGGAACTCCTTTGATGATACACGAAATAATTCCCCCGATAGAGTCGCCTTCTTTTTTCAGTTCTTTGATGTATTCAATCATTTTTTCGGCCACTTCCGGTTGCGGGCAACGAACCACGTTCGACTCTATCAATGATAAATCAGTCGTTTCGAAATTCTGAGTCATGGCAATATGTCCTACCTGCGATGTGAAAGCAGTAATGTCAATTCCATAATTTTTTAATGCCAACTTGGCAATTGCTCCTGCTACCACACGCGATGCCGTCTCGCGGGCTGAGCTTCGTCCCCCACCGCGATGGTCACGGATTCCATATTTTTGTTGGTAAGTAAAGTCGGCATGCGATGGCCGGTACACTTCTTTCAGGTGGTCGTAGTCGAAGCTGTGTTGGTTCTCGTTCCAGATAACAAAAGCAATCGGAGTGCCAGTGCTTTTTCCTTCAAAGATGCCAGATAAAAATTCAACTTTATCACCTTCTTTACGGGGAGTAGAAATATCGGATTGTCCGGGCCTGCGACGATTCAGTTCGTTTTGAATGAATGTCTCATCTATTTCTATCCCTGACGGGCAACCGTCAACAATGCCACCGATCCCTTTTCCGTGAGATTCTCCAAATGATGTGAAAGTAAATAATTTGCCAATGGTGTTCGACATATGGTCTTTAATTATAAGTTATAAAGTGTGGGCTATGAATATTTATGCCATAATTCGTTATTGCACGTACAAAGTTATTCAAAAGTTTGAGATATTGTGAACATAAGCTGTCATTCCTATACAACAATGGATATTAAATAGCTGCGAAGCAGTTTAATATCCATTGAAAATGTAGTTTGTAATAAGTAACGCTTATTAATGACATCCGCAACCGCTGCCGCAACTTCCGCCGCCGCTCATGCTTGCTTCTTCTTCGTCGCCACAACCACAACTTCCGCTTTCGCATCCGCCGTCACCGCATCCACATCCGCTACCACAACCACCACCCATAAGAGCAGCAAGTTCTTTCTCTGTAGCTTCACGAACCTCAAGTACAGACCCTTTGAAGTGAAGGTTCTCGCCAGCCAACGGGTGGTTTAAGTCCACTTTTACATGTGAATCGCTAACGCTGACAATCTGAGCATTTACACGATTTCCTTCACTATCCATCAATGGAACCACGTTGCCTTCGAAAATCATTTCTTCATCAAGTTTTCCATCAATTTCAAATATAGAACGTTCTAAATCCAATACACTGTCATCATCGTATTCTCCGTAGGCTTCTTCGCAATTAATGACAAAGTCAAATTTGTCACCAACTTGCATACCAAATAAATTTTCTTCAAATTTTGGTAACATCATGCCCACTCCATATACAAAGTTTAATGGTTGTTGCTCGGTGGCTTTTTCCATTAATTCCAATTCTCCTTCTACTTCGCCATCAACGT
>Ga0302210_10000116_pt1 | contig 37370 bp, 33 predicted proteins | sample II_Fen_E3_2_FD_198793 | JGI IMG/M metagenome (GOLD analysis project Ga0302210, IMG submission 198793) | Peat permafrost microbial communities from Stordalen Mire near Abisko, Sweden - II_Fen_E3_2 | ecosystem: Environmental > Terrestrial > Soil > Wetlands > Permafrost | place: Sweden: Abisko... | reverse complement strand
CCAAAGAACCTATTGCCGCTTTTGCTCCTAATGCTTCAATGTTTTTTCGTTTTTCAGGATTACTGCTTATGACGGTAACCTGATGTCCTTTGTCCACTAACTCTTTTGTCAACGGTTTGCTGATGTTTCCCAACGAACCTGTTATTATAATATTCATAATTTCTCTATTACTGTTGATTATAAATGACCGCAAATTCTTTTGCATACTCCGCCAGTTTAACTTTACCAAGGGTTGGTTTGTTACGGAAATAATCTTCATACAAATCTCCGTTATTCATACCTGCATTCATCTCCACCATGCCTGCAGCAATTTTTGGGTTCATTCCTGCGGCTATCATTCCATTGAGCAGTTGTTCATCCGGAATAATCACCCATTTCAAATCAGGCTTTCCGATAGCTGCCCCTAACAGGCTTGCCAGTTCGTTACAGCTTATTTCCTCGCTTGCCACGTAACGCACTTTTCTGCCTTCAAACGGTGTTACGAGTTCTTCGGCAACTGCAGCAGCAATATCAATGGGAGAAACCCAGGGCTTTTTGCTGTCACCACCATAGTTTGTTGCAATAACACCTTGAGTTTTTATTGTGTTTATAAAGCCCAGTAAATTGTAGTAAAAACCTACAGGGCGCATAAAGGTAATGGATACGTCCGACGGCAATGTTTGCAGAATATTTTCCACATTATAATGAAAAGCCAGAAGTCCATTACCTTTATCGGTGTGCGCACCTATGCTACTGAGATGCACCACACGCTTTACGCCCGACTGTTCAATGGCTTGTTTGTAATTATTGCCAATCTTGTTAATAGCAGCTATGATATCAAGATTCGGGTCAAAGAAACTGTTACCACCCATTGTTTCCATTACATATACTGCATCTGCACCTTTGAAACTGGTTGATAGAAAACCGGCATCTTCCATTGTTCCGATAGCAGCCTTAGCCCCCAATGCTTCAATGTCTTTTTGTCTTTCAGATTTACTACTTATGACGGTAACCTGATGTCCTTTTTGCACCAACTCTTTTGTTAGCGGCTTACTGATGTTCCCTAACGAACCTGTTACTATAATTTTCATTTTCTATTTTTTTTGATGTTAGTTAGTTTTGTAATGCAAAATTACAGTGTGACTGAGAAACAAACGTTTCCAAATCTACTATTGTTGTAGCCAAAACAAAGATGGTGTCGTTAATGGGGAGATTTTTATAATAAATTCAATTTTACTGGATCAGTTTGCTGTGACGATTCAGGGAGCCTATCGGGACAAGTAGCGGGTGGTATAACAACGGCTTCTTCATCACCAGTTCCGACAAAACGAATATAAACGATTTGCAGAGTTTGAAAATTCTTATTCAGCGGAGAGAAATGGTGCCTGTTGGAAATTTGGTTCAAATAGTCAAAATACTCAAGAATAAGAGTATAAACCGAAATAATCAGAAGCGGACAATATCTGTAACTGGTGATATGGATATGGTTGGTAAACTGGAAAGTCCTGTTTATGCCATGAGCAGTAGTTCTGATAAATTAAGCAGCATAAAACTTCCTGACGGATAGGAACAGAAAAAAGAATATAAAAGCCAGCATAATGGATGTGTTCACTTTACTATCAGAGGTTTTATTCTGCTTGCAGAGAGTCTCAGAACGGGGAAATGTAGATTTATTTATTTAGTGCTTGCGCGAGGGCATCCAAACGATCCTCGACAATTTTTAATCGGTTATAATAATTATCATTGATGTTTCGCATTTTATTGGAAATGTGCAGTTCTACATGCCATATAAATAAAATATCATCATTGTCAATATTGAAATTCGGATAGTTAGCTTTGTCTACATTGTCGGACATACAGACGATAAAACCTTTATTGAACCTGTTCTTTACTCTTTTTATATAACTCTTCTCTTTTTTGTCAACTACTACATAAACATGTTCATCTGGCATCTCGAACCACTCAGATTTGTCAAGCAAACGAATAATTATTTTATCTGAATCGTGTAGTGTTGGTGACATAGAGTTGCCTTGTTCGCGCACACAAGCATACGTAGAATTATGAGGTAACATACTTTGAGGTAGTATCAGGTAATCTTTTGTGTTAAGAATGTCTTCATTCCGATATTCTGCCATACTTGCAGTGGCCGAAATATCCATTATAGGAATTTTTATGTTTAAATTATTGTTGTTTGAACTGGATGGGTTCGAAATTGACAATTTGTCATCGCTTTTAATATAATTGCTACGCAACATTTGACCTTGTCCGTTAGATAATATCCAGTCTGGATTAATTTCTACACATTTTGTGTATAATATATGATGATCAAAAGTACCCCGACTATCCCAATTTGATAACAATTGTGGTGTAATCTCTAAATGTCGAGCAAGTTCGACATCTTTTTTGAATTTGTAATACCTTTTTAACTCTCTTAGAATTAAGCTTTTCATCATCTTATAAAAAATAAAATAAACAAAATATATATATTTAACGTATTTTGCGTATTGATATAAACATAATGTTTATATATTTGCATCGTATTTCGAATCTGAAGCCTGAGAATACAGGACACAAATATATTTGTGAACATCGTAATATATTAAAATACATCACAATGTATTTTAAAGTGTTGCAATGCGTTTCAAATTTGAAAGCTCTAAAACTTGCAAATATATAAAATATTATCTAATGATGAACAATCTGTAATGACAAACTAACTGTAATAAGTACAATCAGATGGAAAAAGATAAAAAAATTATAGTAGACTACAAAGTCAAAAAAGACCTTTTGGAATTAGGTACTTACCCAACTATCCGTAAAGCATTGAATGGTGATACTAGTACCCCTCAAAAAATATCAATACGGACTACTGCCATAAAACTGGGTGGAGTAATCAGAAAATAAAAAATCACACTAATTAATACGCAAATTTATTTATTATAAAATAAATAGATTCGTATGAAACTTAATCAATCAATTCGTACACCGAATTGGGTTAGGCCTTCAATTAATGCATTTTATATTTGACAAAAAAAATGAATTGGTATCTTCTTTATACAGCATCCAGAGCCGAAAAGTTAGTTGAACAACGCTTGAAAGCAGAGGGAATTGAAACATATCTGCCTTTGCATCTTTCTCCACGCAGGTGGTCTGATAGAGTAGCACTGATTGAATTGCCATTGTTTTCATCTTATATATTCGTTAGAACTACAGATGAAATATTACGAGGATTAGTTAGAATTAATGGTGTTTCCAGAATTGTATTTTATGATGCACGTCCGGCCATTATAAAACCGACGGAGATAGATTCGATAAAATTATTTGTGGAAAATGCAAAAGGAAAAAGTTGCACTTTCGGATTAAATGATGAAGTGCAGATTGCTTGTGGACCATTAAAAAATATAGATGGCACAGTAACAAAAGTGGGTAAAGAGTACGTCATTTTACAACTAGCACAAATAGGAATTTTTGTGAGTGTTAAATTCAACCAGGTGGTAAAGATAGCAAGGTAACTGTATTTTCTCAGTTTGAAAATGGATCTGAATGAATTTAGATGTATGGATTGGACTGAAATAAACCGATAATATAGCACGGGTTATACAAAAAGGGCTATTTAAAGAGTTCGGCTCAAGTATAGATATTGAGCAGGATACTGTTCTCAAAAAGAACACGAGTTTGGAATAAGATGTTGGTATTATAACGGGTATTTAGTGATAAATTCTTTTATATCGACAAATTAAAATTGATTTACGCATACAATAATACTTTATAAATAAGTGTATTATCTGGTCATTCATGGGACTGGAGGGGCTTTGCCTTGTAAGGCAGCTTCTGATTTTTAGCGTCTAGCTTATCTTTTAAAGGTTGATGCACAAAAAAGCAATTTATTAGAATACAAAAAGTCGTCGTAACGTAATAGTTGGTGATAAATTCCACTTATCGACTAATAAAAAGGTTGCTTCTATTTTTCCGCTTAAAATAGTATAAACAAACAAATTATCTGGTCATTAATGGGACTGGAGGGGCTTTGCCATATAAGACAGCTCCTTATCTTTAGTTCCTAACACTCTGTTTGATAATTAGATTGGTGACTAAACCGTTTGTTACAGAATTAAAGCATCCATTAAGCTACGGATGATTACCATCTTCGATCCTCACTCTGACTTCTCAAAATAAATAATCGTTTGTCTAATCACTTAAACAACTTATTATAGTGAAAAAAGTAATTCCATTTTTTATAGTCTTGATATTGCTTACTAGTTGCAATATGTCTAAAAAGATAGTTTATGTGCAGAATGCCGGATCTCCGGTTAGCTATGCCGATACCACTAAGTCAAAAATTCCCGATCCCAAGTTAAAGGTTGGCGATTTATTGGTTATTACCGTTAATGCCAATACTCCTGAAGCTGCATTGCCCTTTAATCTTCCTTTAGTCCCGAGTCAGGGACTCACGAGTTACGATCCAAGTGGTAGTGGTTCATCTGGTGGTATTGGTTTACAAAACTATTTAATCGATACCAATGGCGAAATCACATTCCCGATAATCGGAAAAATTAAAGCCGTAGGAATGACCAAGACTGTATTATCCGATTATATCAAAGATAAAATTCATCCTTTTTATATAAAAGAAGACCCCATTATTTCCATCCGGTATGCCAACTATAAAGTTTCTATTTTAGGTGAAGTAGCACACCCAAGTGTATACACTATCCAGAATGAGAAAATTAATATTTTTGAAGCGATAGCATTAGCCGGTGATTTGACTATTTACGGAAAACGCGACAACGTGTTACTGATCCGCGAAAATGATAACGGGAAACGGGAGACCCTCCGGATTGATTTACGTGATGAACGCCTGATTAATTCAGCCTATTATTATTTGCAACAAAACGATGTACTTTATATTCAGCCGAACAAGCCCAAATCAAGAGCATCAGGTTTAAGTACGGCCGAAACAGTATCTATTTCTGTCATCGGTACTCTTATTTCACTCACATCACTGATTGTTACATTATTAAAATAAATATACCGGACTATTCGTTTTTTTTACAACAAAATAACATCATCATTCTATATGGACAATAACTTTGAACAATTTGAACAGGATATTCAGGAAAAACCCATTGACTGGAGGGAGATATTCGAAAAATTAATCTATAACTGGAAATGGTTTGTGCTTTCATTTATTATAGCACTTATTGCCGGCTTTTTTTACAGCCGTACTCAAGATGATGTATATGAAGTAAAATCGTCTATCTTGATCATTGATCAGTCTAAAAGCGGACAGATGAACGAAGTCTCCGTACTTAAACAATTGGATGCTGCAGGAATAGGAGGGGGGAAGTCTACTTCGGCGGTAAATAATGAAGAGCAGGTGATTCGCTCTACTGCTTTGATGAAAAGGGTTGTAAATCGGTTGGAACTTCAAACCAGTTATTCCCATCGGGTTTTTATGAAAAGTGAAGATATGTACACAGCATCTCCTCTGTATGTTCACTTAGACAGTCTTTCTTTAAGTCGTCTGAAATCTTCATTAGAACTAACTATAAAGCCGGAAAACGGACAACTTACTATTGACGGTAGTTATAACAATTCGACATTTCAACTACAGGCAAAAGAACTACCGGCTATTTTAAAAACCCCTGCTGGAAGAATTTATATCTTACTTCGTTCCGGAAAAACCTTTCCTAATGAGCCCATTCAAGTTACTATCCATACTACTTTTAGTACTGCAAAATATCTGGCTAGTGCGGCATTGACTACAGATATAGGGAAAATGGCTGATGTTATTGATCTTACATTAAAAACAAGCAATGTACAAAAAGGACAGGATATTCTGAATACTCTAAGCGATATCTACAATCAGGATGCTACAGAGCAAAACAATTTGTCGGCTATTAATACGGCTACTTTTATTGATGGTCGTTTAAAGTTACTTACAAGCGAACTGGGTGATGTGGAAAAAGATGTGGAAAGTTACAAAAAAGCCAATAAACTGACCGATATTGATGAAGATGCCAAGATGTATCTGGAAAAAAATAATACTTATGATCAGCTTCAGGTACAAGTGGAAATGCAACAGCACCTGATTAAATATGTGGAAGAATTTATTCATAATCCGGCTAACCAATCGGCTCTGGTTCCGAATCTGGGACTTACCGATGTAGGTCTAGTTGCCGTAATTCAGAAATACAATGAACTGGTGATGTTGCGCGAACATGTTGCACACGGTTCGTCTGTTGAAAATCCGGCTCTCAAAACATTAAACCAACAGATTAATGCTACTCGCAAAGCCATTCAGATAAGTATATCCAACAGCAGGAAAGGACTGCAAATAAATGATGCCGATTTAGGTGCTCAAAATTTACTTATACAATCGAAAATACGCGATATACCGCGTCAGGAAAGAGAGTTTATCGAGATTAAGCGTCAGCAACAGGTAAAAGAAACTCTTTATCTTTTTTTGCTACAAAAGCGTGAAGAAGCATCACTCAATATGGCTGTTACCGTGCCTAAAGGAAGAGTGCTGAATGCTCCAGACGATGCCACCCAGGTGGGACCACACCGTACAACAATTATGCTGGTATTTTTGGTCATCGGTTTATTGGTGCCGGCTGTTATTATTTATCTATTGGAAATAATCAATACCTCCATCCGGAACCGGGCCGATGTTGAAAAAAACAGCAAAATACCGGTAATCTCTGAACTAGGTCATAACGATTCAGGCTCAATATTCATTGATTATAAAACAAATACCTGTGCAAATTCCGAATTGTTCCGCCTGCTACGTGCAAAATTACAGTTTACACTTGATCACCCTACAGAAAAGGTTATATTGGTGACCTCCACCATGGCGGGTGAAGGTAAAACATTTGTCGGTATTAATTTATCGGTTATGCTATCTCTTACCGAGAAAAAAGTACTGATAATGGGTATGGATTTACGGAAACCTCAATTAGCCAAGTATTTCGGAATTGAATTTAAAGATGGTATCACCGCTTATTTATCGGGTCAGATAACGGATTACAAGTCCATGATATTTTCTTCTCCCGAGTTTCCATTACTCGATATATTGCCGGCAGGGGTTATACCTCCAAATCCCAATGAGTTGATTATGAAAAAACGCTTTGATACCCTGCTGGATGAGCTGAAAGAACAATACGATTATATAGTGATTGACTCGGCCCCTGTAGGGGTTGTCTCGGATAGTTACCTGATTGACCGTGTTTCCGATCTTACGCTTTATGTTTGTCGGGCTCGGTATACCGATAAACGAACTATTGAATTTATAAATCGTATTCAGGATGAAAAATCATTAAAACGACTCTTTTTAGTAGTGAATGATGTTGATTTAGACTCGAATAAATACGCATATCATCGCAAATATGGGTATGGATATGGAAAACAAAGATATGGATACGGATACGGGTACGGAAAAAAGAAAACTGATACCGAAAACGATGTATAATCAACAAACAATCTTGTTTCGGCATAAATTCTACTTAAAAAAACTGGTTGTAACACTCCTATTATTTGCATTTATAATTACGGTCAAAGCACAAAAAATTTCAGGATTTATTTTCAAATCGGATGCTTATATCGGTGCAAATGTGGGTCTGAATACTTTTCTGGCCGAGGGATCTACCACTTATTCAAAAACACAAAGCAGCGGATTTATTGGTCGTTCTACGATTGGCTACAATCTTTCGCCTGTCATCGGGGTACGAGGGCTTATGGGATATGCCAGTCATAACTGGCCGGATTTCCGGTTTAGAAGTTCTGACGGTTCATTAAGATTGGTGTCATTTGATGCTCAGATGCTGACGGTTGATCTGACTGTAAACCTGAGTAACTGGTTATCGTATTACAATCGGAATCGGACATTTGATCTTTCTGTATTTGCCGGAACCGGCGTAACCCATAGAAATAAAGCTGCTTTTAATAATGATTTGATTAGTTATTTAGGACGTGGCGGTTTGCAGGGCGATTTTCATTTATCATCGTTTATTGATCTGAACCTAATTGCCGAAACTAATTTTACAGGAGATAACTATAATAATTATAAAGTAGGTTTTTTACCTTTTGATGTCTACACTGCGTTCACAGTTGGGCTAAGTTATCATTTTCGCAGTGCTGGTGCCATTTTTTCCAAGTAGGGTCTGCAGAAAAATTACAATACTATTGATATATAATAGAATAGTTTCATATTTTAAAATTTATGTGCAAGCTTTTTGAATATAAATGTTCATTTTTTAGTGTGCTTGCTTCTAATAAGTTATTTCCCGGAGGGAATATATATCAATAGAAAATAAAACAATCTCGATCAATTCCCAGTGGATAAACATAGAAAAAGGGAATGTCCTACGGACAATGAATATACAATCTGCTTATTCTATGGATATCTAAGTCCTACGGGCTATTTTTTCAACGACAGATTCGCATTATAAATTAGTTTATTAAGCGGATCTACATTTTCAATAAATTCAAATTATTCATTATTAAGCAACTAATTATACAGTCTAAGTGTGAAAAACTTAAACTGTTTTCTTTCCAAAAAAACTCTCTTGACATTCTATCGCAAAACATGTTTATATTTTCACAATTATGGATTTTTAAAGCAAAAAAAATTAATGTTTAAAATTATCTAGTATGAAAAAAGTAATTGTTACTATTTTGTGTTTGGGATTTGTATTCGTTACTTATTCTCAAAAAACTGAAAAGATTAATTCCGGGACTTTTCAACCGGGATGGTATCTTGGCGCTAATGCCGGTCTAAACTGGTTACTGGCTGAAGGAAATAATCCTTTTGATAATAAAGCTTACTTTTCGTTTGATAAAAATAAGGGTTTTATCGGTCGTGCAGTGGTTGGATATGACTTTACCCCCGTTATCGGATTAAAAGGAATGATTGGATATGCTCATCATGGTTATTGGCCTGATTTATACTCAAAAAAAAATGCAGATGGATCTTCTCCTATTAGTTCATTTGGTTCTCAGAACCTGACAGTTGACCTGACTGTAAATTTAAGTAACTGGTGGGCGGGTTATAATCAAAACCGGGTATTTGATATCAGTGCTTTCGGAGGAACCGGATTTGCCCATCGCAATAAAGCCAATTTATCTGATGATTGGTATGGTTTAATCGGGCGCGTTGGTTTACAAGGTGATTTTCATCTTTCAAAACAACTAGATCTTAATCTGATTCTTGAAGACAATGTTGTGGGTGACAAATATAACGACCACGTTGTAACGCTTATATTCGACACCTATCCGGCTCTTGCAGTAGGTCTGACTTATCATTTCCGCGAAAAGTCAAAGACTCCTGCAGAAGTTGAGTCGAAACCGGAAATTGTTGAAAAACCGGTAACTTCTCCTCAACCCGTTGTGGAACCTGCACCGGTTGTAAAAGAAGAACCGAAGCCGGCCATCGCAAACAAAGAAGTAGCTCCTGTACAAAAACAGATTCCTGAACTGGAAGTAGATATATTCTATACAATCGGTAAAGCCGACATAAGGGATGAAAAGCAACAAGCTGCTATTGCTAAGGTCATTGATTATCTGCATGCATATCCCGATGCTAAAATACTTATTGTAGGATATGCCGATAAGGCTACCGGTACTGCAGCTATAAATAGAGAAGTATCAAAAAAACGTGCTGAGTTTGCAACTAAGTTATTGATTAATAATTATTCCATAAGTGCAGACCGTATTGTAACGAAATGGTATGGTGATACTGTTCAACCTTATAAGGAAGTACCACAGAACCGCCTCGTTAAAATTAATCTAATTACGGTTCAATAAACTGATGCAGAAACTGAAAGCTTTCGCGATAGAATGTTTTCACAGATTATCTAATATTTTAATAAATCCTTGAAACTAATAGATGTAAAAACACACTTGAAAAGAAAGAGATGGAAATAAGGTTTTTAAAACCTTGTTATAGCTAAAATATCGGTTGCTACTGCCGCAACAGTTAAACCTTATTTCCAGCTCTTTCTTATTAAAAAAAACAGATTTACCTGATCAATACAAAACATTGCAATTCCGAATCATCGGAATGGAAAATCAAGGTAGTTAATCTCTCAACAGCACATAAACAGCACAAATTGAAATACAGATTAGAAACCACTAATAACACAAATTTACACTAAAATTAGTATTCGTGAAAATTAATGCAATTTGTGGTTGAGAGCTAAATTCAAATAAACAATCTAGCAACTATTTATAAGTTCGCTGTAAAAATATGTTTTTCGAAATTATAAAAGTGAATCTGTTATACTTGTTCCGGTTATAAATAAATTAAATCACAAATCTTTTAAAAATCATTATTATGTCAGAAAGTAACCAACGCAGTTACAGCTGCAAAGATGAAGATCTGGCCATTATCGGAGCATTGATTCTTCAAAGTTTTAGTCGTGAAAAAACCGTTTTTATTTCTTTTTCCAATCGATTTGCCGATCCTTTCGAAAAGGATCTCAAAGCGGAGCTGGTCAACGTAAATGAATTGGTATCTCCCGAGTCGGAAGCTCTGTTGAAAAAAAAGAGAACTCAACAGATTTACATTGAAATAGCGCTGGTAGACTCTATGGCGGATCCGTTGAAAGCGTATGTTGATCTTACAAAATCCCAACTTACACCGGCTTCATTTGGTATTATAGCATTAAGGGCAGCTTGTAATAATGGCGATATTAGTGCGGTGATAGATAAGCTTAAAGTGGTAAATACAAATATTATCAATCATTTAGCTCAACTAAAGGAAGCGGGCTTAACGGATGAAAAAGTTAGTGCGCTGAAGACTAAAGTCAGTTTACTGACTGATTTGAAGACACAACAACAGGATATTAGTTCGAATCGGGCACTTATTGTTCAGAAAAATATCGGTCAACTAAATAGCTTTTACGATAAGCTGGCAGACATTCTGTTGGTAGGAAAAACACTGTTTAAAGACAATCCTGCAAAATTGAAAGAGTTTACTTTTAGTGCGTTGAAATCACAGGTAGGACAGTCGCGCTCAACTAAAAAAGCCGATTCAACCAAAACAGACAGTACTACGACTACTACAAAAACCGAATCTTAAAAAATAGGACTTAGGGAACCCTGTAGAAGACTTAGGAAACTCTGTAGAAGACTTAGGAAACTCTGTAGAAGACTTAGGAAACTTTGTAGAAGACTTAGGATACTCTATCGAATACTTGGGATACTCTGTAGATGACTTGGGGAACTCTGTAGAAGACTTGGGATACCTTGTCGAAAGCTAGGGATACTCTGTCGAAGACTTGGGGAGTGGCGTAGAAAGGGTTTATTCAATAAATAATGCGAATCAGGAGTTGCATACATACACATTCTATTTATAATGAGTTATTTCCCGTAGGGAATACATATCAATAGAAAATGAAAACAGATAAAACCTATTCCCCGTAGGGGATAAATCAGAAAAAATATGAATATCCTACGGACAATAAACAGGCATAGCTCTTTATTCTATGAGTATGTAAGTCCGACGGACTATTTTTCAACTACTGATTTGCATAAATACCCGGTAATAGAATTAGTTTATATAATGTATAAAATATAGATTTTGAATGAAAAGAGAAGAAATACTTGAATTGGTAAAACAATACTATGCCGAGCAGTTTGCACAAAAGGCATTTGAACCTGGTAAAACCATGATTCCCTTTGCAGGACGTATCTTCGATGAGGATGAACTGGTAACTTTAGTAGATGCATCCCTGGATTTTTGGTTAACAACAGGACGTTATGCGGAAGAATTTGAAGCTAAGTTTGCTCAATATATGCAGCAACGTAGTTGTATGCTTGTAAACTCAGGCTCTTCTGCAAATCTGATAGCTCTTTCAACCCTTACCTCTCCCTTATTAAAGTCGAAACGATTGAAACCGGGTGATGAAATACTGGGAGTGGCGGCGGGTTTTCCAACTACAGTGAACCCTGTTATTCAAAATGGTCTGGTACCTGTATTTGTAGATGTTGAATTGGATACTTTCAATATAAAGGTAAGTGCAATTGAAAATGCCTTGTCCGACAAAACCAAAGCAATTATGTTGGCCCATACGCTGGGGAATCCGTTTGATCTGGATGCGGTGAAAGCTATTGCCGATAAACACGACTTGTTCCTGATTGAAGATTGCTGCGATGCTGTGGGCTCTACTTACGATGGCAAAATGGTTGGAACCTTTGGCGATTTGGCTACTACCAGTTTTTATCCGGCTCATCACATTACCATGGGCGAAGGCGGTTCGGTACTTACCAGCAATCCATTACTGAAAAGAATTGCAACTTCTATGCGCGACTGGGGACGCGACTGTTATTGTGATCCGGGTTGTGATAATACCTGTGGTCGTCGTTTTAAAGGGCAATACGGTGATTTACCACAGGGATACGATCATAAATATGTATATAGTCATATTGGGTATAACCTGAAAGTGACCGATATGCAAGCAGCGGTAGGAGTTGCACAGCTTAAAAAACTGCCGCTTTTTGTGAAGATGCGCAAGGCTAACTTTAAAAAATTATATGCAGGTTTAAAAAAATACGAAGAATACCTGATTCTGCCCGAAGCAACTCCTAAATCGGATCCTTCGTGGTTTGGGTTTCCTTTCAATGTTCGTGAAAACGGGAAATTTACCCGTACACAATTGGCCGAATTTCTGGAAAGCAAAAAAATACTTACCCGCCAACTTTTTGCCGGTAATATGACGCGTCAGCCGGCTTTTAAAGATGTGAACTATCGGGTAGCGGGTTCGCTCGAAAATACCGATTATATTATGCATAATACGATTTTTATCGGGGTATATCCGGGTATAGATGACGAACGAATGAGTTATATATTATCTGTTTTTGATCAATTTTTTAATACGATACATTAATGGCAACTATAAGTAAAGCCACTGTTCTTTCTGTCGAAGAACATGGACCGGAAATACGGGAATATAACTTACAACCCGAAAAAAACTATTATTTCGAAGCGGGTTCTTTTTTATTACTTACGCTGGAACAAAAAGACGATTATACCCGCTGGCCTGATTCCCGAAATTTCAGTATTGCTTCCGCATATAGCGAGAATGGGACGATACGTCTGATTATTCGCAAAGTAGGTGCGTATACCGAAAAAATATTTCAGGAATTAAGCCCGGGTGCAAGCTGTGTCCTCAAATATGCTTTTGGGGACTTTCTACTTCCCTTTTTTGATAAAACGGGGGATATTTGCTGTATAGCAGGCGGAACGGGTATTGCTCCTATTTTAAGCTTTGCCGAACAATTACAAAAACAAGGTCAGCAAAACCGCTTACAGGTTTTCTATTCTTTCAAAAATAAAGAAGAACAACCGGGTCTGGAAATTTTGAAAGCGATTGTACCCGAGCCGAACCTGCATATGTTTTGTACTCGCGAAGAGATTCAAGGCATTCCCAATCGCAGAATAGTGTGGTCAGACATCGTAAATTCCGGATTTGATTTTCAAACCGCCCATTTTTACATTTGTGGGGGAGAGGAATTCACGAAATACTTTGTCGGAAATCTGAAAACTGTTCAGGCCGAGAATGTATATACCGATGAATGGTGAAGTTAGTCGGTAGTTTATGAAATAAGTGGTAAGAAATAGGTAGTAAGAAGTAGGTAGTTTGTAGTAAGTAAGATATAAAATATTTAAACCACTGAGTTTATACAGTGACACTTAAAAAATTATGAAAGCAGTAATCTTAGCAGGTGGCTTGGGCACACGACTCAGTGAAGCCACCAACCTCATTCCAAAGCCCATGGTTGAAATAGGTGGTAAACCTATTCTGTGGCACATCATGAAAACCTATAGCCACTATGGTATCAACGAATTTATTATTTGTTGCGGTTATAAAGGGTATGTCATTAAAGAGTATTTTTCCAACTACTTCCGGCATAACAGCGATATGACGGTTGACCTATCAAATAATGATATCCAAATACATGATAATCATTGTGAAAGATGGAAAATAACCATGATAGATACCGGACTGAATACTATGACCGGCGGGCGTATTAAGCGGATACAAAAATATGTTGAAAATGAACCTTTTCTGCTTACCTACGGTGATGGTGTTGCCGATATAAATATTCGGGAAACAATAGATTTACATCAGGCATCAGATAAGTTGCTTACCGTTACAGCTTATAAACCAAGCGGAAAATTTGGAGCATTGGATATAGACGATGAAGGTATCGTAAATTCTTTTATGGAGAAACCGGCTGGTGATGGCAACTGGATTAATGCCGGTTATTTTATTTGTCAACCGGAAGTATTTGATTATATCACCGAGGGTGACAGTTCAATATTCGAACGATTTCCATTGGAAAACATTGCCAAAGAAGGTAAAATGAATGCCTTTAAACATGCCGGTTTTTGGAAACCGATGGATACCATGCGCGACAATATAGAATTGAATGAGATGTGGGATAAAGGCAATGCGCCTTGGAAAGTGTGGAAATAATTCATAATTTATAATTCATAATTTATAATGGATTCAGATATATTTGGCGGATTTTATCGAGGTAAGCGCATATTAATCACTGGTCATACCGGTTTTAAGGGATCGTGGTTGACTATCTGGTTACACTCCATGGGAGCTGAGGTCGTAGGCATCGCTCTTGATCCGGTTACAGAAAGGGACAATTTTGTTTTATCCGGTATAGGAACTAAAATAAAAGCTGATTTACGCGGAGATATCCGGAATGGACAATTGCTTAAAGATGTTTTTACTCAATACCAACCTGAAATTGTATTCCATTTAGCAGCACAACCGCTGGTTCGCCTATCCTATGATATTCCGGTGGAGACTTACGAAGTAAACGTGATGGGTACTATCAATGTGATGGAAGCCATGCGGTTGACGGAAAGTGTCAAAGTAGCCGTTATAATTACTACCGATAAATGTTACGATAACAAGGAACAAATCTGGGGTTACCGCGAAAATGAAGCTATGGGTGGTTACGATCCTTATTCTTCTTCAAAGGGAGCTGCCGAAATAGCTATTGCTTCGTGGAGACGTTCGTTTTTCAATCCTGCTTCATATGATAAACATGGAAAATCGATAGCCAGCGTACGGGCAGGAAATGTGATAGGAGGCGGCGACTGGGCATTGGATCGTATTATTCCGGACTGTATACGCGCTCTGGAGTCCGACAAAGCCATCGAAATTCGTAGTCCGAAAGCAATTCGTCCTTGGCAACATGTGTTGGAACCATTAGGCGGGTATTTGTTACTGGCCACAAAGATGTGGAACGAACCGACCAACTATTGTGAGGGCTGGAACTTTGGACCCAACCCGGAATCTATTGCCAATGTGTGGGAAGTAGCCACGAAAGTGGTGGAGAATTATTTCTCAGAGCAAAGAGCAAAGAACAAAGAACAAAGACTTTTGAATGCACAACCAACAGAAGATAATATTGTCAACTACCCACTACCCACTACCCACTACTTAAAGGATTTATCCGATCCTAACGCTCTGCATGAGGCTAAACTATTAATGCTCGATATTGCTAAAGCACGCTATGAGCTTGGTTGGCAACCCAAAATGAATATAAGCGAAACCGTGAAGATGACCATTGATTGGTATAAACGCTATAACACTGAGGAGGTGTATGGATTGTGTTTTGAACAAATACATAATTACATAGCGCGAGACTGAGTAGGTATAATAATGCAGAATATAAAAATACACGAAAATATTGTGACAAACACAGAGCTATATAAAATAAGAAAACACAGAAAAATAATATATGAAAGTTTTAATTACAGGAGCTACTGGATTTATAGGCAAACATTTAATTGATAGACTATTTAATGATGGGCATGAAATATTTATTACTCTTTTGCCACATGAAAATAATCCATTTGATATCACCGAAACAACAGGTTTTGTATTAGATGGAGATTATATGCAAAATCTGAAAACTTTCATGTCAGAAAATACTATTGATGGAATTATTCATTTAGCTTCGTTTGTTCAATCTGGAGATCATAAAAGTGAAGAGGTGCCACGTTTAATTGACACAAATGTGAAATTTTCTGTTCTTATACTTGAATCTGCAGTATATGCAAAGGTAAAATGGTTTATAAATACAGGTACTTATTGGCAACATTATAATAATAAAGATTATTCTCCGGTTAATTTGTATGCTGCCACTAAACAAGCTTTTATGGATATAGCACGATTTTATTGGGAAACAGAGAAAATTAATTTTTGTACTATTAAGCTTTTTGATACTTATGGACCAAACGATACACGTCCTAAAATATTTAATCTTTGGGATGGTATTGCTCGTTCAGGTGAAACGTTAGATATGTCTTCTGGTGAACAACTAATTGATATTTCACATGTGGATGACATTATAAGTGCTTTTGAACTGCTAGCTAAGCACCTGCAAAATCAACACCCTGATGTGAAAAATGGAGATGTTTTTGCAGTAAAAGCAAACAAGCGATATACATTGAAACAACTGGCTACTATCTACGAAGTAGCATCCAACACAAAACTAAATATCAACTGGGGTGCACGTCAGTATCGTGATCGAGAAGTGATGATCCCTTGGATAGATGGTGTGATTGTTCCAGGGTGGAAACCAAAATTTGATATTGAAGCTGGTATTAAAATATTTTTAGGAATCCAATGAATATAACAGTATCAAAAAAAGATATTATTTGGGGGTATTTATCTCTAAAGCTATAAATTAAATGTAATCGAACTATTATGGAAATGGATAGAGAAAGATTGTTTGTATTATAAGTTTAATGATTTCAAAACAGCTATCAATTTTTCGCTTTCAAAAGTTGGACAATTAGAATATTAAAATATATTTAATAGCCTGTAAACCTTAAATTTAAATATTTTTTCAATCTAAATATATAATCGTGTAAAGTATATATAATAGATGTTAATATTATTATTTAAATTAAATTATTTTTGATATTATGAGTAATAACAAAAAGTGTATTTTGACCATTGCCATTCCCACTTATAATAGAGACTGGGTAATTGACAGCAATTTAAGTAATTTGTGTTCTTTTGCAGGAAAGTATGATTGTGAAATTCTAATTTCTGATAATTGTTCTACAGACAATACTCAATATATTGTAAAAGAATTTCAAAATCGTTTTCCTTTTGTTAAATATGTCAGGAATTCAAAAAACTTGGGTTATGATATGAATGTGCTTGTAGCATATATGGCCTGTGAGTCTGAATATTCTTTATTAATGGGTGACAGTAGAACGATAAATGAAGAGAGTTTGAAGTATTTAATGAACCATTTAGAAGATAATATTGATGCATTAGTATTTAAGCATACCCATGAAGAAACAATTTATCATTCAATTAATGATGTGTTTCTTTCCTTTGGAGAAAGTATCATTGTATTAGGTTCATTTGTATTAAAATGCATTATGATAGAAGATAAATTATTGGATCCTTATATCGGAAAATTTTTTTTACACATTGGGCTTTTTTATGAAGCTCTTAATATGCTTGAAAATATAAATGTAAAATTAGTAAACAATGTAAATTCACATTTTGTGGTTCGCCATAAACCAATAGGTTGGGGAAAAGTAATTTTTCAGACTCATGCTTATGGTTGGTTCTATACATTTATGGGGTTACCAAATAGCATTCCGGTTGAACTAAAATTATCCGTAATTAAGATAAAATATGATGATCCATTTTCTGTTAAAACTATATCAAAAAGAATTGGGCATTATGGTCCACAATCTAAATCCGATTTTAATAAATATAAAAAATTATTGCCATTAATATCAAATACTCCATTATGGAAAATAAAAACAATGGTGTTTTTACCAACTATATTTTGTGATTTTCTACATTTAATATATAAAACCTATGCATACTTGAAATATAAAAAAGAAAATAAGAAGAACCTGTTTGTTTATGAAAAAGAAAATAGGTGGATTTAGAAAAATTAAATGATTGTTAGCAAAGTATTCTTTTATACATGAAAATATTGCAGTAGAAGTGAAAGTTTTACAAAGAACAGAGTAATCGATAAAATTTGGATTTTAATATTAATAAGGAAATTTATTCAATAAGCAGTACTAATTCTTCAGCAATTATTTTTAGTTTTTCTTTTTTATTTACATGGGGTGCTGATTATTCTGGAGATGATTTGCTATATCATAATTATACTAAGGCTATGATAAATGAAATTTTTAAGTATAAAGATAGTGTCTTTAAACAGGTGGTGGATACGATAATCACAATAAAACTACAGATAAAATTAAACTGTTCTAATTATGATAGAAACACAACTAACTATAGTAATCCCAACATATAATCGGAGAGAAAGATTATTGAATCAATTAAAAAGTATTTTTAAGCAGCCTGAATATTGTCAAATTCACATAATAATTTTAGACAATTGTTCAAATTATGACATTTTGAATGAACTAAATAAGAATTTCGTAGAGATAGAATTATCTTGTGTAGAAGTAATTCAACGAACATATAATATTGGAATGGTAGGAAATGTTTCCACATCATTTATGTACTGTAAAACAAAGTGGATGTGGTTATTATCCGATGATGATGAAACAACAGATAACTCCCTAAAGGTATTATTGATGAACATAAAAGAAAATAGTAATATAGCTCTTTTCAAATACTCTATTGTAAACTTTATTCATGAAGAAGACAAATTAATATCAAATATTGATGAGCTTATATCATATTATATTAGCGGAAAGCATTCTTCTGGAGGCCTTATTTTTATGTCAAATAATGTGTTTAATATGGAATTATTAAACCCATACTTAGGATATGCCAATGTTTACTCATATACCTATATTCCTCATTTAATACCTGTCATTGCAGGTCTCGCTAATAAAAAAATAAAAATAAAATTTTGTTCTGAAAGAATTGTAAAATATATTGCTCCAGATATTAATTCAAAATGGAGCTTTTTACCAGTTTTATTGGGAGTTTCTTCTTTTGTTGATATTGATTTTGGATTAAAAAAGGAGCAACAACGATTATTATGTACTCTAATAGCGAGAAATTTCCCTCAAACAATGTTTATTAGCGCATTGCTAAATATTAACGACAGATGGAAAAGGAAAATAATATATAATAAAGTATTTAACTCTCTTTATAAATTTAAGGATCAAAATTGTTGGTTCTTCTATTTTATTTTCTATTTCATTCATTATTCAAGGATAGATATGGTATTTAATGTGGTTGAATTTGGGAAAAAGATAGAAAAAAAGATAAAAAAAAGATAAAAAATAAATGAATATATTATCATCGTCTCATTATAGAACTTCAATAATTAAGAAAAATATTATTGGATCTTTTGGAGTTAAAATCATTTCAATATTAACAACACTATTGTTGGTTCCAATCACTATAAACTATATTAGTAGTGAGTTATATGGAACATGGTTAACGTTAACATCTATAATAGGTTGGATTAGTTTCTTTGATATCGGATTTGGTAATGGGTTAAAAAACAAATTAGCAATTGCTATATCATTAGGTGATTTTCAAAAAGGAAAAATATACATAAGTACTACCTATTTTTTTATATCACTCATTTTTGGAGTAGCAGGATTAATAATTTACTTTATTATACCATTAATAAATTGGACAGCTTTTTTAAATGTTTCTACTATATTAAACGATCAATTAATTAATGTTATTCGTATAGTGTTAATTTTTTTTATTTTTCAAATGATATTAAAAATAATTAGTACGGTAATTTCTGCAAATCAACATAATGCACTTGGAAGTTTTATTGATAGTTTAGGTCAGGTACTATCATTGTTGGTGATCTTTACATTAACTAAAACGACATTTCCATCATTGAATTATTTGGCACTAGCTTTTAGTGGTCCTCCTGTTTTAATGTTTTTTTTAGCATCACTTTGGTTTTATTCAAAGAAATATAAAAAGTTGTCGCCACAATTTTCTTGTGTAGACTCAAGTTACGCGAAAGATATTTTATCGTTGGGTGGAAATTTTTTTATTATTCAGATAGCTGTTTTAGTATTATACCAAACGACTAATATTATAATATCTAAAGTTGATGGTCCAGAAGCAGTCACTGTATATAACGTGGCTTACAAATATTTAAGTGTTTCATTGATGTTTTTTAATATTGTATTATCTCCTATCTGGGCTGCATTTACTGATGCCTACACACAAAGTGATTATATCTGGATGAATACTATATACAAAAAACTCACTAAGTTATATTATATTACAATGATATTGTTGTTGTTTATGTTAGTAATTTCTCCTTTAGTATATAAGATTTGGTTAGGTAATAAGGTAAATGTTCCTTTTTCTGTGTCAATGTTAATTGCTATATACATGATGCTTAATGTTTGGAATGCTTTTCACTCAATGATAATCAATGGAATTGGTAAAATAAAATTGCAATTATATATATCATTAATAGCCACAATCTTCAATATTCCTGTAGCAATGATTTTAGGAAGAATATTTGGTATAAAAGGAGTAATTATTTCAATGATTTTTTTTAGTATTTTACCAGCTGTATTATTATTTTTTCAAACTAAGAAAATACTTTTAAAACAAGCTAAAGGTATTTGGAACAAATAAAATAATATAATATGAATTATAAGAAAAACATATTGATATATGAACCTGCTGATACTGGTCATCATCCTGAATTCATAAATAATTTATGGACATATTTAAAAAATAGCCCTCCAATAGATAAAAAAATATTATTTGCTATTCATCCTAAAATTGTTGAATTATACAATTTAGAAAGTACCAAAATTCAAAATGTTGAAATTATACTTGTTTTAAAATACTATAGTAATTTTAGCGAAATTAAAAATTTAGCAAATAGACTTCTAGCTACAGATGTTATTATAATGACTTTAAATCCGTTATTCATGAGTTTGGCTTTCGATAGATTTAAATTTAATATAACTGGAATTGTTTTTAATCCGTTCAATACAAACTATGAAAATTATTCTATATATAAGCGATTTTATAAAGAATTACTTTATTTGATTGTTAGTAGGCGCAATCGAATAAAAAGAATATTTATTTTAAATGACCTAAGATCAGCAGTATTTTTAAATAACCGTTACAAAGTAAATAAATATATGTACTTGCCAGATCCAATCCCATTTTATAAAAAGGAGAAATTACCTTCTTCTATAATTTTATTAATAAAAAAAAGAACGACTATATTACATTTTGGTACGATGTCCGACAGAAAAGGAACTCAAATAATATTAGATTCAATAGAATTATTACCTCCAGAATATATGAAAGATTTAGCTTTTTTATTTATTGGAAAGCCTTGTAACAAAAATTTTAAAGATAAGATCAATGAAAAAATATTATTGTATAAGAAAATTTATCCAAGTATAAATATTTATTACTATTCCGATTTTGTCTCTGTTGGAATGATGGAAGCCTATTTTGAGATTTCAGACTTAGTTTTAATACCTTATATTTCTAATAATATGTCTAGTGGCGTACTAGGGCATGCTGTCAAATATAATAAACCAATTGTATCTGGCAAAGGATTGTTGGGAGAGATTGTGTGTGATAATAATTTGGGGTTTTCAATAAATGTAAGCAAAAATGCAATTAGAGATGTAATTGTTGAATTTTTGAAATATGGAAAAGTTATTAATGGCGAAAGTTATGTTAATGAGCACTCGATAGAAAATTTTTCGAAAATAATATTGAATGATTGATAGTATGATTCGTAAAAAGATGCTTCGTTTGATTCAATAATTTGTTTCGAGTTAATTTTAATTGCATAATTTATAGAAATATAATTACAACCGTTGAATTATTGTTGATTATTTAAGTCGGAAGTAGAGACTACCTAATTCTACTTTAGTTTAATGTGCTTATTATAAATAAAATAAGTATTTAGGTGTTTGCCTAATTTTCTATAAATAATTATTTAAAATAAAATTCGCAATAATATTCCAAGTCTGATTTCTAAAGAAAATGAATAGAATCGATATTTACATATTTTTACATTTGTGATTTATATGAAAATGAAATAAAGTTTAATTGTTAACGTGTGAGTAGTAATTCTAAACCAAAGTTTACGAATTAGAAAATAGCTACTCCAGCTTAAGAAAGACAAGAATTTTAGCGTTGTCAAACTAGTATGGAGTAATAATATCTTTTCAAAAATGATTTTCAGTGACAATATTCATTCTAATAAACAATATTTTAGCGAGAACAAAAGACAAATTAAAAATATTGAAATACTTACTCCTGTGAAAGGAATAAGGGTCTGGTAGAAGAAATAAAACAAAGAGATAAAGCATTTAATGATTTACTAATTTGTTTGGCAAAATGACAATAGCTTTTATTTATCTAATTTTTTAAATACTGATTTGTATTAATTATAAAACTAAATGAAAAAGATTTTTTTATATGAACCTTCAATAGCATCAAATAATGTCGGTGATCAAATTATTGTTGAAAGTGTAAAAAGAGAAATGAACTCTTTTATTAAAGATACTTTTTATATTGAATTACCGACTCATACGCCGATTTCAAATCGTTATATGTATTTTCTTGGTAAACCTGATATGAAGATAATATGTGGCAGTAATATTATTGTTGGTAAACTCAATTCGCTTATCCACTTAAAACAATGGATGCTGAACTTATTTACATTGCATAATCTTAAAAATTCAATATTTATTGGTGTTGGATCTCAACAATACCAGCAAAAAATTAATCTATATACTAAATTAGCCTATAAAGTTTTCTTTAAAAAGAATTTTTTACATTCGGTGAGAGACAGTTATACCGAAAATGCTTTAAAGAATATAGGTATTAAAAACGTAATTAATACAGGGTGCCCAACTATGTGGTGTTTGACAAAATCTCACTGCATGGAGATTCCTACAATAAAAGCAAGTAAGGTTGTGTTTACTTTGACTGACTATAACAAAAATAGAGAACGAGACAACTATCTAATTTCTGTTTTGAAGAGCGAATATAAGGAAGTATATTTCTGGCCTCAAGGATATGGCGATTTCTCTTACTTGTCTACTCTTAATCGAATTGACAACATAAAGATTGTGCCACCACATTTATCTGATTATGATCATGTATTATCCGAAGGTGATATTGATTTCGTCGGTACTAGATTACATGGTGGAATAAGAGCGTTACAGAAAAAAGTAAGAACATTGATCATAGGAATTGACAACAGAGCCACTGAATTACGCAGTGATTTTAATCTGCCGGTACTTGATCAATATAAGATAAGAGATCTAAGTGGAATGTTAAATCAACAGTTAAGGACTGATATTCATATTCCAGTGGAAAATATCGGCATCTTTTTGGCTCAATTTGATATAATTAAAAAATAATAGGAGAGTATGAAAGTAATTGTGATTCATCCAGGAAAGCAACATTCATTCCAGCTATCTACCGCATTGAGAAAAGTTGGTATTTTAGATAAATATATTACTTCCGTATATAATAAACCTAATTCTTACACTAATATTTTGCTTAAATTAGTAAAAGGTAGTTTGTACAAAAAGATATATGATAGAAAATGCAAAGAAATACCAGACGAATACATTAAGCAATACAATGAACTGGAGGTTATTTTTACATTATTTCTTAATAAATTTCCTAAAATTCAAAAAATTGCAGAGTATTGGAATTTTTATGTAGAATCTTCCTTTTATAAGAAGGCAATGAAGTTTGTAAAGCATGAAAAGCCTGATTGTATTGTAATTTACAATGGATATGCAAATAAGCACATTGACACTATAAAACGTCTTGATATAGTCAAGGTTATGGATATGTCAATAGCCAAAAGAGAATATATCCAAAAGATACTACAGAAAGAGATTGACGAAACAGGGTTAACTGAGATGAAGGAGATGCATTTTAGTTATTGGAATAAAAGAATGTTGCGTAACGATTCTGAAGGCTGCAATAATATTGATTTCTTTTTAGTTCCTTCAATATTCGTTAAAAATAGTTTACTAGAATATGGTGTGGTTGAATCCAAAATAAAAGTTGTCCCTTATGGAGTAAACATTAAACAATTTAATCCAACAGCAAAGAAAGATACTACTGGTAGTTTGAAATTACTGTTTGTAGGTAGCGTGACATATCGGAAAGGCATTCATAGGTTGTTAAATGTTTTGAAAACAATGGAAAATGTAGAAGTCTATTTAGCTGGAACTTATGATAAATACTCAAAAATTTATTGTAATTATAAAAGTTACACTAACATACATTTTTTAGGCTTTATAACAAGAGATAAACTGAATGAATTGTATAACAAGTGCGATGTTTTTGTCCTTCCATCATTTTGTGAAGGCATGGCAATGGTAGGACTAGAGGCAATGGCATCTGGACTTCCTATACTTTGTACCAGCTATACAGGTGTTAATGATGTAATACAAGATGGAATAAATGGTTTTGTCTATAATGCAAATGATGAGAAAATGTTAAAAGAGTACATTATGTGGTTTAATGATAATAGAGCGAAAATAAAAATAATGGCATTAAATGCAAGAAAGACAGCAATAAATTATTCATGGGAACATTATCATACACGTGTAGCAGAAGCTATTATAGAGTGTATCAACGACTTAAAAAGATGAAAATTTTATTTATTTGGAGAGGTCCATCTCCTTACAGAGTTGATTTTTTTAACGAACTAGGAAAGTATTGTGACCTAACTGTTCTTTTTGAAAGAAGACCTAATGCAATATCTGATAAAAAATCAGATTGGTTTCATGAAGATTTTGAAAATTTTAGAGGCATATATTTAAAAGGAATATTATTATTTGGCAAGATATGGTTCTGCTATAATATTTTTAAATATTTGATTCCTCATAAAAAATATGATGTTAGAGTAATTGGTATGTATAGTACATTCTCACAGATTGTCGCTATGCTATATCTAAAATTACTTCACATCCCGTACATACTCAATTCTGATGGTGGGTTTGTTAAAAATGACAGTTGTACTGCAAATATATTTAAACATTTTTTCATAGGAGGAGCTACAGCATATCTGTCAAGCAGTAAAGGAACCTCAGACTATTTACGATATTATGGTGCAAAAAGAAATATAAACGTCTATCCTTTTACTTCTTCCTACCAAAGTCAAATATCAAAAAGTATAACTTCTTCTCTGAAGGCTCAACAAAAAAAAAAACTTGGAATAGAAGAGGAGATAATGATTATGTACTGTGGTCAATTCATACATAGGAAAGGAATAGATGTATTGTTGAATAGTTGTAGTGGGTTACCGAACAACTGTGGCATCTATATAATAGGAGGAAAACCGACAGAGGAATATTTAAAAATTGTAAGGGAACTCAATTTACAAAAAATACATTTTATTGATTTTAAAGTACAAGAAGAATTAAGGTCTTATTATTTAGCTGCTGATATTTATGTTTTACCAACAAGAGAAGATATCTGGGGATTAGTAATAAATGAAGCTATGGCTTATGGTCTTCCTATAGTTACAACAGATAAATGTTTGGCAGGGAAAGAACTAATAGTAGACTTCATTAATGGATTTATTGTTCCTGCAGGAAATTCTAAAAAATTGACATATAGATTAAATATTCTCATCCAAGATAAAAAAATGAGAGAAATAATTGGAAAAAACAATAAGATTAAAATTGAATGCTATACAATTGAAAATATGGCAAAAAGCCATGTGAAATTTTTCAATAAACTGCAAAATAAATAATGAAAATAATGAATGAAATTTTAATATTTATATTTGTTGTTGAGAATATATATTTTGTTTATAGGTATTATAAAAAACCAATGGGTATTTTTAGTCCTGTATTCATTCTATCAATGCTGTGCTTAGGACAATTGCTCCCTCAGCTAACTACCATGTATTTTCTACCCAATATTTATTCTCCTCATATATTACCAAATTTGGTATACACTATGATAACAGGAAATCTTGCATTTTATATTGGGTGGGAACGTAAGATGTCCATTTATAGTGCCGATAAAAAAATAGTCATTTTTGAAATAAAAGGAAAATGGTTGAAAATTTTAATAGGCTTTTTTTCTTTTTGCGCTATATTATTCACCCATTTTCTAAAATTAAATTCTCGAGATATTGATGGAGTCTTCGCTTTTCAGTTTCAGGGGCTTGGCTTTTTGGGACTAATATTGTCCATTATATACCTGAAGAAATATCCGACTTCGAAATTTGTTGTTTTATGTTTAATAATCTCTACAATTCCTATAATTGAATATGCATTATCAATATATGGATCACGTCAAAGTCTTTTTACTTTAGCCTTGTTGTATTCATACCTTGCAGTATGTAAGATGCCACATAAATACGTTTTCATCAAAAGGGCATTTTTCGTATTTTTTATTATGGGATTTATTGGCAGTATAAGTATTGTTGAAGTACGAAGTAGTATGCATTCTGAAAATGGATATTTAAATGGTTTTGACAAAATAGACTTCATTGATAATATAAAAAAATCATTTACAAACTCTTATAATGATAAATCTGGTATGGATTTAGGAAATGCAGGTTTAGCTATTGAGCGTTGCAACCAAAAAGGTCAATACAATTATGGCTTTTTTATATGGAATGGTTTTGTATATAATTACGTACCAAGACGATTGGTCGGAGAAAAAACGAAAAACTCTTTGATGTTTTTTGATGATATGAGAGATTATATAGATTCAATCACTAATAAAATAACATGTACAACTGGCTATTACGATTCGTTTTCTGCTTTTTCTTATTTGGGATTTTTACTTTTTTATCTACTCGCAAGACTGTTTAAGTATATACGTTTAAAAGCTCGTTACTCTACTTTCTATGAAATGTTATTCCTATTTGCACTCGTGAATAGTTCTGTAGCTGCAACACATGGAGTTCAACTTGTTTTGTCTAAATTTGAGTATATTATACTTCTGTTTTTAGTTTTATGGTTTACTTTAAAAGAAAAAAACATTGTTTTATTAAAAAGTAAAAGCCAATGATTCTTAATCTATTAATATTATTTATTTTTATTATATTATAGTAAGTAATGAAAATATTAGTCTTTACATATAGTGTAACTCGCTGCGCAGGTGGAGTGTTTGATGCTGTACGCGACCTATTTATCAATGAAGTATTTTATGAACATAATATTAAAATTGAAATAATATCTTTCCTGGATAATTATGTAACTGAGGATATTTCGAAATGGAATGGTATACCAATAATACTATTTAAAGCTGGTCCAATGTTGTATTCTAAAGCAGCACGTAATGCTTTGATAAATGCAGATGCAGATATTCTCCATATGGAAGGATTATGGCGTTATCCACAAATATTGATGGGCGTATGGAAAAAACACCGCAAAGATCCTATCGTGTGCTCGCCTCATGGTATGTTAGATCCATATATAATACAGTCACAGGGAAAGATTAAACGTATAATATCCAAACAATTCTTTCAAAATAGTTTGGAAGGAGTAGATTGTTTTCATGCTCTTTGTAAAAAAGAATTGCAGGATATTCGTGATTATGGACTTAAGCAACCTGTAGCTATTATACCCAATGGAGTAAATTTACCACAAGAAGATAGATCATACGAAGTTCGTGACGATAAAAAACATTTGCTTTATTTAGGAAGATTACATCCTAAAAAGGGTATAGACCTTTTGATTAAAGCTATAGCAGAGATAAAAGTGCATAACATGACTTTGTTGAAAAACTGGGTCGTAGATGTCGTTGGCTGGGATCATGAAAATACAAAGGCGTCGTTACTAGATTTAGTGAAAAAGTATCAATTGGAAAAAAATATTATTTTTCATGGTGGTTTATTTGAAGACGACAAGGTGAGAATGTATGCTACTTCTTCTGCTTATATTTTGCCATCGCATGGAGAAGGTTTACCAATGACAGTACTTGAAGCTTGGTCCTGGAAATTACCAGTATTAATGACTGATTATTGTAATCTACCAGAAGGTTTTGAATGCGATGCAGCTATAAAATTGGATACAAATGTGGATGCAGTTAAAAATGGCATTGAAAAACTATTTCAAATGACAGACTCTGAATTAAAACAAATGGGAAATAATGGTTATAAATTGGTGAAAAATCAATTTACCTGGGATATGTCAGCAAAAAATATGTCTCAATTATACCAATGGCTATTATTTGGTGGACATAAACCCGAATTTGTATTTGAATAATTCATAAACATTTAAATCTGATAGTAAAAAATATATACAAAAACATTAAATGAAATTAAATTAAATGAGAGAAACCAATATGGATTTATCGCATTATGCTTCCCGTTTCAGTACATCCAATAAAATGGGTCGAGTTGTCTGGAGCATTTGTTATTGGATGGTATTTCGTCCGTTCGGTTCAGGGTATTGCCTCAAGTGGCGTAACTTTGTACTTTGGGTATTTGGAGCGAAACTGGCTAAAAGCGTGAATATATATTCTAGTGTAAAGATTTGGGCTCCGTGGAATCTGGAGATGGGAGAATATTCCAGTCTGGGTCGTCAGGTAAATTGTTATAATCAGGGAAAAATCAGTATTGGAGCAAATACTTCCATATCGCAAAAAGCGTACTTGTGTGCTTCTACGCACGACTATACCGATTCAAAGCATGCGTTATTATTAAAGCCCATAATCATAGAAGATCAGGTATGGGTAGCTGCCGACGCTTTTATTGGGCCTGGTGTAACTATAGGCGAAGGAGCAGTAGTAGGAGCACGTTCTGCAGTTTTCAAAAACGTAGAACCGTGGACAGTAGTGGGAGGCAATCCCGCAAAATTTATAAAAAAACGCGTACTGAGCAAATAATATGTCAACTATTACGGCCATTATTCTTACCTACAACGAAGAATTACATATTGCCCGTTGCATCAATTCCTTACGTAATGTTGCAGATAAGATATATGTAATTGATTCGTTCAGTACTGATAATACATTGCAAATAGCTGAAAAATTTGGATTGGAGATAAGACAAAATAAATTTGTCAATCAAGCAGTTCAGTTTAATTGGGCTATTGATAATTGCAATATTCAAACTGATTGGATAATTCGCATTGATGCAGATGAGTACATTGACAATACTTCGGATATCAACCTAAGAGAATATTTAAGTAAACTTTCTTCGGATATTTCAGGGCTAATTATTAGTCGTAAAATTGTATTTATGGGGAAGCCTCTTTTGCATGGTGGTTGGTATCCTAAATGGAATTTGCGCATTTATCGTAACGGGCATGGTATCTGTGAAAATCGTTGGATGGATGAACATATCGTATTAACCACTGGTAGAGCCATAAAAATACAACTTGATTTTGTTGACGATAATCTGAACAACCTTAGTTGGTGGACTAATAAACACAGTAACTACGCCACGCGTGAGGCAATAGACTACTTTATAACACTAAATGACTTGCAACATAATAATAGCGTGACCGCTAAGTTCTGGGGTAATGATGCAGAAAGAAAACGGTGGTTAAAACATCAATATTTAAACTTTCCACTGTTTATACGTCCGGTTATTAATTTCATCTATCGATATATTCTTCTACGTGGTTTTCTGGATGGTAAGCAAGGATTAATTTGGCATTTTCTGCAAGGCTTTTGGTATCGGTTCCTAGTAGATGCTAAAATCTATGAACTTAAAACGAGGTTTAATAACGATAATGATGCTATAATTCAATTTATCAGAGACACCTACAATATAAATCCCTGAATATAAATTCCCTGCTAATTAAATCTTATTTGTCATTGACTGGCTGATCCTGTAGATTATAATTCAACCAAATATAAGCTAGGGTGAATTGGAATTCAACCTTCCCCAATCTTTCTACTTAATTTATTATCACTAAAAGATCTGATTATCTTTTACAGATCTGTTTGTCCCAACTTACAGCCGAATTATTGCTATCATTCCCGTCCATACGAATACTCTTTTTCGAAGTCACTTAACGGACTCTCCAATATTATACCGAATAACTGATATTAATCAGACTAATCCTATTTAATTATGAAAATCTCAATTGTTACAGTTGTTTATAATAATCAGGCCTATATAGCCGATTGTCTTCGTTCCGTTCAAAGTCAGACCTATCCTCAGGTAGAGCATATTGTTATAGATGGTGGTTCTACGGATGGCACACAAAAGAAAATAGAAACTTTCAAACAGGGATTGGCTTATTATAAATCGGAAAAAGATAAGGGATTATACGATGGGCTGAATAAGGGCATCCAACAAGCAACTGGCGATATTATTGGTATTCTGCATTCTGACGACCTTTTTTATGAACCGGATACACTACAAAAGATCGCAAAAGCATTTCAGGAAACAGATGCCGATATTGTATATGCAAAAGGGCAGTATGTAGAAAAAACAAATCCGGAAATCGTAAAGCGTATCTATCCTGCCAAGCAATTTAGCAAATACGACATTCCCTTTGGCTGGGTACCTTTGCATACAACTATCTATGTCCGGAAAGAAGTATTTGAAAAATATGGTTTATATAAAACATCGTATCGAATAGCAAGTGATTATGAGATTTCTTTACGCTGGTTTTTAAATGCTACTATAAAAAAAGTGTATCTAAATGAATGGGTAGTCAAAATGCGTTTAGGAGGTAAAAGTACCACTGCTAGCTTGCAAAAGAAAAAATCTGCAGAAGACCTGGAAATAATTCAACACTACGGATTATATGGATACTTTACGTTGATGTGTAAAATATCTAGAAAAATACCACAGTACATTCTACCACTTTTGAAGAAATATTAAAATGATTTTGAAAAATACATACACCGTCATCATGGCCGGAGGGATAGGTTCCCGCTTTTGGCCACAAAGTACAGCGGCTAAGCCCAAGCAGTTTTTAGATATTTTGCAAATGGGAGCCACTATGATTCAGCAAACCGTAGAACGGGTCAGTGCATTTTGTCCGGTAGAGCGTATCTATGTAGTCACTGCTAAAGCCTACTTGCCCTTGGTACTGGAACAGGTTCCGGGTTTAAAAGAGGAACAAGTACTGGGAGAACCCTGCATGCGCAATACAGCACCCTGCATAGCCTATGCCGTCTGGAAAATTCGTCAAATTGATACCGAAGGCTGTATTCTGGTATTGCCCAGCGATAGTTTTATTCCCGATACCGAAAATTTTGTACAGAATATGCAATTGGGACTGGATTATGTAGCCACTCATCCGGTGATTATGACGCTGGGCATTCAACCCTCAGGGCCGGAAACCGGATATGGGTATATAGAAGCAGATCGTTCGGTAGAGTTGGAAGAGCCGACCTTGTATCCGGTTCGTTCATTTCGAGAAAAACCCGGGTTAGAACGTGCACAGGAATACCTGGCTCAGGGAGGTTTTTACTGGAATGCCGGTATTTTTATGGCATCGGTCGCCACTTTCAAACAAGCTTTTCGTGATCATCTACCACAGATAGCACAACAGTTTGAGGAAGGGGCAGATGTTTATTATACTGAAAAAGAACAAGCTTTTATTGACAAACTATATCCAACCTGTGAAAATATCTCGGTTGATTACGGCATTATGGAAAAAGCGTCGAATATTGTAGTACAGGAAGCCAGCTTTAGTTGGTCGGATCTGGGAGCCTGGAATGCACTGCATGAACTTCAGACCAAAGACAGTCGGGGAAATACTTCCTTTGACCCCGCATCCGGCAACCGAAAAGTTGTGTACGAAGAAGTGAGCGACTGTCTGATATCTTTGCCGGAATCTACAGAAGCCGTCATACAGGGTGTGAGCGGGTTGATTATCGTGCAATCGGAAAATCGCTTACTGATTTGTAGGAAGGAAAATGAACAGGAAATAAAACAATATGTATTGCAACTAAAATAGGGTTTATAATACACATTTTAATAAATTATTATCCACAAGCCGACTGTCGATTCGTGTAAATTAGTGCAATTCGTGGTTAGAGAATCCCAATCATAGTGTTTGATTCTTTTTTCAAGAGTTTACGCGGGTAATCTTTTTAATAAACATTTTAGATAAAATAATAACAACCAAAAACAAAAAAAATATGGGAAAAGTAGCGTTGATTTCCGGAATAACCGGACAGGATGGATCGTTTCTGGCTGAGTTTTTAATTGACAAAGGTTACGAGGTACATGGAATTATGCGTCGGTCATCGTCGTTTAATACAGGTCGTATCGAACATCTATACCTGGATGAGTGGGTGCGCGATATGAAGCAGAATAGACTGGTTAACCTGCACTACGGCGATATGACCGACAGCAGTTCATTGATACGTATTATTAAACAAGTACGACCCGACGAAATTTATAATCTGGCTGCACAGAGCCATGTAAAGGTCTCGTTTGATGTTCCGGAATATACGGCGGAAGCTGATGCAGTAGGCACACTTCGCATGTTGGAAGCGGTACGTATCCTTGGGATGGAAGAAAAAACCCGGATCTATCAAGCTTCTACCTCTGAATTGTATGGATTGGTACAAGAAGTGCCGCAAAAGGAAACCACGCCTTTTTATCCACGCTCTCCTTATGGTGTAGCCAAGCAATACGGTTTCTGGATTACTAAAAATTATCGCGAGAGCTACGGCATGTATGCTGTAAACGGTATTTTGTTTAATCATGAAAGTGAACGCCGTGGCGAAACTTTTGTAACCCGCAAGATAACCTTGGCAGTTGCCCGTATTGTTCAGGGTTTTCAGGATAAGTTATATCTGGGAAATCTGGATTCGTTGCGCGACTGGGGATATGCAAAGGATTATGTAGAATGTATGTGGTTGATTCTGCAGCATAAAACTCCGGAGGATTTTGTTATTGCTACCGGTGAATATCACACAGTACGTGAGTTTGCTACGCTGGCTTTTAAAGAAGCCGGTATTGAGCTTCGTTGGGAAGGCCGGGGAGTAGATGAAAAAGGAATTGATATTGCCAGCGGTAATGTACTGGTGGAGGTGGATCCGAAATACTTCCGTCCGGCTGAAGTGGAACAACTGTTGGGAGATCCAACCAAGGCGAAAACCCTGTTGGGCTGGAATCCGACTCAAACCTCTTTTCCTGAACTGGTACGAATCATGGTAGAGCACGATTTGAAGTATGTAAAAAAACTACATTCTTAATTACTTTGTCAATCATGAATAAAGAAGCAAAGATTTATATAGCAGGGCATCGCGGATTAGTGGGCTCCGCTATTTGGAACAATCTGCTACAAAAAGGTTATACGAATCTGATCGGCAGAAGTCATAAGGAACTGGACTTGCAGGATGGGAGCGAGGTTCGTACTTTTTTTGATGTCGAACAACCTGAGTATGTGATAATGGCTGCTGCACATGTGGGTGGCATTATGGCCAATAGCGTATATCGAGCCGATTTTATTTATAAAAATTTGCAAATACAGCAAAACGTAATTGGAGAAAGTTTTCGTCACGGAGTCAAAAAGTTGCTTTTTCTGGGTAGTACCTGTATTTATCCACGGGAAGCTACTCAGCCCATCAAAGAAACGGAATTACTCACCGGACCGCTGGAATATACCAACGAGCCGTATGCAATAGCCAAAATTGCCGGACTTAAAATGTGTGAAAGTTATAACCTGCAATATGGCACAAATTACATTGCTGTGATGCCAACCAATTTATACGGTCCTCACGATAATTTTGATTTGGAACGAAGCCACGTATTACCCGCTATGATTCGAAAGATTCATTTGGGAAAATACCTGTATGAAGGAAATTTTGAAGCTGTACGTAAAGACTTGAATAAACGCCCGGTAGAAAATATCAGTGGAGGCGATAGTCAGGAGGCTATTACTAATATTCTTTTCAAGTATGGTATTACTGACAAAAAGGTTGAATTATGGGGCACGGGAACTCCGCTACGGGAATTTCTCTGGAGCGAAGAAATGGCTGATGCCAGTATTTATATTCTGGAAAATATTGATTTCAAAGACACCTATTCTGAAGGTGACAAGGATATTCGTAATTGTCATATCAATATTGGTACCGGCAAAGAGATTAGTATTCGTCGTTTGGCTGAACTGATTGTAGAAACCGTAGGATATCAGGGTAAATTGTATTTTAATAGCGATAAACCCGATGGAACTATGCGAAAACTGACTGATGTAAGTAAACTGCATAATCTGGGTTGGCATCATCAAATTGAAATTGAAGAAGGTGTGAAGCAAATGTATGCCTGGTACCTGAACGAATAAATTATAAGCTTTTATTTTTTTCCTTCCTTATCGGAAATTGAAAGATCGGTTGGATTTATTAAGTAAATAACATTGTTCTACAATTTGTTTTCCGAACTCAAATACAGATCAACATCTTGTGACTCGTAACTCTTTACTTGTAATTACTTAGAATTCGATATTATGCATAATAATTTGAAATCAACATCAGTCCGAGCCACTTCTTCACCTAATTTGCTAAAGATTAAAAACTTTTTGTGGCGACTTATCAATGTTACCCTATTCAGGCTCTTTCCAACCTGGCTAAAGTGGCCCAGAATTATCCTTTTGCGCATTTTTGGTGCAAAAGTAGCCAACACAGCCCGGATTAGCAGAACAGTTACAATTTACCAACCCTGGAATTTTGAGATGGGCCATTTATCAAGACTGGATGCGTATACATGCGCTTATTGCGATGATAAAATCAAAATAAAAGACAAATGCCGGATAGGCAAGAAGGTAAATCTAATAACAAAAAGTCAGCCGGATGGAAGTAGTGGTCAGGCAATGGCTCCTATTGTTGTAGGCAATGGTTGCTGGATTGCCACCGGCTCCTGTATCAGGCCGGGAGTAACTCTGGGACATTATACAACCATAGGTGCCGAATCAGTAGTTATAGAAAATACGGAACCCTTTTCAATTGTGGCAGGAAATCCAGCCAAAGTGATAAAAAAAGCAATCATTGAATGCGGTGATCCAAACAATTCTGCTATCCGTTTTGACTAATCTGGGTTGTATCAAAAGCACGCAAATAGCACAAATTTTCGCAAATAAGATTCGCAAAGTAGAATATTATTTGCTGAATTTCAATTCGATAAGATTGTGTTGATTTGGGTGTTTTGTGTTATTTGCATTTCAAAAAAAACTTTTGAGACAGCCTCCTAAAAATTAAATCCTTATCCTTTAATGAACATGTTTTTATGCCAGTCAATCCGATTTGCACTGAAAGAGCTTACCCTGTCTTGTAGATATGAATCTTTTAAAACCTAAAAACAATCAGTTCTTATCTGAAATAATATGAGTTTGTTATTTTATCTATCTAATTAAAAATCTAAACATTATGCTAAATAGAAGAGAATCTTGGCTATCACTATTAATGACTTTGGTGCAAATAGCCATTACAGTACTGATATTTATATTCATAGAGCGTTTTTTCCCGAAACAAGTCTTTACGCTAAACGAAAAAATAATTCTGATAAGTCAGATTACGTTATTATGGGGTGCATTCATATACAAACTTCATTTGGGGGTTATTTTCAGAGCCCGTTCCACATTCAGTATGCTGAGCGGCTATGCAGTAACGGTATTTTTCGGATCTCTGTTTTTATTACTTGAACTTCAGCTTATTCCTTACCTTCGGCACATTGATAATTCTTTCAGGTACTTATCGATATTTTTCACCGTAGATTTGTTGGCTTTAATCTGTTTTAAGCTTCTTTTATATTACTCAATGTGTTATCTTCGAAAGAAGGGATACAACAGCCGAAACGTAATTATACTTGCAGATGAAACTTCCTCTTCGTTTATAACTTCATTTTTAAAAGCTGAAGACTGGGGTTACAGATTACTTGCCATCATATCACCGGATAAAGTATTTAAAGAGACATATAAAAAAGCTCATATAATCAGTAATCAGGATACGCTCAGGCGTTACATTACACTATATCCTGTTGATGATGTTTTCTATTGCCTCCCTTTGAGTGATAAGCATTATAATCTGGAACAAATGATCTCTGAGTTAAACGAAATAGGAGTCAGGTTGCATATTATGCAGCAGTTTTTCAAGCAAAAGCTGAATTTCAATTATACTATTAATCCGATATTAGATCATAATTTTATAACCCATCAAACAACATCTGAGAATTATATTGGGTTGAAAATAAAAGGGATTATGGATATTTTGCTGAGCACATTTGCACTATTTATATTTTCACCTATAATTTTCTTAATTGCATTTTCAATTAAACTTCAGGATGGAGGATCTGTATTTTTTAAACAAGAGCGGATTGGGCAAAATGGTCGCAGATTTACCTGTTATAAGTTTCGGACCATGGTAAGTAATGCAGAAGAACTTCAGGCAAAATTATTAAAACAGAATGAAGCGGATGGCCCTGTTTTTAAAATAGTAAACGATCCGAGAATAACCCGCTTAGGCCATATACTTCGTAAAACCTCCCTTGATGAGTTGCCTCAATTTTTGAATGTTATAAAAGGGGACATGTCTATTGTAGGACCGCGGCCACCACTTCTCAAAGAAGTACAACAGTATAAGAGGCATCAATTGCGTCGTCTAAGTATGAAACCCGGTATTACTTGTAAATGGCAGGTCTGGGGACGTCATAAAGTGACTTTTGATGAATGGATGGAGATGGATTTGGACTATATTGATAATTGGTCACTCTTTCTAGACGTTAAAATTATGATTGCTACAGCGGGTGTAATTTTCAAACCAAACGGACAATAATTAATCAAATGACCGGAATTCTGGATAAGGAACTGGTTTGCTTTTTCCCAACTAACGGAGTAAGCTAAATTGATAAGTCGAATATATGTTTTTTTGAATATAAAGCTTTTAAATGTAGTAAGTAAACAGATTGTGATATGTGGAATTCCATTTTATCTGGTTTGAGAATGTTTATTCTTACCCCGTTTTTCTTCGCACTGGCTATTGTAGGCATCATGATATGCATTATCAGAGATTTAAATCTTCTCTATTTTCAAACAAGTCTTGGGATCATAAGTATCTCAAATTTTAAACGAATTAAACTGTAATAATTGTGTTATTTTAAATTTAAATAGTATGTATAAATATCTCTCAATCGCAGAAAATTTACAGGAGATGATGGTCATGCTCAAATCTCTTCCTGCATATACACTTGTTTTCGACAAAAGGAACAATCTGGTCGAAATAAATGAACCTGCTCTCAAATTTCTTAAATTGAGCAATGTCCAGGAGTTTAATGCCCGTAAGGACGAGGTGTTTCCTACGCGTGATTATATAAAAACGATTATTCGTGAATTGAAACAAGGAAAAACAGTACGCCATGCAAGAACACTATTAAAATACGTAGATGATAGTGAAGTTGTTGTTGAATTATGTGCTTGTATGATTAATGGTCGTAAGGACTTGTTCTTATTTCAGCTATTTGAAATATCTCCA
>Ga0302210_10000108_pt1 | contig 38576 bp, 35 predicted proteins | sample II_Fen_E3_2_FD_198793 | JGI IMG/M metagenome (GOLD analysis project Ga0302210, IMG submission 198793) | Peat permafrost microbial communities from Stordalen Mire near Abisko, Sweden - II_Fen_E3_2 | ecosystem: Environmental > Terrestrial > Soil > Wetlands > Permafrost | place: Sweden: Abisko... | reverse complement strand
TGGCTTATACCAATATTAATAAGGCTGTGGTTGTTGATGCCAAGGGTGATACCATAAAATCGGAAATTCTGAATAGTAACCATATTAAGTTCCAGACTAAAGAAGATGGAATCTATACCATCATAATGAATCCTGGAGATGGTACGGGTATTACTGCGGTGGTGGCTGAAACCAGTACAAAAATTGCAGTAGAGGGGCGTGTTGTAACCGTTATAGGATGCAATGACATTGACCGTGTTACTGTTTACAATGTTGAAGGTGGTGAGGTACTAAAAACTAAAAGCTACTCCTTTCTGCTTCCTACTACTAATAATAAAGTTTTTATAGTAGAGGTAAAGCATACCGAAAATAAAAAGAGGGATATATATAAAATGACTCTGTAAAAAGGTGCTGGCCGTTTTACGAAGCGGCTGGTTTATCTTATTATTTAATTATACTAAGATAGCATTGCTTTTAATGCGTTAGTTACTGCCAGTTGTTGAATTCATTTTTACCAGCTGGCAAAAATGAATTCAACAACTGCTAAAAATGAATTTGCCAATTGGCATTCGCTCTTCTTATGCGATAGAAAATTGTTTTTGAAAACTAGCATTATTTTAGGGATTAGCTTTGTAATTTTCCAAGAAATAGCTGCCTGAAAGGTTCTGAAGGCTTCTAGAAAGATCTTTCAGCCTTTTAAATATTGTAAATCAATATTTTATATACTAATCCTGAAGGGTTGGAGAGTTTTTATCCAAGATGCAATATTAGGCTATTTGTAAGCTAGATTCACAATATAATGAACGAATAGGGGTTATTTATAAATTAAACTTGCTCAAATAGTGGAGTGATTTTCTTTCCTAAATCGTATTACATATAGTTAGTTAGGGTTAGCTAGTCCAAGAGAACAAAACAAACAATTACTCACATATGAAAAAAGCAATTCAAATTTTTCTCTTATTAGTCATTAGCATGGCTTTGACTCCTATTTCTAAAGCTCAGTCTTCCAGAAACGAGAGAAGCATTATTCATCCATGCGAAGTTTGGCCCGATAAGTCCGGTAACCATATACAGGCTCATGGAGGGGGCATTATTAAAATTAAAAAAGTATATTATTGGTATGGTGAGCAACGCGCTCAAGGCTTAGATCCAAAATATCGTTATGTAAGCTGCTACTCATCGAAAGACTTGGTAAACTGGGAATTTCGAGGTAATGTGATAAAAATGTTGCCTCCGGACAGCCTTTCTGCAAATTGGATATTGGAACGTCCCAAAGTTTTCTACAACAAGAAAACAAAAAAATATGTGATGTATTTCCATCTTGATGATGAAAGATACGGAGTAGCACAAGTCGGTATTGCGGTATGCAATAAGCCGGATGGCGATTTTAAATTCGTGCGAAGATTTCGTCCGTTAGGCTATGAGAGTCGCGATATCGGACAGTTTATCGATGACGATGGCACGGCATATTTAGTTTTTGAAGATCGCCCTAATGGTTTCCACATAGCTAAACTTTCGGCCGACTATATGGATGTTGAAAAAGATATATCTTTAATAAAAGCACATATGGAGGGTGGAGCAATAGTACATTACAACGGACTCTATTACTCAATTGGATCTGAACTAACCGGATGGCGTGCAAATCCGAACAAATACTCTACTGCTCCTTCGCTCGAAGGCCCATGGACTGAATTCAAAGATATTGCTCCTGTAGAAACGAATACCTATGGTTCGCAATCAACGATGCTTATTAAGGTAGTTGGTACTAAAAAGACGACCGTTATTTTCATGGGAGATATCTGGAGACCTAAAACACAATGGGATTCCCGCTATCTATGGATGCCTTTGGAAATTGGCGATGGAAAACTTTGGTTGCCTGAACCTCAGCCTTGGAACTTGAACATCAAAACAGGAGAAGCCACAATTTTGCACCCATAAGGGGGCAGGAAAATTGTGGCCTCTCTATCTTTCTTTTATTAAAACGTCAGCTTACGTGTTCAACTATTTCAATAGTTTAAAATTAATACGAATCCTTTGATGTTGTAATACGAATCAGTTTTTCATTCACAAATTCATAAATACCGGCTGGAGATTGTTCACGTCCATATCCCGATTTTTTAGTGCCCCCAAAAGGAAGCTCAGGTGCAATACCTGTTACATGGTTAATATAAACCATGCCGGTATCTATCTGTCGTGCCACTTCAACAGCTTTGTCGATATCTGTACCGAAAACCGTGCCACCTAAACCAAAGTCTGTATCATTCGCTATTTTAATAGCTTCATCAATATTCTTAACTGCGTAAATACATAGAACAGGTCCAAATATTTCATCTGAATAAGCTAACATACCTTTTTTAATGTCTGTAAGAATTGTTGGGTACATAAAAGCCCCAATACGTTCCACGCGTTTACCACCCAATATAAGCTTTGCTCCTTGCTGAATAGTAGTTTCTACTTGCTTAATTACCTTTTGTAGAGCTTTTTCACTGCATAGAGGGGCTAATTGCGTTTTAGAATCAAGAGGGTCACCTACAATTATATTTTCATAGATAGATTTTGCTTTCTCAATAAACTTGTCGGCAACAGATTCCATTACAAGGATTCGTTTGGGAGATATACATACCTGACCGGCATTCCACAATCTACCAAATGCAGCAGTTTTAACAGCTTCGTCTAAGTCTGCATCTTCAAGAACGATAAAGGCATCGCTGCCTCCCAATTCGAGGGTTGATTTCTTAACATATTTACCGGCCATTGATGCAAAACTAGACCCTGCTTCTTCACTTCCGGTTAAAGAGACTCCTTTTATTTTAGGATCTGAAATCAGCTTTGAGACTTTGCTCCCGGGAACAAATAGATTTGTATATACCCCCTTAGGTGCACCTGCCTCCGTAAATATTTTCTCCATAATCTCAGCGGACTGAGGCACATTAGACGCATGTTTCAATACGATCGTATTACCAGCCATAATGTTAGGGGCTGCTGAACGTGTGATTTGATAGAACGGGAAATTCCATGGTTGAACGCTTAATAATACACCAATAGGCTCGTAAGTAAGAAATGCTTTTCCTTGGGGAGTCTCTAGTGGGGCATCCGACAAAAATTGCTTACCATTATTTGCATAATAATCAAAGATATCAGCACAAAGTTCTACTTCTCCAACAGCTTCGCAATGTAATTTCCCCATTTCGATAGAGCAGAGTTTTCCTAATTCGTCTTTGCGTGTTCTTAGTATATTCGCAACATTTTGGAGCAATCTTGTTCTTTCTGGGAATGAGGTTTTTCTCCATGTTTTAAAAGCAGTATCCGCATTTGAAATAATTATTTCTATTTGCTGATCGCTCATTTCATCAAATTCTCTTTCTACTTGATTTGTAGTTGGATTTAGAGTTTTAATACTTGACATAGTTTTGTGATTTAAATGTTATTGATACATATAGTCTATTCTCTTTAAATCTAAAAATATTGGATAACAATGCTTAGGCATCCTTGTCGTTTCAAATGTAGCTATAAAATATCAAATAATAGGATTTGAATTTGAATTATTTTTATAAATATTTTTATTTATCAGTTCCGGGCTCTATTGTTAAGAATCGTATACTAGTCTCGGTATTATTCATTAATACTGCTACCCAATAAGAACTAATTCTTAAAAACGAATTGAAACTTATTTGAGTAAGAAGTACGAGATTGAGCTTTTCAGCAAAAATATTTGAGCCGCATAGAAAAACAGACTTAACTACTTTCGTTGTACCTTTGCATCGTAAAATAAATATCATTTAATAATATAGAAAGAAAAGAAGATGGCAAAAAAAATTATAGTACTTTCAGCTAGTCCACGCAAAGGCGGGAATTCGGATTTACTATGCGACCAATTTATGGAGGGCGCTCGAAAAGCAGGTCACGAAGTGGAAAAGATCTTTATAAAAGAGAGAAACATAAATTATTGTACAGGTTGTGGCACTTGCTTTAATGGAAAGAAAGCTTGTCCGCAGAAAGATGATATGGCACAAATACTAAATCAAATGATTTCAGCTGATGTGATAGTAATGGCTACTCCTGTCTATTTCTACACCATGAATGGGCAAATGAAAACATTGATTGATCGTACTTGTGCCAGATACACCGAAATCAACAATAAAGCTTTTTACTTTATAATGACTGCTGCTGACGGTAATAAAAGTTCGTTAGAACGAACGCTAGAGGAATTTAGAGGATTTACCTCTTGTTTAGACGGAGCTCAAGAAAAGGACGTGATTTATGGCACTGGCGTATGGCAGAAAGGTGAAGTTCTTAATACACCTCTTATAAAAGAAGCTTATCAATTGGGGCTTACTCTTTGAGGATGAAATAATAATAACAATAAAACAAATTTGAATATGAACAATTTTAATTTTCACAATCCAACAACCATTTTATTTGGTAAGGATCAATTAAACGGTATCGAAAAGATGATACCAACTGATGCAAAAGTGTTGATTACCTACGGAGGCGGAAGTGCCAAACGTAATGGAATTATTGATAAGGTAAAAGCCGTTCTTAGTAGCCGCAAGGTAGTAGAGTTTGCCGGCATTGAACCAAATCCACATTACGAAACGCTGATGAAAGCTGTTGAAGTAGTTCGCAAGGAAGAAATTACTTTCTTATTAGCAGTAGGTGGTGGTTCAGTAATCGATGGAACCAAGTTTATTTCATTAGCTTCGTTCTATGATGGAGATGCAACTGATTTGTTGAAATATGGTTTTGCCGCAATAACTTCAGATGTGGTTGAAAAAGTATTGTCAATTGGTGTAGTGCTAACTTTACCTGCAACTGGTTCTGAAATGAATAGTGGAGCTGTTATCAGTCATAATCATGCAAAATATCCTGTAATGAGTGACATGGTTTATCCTAAATTTTCGGTACTCGACCCGGTTTACACATTTACACTACCTGCAATTCAGGTTGCCAATGGCATAGTTGATGCTTTTGTGCATACCGGTGAGCAATACATAACTTATCCCGTTGATGCCAAAGTACAAGATCGCATGGCTGAGGGCATTTTACAAACACTGATTGAAGTTGGTGTAACTACAGTAACCGAACCTCAAAATTATGATGCACGCGCTAATCACGTTTGGGCTGCTACGATGGCTTTAAATGGTATTATTGCTGCCGGAGTACCGCAAGATTGGGCTACTCACATGATTGGTCATGAGTTGACAGCTATGTTTGGAATTGATCATGGTCAAACATTAGCTATCATTTATCCGGCTCTTTTGGCAGAACTGAAAGAACAAAAAAGAGCTAAACTGCTTCAATATGCTGAACGTGTTTGGAATATCAATGAAGGAAGCGATGACGAGAAAATAGATTTGGCTATTCAGAAAACTCGTGAATTCTTTGAAAGTCTGAATATCAAAACTCATCTATCAGAATATGGAATTAAAGTAGAACAGATTACCGACATTGTAGCACAGCTAGAAGCCCATGGAATGACAGCTCTTTCAGAAACGGGAAAAGTAACGCTTGAAGTAAGTCGTAAAATTTTAGAAAGAGCATTTTAATCTTATGATAAATAATCCTATAAGTGTAATTGTAGTTATCGGTGCCGGATCAATTGGTCAAGCAATCGCACGGCGTGTTAGTGCAGGCAAACACATTCTATTAGCCGATCTACGTAAGGAAAATAGCGATACAGCTGCAAAAGGGCTTAGTGATGCAGGCTTTAAAGTGAGCACAGCTATTGTGGATGTTTCCTCTAGGGAATCGGTACGTGCGCTAGTTAAGACAGCAACAGCCATAGGCTCGGTTAGTGGATTGATACACGCAGCCGGTGTTTCACCTTCGCAAGCATCACCAGCCACCATATTTAAAGTAGACTTATATGGTACGGCACTGGTTTTGGAGGAATTTGGCAATGTTATTGAAAATGGCGGATCGGGTGTAGTGATCAGTTCACAATCCGGACATCGATTACCTTCACTTACACCCGAAGAAGATAAAGCATTGGCAACGACCCCAACCGAAGAATTGCTGTCACTAGCTATTCTTCAATCAGAAGCAGCGGATAATTCGCTATACGCCTATCAAATATCTAAAAGAGGAAATTCATTGCGAGTAAAAGCAGAGGCAGTGCGTTGGGGAAAGCGTGGTGCGCGGATCAATTCCATTAGCCCGGGGATTATTATGACCCCTCTTGCTAATGATGAACTGAGTGGCCCTCGTGGAGATGGTTACCGCCATATGTTAGAGCTTTCATCTGCGGGAAGAGCCGGAACACCGGATGAAGTTGGTGTGGTTGGTGCTTTGTTGATGGGACGGGATGGTGCTTTTATTACCGGAAGCGATTTCTTGATGGATGGTGGTGTAACTGCTTCCTATTTTTATGGAGAACTTGCTCCTCAATCAAAATAATTTAATAAAAACAAGATATGAAACGCATATTTAGTATGACATTACTTTGGACTGTTGCATTTTTCACAACAGCCATTGCACAAGAAAATCGCATACCTTCTAAAGGCTTTGCCGTATTCTCAGCCGACGGACAATTTAAGCCTTATGAATTTACGCGTCACGCTGTTGGTGATAACGACATTGAAATAAGAATTCTATATGCTGGCATTTGCCACAGTGATGTGCATCATGTGCGCCAGGACTGGGCTAAAGAACAATTTCCAATGGTTCCTGGGCACGAAATCGCTGGGCGTATTGTGAAAGTAGGTAAAAATGTGACCAAATTTAAAGTCGGTGATTTGGCTGGTGTAGGCTGCATGATTAATTCTTGTGGCGAATGCGAGGCTTGCAAAGAAAATAGAGAACAATATTGTAGCAATGTGGTATATACTTATCATAGTCACGATCAATTCCACGACTATGAATTTACACAAGGTGGTTACTCAAATAATATTGTACTGACTGAAAAGTTTGCGGTTAAAATTCCAGACAATGCGAAACTGGAGAAAGTAGCTCCATTGCTTTGTGCGGGTATTACTACTTATTCGCCAATACATGCTGTCGGTGTAAAAAAAGGTGATAAAGTAGGTGTTGCCGGGTTTGGAGGCTTGGGACACATGGCTGTACAATATATGGTAGCATTGGGAGCTCAAGTAACTGTATTCGACATAACAGAAAACAAACGTGCTGATGCAAAACGATTGGGGGCTATTCGCTATGTAAATGTAAATAATCCCGAAGATTTAAAGGGACTAGACAATACAATGAGTTTTATCATTAGTACTATCCCTGCTAATTACGATCCCTACATGTATATAAAAATGCTCAAGTTAGACGGACAATTATGCATTGTTGGGCTTCCTGCGACAGCTAATACTCCAAGCATTCGCATTGATAAATTTGTATGGCAGGGAGGACGCAAGGTGTTTGGTTCACAAATTGGTGGCATTAAAGAAACTCAAGAAATGTTGGACTATTCGGTTGCTAATAATATTTATCCTGAAGTAGAAATGATTAAAGCTGATGGAGCTACTATTACAGATGCTTATCAGAAAGTATTAGACGGGAAAGTGAAATTCCGTTATGTTATTGACATGTCGACCTTAAAATAAATAAAAAGCTATGAAAACAAGAATGAGTTGTGAAAAAAGAGACTCTAGTAATCGTTTACTTAAATCGGCACTAATTCTATTAGCAATTTTTACAATCGTTTTCAATAGCTTTAGTAAAATCAAGAATAAAGATAAAAAGATGGAAACAAAACAAGAAGTTTTTAATAATATTTTCCCACAGGGGGAAGAATTCAAGAGTGATAACTTTACAGGTAGAGTATGGTTGCAGTGGCTAGTAGAGAAGGATAATATTTATAATTGTCCGATGGCAAATGTAACATTCGAACCTGGTTGTCGAAATAGTTGGCACAAACACGCAGGTGGACAACTTTTATTGGTAACAGCTGGTGAAGGATATTATCAAGAAGAAGGTAAACCTATTCAATTACTTCATCCCGGTGATGTGGTGAAAATTGCACCTAACGTAAAGCATTGGCATGGTGCTACACCTAATAGCTGGTTTGCACATATAGCTGTTGAAGTGAATACAAATGCAGGACCTGCTCAGTGGCTTGAGCGAGTGAGTGATGAAGATTATAATAGCTATAAATCAACCAATTTACAGGCTTCCAAAGAACCTAAATTAACAGAGGCTGCTATTTATAATCATGATAGAATTCTCCCTGGTTATAAATCAAAAGTAAAAGTTACAGATCCTGAATTGATTGAGGTTTTTGATAATTTTGCCTTTGATGAAGTTCTCAGTTATGGCAATCTAAATGAAAAGTCCCGCTTAATGGCGATTCTAGCTTCGAACATAGCAACTCAGGCTCAACTTGAATATCGTACGATGTTGGGTGCAGCTCTTAACATTGGTGTTACTCCAATTGAGTGCAAGGAGATTCTTTATCAGTCGGTTCCGTATGTAGGTATTGCCAAAGTTCTTGATTTTATTTATATAACTAACGATGTAATGACACAACGCGGAATAAAGTTACCGCTAGAAGGACAATCTACCACAAATGCTGAAACTCGTATGGAAAAAGGATTAACGCTACAAAAAGAGATTTTTGGGGAAATGATTGACAATATGTATAAACAATCACCTGCTAATCAAATTCACATACAAAAATATTTGTCGGCAAACTGCTTTGGAGATTATTACACTAGAAATGGATTGGATGTGAAAACACGCGAATTATTAACTTACTCTATGCTTATAAGTATGGGTGGAACTGAATCACAGGTAAAGGGTCATATTATGGGTAATGTAAAAGTTGGTAATAATAAAGAAACTTTATTGAGTGTCACAACTCAACTATTGCCATATCTTGGTTATCCTAGAACTCTTAATGCCCTAAAATGTTTAAATGAAGTAATTCCTGAATAAAATGAAAACAAAATTTATTTTAGCTATATGCTTTCTGATTGCATCCCTTTTTGGGATGCAGTTACAAGCACAGACTAGTAAAAAGAAAATATTGGTAGCTTATTTTTCACACAGTGGCAACACACGTGCTGTCGCTTACGATATTTGCAAAAAAGTGAATGGTGAATCTTTCGAAATTCAAACAGTAAAACCCTACTCCTCGGATTATAATACGGTTGTAGATCAAGCGAAAAAAGAACAAAAAACAGATTTTAGACCTACACTAAAAAGCAGATTAAAAAGTATTAAACAGTACGATGTTATTTTTATCGGATACCCTAACTGGTGGGGTACTTATCCGCAAGCTGTGAAAGTCTTTTTATCGCAATATGACTTTTCCGGAAAAACCATAATCCCTTTTTGTACACACGAAGGAAGTGGACTAGGAAGCAGTGTTGCTGATTTGAAAAAGATATGTCCTAAATCGCACCTAATGAAAGGACTGGCTATTCGTGGTAGCTCAGCTCGTAACTCTGCTAGCCAAGTTGATGAATGGATAAAAGAGCTGAAAATAACTAAATAGTTATCATTATGCCATTAGAGCATTCCGAATCATTGGAATTTAATTATTACGACATCTTTTTCAACTGTTTTTTTAATAACAAAAGAAGTTGTACGCAAATGATTGAGGATCATATGCTTGTGTATGTTTACTCTGGCGAACTTATTCTGATAGAAGGTTTCGAAATGAAGAAAGTCCATGAAGGAGAATGTGTTTTTCTTTGTAGGAATAATCATGTGAAAATGATAAAACAGCCGTATGGTGAACAACAATTTCAGGCTGTATTTATGAAATATAAGCTGAATTTTCTTAGAGATTTTTATCAGACGATTGACAAAAAGGAATTATCGGTAGGAACCGAAAAGCATAAACCAGGCGTTATTAAATTGTCGAAAACGCAAGATACTGAAAGTCTATTTCTGTCGATGAGGCCTTATTTCGATTCGAAAAAAGAACCGCTAAAAGAATTGATGCAATTAAAGTTGCAAGCTGGAATATACATTTTATTCAATTTTGATAAACGTTTTTATATGGCTCTATTTGAGTTTCTCGATTCTTAAGAAAATTAATAAAAAAAAATATGGAAAGTATTGTATTGAATAATGGCGTAGAAATGCCCCTTTTAGGATTCGGCGTTTATCAGGTAACTGATGCCAATGAATGTGAAACGAGTGTCCTTGATGCTATAAATGCAGGATACCGACTCATTGATACTGCTGCCGCTTACGGCAACGAGCAGGCTGTTGGAAAAGCGATTAAAAAAAGTGGAGTAGCAAGAGAAGAACTCTTTGTAACCACAAAGTTATGGGTGGCTGACGTGAGTTATGAAAAAGCGAAAAAAGCTTTCGAAAAATCATTAAAGAATCTAGATCTTGATTATTTAGATTTATATCTTATACATCAACCTTATGGCGATGTACATGGTGCATGGCGGGCTATGGAAGAATTGTATAAGAAAGGAAAAATTAGAGCAATTGGTATTAGCAACTTTCAACCAGATCGAGTAATGGATATGATCGTATTTAATGAGGTTGTTCCTGCTGTAAACCAGATAGAGACACATCCTTTTAATCAACATATCGAAGACCAAGTTTTTTTAATTGAAAATAAAGTTCAAATAGAATCATGGGGACCTTTTGCCGAAGGAAGGAATGATATTTTCAAAAACGAATTACTGACTTCAATTGGAAAGAAATACAATAAATCTATTGCACAAGTTATTCTTCGCTGGCTAACTCAACGAGGTGTTGTGGCTATTCCTAAATCGGTTCGTAAAGAACGCATAATTGAAAACTTTAACATATTTGACTTTAAATTGAATGTAGAAGAAATGGAAGCTATTTCAACTCTTGATACAAAGAAAAGTTTATTTTTCGATCATCGTGATCCAGCAATGGTAAAATGGTTAGCCGGAAGAAAATAAGATATAAAAGGACGAAAAATAGAAGAGCAAAAATGGTATAATTAGATTATTTTTTATAATGAATTTAACACGAATATAATATGGAAAAAAGAAAATTAGGAACTAGCGGACTAGAAGTCTCTGCTCTTGGTCTCGGTTGTATGGGCATGAGTTTTGCTTATGGCACTATACCAGAGAAAAAGGACATGATCGCATTAATTAGAAGTGCAGTAGAAGGTGGCGTTAATTTTTTTGACACTGCCCAAATATATGGTCCTTTCACGAATGAAGAACTTGTTGGTGAGGCTTTGGCCCCATTTCGTAAAGAAGTGGTCATTGCGACAAAATTCGGTTTCCATTTTGAAAATGGAAAATCAATTGGTCTGAATAGTCGTCCTGAATACATTAGAAAAACAGTTGACGATTCATTAAAACGACTGAACATTGAGACAATCGATTTGTTGTATCAGCATCGTGTTGACCCCAACGTGCCAATTGAGGATGTAGCTGGAACTGTAAAAGACCTTATTCAAGAAGGTAAAGTAAAATATTTCGGATTATCTGAAGCTGGCGTTCAAACTATTCGACGCGCTCATGCTGTGCAACCCGTTACAGCTCTTCAGAGTGAATATTCTTTATTTTGGCGTGAGCCGGAAGCAGAAATAATGCCAACACTAGAAGAATTAGGTATTGGTTTTGTTCCATTCAGTCCACTTGGTAAAGGTTTCTTAACTGGTAAGATTAGTACGGATACTGTTTTTACAGGGGATGATTTTAGAAACTCAGTTCCTCGTTTCGACCTAGAGAACCGGATCGCTAATCAGCCATTGGTTGACTTGGTGACTAGCATCGCTACTCAAAAGCAGGCAACCCCTGCTCAAATAGCATTGGCATGGATCTTAGCACAAAAGCCTTGGATTGTTCCTATTCCTGGAACAACAAAATTAGAGCGTTTCAATGAAAATGTTGGTTCTGTTTCAGTAGAGCTTACTCCAGAAGATCTTCAACGAATTGAAAAAGAAATCTCAAAAATTATTATACAAGGTGACCGATATCAGGCTGCAGCACAAAAAATGATTAATCGATAATTAAAATTATCAATAGTTCTCAGTCACGGCTTCACATGTGAAGCCGTGATTTTTTATTTTGAAAATCTCACTCTAATAAACAGATTAATTAGAAATCCTATAATCAATGCATATAGCATTAGAAATCTCGTTTTTCTCTATGGTTCAAACTATTTTGTTGTAAGGCTCAATGCTTATTTGCTGGGAGCATATCCGAATTTCTTTTTGAAAGCAGACGAAAAATGCGATAAATTTTTAAATCCAACTTCAAGATATACGTCGGAAATTTTATGTTTCTCGTTTTGTATTTTATCATAAGCAATTTTCAACCTTTTCTCAATCAGCCACTTTTGAGGTGGAAGTAGACTTATTTTTCTAAAGTCGCGTTTGAAGGTAGCCAAACTTCGTCCTGTATAGCTTGCAATCTCTTCAATTGATAGATCGTACATATAATTATTGTCCAAATAGTCCAAAATATCTATTTTCCAGGGTTCGGTAAAGTCAAACAGTACAGGATAGAAGGCTTTATCTATACTCAGTAGTGAATAAACGCCTTCATATAGTTTTAATTGCATGAGTTCTTTTGCCGGCTCCTTATCTGAATCAAAATAGGGCTTCATAGAGTGAAATAGGCTTTCAATATCAGCAGCTTGTGGCAGCTTTATCACACTCTTTTTATGTTTTTCTACCTCAAGTGGGAATTCTTTTTTATCTAGTTTCTGAAAAAAATCGCGTAAGAAATTGCGCTTAAAGATCATAAATATAGCTTGAAATTGCTCATCGTCAATCGGCTGTTTTGTCATGCTTACCCGGTTGTCTCGTCTTAGAAAAGCACATTGACCTTTGTGAACTACAATTTGTTTGTTCGCTTCATTAAGAATAATCTCACCGGAGTATACATACACCAACATATGATCGTGAATCATTTGTGTGCAACTTCGTTCGTTATTGAAATAATAACTAAAAAAAATGTCATGATAGTTGAATCGTAAAGACTCAGACCGTTCAGATCCAAATTCTTTTATCATAATTTGATTGGGCATTAATTACGAATTAAATATTTAATAAAAAAGAAGCCACCAAAAACTTGTAAGAGGATACCTGGTATCCCAATTCGGAGATCCTGAATTGCTACATTGAAATTTCCAACAATAAGCCTTTCAACACATGTTCCTATGAGTTGATAGAATAAAGTTACCAAAAGAAGAGCTCGTATAGAAATGCGTTTGAAATAGATGGGCAAAAAGATGATGCCTGCCTGAGGTATCAGATGGCAAAGTTGTGGTAAAATTAGATTCCCTAAAATAAATAGAGATCCGGCAAGATAGGTCTTTGAATGACTGTAATTCAGCGAATATAGTTTGATAGTTGTTGCTTCCATATTCATATAATTTAAAAATTCATTTTGATTCCGCCTGTTATTGTGGCCTTGGGCATAGGATAACCGGCATTTATTTCGTAACGTTGAGCTAACAGATTTTCTCCGCGGACAAATAGATTGGCAAAAGAAGACAGATGATAGCTGGTTCGTAAATTCCACAATACAAAATCTTTTTTATTTTTGGGACTGATAGAAGTGTAAAGTCCAGAAATATATTGTACCCCGGTCGATATATCCCATTTCCCTTGCGAGAAAGTTACATCTGCATACAGCTTATGCTCAGGAGTCGCCACAATAGGATATCTCATTTTTAGCCAGCTATAATTAGCCGATGTGGTCCACGAAGAATTTATTATATAATTCATATTAGCTTCTATTCCCCAGTTTTTGATTTTCCCGGTATTGATATTTAATGGGTGTCCATTCGTAAATATGGTTTGAATCATATTGTCTCCAGTTATATAAAAAAGGTTTAAACCGTATGAGAATCTATTTTCCATCAGATGTTGGGAATAGGAAATTTCATAATTCATCAGTCGTTCAGGTAAAAGATTTGGATTTTTAGGAGTAAACATATAGAGCTCACGGATGGTTGGATTACGAAATCCTTTACTTACTATTGCTTTTATCTCGGCTGTATGGGGCAAATAAATAGAGAATCCAATTTGCGGTATAAATTCGGTACCGGTTTGTGAATGATGGTCAACACGTGCTCCGGCATCCAATGTGAGGATATTACCGATTGTCTGTCGGAAATCAGTATAACCAGCTATTTCATTTTCAGACTTATCGGCAAGGCCAACACGGTTATCAGAGAACTGATTCCAGGCATCTCCTCCGAAATGTTGATAATCAACGCCTACGGTCAACCGATTGCCAGTAAATAAAGTAGCACTTTGATACCAGGTAACCCCCAATATTTGATCTCTAGAGTAAAATAAATAAGAGAGCGGATTCTCGCCGGTTGAATAACCATCATTAATTTGATGTTTCCCCCAATTGTAAAACACGCTCAAAGTTCCAGAAGTGCTTTTATAATTATTTTCAACCGAAATAGATGTCATTCCCCTTGTTACATGTGAATCATTATCAATGATAGGCGCAGCCTCAGTTCCCGGATTGGAAGCATTGAAATGCGTAATATTAGCATCTGTAAAAACAGTCCATGCGGAGCTTAGTTCGTATCCTAATTTTATATACCCGCCATACTGCTCAAAATTCATATTCTCACGATGACCATCAGTGCGATTGTAAGAGGTCATTATTATGCTACTTAAGCGTCCTTTACGAATGCGATTGGCAAATTCTCCTGTCAATGTATTGTATGACCCGTAACTAACTTGTAAATCATTCTTTATGCAATCTTCTTTTTGCTTACGGGTCACTATATTAATGACACCCCCCATGGCATTAGAACCGTAAAGAACCGAAGCCGGACCTCGAACAATTTCTACTTTTTCGGCCAACATAGATTGATATGTATCGGCAATAGGGTGTCCCATCAACCCGCTATATTGGGGATGTCCATCAATGAGTACCAATAATCTAGTGGTTGGGCTTCCACCAATGCCGCGAAGGTTTATCGTTCCAGCTGCGCCGGTAGATATTCCGTATCCCATCACACCTCTGCTGGTAGAGAAAAGTCCCGGCACCTGTTCGTTTAATATTGGAAGTAACGATTGCTCATATCTATTACTGATTTGCTGCTGATTAATTACCGATACGCTCATCGGTAAATTTCGAGCATCCGTTTCGTTTCTTGTGCCAGTTATCACAATTTCGTCTAATGTTTTATTCTTTTTTGTATAGATACTATCATTCTTGACTTGAGCATGTGTCACTACTAATAGGTTACTAATAAAAATTGTGCTAAGTATTTTTTTTATCATAAGTATTCTTTTTGTTTTTAAGGTGGCTAACTGTTTTGCCTAATGCCTTAGGTTGTACAAGGGTGGAAGAGCTTGTTATTATGTGTCAGCTCGTACACAAAGATAACTCGTTTAAATGTAAAAAGCAACTTTTCATATAATTATTATATTAAATATCAAATAATTATAGCTATTCAAAGAACCTCATGCAGAATACTGGTACTTAATTCCATATAAGAGTATTGATACCTTTGGATGCTGCAAAGGTATCCTTATTTCTTTGACTATTTGTTATATATATTACTGATAGAAATACCATTATTACGGATATTGCCTAATTCGAACCTAGATGTAAAACGAAATTCTTATATTTGCACAAAAAACCGTGAATAAGATGAATGAAATAAGTGTAATGGAAACCATCGATCAATACAATAGTTTGATAGGACAGGAAACTTTGCATCCACTGGTTAGTGTTATCGATATGTCGATTGCTAAACCGATGTTACATACTCGTCATCGTTTTGGCTTTTATGCAATTTTTCTGAAAGATGTAAAATGTGGAGACTTGCTATATGGTCGTAACTATTACGACTATCAAGAAGGAACTTTAGTCTTTTTAGCTCCGAGACAAGTGATTGGTATAGAAAATAATGGGGAGGTTTTTCAACCTAAGGGATATGCTTTGTTGTTTCATCCTGATCTGTTGCGTGGTACTTCATTGGGGCGTGCAATTAAAGATTACACATTCTTTTCGTACGAGTCAAACGAGGCTCTTCACTTATCGGAACAGGAAAGGCAGACGGTTCTTGATTGCTTGAATAAGATAGGGATAGAACTAAAACATGCTATTGATAAGCATAGCAAAACATTGATTGTTACGAATATAGAATTGCTGCTAAACTATTGTGTCCGTTTTTATGATCGTCAGTTTATTACGCGCAGCGATGTAAATAAAGGAATGCTCGCACGATTTGAAACGTTGTTAAACGATTATTTTCAGTCGGATAAGCCTGAAAAGATTGGTCTGCCTTCTGTAGGATATTGTGCTGAACAGTTGAATATTTCAGCGAACTATTTGGGAGATCTAATAAAGAAAGAAACCGGTAAATCGGCGCAGGAGCACATCCAACTAAAATTGATAGAGATTGCAAAAGAAAAAATATTCGATACAGAAAAGTCGATTAGTGAGATAGCCTACGAATTGGGCTTTAAATATCCACAACACTTTACCCGAGTGTTCAAAAAACGGGTAGGGTGCTCTCCCAATAAATATAGGCTACCTAACTGATCAGATTAATTATGTTTGAATATCTTTTGATGTTTTAAGGCGTATTTCACAAGTAAGATCAATACAGGAACTTCAACTAACGGACCGATCACTGCAGCAAAGGCTACGCCTGAGTTTATTCCAAATACGGCAATTGCAACTGCTATAGCCAATTCGAAGTTATTTCCGGAAGCAGTGAATGCTACTGATGTCGTTTTTGAATAATCGGCTCCCATCTTTCTAGTAAACCAGAAAGAGGTGAAGAACATGATTGCAAAATACACAATAAGTGGCACTGCAATTAATAATACATCGTATGGAAGTTTTACAATATATTCTCCTTTGTACGAGAACATCACGACAATGGTAAAGAGTAGGGCGATTAAGGTCATCGGACTGATTTTAGGGATGAACTTCTCGTAATACCATTCTTTACTTTTTACGCGTGTTAGAATAAACTGACTAAGAAATCCTGCTATAAAGGGAATGCCTAAATAGATGAAAACACTATGTGCGATAGTCCCCATTGTGATGCTACTCACATCGTTAGTTGTGGGTAATCCCAGCCAACCAGGGAACACGGACAAGAATAGATAGGCATAGACTGAAAAGAACAGTACTTGGAAGATACTATTGAAAGCCACTAGTCCAGCTGCATATTCTGTACTTCCTTTGGCTAAATCATTCCATACAAGCACCATGGCGATACATCGAGCCAATCCGATCATAATTAGCCCATACATATAGTCGGGGTAGTTATGTAGAAATACAATACCTAGAATGAACATAAGGATTGGCCCAACAACCCAGTTCAGTACCAATGATATCGTGAGGATCTTTTTATCCTTAAAAACTTTGCCCAATTCATTGTATTTTACTTTGGCGAGTGGCGGATACATCATCAAGATCAGTCCGATAGCCAAAGGAACATTGGTAGTACCCGATTCAAACTGATTCCAAAAGCCAATAATTCCGGGGTGGAGATACCCGATAGCAACTCCGATAAGCATTGCAGAAAATATCCACAAAGTTAAGTAGCGGTCTAAAAAAGCTAATTTTTTCATCTGTGTAAAATTTAATTATTGTCTTATTCCACGCATCCGTTGCCACATCCACAGCCGGTTGAGGCTTGTGCCGCTTGAAGAGTATAGGTGTAAAAATCGAAAAAGCGTTCTTTTATTTCATCTCGTACGCGTTCAAATTCACTCCAAATAAATTCCGGTGTGCCTTCTGAATGCGATGGATCATCAAAGCCCATGTGCATTCTTTTATTCACTTTCCCGGAAAATAACGGGCAACTTTCTTTTGCTCCTCCACATACGGTGATTACATAATCCCATGTCTGGTCTAGATATTGAGTTACACTTTTAGGGGTATGTCCGCTTATATCTATTCCTACTTCTTTCATTGCTTTAATGGCTAATGGATTTACTTGTTTTGCTATTTCGGTTCCTGCAGAATAAACTTCCAATGTTTTATCGAAAGATTGTAAAAAACCGTGTGCCATCTGACTGCGGCAGCTATTTCCTGTACATAAAATTAATATTTTCATACTTTTATTTTTTTAGTTGTTCGCAACAATTTTCGGGGTTACTAATTTCCATCATAAATATCTCTAATATATTTCTGAATTTTTGTATTTTCTCAATATTTAGGCAGTAGAATGTTTTTACGCCTTCTGTGTGATATTTGATGAATCCGGAGTTCTTCAGCTCTGTTAAGTGTTGATTCACGGTGGTTCTACCTAATGGCAGCTCTTCTGCGAAATCACCTGTAATGCAGGTTTTTGTTTCGGCAAGATATTTCAGAATAGCTAAACGAGCTGGATGAGCAAGTGCTTTGAAGAGCTCAGCGCTAGTCTGTAACTCTTCATCAAATAGTTCACTTTTTGCTTGTGCCATAGTTCTTACTTTTATTAATTAAAAATCAAGTTTATTTGTTGTTTCTTTGTATTCAACCAAACATCCGTCCTTCAATTTGATTCTAAGATTTCCATATTCTGCAGCGGTTGGGCTGTGTGTAACCATAATTATCGTAATATTCTGCGTCTGATTTATTTCTTTCAAAAAATTCAGTATTTCTAACGATAGTGCCGGATCTAAATTTCCGGTAGGTTCGTCGGCCAAGATAATAGATGGACGATGAACGAGAGCACGTGCAATAGCAACCCTTTGTTGTTGCCCGGTTGACAACTCTCTGGGCAAGTGATTCGCACGATTTTCTAAACCCACAAATTTCAAAACTTCTGTCGCACGTTTTAATTGTTCCTCTTTGTTTGTTTTTTCCAACATTAAAGGAATCATTATGTTTTGAATAGTTGATAGATAAGGAATTAGTGCAAAATTCTGCATTATAAAACCAACGTTCTTTTGTCTAATATCGGCAAGCCTATTTTCATCTATGTTATCAATTCGTTGCTCATTAAAGAAGATCCTTCCCGATGTCGGTTTTATCAACCCAAATAGAGAGAGCAGAAAAGTACTTTTACCTGATCCCGATGGTCCTGTTATTGTAACGAAACTACCTCCTTTTACCGTAAACGTTAGATCGTTTAACGCTCTTACCAAACCATCATGATGATTATATTCTTTGGTGAGATTTTCTATTTTCAGAATCATTATTATACCTCCTGTAAATTAGTGTTCGGATCAATCTTTGCAGCCATATAAGCGGGTATTATTGTTCCGGAAATGGATATTATTACTGATAAAATTATCGACCACAGCAAGTAAATATAAACTGGCGTTACAGTAATGTTTGCCAAATAAGGGCCTAGAATGACGCTTGCCAGTGTCCCCACGATATAACCGATTACTCCACCTATTATGCCCAAAAACAGTGCTTTTGTTAGGAATAAGCGATATACATTACTTTTTGAAGCTCCCATCATACGTAAAACTCCAATTTCTTTTTTTCGCTCATTTACATTTCCCCACATAAAGTTCCCCATTGAGATGCTACCCACAAAAAATATAATAATGAAAAAAACTAATGACACTTTATTCATTAGCTGGTTTGTTTCAATTTGGGTTGACACAATTTGGCCAATTGTGGTGACACGTGTGTCGGGTAAGAGATTACGAAGCTTGCTTAATAGCCCATCTGAAATCGCATTGCAGCATCCCATAATCTCAATTGCACTAATCTGATTGTGAATTCCTAAGAGCTCTTGTACTGTTGTTAAGTGAGCGAAAACCCTATCATCGTCAACTGTACCTGTCTCTGGAAGTCTTTTGACGACTTTAAATGTCTTGCCGGAAATAGTGAGCGAAGCATTCTCTTTTAATTTTAATTGTTGTGCTACTTGCGAGCCTACAAGACAATCTGATACTTGTAGCGTATCAATTATTTTCCGCTGCAATTTTTCATCTTTGAAGCCTAGCGATTTATTCGCGGATGGAGCACATGCTGTTTTCACATCCTTGCCAACCAAGCCCACTCCTTGCCACAAAGGTTTTGATGCAATTTCGCTTTTGGGTAGTATCCCGGTTAGCACAATACTGTTTTTACCGACCTTTACTCGTCGTGTCAGTTTGGGTGACATATTATCCACCCCTTGTAATGTAGAATTCAAAATTCGTTCTACATAATCCATCGGAATCGTTGGGGCATCAATGTCTGAGGTATAATAGTCATCAATGCTACCTCCTTGTGGTAATACCAGAATGTTTGCGCCTAAATTATCAAGCTTTCTTGCTACATTTTCTTTAGATACTTTGGATACACTTTGAATAGCAACAATAACTGCAATCCCTAGTGTTATGGCAAGAATGCCCGAAATAAGCTGGGATTTTCGGTTGAATAATTCCAGCCATACCATTTTATATATATTCATCCCTTTTCTTTTTTGTTATTCTTAATTGCATCCGCTGGCACAACCACTGCCGCATCCGCTTATCACTTTGTTTGCTGCAGCACTCAGCTGAGCTGAGTTTACTTTTGGAGTAAAGGTTCCAGTTATTTGACCGGATTTATTTATCACATAAATAATTGGTTCTTTTGCAATTATGTTAATTCGCAAGTTATCAATGAGTATTTTCTCTGCTTTATTTTCAATATTTAAAAGCACGATTGTGGCGCCATTATTCATCGCTTTCGCGGCTTCTTTGCAGCTTGCAATAGCTTTTGTCTTTTCCATCATTGTTTCTTTATATGCAACAACAAAAACAGATCTTTTATCGTTTAATGCTTTTAATACTTCTGAAAATTTAGGAGATGGAATCAATTTTGATAATGCATCTGGAGTAGCCTGTGAAAGTAAAAGACCTCCTGTTGGAGTACCATTTTTGTCGATAACTATAATTAGAGGAAGTGGAGCGCCAGTTAAACGAAACTTTGCAACTAGCTCTTTATTACTTGTTTCAGTAGTATTCAACTCTAGGATTTTTACAGAGTTGTTTTTGGGGGATAATGCTTTTTGGGCAATGGCAATGGCTTTATCCTTATCTGCTCCTTTTTTATCGTAAACCACAAGAAATATAGCTTTACCAGCTTTGTTTACAGATTTAATTTGTTCTGCGACCCCTTTCCCTTGTGAAGTGTTCCTTGGAGTTTCTTCTAGGTTGTTTACATTGGCTGCACTTAATGTTTGATTGTCCCTATTTGACGCTTTGGGATTGTTGCACGATGCCATGACCGGAGTACATAGCATTGATAAAATGATTGCTTGGATGAGCTTCATAAAATTAGTTTTATATGTTATGACGCAAATATACGTCTAATTTATTTGTGACGTATTATTGCGGCATTATATTTATAGAAAATTAGTAAACGGCAAGAGAATCTGTTTTATAGATCACTCCATTTTATAAGAGCTGCGTTATTGTTCGATAATTCCTTTACCTTATTTATCCATTTTAATTCACTTCTTGCTTTCGATTGTAAAAAAGGATTTTTGGTATCCACTAAAGAAAAACAGGCATTGATTACCCACCACTTGTTTTGAATTCCGGCGCGTTTCAAATCTTGTTGTAGGCGTTCTGCCTCAAAAACGGGTGTAGGTTCAGGTAATGTCACGATTACGACTTCTGTTTCCTGAGAATTACGTAAGCGTGGCAATAGGTTACGTACTGCATCGGGGATATTACCACCTTGTGTACGCTCCACCTCTTTGTGATAACTTTCGGTGGCATCAAGTAGTAATAATGTATGTCCGGTGGGAGCTGTATCAATTACAACTACTTCCTTTTCAGCCTTTTCTACAATTTGTGCGAACGCTCTGAATACTGCTATTTCCTGAGTGCAGGGAGAACGCAAGTCTTCTTCTACATACTCCATATCTTGAGCTGTCATTGTGAGAGTCGCTTTTGCGCGCACTTCATTTTTATATTGTTCTAAGACCTGAGTTTCATCTATTCTGCTTACTGTAATTCCGGCTTTGATAACCATTTCATAATTTAGATGATTTGCAGGGTCAGTAGTTGTGAGATGTACTTTAGCGCCCCTTTTAGCCAAACCCAAAGCGATTTGTGTGGCTACAGTCGTTTTTCCTACTCCGCCTTTGCCCATAGTGAAAATAACGCGTTTACCGGATTTATATAAATCGTCTATTAAGTCTTTGTCTGTTTTGATCTCATTAAGCGGTTTGTAGTCATCTTTCATCGAAACTAATACATCTTCATTAAGCAATTTACGGATATTTGCAATAGTAGAAAGATTGTAAGAGCGCATTGGGATGCTATAAATAGGATATTCCAGTAGTGCTTTTGGCATCTCTAACAATGCCTTTTTCTGCCTTTCGTGTATCTTTTGAGTAATCGCATCCGAACCTTCTGCTTGTTCCAACATCGCGTTGATGATGAGTGATTGATTCTTGATGCCCAATAGTAGCAGTTCATGAGAAGAGCGTGCCGCTTCTTTCAATGGTGCTTCTTCCGCACGACTAACCAAAATAAGATTTGTTTGCTGTGGATCGGACAACGTCTGAACCGCTTGCTTATAAATCTCCTTACGCTGTTCCAAACCGGATAGTTGTCCTAAGCAAGAAGCTCCATGTGTACTTTCACTTATGAACGTACTCCACGCAGAAGGAAGTTGTAGCATCCTCAATGTATGGCCTGTTGGAGCAGTATCAAAAATAATGTGATCGTATTTCTCGCGTTCTTCTTTGCCCGTGATGAAATCAGCGAATTCATTAAAGGAAGCTATTTCAACAGTGCAAGAGCCAGACAGTTGTTCTTCCATGTTTTGTATAACGCTCGCTGGTAATTTCCCCCGAAATGGAGCCACTACACTTTCTTTGTATTCTGCTGCTGCTTGTTCCGGATCCAAATTTGCTACAACCAATCCGGGAACTTCTTGAATAGTTACTCCTTTATCGTTTAATGTTTGATTGAATACATCTTGTAAATTAGAAGCAGGATCTGTACTGATTAAAAGTATTTTCTTTCCACTATCGGCTAACCCTACTGCTGTAGCACATGCAATAGATGTTTTCCCAACTCCTCCTTTTCCAGTAAAGAAAAGATATTTAGTCAGTCCTATCTCTGATAAATCGTATTTTTTCATATTTATTTTGAATTTAATAGAGGAATGAAATCTAAATTCACTCCTGTCCATTCACTTAATTGCTTGTTGGTTGGATAAATTTTAGATACTTCTATTTTCCCATCAACTAATGTTAAAGGTAGTATGTCTGCACCATTCTCCTGCAAGGCCTTGTTAACCGATTTATTGTCTACATACAGTTGAGGCACATCTCGTAAGTTATGGCGCTCTATTTCTATTCCTTTGCGTTTTAGCACTTCAACTACGGCGGCAATTCTCATTAAATCGGGATTTATACCAGGGCCACATAGTCCTGTAGAGCAGCACATTGCCGGATCAAAAATTTCAATTTTCTTCATCTTCTTTTTCTTTAAGTGTATGTTTCAAAAAATATAATTAAACAAATATCCTACGATCATGATTCCCAAGCCTACGATTCCGATAAAAGTAAAGATAAGCGGGAACTTTAATACCTTTTTTAGAATAATCATTTCCGGCAATGACAATCCGATAACCGCCATCATAAAGGCTAACGAAGTGCCTAAGGCCGCTCCCTTTTCAATCAGCACAGATACGATAGGAATAATTCCGGCTGCATTCGAATAGAGTGGAATTCCAATGAGCACAGACAACGGTACACTATACCAAGCTGATTTGCCCATTAATGCGACCATGAAGTTCTCGGGTACATAGCCATGTGCTCCTGCGCCTACGGCAATGCCTATTGCCACGTAAATCCAGACTTTGCCTACGATCTCTTTTACTGCATTATATCCAAATTGGATGCGGTCGGATAAACCTAATTTATCATCATCATTACCGGCATTTCCCATTTGAGCTTCATAAACCCAATCCTGTACCCAGTGTTCTAGTTTTAATTTACCGATTATCCAACCGGCAATGATTGCTATAATTAATCCGGTAAGTACATAGATAAGTGCGGTTTTCCAACCAAATAAACTAAAAAGAAGTATGATGGCAACTTCATTAATCATAGGTGCGGCAATTAAAAAGGAGAAGGTAACTCCCAAAGGAACTCCCGATTCTACAAATCCTAAAAAGAGAGGAATTGCAGAGCACGAACAGAACGGGGTTACAATTCCCAGCATCGAAGCCAATATATTGCCCGTAAAAGTAGATTTACCTTCTAGCATTTTTCGCGTTCTTTCGGGAGAAAAATAGGTGCGAATAATACCTACAAAGAAGATAATCAATGCCAGCAACATGATCACTTTAGGCAATTCGAATATAAAAAAGCGGATTGCTTCGGTGTAGTGTGCCCCTTTCGGTAAATCTAAAACAGAGTCAACTAGCCAATCAGCTATTGGCTGCAAATAGTGATAAATCACGTACCATATAGGTAAAAAAGCCAAAGGAGTGGCTATCTTTTTATTCCAGATCATGCTCATCTTAATTTATAAAGAAAATGGTGGTGTAATAAATGCCAACTAATATAAAGACTATTGATACAACTCTTCTAAACCAGAGTTCAAAGATTTTAATGCGATTGTACAGTTTGCCTACGTTGCCTACTGCGTAAGCTAATAACCAAGCAAACAAAATAACAGGTAAACCAGTTGCAACAGCAAATACCATAGGTAGATATAAACCGCTTGCACTGGTCATTGTCATAGGTACAAGCATCGCAAAATAAAGAACTCCGCTGTAAGGACAAAATGCCAGCGCAAAAACCATTCCCAGCAAAAGGGTGCTCCAATAGCTCCCTTTACTCTTTTGGCCAATCTTTTCTGTTAAAGAGGAAAAGCCGGGAAATTTTATTTTCAGGATATCCAGCATAAATAATCCAATTACAATTAATAACGGCCCTAATAGCTTTTCTCCCCATCCTTGAAATAGCATCGAAATACTCATCTCATTGGCTCCAAAATAAAGAATAGTAGCTAAACCGGTATAGCTTATAGCTCGACCTAAAGTATAGATCAAGCCGTTGGTGAATACTCGCTTTTGATTATCAAGATCACGACTGATAAAGCCAATGGCGGAGATGTTCGTAGCTAGCGGGCAAGGACTGATTGCAGTCATGAGCCCCAATATTATTGCCGTGACAAAGGAATATTGCGAACTATCGAGAATGCTTTGTAGGAAATCCATGCGACTGATTTATTTTGAACTTAATAGAGGGTCTATTACTTTTTTAATTTCTTGTTTCAACTTGTCGGGGTTACTTCTTGCATACATAAACCCTTGCGTGGTAAGATCTGTTTTCTTTTTACCACTGATGATAAGAAGACTTTGACCTGCTGCTTCACATTTCTTTGCTGCAACTTCACTGTTTTTCTCATCAAGATTCATCGATTTGAAAGTAATTTCACCCTTTTTCATTTGTTGAGAGTATAGGCTTTCAAGTGTTTTCTTAGTTTCTGATTCTACAGCCATGCAAGTCATGCACCTGCGTGTGAAATGAAAATAATAGACTTCTATTTTGTTTGAAGCAGCTTTAGCTGAAACTTGTTTCTTTGCGTTCTTTGCCTCACATGTGGCACTTCCCAATACCATTAGAAAGGCAAAAAAAATTGTTAAAATGGTTTTCATACGAATAGAACTTATTTTATTAGTACTTGTTTTATCTCTTCTGCAGAAGGAATCCGTCCTTTAATAACTACTTCACCATCTACAACAAGAGCTGGGGTAGACATCACTCCGTATTTCATGATCTCTATAATGTCCTCTACTTTCGTTACAGAAGCAGTGATTTTGTTCTTTTCAATCACTTCACGAGTTAGTTTCTCAAGTGTTTTACACTTTGAACATCCAGTTCCTAAAATTTTAATTTCCATAATTGTTTTATTACCAGTTAATCATTCTTTGTGAAACAACGAATAGTAAATTCTAAATCGATGTTCTTTTTATTGTTCGCAAATATACGAACAATAAAAAGAAGAGGCAAGAAGTTGAATTATTTTTTAGTATTTATTAAATATAGAAATAGTTAATGATTCGCTGCATGAGTTTTTGCTTTTTTGCAACAACAGCAACTTATGGGATGATAAGAGATGATAGTTCCATATTTATCAAATTCGTAGTGACAACAGTTCATTAGATTATCTTTTAGCATTTTCCTCCCACGCTGTACGCGTGATTTAGCGGCTGAAACTGAGAGATTCAGTTTTTGAGCTAATTGAATTTGGGATAATCCCTGAAATTCAACCATTGTTAAAGCTTGAGCATATTTCTCGGGCAATAAGTCAATCATTTTTTGTAGGCTCGATGCAGCTTGTTCTGCAGGTGCATCTTCCAATTTGCTTTCTATATCGTTGACCGTATTTAGTTCTTCTTCGGAAAGCGCTTGTATATCCAAAAGCTTTATTTTCTGTTTTCGATAGTAATCATTAATCGTGTTTTTGGTAATTTGATATACCCAAGCACAAATCTTAGTATCCTCTTTTATTGAATGAATATTTTCGTGTATTTTGATGAATACCTCTTGCAATATATCGTCAGCGAGTGAAGGATCCGGCATTCGTTTTACGATATAAACTTTTAGTTGATCTGAACATGCACGCCAGATAGACTCTGTATTATGGTTCATGATTTTAGTTTTTTATTTATTGAAGTTCAAAGATAGAATAAAAAATACATTGGTAGAAATATTTAGGCTCTTTTTTATCCTATTGATCTAACAGATAACTTATTATTATAATAAACCATCGAATTTGCTGGAATACTATGTGTGATGAAAACATTTCCTCCTATAATACTATTTTTACCAATAATTGTATCTCCTCCTAATATGGTTGCTCCGGCATAAATGGTTACATTATCCTTAATGGTTGGATGCCGTTTGGTGGTAGCAAGACTCTTTTCTACACTTTTTGCACCTAAAGTGACTCCTTGGTAAATCTTTACCTGATCGCCAATAATAGTTGTTTCTCCAATTACAATTCCTGTTCCATGGTCTATGCCGAATGAACGGCCAATGATTGCACCGGGATGAATATCAATACCTGTAGTACTATGTGAATATTCGGAGAGCATCCGTGCTAGAAAAGGTGCGTTAAGATTATAAAGAAGATGGGCTACTCGATGAATAAATGTAGCATAGAATCCGGGGTATATATGAATGACCTCTTCTATGGATTGAGCAGCTGGATCTCCTTTAAAAATAGCATCTGCATCTTCAATCAGTAAATCGTAAATTTTAGGTAGGTGATAGAACAAATTACTTTCGTTTTCCAATTCAGCGGTATTTCTCTTATCTGATTTATAGAGTTCGCAGAATAATTTGTACACTGTTAGATGTCCTTGCTCCAATTGCATTCTGTCGGGCATACATTCACACTGAATCGGGAATAAATAACGAAATAAAGCCTGAACAAATTGTGATACTTTTTCTTTGCGTTGTGGAATATCGTCCCAAAATCCTCTGTTAAGAATCTTATTGAAAAGTTCTTCCTTTTTTGAATCATTTATTTTCATCTTATTCTTTTTATGATAATTCATCTATATAGACGCTAGATTCTTAATAAAGACGCAAAAAATATTCTTTTAACCCGTTGGCAGAATTAATTAATACAGACTTAACTTACCCAAAAGGTCTATAATGGTAATATATGCACTTCCAATCACATTCTTATTTATCTTATGGCTTTGCTCATGGGAAAAGTTCTCGCCCTCATAAGAATCCAATAATCAAATACAAAGAATAAAATAACATATAATAGACCGTTTCAAATATTAAGAAAATGCATTTCTCAATTGTGATCTATGCGTTTCTCATATTAAGAAAATGCGTTTCAAATATTTGAAATGGTATGTATGAACGCAAATATTGTAAATAACTATTTTATGAGGAAATGAAGATAAACTGACGATTCCAAAAGAATAATCGTCAGTCTAAATGCTTGCATCTCAAAATGTTATTAGCAAACTGACGATCTGAAGAAAAAACGCCGCACTTCAATAGTTGTGCTATAAAGCTTACTTTATTTGCTATAGAGTCATTTCTTTTAGATACGATTGAATAATTCTTTTATTAAAATCTTGCGTCTTTTTAATTTGCTTGGCGTCTTTATAGTCAAAAGAAAACTCTCAAGATGATATTAAAAAATACTTCAGCGATTTTAAACAAAGTTCAAATTAGTTCAATAACGATTCAATTATTGCGGTTAGCATTGCCTGTCATTGCTTCTCTATTTATGTCTATGGCTTACAATTCTATAAATATGATTTTTGTGGGTAAGTTTGGCAGTGGAGCGGTTGCAGCTGTGGGCTCTGCCGGATTCTATATGAATTTAAGCTGGGCTTTATCTTCACTACTTACTGTTGGTGCCGGAATAAAGATTTCGCATGCTATTGGAGAGGGAAATATTTATCTTGCGAGGAGTTTTGTAAAAAGTGGAATATGGGCGATAATAGGTATGGCTTTAGTTTGTTGTATTTTACTGATTGCCACAAGAAAAGAGCTGATTGATTTAATTCAACTGAATAATCCTGTAATAGAGAAAAATGCAGCAGATTATTTGCTTTTGGTAGGGATGAGCATCCCATTCTTATTTCAGAATTTATTTTTTACAAACATATTTATTGGTTATGGAGATAGTAAATCACCATTTCGCATTAATGTAATTGCGTTACTTATAAATGTTCTGTTGGATTATATTTTTATATTTCAACTAAGTTTAGGAATTAACGGTGCGGCTGTTGCTACTGTTCTATCGCAGGCAATAGGTACTTTACTGTTTTATAGAAGACTGAATCAGACAGATGAACTGAAACCGATTGGGGCTACTTATCGGTACGTTCTGTTGAAAGATATTGTAGCGTTAGGAATAAGTCCTACCATTCAGCGAATTTCTTTCACCGTAGTTGCTATTGTTATGGCTCGCATTATCAGTGATTGGGGAGCTACCGCCATTGCGGTTCAAAAGATAGGAATACAGATTGAAGCAATTTCATATATGACAGCAAGTGGATTTGTATCGGCTTTATCCACTATTTCAGGACAAGCTTATGGGGCGAAAGACTATAGAAAACAATGGAATGTATTTCGTTCCGGAATGTTGCTTGCTCTTTTAATCGGCACTACGACCTCGGTAATATTGATTACTTTTCCTAACTTTTTATTTTCAATATTTCTAAGTGATGTAGAAAGTGTTGCTTTGGGTCGCGAGTATTTAATTATTCTAGGATTTTCTCAACTTTTTATGTGTATGGAGCTTATGGCCACCGGAGCATTCTTCGGCTGGGGGAGAACCAATGTACCTGCAATTATAGGAATCGTATTTACAGTACTCAGAATACCGATGGCTCTCGTCTTTATTCGTTTCTGGAAACATTCTCTTTCGTCTGTTTGGTGGAGCATTAGTATCAGCAGCATTGCAAAGGGTGTGTTGCTTGTTGCATTATACATCATTCTATTTAAATTATTTCTAAAGAAACAAAATTCAAATTATAAGTTATGAAGAAAGAACTTTTTTACTTTGCAGATGATTCTTTAAAAGGAGATATCTGGTTAGATGCATTGTTTGGCCTTGAGAAAGAAAATATTCGTGTCGATAAAAATGGGAAATTGGCTCAAACGCCGCATCCAAGAATCTTTGGCAATAAGCTCAAACATCCTTATATTACTACAGATTTCTCAGAAAGCCAGATGGAGATGATTACTCCGCCGTTACCTGATATTAAGCAGGCTATCGGTTTTGTGGAGACTATACACGATGTGGTCAGTTTGGAATTAATCGATGAATACCTGTGGCCTCAGAGTATACCTCCTATATTGCCCGACGAGGAGCAGATTCCGATTGCTCAATATGATGAAGAAGGAAAAGAGGCACAACTGTATAGAGAATTTCTTGCTCACAAGTATGGTTCGAAGAGTCAACTTATTTCGGGTATACATTTTAATTTTTCCTATAGTGAAAAGCTATTGGAGGTGTTATTCCATAAAAGGAATTCCTCTTTATCGTATGACGAATTTAAGGATGAAATTTATTTGAAAACGATTCGGCAAGTGCTTCGGTTGCGTTGGCTATATATATTGCTGTATGGAAGTAGCCCTGTAGTGGATTCTTCGTTGGAACTGAAATGCAAGTTGGCGCCATTTATCATCAATAAGAACGTTAAGGCTCTTTCTATTCGAAATAGTTGCTATGGTTATCGAAATATTGAAGATTTATATCCTGATTATAGTTCTGTCCTGAATTTCAGAAAAAGTATTGATCAGCTGCTAAAAAAGCAAAAGATTGTTTCTCCTAAAGAGTTATACTCTCCTGTGCGACCTAAATTTACAAAGGGTGTGGAGCATATTTCTTATATAGAACTTCGGTTCCTGGATATTGATCCATTAACTAAAGTAGGAGTAACTGAAGATGAACTTTCTTTTTTACATGCATTAATTTTGTATGGAATGCTAAGCGAAGAGCTAGATTCTTTTGATGTTCCGGCTCAGGCTCGGGCAAATAGATATCACGGATGTGTGGCTTTGTATGGATTGGAGCCAACTCCCTATGTGTTTGAAGAGAATGGAGAACAAATAAATATTTGGGAGAAAGCAAAATGGCAAGTTCAGGAAATAATAAATTTATTTCAAAAGTTGGAAATTAATAAGGCTGAATATAGAGACTCGTTGTTGCGTGCAATGGAATTAGTTGAAAATCCAGAGAGACGCAAAGTCAATGAACTACTTGAAGGTATTCAAAAAGCAGGATATATTCCTTATCATATGGAAAAAGCTCGTAGATATCTTTCTGATAGTCAACAAAAAAGTTACAACTTTTGGGGACTCCAAGATATGGAACTTTCCACTCAGTTAGTATTACGAGAAGCAGTAAGAAGGGGAGTTCCTTTCGAAATTATAGATAGGAGAGAAAATTTTATTAGGCTTATGAAGAATGGGAATATACAATATGTAAAGCAGGCCACTAAAACCTCACTCGACAATTATGCGAGCGTACTGGCTATGGAGAATAAGCAAGTCACTAAAAAGATTTTGCAGGAAAATGGTATTAGAGTACCTAGTGGGCAGGAATATACTAATGTTGAAACAGCAAAGGCGGATTTCTTAATTTTACAAGATAGGCCGATTGTAATAAAACCAAATCAAACTAATTTTGGTGTTGGAATCACAATATTAAAAAGCAATACCGATAAAATGATTTTTGAACGGGCTATTGATGTTGCTTTTGAACACGATTCCACAATATTAATTGAAGAATTTGTGAGCGGAAAGGAATATCGCTTTTTTGTAATAGGCAATGAAGTTGTGGGTATATTACAGCGTGTTCCGGCCAATGTAATAGGTGATGGAGTTAAATCTATTCGGGACTTGGTGTGTCAGAAAAACGAGGATCCACTACGAGGAAAAGGTTACCATACACCACTAGAAAAGATTCAGTTGGGAGAGACCGAAGCTCTTTTTCTGCAAGCACAGAAAAAGGACTTTGGCTATATTCCATTCTGTGGCGAAACAATTTATTTACGGCAAAATTCAAATATAAGTACGGGAGGGGATAGTATTGATTTTACAGATGACATTCCAGACTCATATAAGCAAATAGCTCTAAAAGCAGCGAAGTCTTTGAACGTTTTTATAACGGGGCTTGATATGATTATATCCGATTATAAAAAGGATCTTTCGGAAGATAATTATGCGATAATCGAATTGAACTTTAATCCGGCCATTCATATTCATTGTCATCCATTCAAAGGTGAGAATAGAAAGTTAAATGAAAAATTAATGGACGCATTAGGTTATAGAACTGAGTAGCAATTCCGAACAAACGAGCGTCTCATAAAGACAGACTCGTTTGTTCGGAATTTATATATTTATCTGGCTGTTACTTGACTGTATTTTGTCTTGTTTATAAGGTATTCAATGCAGGCATCGATATACTTATTTTTGCTTTCTACAAGCAAGGTCTGTGCATCAAGATATGCCGTTAAATCGACAGTCCCTGCGTTATAGTAGTCTGTATTTAATCGAAGATTCTCGGTGGATTCCTTTACGGAAAGTTCGGATATCTGTATCTGTCGGAATGATTCATTCAGCTCGTTTTGTATTTGTCGCATTTCTAGCAACAAGAGATCTTTTCCTTCGCGGTATTCATTCTCAGCAATTCTTTCTTTAATTTGTTGTTTCTTTAGTGCATAAGAACCTCCCCACCATTCTGAGATAGGAATACTTAGGGTTGCAAATGCCATCCCAGAGAGATGGCTACCTTTTATAAGGTTGTCATATCCATAATTAATACCTACTGCTACAGAAGGCAGATATTCGCTTCGTTTTATCTTCGTTTCGAGTTGAGCTATCGTGACGTTCTTATTTAGCATCTTATATTCTGGTCTGTCTGATACCACGTTTTCATGTTCAACCACGAAATCGATAGGAGAGACAAGTCGACCAAAATCGGGGGTTGCAACTTCTAGTTGAGTGGCAGAGTCCATTGGAAGGCCCATCTGTTGGCATAAGGCCATTTTGGCTAGAATGATCCCATTACTGATTTTTGAGAGACTGGCATCGGTTTCGTTTTGTTTTAATTTTACTCTTAATACTTCATTCGAAAGAGCAAATCCTGCCTGATTGGATAACTTTACTTTTTTAAAGAGAGTGTCTAGGCTGTTCCCAATACTTTGCACGGTTTTTAGCTTTTCTGTTAAGGAAACAATTTGCCAATAGTCTTTCTCGACTTCGAGGAGTACTCCGTTCTTGGTTACTTGATGCTGATATTGACTCATCTCAAGTCCGACTTTCGACAATTTATTTCCATAATAGATTTTGCCTCCCGAATAAATAGGCTGGATGGCTGTAACACCTGCTACAATGCCCGATTTCAGTACCTCTATTTGTGCGGTACCAAAATTCATGGAGTATAATGGTTTGTTGTTTTTAAACCCAAACGCAGAGGCATTTACAACCGGGAAATAATTTGTAAATGCTTCCTTTTTGCTTTGTTCGGCATCTGCTATTCTCAGTGTACTGTTCTTTAATGTACTATTATTTTTCTGAGCTATTTCTTTACAATCGTTCAATGTGTAGGCCTTTTGGGCAAATAGATTCATTGAAAGGAATGCTGTAAAGATGGTTAGTATGATTCTATTTTTCATCTTGATTCTTTTATTTAGTGATAGATGTATTCTTATCATAGTTTCTGTAAGTCAACCAATAAGCTACGGGAAGAATGGTCGTGATGAAAATCATTGAAAAGAATGTGCCGAAGCAAATTACTGTTCCCATTGGACTCCATAGAGGGTTTTGACTGATAATCATAGGAATGACTCCCATAGATGCAGCGGCTGAGGTTAAGAAGATGGGACGCATTCTCCGTTTCCCTGCTTCAATAGCTGCTTCGCGGACATTCATTTTGTGCGTTTTTCTTAAATCTTCGGCATAGTCAAATAGAATGACCGAATTTCGAACTAGAATGCCGAACAGGCAGACAATCCCTAATACTGCGGTGATGCTAAATTCTAAGTTCAATAGCCAAATACCTAAACCTGCCCCGAAAAAGCAAAGTAAGATGGAACCTAAGGTTAGTAAAGTAAGGCTGATTTTCTTAAAATGAAAGATCAAGACAAAGAATATAATTAAAAGAGCAATAAGCAACCCGTTCAGAATCTCTGGAATTGTTTTGGCGTCCGATTCAGCGACACCACCGTATGAAACAGATACGGATTCAAAGGATTCCTTTTTTAGTAGAGAGTTAATAGTCTTTTCTACTTTTGGAAATACTTCACCAGCATTTTCTCCTCTTTTTAAATCGACTAGTACGCTTAGTGTTCTAGTTCCGTTTCGTCTTACAATTTGACTATGTGCCCAAGCTGGAGATACGGATGCAATTTGTTTCAGTGGTACCGACAATCCTGTAGCTGTAGGAATATATTCGTTTTCTATTCCAACTATCGTTGTTTTGCGGTTGGTCCATTCGGGCTTCAACTTGACATTTATCGCATAATCTTTTTCCCATAAAGTGGTAATGTTAAATCCATCTAAGCGAGTAGAAAGTTCTGTAGCAAGGTCTGTTTCGCTGACGCCAAGTCGGTTCGACTCAACAGGATTCATGTCAATATTAACATAAGGTAGGGTGCCTTCAAAATCATTACGTACCCAACTTGCTTCAGGCAATCTTTTCACACTTGAAATTAAGGTATCCGAAAACTGTTTTACTTTAGAAAAATCGTCTCCGCTAATTCTCGCTTCTATTTCTACTGCGGCATCTTGATTATCTATTTGTTTGAATCTGACGTATGCTTCAGGGAAATGCGATGCATAGCGATCGGCATATTCGTTTAGCATGTCTTCGGTTGCTTCGTTAGAAATTGTATTCACAATGAATTGCCCATAATTCTTAGCAGGCATCTTGGGAGCATACGAGGAATGAAAACGCGGAGAACTTGTCCCGACAAATGAAGTTACAGAAACGGTTCGCTGGTCTTTTCTCAGGATGCGCTCCATGCTATCGCAAACTGCTGCTGTTTTTTCCAATGAAGCATCTTGAGGTAGATAGAATTCAACAACAAATTGATTCCTTTCGGCCACAGGCATTAAACGTTGCCGAATATTTAGAAACAGAACGACGGCCAATAGGATCGACAATACTCCGGCACCAATAACCAGTAAGGGCTTTTTGAAAAGCTTAGGTAATAGTTTATCGTATCCAGACTGTATCTTATCTAAAAAAGATTTCTTTTTTGAGCCGTTTTTCTCATCGGCAAGTCCTCTTTTAATAAATACATATTGTATGAATGGAATATTGAACATGGCAACGGCTAAGGAAACAAAGAGTGTAATAGTTACTGTCCAGGGGAAGGATAGGATGAAATCGTGCAAATCTCCGGAAAAAGTTAAGAGTAACGGAAAAAAAGTAACGCTGATGGTTAATGTAGCGGTAACCAACGATTTAAAATATGATTTAGCACTGCTAATGGAAGCGTGCCACCTCGACATACCATGATCTATTTTCTCAATATAACCGTCCACTATAACGATACAATCGTCTACAATCAACCCCAATACAACGATTAATGCTGCTAGCGTTACGGTATTCAATTCAATGCCGAAAGCATACATTATTCCCAGAGAAATAAAAATAGTAATTGGAATTGAGGCTGCTGCCACACTTGCTACGCGAAAAGGCATTAAAATCATGGTTACTAAAATAACCGATACAATAGCGATCAGCATCTCCCAAAGAAATGTGCTCACGGAATCGTCTACTACTTGCGCTTGATCTGCTATTCTAGAGATTTTTATATCGCTGGGCAATGACGATTCAAATTCTTTTAGTTGTTCATCTACCTCTTTCCCATAGGTGATAATATCGTTGCCTTCGCGCATTTCAACCGACAAGAGAAGACATTTCTTTCCGTTGTTGGTAATAAAACTTTCGGGCTTTGGATACTCTCTTACTACTTTCGCAATATCTTTTAAATGAATGATATTTCCTTGTGAATCAGTGTATACAATTTGCTCTTCAATGTCTTTTTCTGTTTGATACGTTTTAGTGATATGCACAGGAGTTTCGATATCCTTTGATTCTACACTTCCGCTTGACAATACTAAGCCATGCATAAATAGATTTTGTCCCAGCATGGTTATATTGATGCCGTAAGCAGCCATTTTATCTTTATCTAAGTATACACTTATTTGTTCTTTTTGTAAACCGTAATGATGAAGATTTGCTATTTTATCGACTTTCCGTAGTCTATCTTCAAGTTTTTCAAGATAAGTCTCTAATTGTCTGTAGGTCTTCGTTTTAGATTCCAATGTAATAAGTGTAGCGGATGTTTCTCCGAAATCATCGTCTACAATGAGTGACAAAACGCCCAATGGAAGTTCTTTCTTAAAATCGAGCAATCCATGTCGAAGCTTCGACCAGATTTCATTTTTGTTCTGCACATTGTCATTTAGCGTGATGTACACATACGAAATGCCGTCTCTCGATTGTGTATAAGTCTTTTTTCGATTGATTTCTTTGTAACTGAATATGAAATTCTCTAAGGGTTTACTCAATTGTTCTTCTACTTGTTCGGCTGTGGCTCCGGGATAAACTCCGATAATAACACCTTGACGAATGGTATATGAAGGGAATTCTTGCTTAGGCATATATTTCAATCCATATATTCCAAATGCGATCAATAATCCTGTAATTAGGATTGTAACTTTCCTGTATCGCATGATTGATGCGATAATATCTAACTTTTTCATACTAAAATATCTGATTAGTTTTCTACTACAAGCGATCCCTCACTTATTTTTTGGAATCCTTCGGTCACGATTCGCTCACCCGATTTCAATCCGCTAATTACCATTACACCATCCTTAGTAAAGGAACCGATAGTTATTTTTCTTAGAGAGACTTTTCTGTTATTGATTACCCAAACATAACGCTCATTATTTTCATATAGTTGAACACTATTGACTGGGATGACAATGCCTTCAGCTTCTTCCTTTTGAGGTAATGCTACATTACATAGCATTCCAGGAATGATGTTCTGATTAGGCGTAATTAAAGTGATTTTTATCTCGTAGGTGTGCGATAAAGGATTACCGAGAATGCCTTTTTGACTGACCACTCCTATCACAGTTTTATTATTTAAGGCAGAAATTTGAATCTCCGCGCGATCTCCTAACTTTATTTTGCTAATTTCATTTTCTGGAATAGAGACTTTCGCTTTAATAGTTTTTGTTTCAATTAAATTGAAAGCTGGGGATCCTGGCATTACATTATTTCCAGGTTCTATAAAACGTCCTCCGATAATACCTGTATAAGGAGCATATAAGTTACAATCGTTCATATCTTTTTTAGCAGCACGTTCAGCTGCTGCTGCTTTTTCCAATTGAGTCTGAGCTTCAATATATTGAATTTCAGATAAACTTTTGTTCTTATGTAATATAGAGATTCGGTTGTAGGAATCTTGTGCCTGTTTTAATGTAGATGCATTTGTCGAATAATTATTTTTTAGATTTCCTTTATACAAAACGGCAAGCAGTTGCCCTTTCTTTACTTTCTGCCCTTCGGAAGCAAGTACCTGTTTTACGTTACCTGAAACTTCAAAACTCAAAGATGAGGCTTGTGATTCTACAATCGACCCGATGTATTGATCGTTTTTTGAAATAGGAACACCTGCTACTTTCAACGATTTTACCGGAATTCCTTTTACATTTGTATCTGCTTCTTGCTTGTTGCTACAACTCGCTGACATAATTATAAATGAAGCCATTATAATTATTCTCATTGACATTCTCATTTGATTCATTTTTTGATTTGGACTTGTTTTTATTCACGCTGCAAAGTTAGATGGAATTTGGCCTTACTGAATGGTTGTATTTCATGCTAAAATAGTTTGAATGGCTGTTTTTCTTCTATTGTGCTTGTTTATTGCGCTTTTTATGTCTATTTTTGCCGAAAATATTTTTTTTCATGAAGAACAAATCCGATCTCCCTATTATCAATATTTCTATATTGAATAAGAAAAATGATGATAACTATTTGCGAAATAATTTTGCGTTGTCGGATACCGATAAAGATGCACCTGAAGTGGTGCTGAACTATCCGACGATTATTGATGCCATATTTTTTGGAATATGCGTACGAGGAACTGGAAAACTTAGCATCAATCTAAATAGTTATGAAATAGCAGAAAATAGTATCATAGTTTTGCTTCCGGGTACTATTTTGCAGTGTAACATTGAAGATGTGAGTGATGACTTCTTGATTCATTATATAACCTGCTCGGATGATTTTGTGAATCAATTCGATTCGACGGGTATTTTCAATACCCTTAAGCAGAATCCCTGTTTTACGATGAGCAAGGAAGATGTAAAAACTTTATTGGACCTTTATTCTGCTTTAGAGGAGAAGCTTCATCACGAAGATTATTCGTACCATAAAGAAATAATGCAATATTTATTGTTGGCGGCTATTTATGAATTTTACTCGATGTATGAAAAAACGATTTTATTACAACCGGAAATTCTTAGTAGTGATACTGAGTTTCAGAATAAATTTTTTAGTTTGATTTTCATGTATTATGGAACGGAACGAAAAACTCAGTTTTATGCAGATAAGCTTTTCCTAACACCTAAGTATTTGTCGGCTAAAGTAAAAGCGTTGACCAATAAAACGGTAAATGAATGGATCAATGAATCTATCATCTTAAAATCGAAAGCACTCTTGAAATCAACGGAGCAGACCATCCAAGAGATTTCTTTTTATCTTAATTTCTCGGACGCCTCTTCTTTTGGGAAGTTCTTTAAAAAGCATGTGGGAATTGCTCCCAAAGAATATAGAAAGAAGGTATTTTGATTTATACATAGGACTACTTACTTAGCCGATTCTATTTCATGCTAGCAAAACTTTTCTATAAAAAAGAGCTCAATTGTGCCTCACTTTATTGACTATATAGCCAATAAAGTGAGCTTTATAGCCTACCTATTAGAGTGCGAAGTTTTTCCTTCAGATCGTCAGTTTGTTCATAACATTTTTATATGTAAGCATTTAGACTGACGATTGTTCCTTTGTAATCGTCAGTCTATCTTCATTTTTTCGCAAAATAATTGTTTACAATTTTTTCATTCATGCATATCGTTTCAAATATCTGAAACGCATTTTCTTAAGGCACATATATTATTTTAGTAGTTGATAGTCTGTAACCATTCGGTGAACCCCGTCTATTTTAGTCCTTCTGCATTTGCTACCTTTGCCCCCAAAAAGTATTTATGTGGAACAAAGAGAAATTTCAAGAAGT
>Ga0302210_10000104_pt1 | contig 39654 bp, 36 predicted proteins | sample II_Fen_E3_2_FD_198793 | JGI IMG/M metagenome (GOLD analysis project Ga0302210, IMG submission 198793) | Peat permafrost microbial communities from Stordalen Mire near Abisko, Sweden - II_Fen_E3_2 | ecosystem: Environmental > Terrestrial > Soil > Wetlands > Permafrost | place: Sweden: Abisko... | reverse complement strand
TGTCATTCCGCAGTCGACGGCATTTTTGCATAAATCGTCTTCGTACTTACATTTGGCAGCATACCCAGTTTGCCTGATAATGCGCTGATTTCATCCTGCGGCGCATCCATAACAATACTAATAACCGAAATGTTTCGCTTGTGGTAGGGAATCCCCATACGCCCCACAATATATGTACCATATGCTTCTAAAATAGAATTCATTTTACTAACAGAATCTCGGTTTCCCACCATGATTCCAATCAGTGCCACACGTGTTTCCTCCATATAAGAACTCCTCCGTTCAGACATAAAAAAATTCTGTGCAGCCAAGGCACAGAAATAGTATGTACACCAAAATTTAGACAATAAACCTAAGTGTCACTATAACTCGCCTTCTCATTTAGGACGAACCTTCATGAAAATCAGCACGATTACTTTTATCCAAAAATTCGGTTTGTTGTCAGGTAATAGAATCTATCCCTAAGCAACGCACCCGCTATTAAAAACAAGTATAGCACTGTTTTACAGAAAAAACCATACCTATTTAGCTGATTTTGATCGAAAAAAGATGTTTCCCGTCACACTGGGAAACATCTTTTTAAAGAGATTTAAGCATATTATCTATATTATATTTCGTTATAAACTATAAAAACATCACGCTGGCTGACCGATATCAGCTGGCAAGTAAAGACATTGATTCATCACATCACGTGGAAGGTTCATCGTTTTATCATCTATATCATATAATTGGCGCAGTATTTCTGCGGTAAAAACTTCTTTGACATTACCATCAGCTATAATATTACCCTGTTTGAGAGCTAATAGTCGATCGCTAAAACGCGCTGCTTGATTTAGATCCTGCATAGTAATTAGAATCGTGAGTCCTAGCTGTTTTTTAAGACGGTTGAGCAAAGTCATCACTTCAAGTTGTTCATAAATATCAAGCCCCAGAATGGGTTCCTCCATTAAGAGAACCTCTGGCTTATGCGTAAGTGCCATCGCAATGGATACACATTGGCGCTGCCCTGCTGTTAATTTTGACAGGCGCAGTCTCGTGAGATTTTCGATATTCACAAAAGCAAGTGCTGCCTCTACCACAGCAACATCCGCTGGATTTTCCCGAAATAAAAGTTTGCGATATTTAAGCTGACCATAAAACATCCATTCATATACGGTCATATCTTCGGAAGCTTTGGGAAATTGTGCTAAAAAAGCGATTTTTTTGGCAACTTCCCATGGTTTCAAAATTCGAATGTCCTGTTTTTCCAGCAAAACAGTTCCCGTCAAAGGTTTCAAAACTCGTCCTAATATTTGTAATAAGGTGGATTTTTCTGAATCAGCAGCTCCTATCAATGAAATAATTTCCGGTTTTTCAACGGAAAAATCCATATAATCGGATACCCTGTAATTTTCATATTGCAACCGCAATCTTTCTGCTTGTAAAATCATCACTGACTCATCCCCTTTTCCTGCTAATATCTTAAACACTACCTATGTACCTTGAATGTTATTCTTCTTATGACCATTGTATCGATATTCATTATCATTGTCAACCAATTCTTTTTCAAGCTTTTCTATATTCTATTTTTTCTATCTAAAATATATGCTATAGTATTACATGATATATTCAAATAGTATGGAGGCTTTCTTATGTCATATACAAATTTCCAAGTAGGCGAAAAATTTCCGCTCCCCATCAGTACACCTGGTGAAGGTGGTCTTTTTCAATATGATATCAATGGACTTATGTTTATTTTAAAACTTAACAAAACAGATATAATTGCGGTGGAAGCATTTCGTACTGGCAAAATGGAACTTGCGCTGTTCGCCGAAAACGATATACTTTTTTTTCTTTATAAAATTGATGGAATTTTCAAAGACGATTGGGGCGACTGTCCTTATAATGTGAATTTCCAAAAAGAAACAATGCGACCTGATTTCAATAAATCGCAGGAAGCGGAAATTCATCTTTATTTAGTGGATAATCGTCTAGATGTCTTATTGGCTATGCGAACGGTCAAATTAAATGACGAATTCCAAACCAAGTTGCGGACCGCTGCCCAAGAACAGTTAAAAAAGCCATTTAATACTACGGAATATATGACGTCCGTGCAAAACGTCTGGGGAAAATATACCTCGGCCAAGATGCGAGAAAAAGCAATTTCTATTCAAGACGTAGCCTTCGCGCTGCCAACAAAAGCAAACCCACTACAGTAATCAGCAAAAAACAAACACCCTTGATCCGACTAAAGAATCAAGGGTGTTTATATATTTCAGAGTTTAGCGGTCATCTTATTTGAAAATAGGAGGAGGAAACTCTATTGTAAAGTGATCAATCAGTTGTTGGAATCACCGCTGCCAGTGCTCATGGAATGAGCTGGACTAAGAGAAACATTTTCGCCTTCGGAAGCATTGCTGGCATTACTTTGGTTGCTGCCCGTACTCATCACATGTGCCACACTTGTTGGTGCATTTTCTTTATCAATTGGATTCGTTGCATTACTTTGGTTGCTGCCCGTACTCATTACATGTGCCACACTGATTGTTCCCTGATCGAAAGATGCTGCCTGCACTGCCTGATTACCTAAACCTAAGCCAAAAACTGCGGCTACCATAAGGCCGTTTACTATTAATTTGTTTAAATTCTTATTCATTATATTTACTCCCTTTATGTCCATATGTATATGGAATCTGTTTATATTTTAAGCTGCTGTCGAAAAATCTTCTACAACATTCGATGTTTGATGCATCGTCAGTATTTTTATCTGTAGGTTCTCTGTGATAGCTTATGTTCTATATATTACAGGATATGTGTGAAGATGTTGTGAAGAACTATTGAAGATATTGTGTCTTTTTTAACACAATTGTGAAGATTGTTCACAATATATGAAAACTATATACGATGAGATAAATAATTAATACTGTTTATCTTTTAGAAAGAAACTATCGTTTCTAAATTTAAATATCTGGCAAAAGAATTCTATGTTACAATATTTCTTATAAGAAATTCATCTTGAGGAGTGAAGAAAAATGAAATTTGATTATCATATGCATTTTGAATATGGAACCTATGACCTTGACTGGGTTCAGGGATTTTTTACAAGTGCCGCAGCACGTGGCATTGATGAAATCGGTATTTCAGAACATAGCCATGGTTTTAGTGATTTTAAAGATCTATATTATGAAGATCTTATCCTTGATGATTCGTTTGTTGGTTCCTTTCAACAAAAATGGCTGAAAGAAAATAAATTTAAATACAGCCTCGATGATTATTTTACATTTATGGATACACTGAAACAAAAAGGCTATCGAGTGAAAACTGGCATTGAAGTCTGTAATTTTCAAAACCAAGCAAAGGTAAAAGACATACTGGCTCGCTACCCGTTTGATTACATCATCGGTTCCGTACATTTTTTACGCGGCTGGGCTTATGATTCATCTGCCATCAAAGCTGAATGGGAAAACCATGCTTTATCTGATATATATACCTGGTATGCGGAAGAAGTCGAAACCTTATGTGCCTCTGGTCTGTATGATGTATTAGGGCATCCATTTAATATAAGGCTTTTTAAATTCCTGCCTGAATTTGATGTTACCCCAATCCTTGAGCGAGTAGCCCTGGCACTAAGTCAAGCAAATATGGCCATTGATATTAATACGGGTACATTTTACCGTTATCCAATTGCTGAAATTTCTCCTTATCCGGATTTCCTCAAAATAGCCAAAGAGTATGATTTACCAATTATCACTTCATCAGATGCACATAAGCCAGAAGACTGTGGTCGCTACATTGATGATGCCATTACCTATGCCAAACAATATGGGTATGATTCTTGTTTACAATTTACTAAGAGGCAGCGAACCAGCATAAAATTCGATTAACAAAAATACCGCAGCGACAAAATAATTTGCCACTGCGGTATTTTTGTTTAAATGATTAATCTTCCATTAAATTTCAATCAATGTATATTTTCTCGTTCCCAAGCCAATTTTTTCAGCATGATCAAGACCAACCGTCCAATTTGTATTGGGGCTTATATTATGAAAATGATCATGTTTTTTTGCTTCTTCTGGATTTTGCTGAATCTGATCTTCCAGTAAAGAACGACCAAGCACCGGTGCGGCATTCACAAGATCAGCAGAGGCTTCATCAAGTGCCACTGGATCAAAAGAGGCGACCATGCCGATATTTGGTACAACAGCTGCATCATTTTCGGCATGACAATCACAAAACGGTGATACATCAACAATTAAACTAATATGGAAATGTGGTCTGCCGTGCAAAATAGCCGCAGCATATTCGGCCATTTTTTTATTTACCATATCACTGGAAGCATCCCACGCTGGGGTAATCGCATTAAAATGACAAGCTCCGATACAGCGGCCGCAGCCAACACATTTATCCATATCAATCTTTGCTTTTTTATTCGTAATAACGGGTGCATCATGGGCACATATTGTACGGCAAGCGCCGCAGCCAACACAACGTTTTTCAATCACTTTCGGCTTACCATCGCTGTGCATTTCCATTTTACCAGCACGAGAACCGCCACCCATACCGATATTTTTAATTGCCCCGCCAAAGCCCGTGAGCTCGTGCCCTTTAAAATGAGACAATGTAATAACAATGTCTGCATCCATCAACGCGGTCCCAATCTTAGCTTCTTTGATATATTCACCATTTGGCACTGGTACATAGGTTTCATCCGTACCTTTTAATCCATCGGCAATAATAATCTGACAGCCTGTAGCAAACGGATTGAAGCCATTTTCATACGCAGCATCCATATGTTCCAGTGCATCTTTGCGTCGTCCCACATAAAGCGTATTACAATCGGTTAGGAAAACTTTACCGCCCAATTCTTTAACCGCATCAACTACAACTTTTGCATAATTTGGTCTTAGGTATGATAAATTCCCCGGTTCACCAAAATGAATCTTGATGGCCGTGAATTTTTGTTTAAAGTCGATTTGCTCAATACCGGCTTTTTTGATCAACTTGTCCAATTTTTGTAATAAGTTCATGCCCGATTTGGCTCTCATATTTGTAAAATATACGTTTGATTTTTCCATTCTTTTCTCCTTTTAATGTGTTTCCATCGAATTTATAGATACAATGATTTAAGAAACATTTGCTGCGGTAAATTTAGGTTTGCGGGAAGCTGGCATTTCATCCGTATCATTGTTATGAACCGCTTCTGTACCTGCTTCTACCGCCTTTGTATAATACCAGATTTTATAGTTTATTTTTTCCATACAATGTTCAAGTTCTGCCATTTGTTCCTGTACTTCTTTCTGATGACGTAAAAACATTGTCAGTCGTTGCTGCAAAGTAGCATCGCCTTCTCTGCACCAATTGATAAACTCGCGAATATTTTTCACAGGCATCCCTGTCCGTTTCAAACATGTAATAAGATTCAACCATTCAAAATCACTTTCTTTAAAATCACGATTCCCGGCTGAAGTACGATCAACAAAAGGCAAAAGTCCTTCTTTGTCATAATAGCGCAGTGTATACGCTGTCAAACCACTTCTTTTCGCAGCTTCAGAAATAGTACACCCCACAGTAAATGCCTCCTTATAGCTTACTATCTAAATTATACAGATTAGAGTTAACTCTAAGTCAAGCTTTTTTTCTATTGTACTCTATCTAAAAACAAGAATCAAACTGTCCCCATTAATTTTTTATTTTTCCAGGCTCCACTATGCCAGCGATAAACAAAAATAACAGCTCGTACACACTCATCAGCTGCCATACCAATCCAGATTCCAACCAATCCCATTCCCATGACAATACCAAAGAAATAGGCCAACCCCACAGCTGTACTCCACATGCTAATGATCCCCACAACTACGGGCATTTTTATATCACCCGTTGCTTGAAGCGCTCGTACCATCGTTATATTAATTGAACGGCCAATCTCAAGAAAAATATCAACAAAGAGAATCTGCTTACCTAGTGCTAATATTTCTGGATCTTTCGTAAAAATCCCCAATACATAATCACTGGAAAAATATAAGATTATGATCATGCCTACGGCAATCGTCACTGCAATCCGCACCGTATACCAGACACGCTGCTTAACCTCATCATATTTCCCAGCTCCGATCAGATAACCAACGACCACTTGCATTGCCGCGGAAATTGCCAAAGAGTATACATACGCAAACATCAATAAGATATAGACATATACCTTAGTATTGATAACCACTAAACCAAAAACATTGACCATTTTCATGATGGTTGTCTGTGACAGTTGATACGATAAAGCTTCTCCACCAGTAGGAATGCCGATACTAAGGATTTTTTTGATCGACTCCCAAGGAAAAGGCTTTAAATATTTCCAAGAAATTTCCACGTCTAAATTTTTCCGGAACAAATAATAGATGATGATTAGTCCCAAAACTTTACTGATGTTAGTTGAAATAGCAACGCCCATAACACCTAAAGCCGGGACACTGCCAAAACCATATATCAATAAATAATTGCCGCAAATATTAAAGATATTCATAATACTCGAAACAATCATCGTCGTTTTCATTAAAGAATAACTGCGAAAACACGCTATAAACGAAAAATATAACGCTTGAAAAACGATACCACCAGCATAAATCGTAAAAAAAGTACTTGTTTCAGGCATAATCGATTCCGGTACCTGCAGCCAATGAAACATTGGCTCCTGGAATGTGATGAGTAAAATACTTGCTACTAAACCAAAAATTCCATTCATCGCTAAAGATACCGTGAATATCTCTGAAATTTTCTTATGATTCTTCGAACCTAAATACTGCGTCAATAAAATGGTAGTTGCCATACACATTACCGTCAATAAAATAATAATGACATTCATGATCTGATTACCATTGCCGACAGCGGCTACGGAAGGTTGTGAATATTGACTGATCATAAATTGATCGATATTCCCTACCATTAATTGTAAAAACACTTCAATAAAAATAGGCCAGCTCATTTTGACAATGGACTGCTTATTTAAATTCATCTGCATATAAATTTTCCTCCTAAAACTCCCTATAAATAGAGTTACAGGGTTTGTTTAGAAATGTATGAGGGGTGCAAGTTCCTTGTGAACTCGTACCCCTCATACATTTTAAACAATTCTTTGTATTGATTGTCCCTGTTAAATATCTTTTTCTAAAAGTTCTTTGATCCCCAGCATAACACCGTGATCTCGATTGCTTTTCGCCGCAAAATTGGCTACTTCCTTAATTTGCGGATGCGCATTGTCCATCGCAAAACTATAATAAACCGAAGACATCATTTCAAGATCATTCAAGTAATCCCCAAAAGCTGCACACTCCTTCGGTGAGATTCCCAACATTTTCTGAACCTGCTGAATAGCAATTCCTTTGTTAATTCCATAATTCATTACATCCACCCACAAGTCGCTACTCACCGAAATCTGCAATTGTTCTCGATATTCAGAAAAATACGGATACGTATTAAATTCAGAACCTAATTCACTGAAATCACAGAACGATACTTTGATTACTTCATCTTGGATATCTGAAAAATCTTTCACAACCTGAAATTTTGTATAATATTTTTCAAGTTCCCCCATAAAAGGTTCATAGGTTGCTGTAACATAAGCACCTTTTTTACCACAAACAACGGGATACGTCTGCGGAATCGTTTTGGCAATCCGCAATAAATTTTTAACCGTTGCTTTTGGCATAACACTAGAAAATAATTCAATTTCTCGATGGGCAACATACGTACCATTTTCCGCAAGGAAAATAAAGTCATCTTTATATTTTTCAAATTGTCGAAGCAGTGCATAATACTGCCGACCACTCGCTGGGGCAAAAAGAATTTTTCTCTCTTTCACCATTTCCATTACTTCGTCAAATTCAGCTGGCAATTTCCCATTTTCATCAAGCAATGTTCCATCCATATCTGTCATAATTAATTTTATCATGATTGCTCCTCACAAGGGACACGCTTGTTCGTACGCCCTTTTTCCGTTCTTTTATTCATCTGCGTTTCTAATTATAACAGATTCTCGATTCACACTCAATTACGAATACGACAAAACGGGAATAAATCAGCCATTAAGGTGGTTGATCAATTCCCGTTTCTCAGTTAAACCTGACCTGTCCGACCATGATATAAGCACCATGGTTCTTCCGCCATGTAGTCACCTTCATGGTAATAAGCGGCTCTGGCGCGACAGCCACCGCAAGCCACTTTGTATTCACAAGACCCGCATCCACCTTTATATTGAAGGGTCCGCAGATCATTAAGTACAGCATTGTTTTTCCAAATTTCATCAAATGGAGTTTCTCGGACATCACCAAGCGGTATATTGAGATACGCACATGGTTGAACTTTACCACGAGGGCTAATAATACAATACGATGTACCAGCCAAACAACCACGCTTGAAACGCATATCCATCCCCATTTGTTTTGCAATACGCATGAACTGTGGTGCACAAGTCGGTTTAAGCTCAATCTTCACTTCTTTTTGTTTATTCATGATCCGTGTCAAGACATCTTCATAATCACGAGCCCGCAAAGATTCTGCTTCAATCGTTTTCGCCCGTCCTGTTGGTACCAAAAAGAAAAAGTGATGAGCAACGGCGCCTTCGGCTACAGCAAAATCAGTCATGGCTTCGAGTTCATGCTGATTCCAGTCCATAACCGTTGTATGTATCTGAAATGGCAGCCCGACCTGCCGGCAGTTGCGCATTCCTTGAACAGCACCTTCCCAGGCATTCGGAAATTTACGGAATGTATTGTGTTTATCTTTATCGAGGGAATCTAACGATATACCCATTCCCATAGCTCCGGCATCTTTTAATTTTTGTGCCAGTTCAACCGTAAGTAATGTTCCATTCGTGCCAAATACAGAACGAAGCCCCAATGACTTTGCATGTGCCACGAGTTCAACAATATCCGCACGCATTAATGGTTCGCCACCGCTGAATATCATAATCTTAAAACCAGCTTTGGCGATCTGATCCAAAAGTGTCTTTGCTTCACTGGTATTCAGTTCTACATCTGCCTTACAGCCTGCATCGCGATAACAATGATCACAATACATATTACAAGCATTTGTTGTATTCCAGGAAATAATCATAATCTAGTCTCCTTTAGCTCTCCAAACATAGTCAATTTTATTTCGTAAGACCAATTTCTTGGTCGGTTAAATAACAAGACGGATCGGATTCCCAAAAATCACCGGTTCTTGCTTCGGCGCGCGTTCGGAAATTCCCATTGCAATTCGCTAAATATTTACACTTACTGCAACGCCCCTTGAGTAGTGGTTTACGGTCTTTAAGTCCCGCCATAATTTCATTTGATGCATCTGACCAGATATCACCAAATTTGCGATTTCGCACATTGCCAAACGTATGATGTTGCGTAAATTGATCGGGATGAACATAACCCATAGGATCAACTTCACCGAACGCAATACCAGAACGATTTCCGCCATTCATGGCAATGTATTTTTCAATCTGCTTTGCCACTACCGTATCGCCTTCAGAAACAGCTTTTAAATACATATAGATACCATCACAATGATTATCAACAGTTAAAATTTCTTTTTTCAAACCACGTGCTTCAAAATCTTTCGTACGGCGAATAATGATATCCATCGCCTTACGAGATTCTTCTGCTGTCACATCTTCATCCATCATCTGATTACCGCGACCCGAATAAACAAGATGATAAAAACAAACCCGGTTTATATTTTCCGCTTCAATAAAATCAAAAATACGTTCCAGTTCTTGTATATTGTGATGATTAATGGTAAAACGAAGCCCAACACGCTGATCTACGGCTACACAGTTTTTAATCCCCTGCATGGCTGCATCAAAAGCGCCTTCTTTACCACGAAACTTATCATTTACATCCCGCAATCCATCCAATGATATACCTACATAGCCAACACCGATATCTTTAATCTTCTGCGCTACTTCCCGTGTTATCAAAGTTCCATTCGTCGACAACGTCGGTCGGATGCCTTTTTTCTCTGCATATTCAGCCAGTTCAAAAAAATCTGGACGAATCAAAGGTTCTCCGCCTGAAAACAAGATGACTGGTACTTTAAAATCAGCCAAATCGTCAATAAATTGTTTCGCTTCTTCTGTCGATAATTCATCTTTATACAATTTTGCATCGGAGCTCATGTAACAATGACGGCAGGTTAGATTACAGGTTCGTGTTGAATTCCAAACAACAACTGGACCAACACCTGCATGTACACCATTACGAGCTGTATTCGCACCTTTCGTATAACGCAGCGAATCCCCAAAATATTCCGTTCCAAATAATAATTTCGTAACACTAATCATTTTCCCACTCACCTATACATCGTATTTTGATATACATAACTTATAAAATCTTCTTCGCACCATAATTTTTCATTATACACAATTGAAAACTAAACTGTAAACCTATTTTATGCCAAAACTTTATAAATTACAGTTAAGAAAGACTTCTTCGCTAAAAGAGAATCATCCTCAAAACTGAATCGCATTCATTATTTTTATCATAACAGTTATTGATAGTTTGGTCAATAAATGAATTTGTAATTTATCACAAAGTTTTCATTTTATATTTAACCAAATAAACAAAGGGATATAGCAGCCACTTGGTCTGGATGCTATATCCCTTTAGAACAACAATCAACAAAACAAATTATTCCTTTTTCAAAATAATCCCATCCATAATCAAAATTAATTTATAACGGATATTGGCTAAAAAACTAATCTGAATACTGCTAAAAGATGCGGCTTGAAAGACCGAGTGAAACATCTCCGTAATAATTTCTGCTGGAATATCTTGCCGAAACTCGCCACTTGCCTGACCAGCTTTAATAATCTGATCAAATATATGTTTAAATGTCATTTTTTTTGGCATACTATCGGCTTTGTGTGTCGCACTCATATCTTTTAATGGCTCCAGCCCCTGTTCTTTGAGTCCGCCTTTATGCGCTGCACTTAAAAAGAGTGGTAACACAAAACGTTTACTATCTAAGATTTCAGCTGTAAACAAAAACATCTCGCGCAGTGTCTCTCCTGCCAAGCGAGATTCTTTTTGCAACTCTTCAAATTTATCATTTGTTTCCACAATAATCTGAAACAGCAAATGTTTCAAAATATCTTCTTTCGACTGGAAATAGTTATAGAAAGTACCAATGCCTAAATCTGCCTCGCTCATAATATCCGCTACCGTTGTTTCTTGATAGCCTTTTTGCGTAAATAATTTTACAGCGGACTCTACAATGGCCTTCTGCGAAAATATTTTTTTCCGTTCTCTACGGTTGATTTCTGCCAAATCTTAGCCCCCTTTAACAACAATAACGATAACTTACTATTTATTATATATGAAAATGCTTTTATCTTCACGTATTTTTTTATACAAAAAAGCTCCGAAATGACTTCGGAGCTTTTAATTTCGATATGGTGACCCTGGCAGGAGTCGAACCTGCGACCCTTTGATTCGTAGTCAAATACTCTATCCAGCTGAGCTACAGAGTCATATTTAAGTTGTTTGCACAACCAACGAGTATTATAATACCATTTATAATTTCATTTGTCAAACCTATTTTCCAAAATATTATTAAATACTTCGTACATATTATTTATCCACATTTTATACACCGAATTTGTGAATAAATGTTTGTCACCAAACTAAAAAGTTAAAACTTATACACACAGTTCACTTATTTATCCACATATTTTCTTTATTTTTGCTTACTTATCCACTTTTTTGTTTTTTTTGTGGATAAATCTGTGGATAAGTCTCATCTTTGCAGATAAAAATGTTTTTTAAACTTACTTTGTCCCTTATTATCCAAAAATTTATCCACAACCGTAAAATAAACTCCCTTGATTTAACTGCTTATCCCCAATAGTTATCCACAAGAACAGCCGTTTTGTGGATAAAATTGTGGATAACTCCAAAAATAAGGCTGTCGCCAACGATAAATTTGTATCGTTTAGGCGACAGCTTGTTTTAATCCTGATCTATTTGTGCCTTCAAAGAATCCTCATCTACCGCATCGGCTTTATTAAATCCGGCTTTATAATAAATAACCGTCAGAATGAGCAGCCAGATGGGACCAACAAACAAAGATATACGATGTGCCTCATCAATAGCCATAGCAAAAACGACAAATCCCAAAAATATCATCGTCATCCAATTCGTATAGGGATAACCCGGCATCGGAAATTTAAGCTTTGCTACCTCACCGGCACTTAATTGTTTGCGATAACTATGCTGCGACCAAAGGATGATAAACCATACATACAATCCGATAAATGTAATAACGCTCATAAGATAATTAAAAATTGTTTCGGGAACAAAATAATTAAGAATAACACTAATCACCATCATGGCTACCGATGCTAAAATGCCACGATGCGGCACTGCAGATTTACTGAGTTTAACAAAATACTTAGGGGCTTTGCCCTGCAGTGCTAGACTATGAAGGGTCCGACCGGTTACATAGATACCACTATTTCCCGTGGATAAAGAAGCCGTAATAACAACGAAATTGATAATCCCTGCCGCTGCTGGAATACCCAAATGATCAAAGATCAAAACAAAGGGACTCCCCATCGTGCCAATCTCTTCCCATGGATAAACTGATAATATGACGAGCAGTGAACCCACATAAAAAATAAGCACACGATAAAATACTTTATTAATCGCTGATGGAATTGTTTTATCTGGATTTTCCGCTTCACCGGCTGTAACGCCGATAAGTTCCATCCCCAAAAAAGCAAATGCGACCATTACCAAGGATGTAACAAAACCGGATATGCCGTTTGGAAAAATTCCGCCATGAATCCAAAGGTTGGAAAATCCGATTGCGATACCACTATTTCCTATGCCAAAAAAAATCATGGCCGATCCAAAGAAAATCATGGCAATAATTGCAATAACCTTAATCAAGGCAAACCAAAATTCAAATTCACCAAACACTTTTACCGAAGCGAGGTTTGCCACTGTAAGAAAAACCGTACAAGCTAGTGCCGCGATCCATTGTGGCATATCCGGCCACCAAAACTGTACATAAATCCCGGTAGCCGTTGTCTCCAGCATGCATACAAGCGCCCAAAACAGCCAGTATGACCAACCCGTAAGGTACCCGGCCAAAGGTCCAATAAATTGATAAGCATAAGCCGTAAAGGAACCGGAAATCGGTTGTTCTACGGTAAGTTCTCCCAATGCTCGGAGAATGAAATATATAAAGATTCCGCCAAGCCCATAGGCTAAAACGATTGATGGACCCGCTGCCTTGATGGCTGATGCTGATCCGAGAAAAAGTCCGACGCCGATAGCGCCACCAATTCCGATGAGCTGAACATGCCGCTCTTTCAAGCCGCGCTGCAGTCCTTCATGCAGAATATCCGGTTCTTGCTGTTGTTTCATGAAATAACCTCTTTTTTTTTAATTCTTCTCAATAAACGCTTCTGCGATAAAGTAATCATGATGACAAGTTTATCATCCTAGCATGATCCTGAAACCTATTTTGTACTCCCAGGAAAAACATAACTCCGTTATCGCAACATGATTTATATTTTACGACAATTTTTTTAATTAGTAAATTATTAAATCCATTTCGACGTAAAAAAATACAAATGTTTTCATGAAAAATAAATCCAGTGTATAAGCTTATGAAAATATAACAAAATACTATTGGTTTTGTTATGCAATAATAACAAAAAAAAGAACGGTTTTCAGCAAAACCGCCCCAAAAACATTCATTATGCACTTCAATTCTCTTTTGGCTGCCCTTACTTGGCCTCATAAGACTGGCATTCTGTCTGAGACAGCTGTTTCGTTACCATATAGGGCATTGTTTTGCTTTTAAACCCCATGGCCTTACAACCATAAGGCGAGGCACGATCCCAGGTAATATAGAAATATTTACAACTTGAGCAAATTGCCCGTGAATCTTTTGTTTGCTGCATTTCTTTTTTCTCCATCCTGCAAAGCCTATTTTTTAATGGCTCACATAAAATTAAAAGACGGTTCGATAAAAATGGAAGAAAGGCGTACAACTACAGCTGCACGCCTTTCTTCCATTTTACTTATCCATACCATCCAGTACGTAGTCAATCGGACGACTCCAGTCAACGTAGACATCCGTTTCGCCCCAAATGCGCGTCATAGCTAATTTGAATGATTCCAAACTCGCGAGTGGCTGAATTTTTTCTGTCGTAAAATCTCTAAGTGTCGTATGTGGTACTTGGATTTCATGTTCACTTGTCAAATACTTTTCTACGGCCGCTTTCTTATCTAATGTCTTTAAAAAGACGTTTGCTTCTTTTGTATTAATTACATATTCCACATATCCAATATCATTTAGATAGTGAACAGCTACACGATATATATTTTCCATCTGCAGGTCTCCCTTGTCTAAAAATCTCTTATATATTATAATCTGTAAATTTCAATTTGTCTTGTCTTATTTTCAAAAAGGCTTTATTTGCCTATTGCGATGAATCATTATATAATTATCTGCAAAACACAAATAAAGGATGATTCTCTTATGTATTCTGAATATATTGCAATTACAGCAATCTTACTTCTCAGTTTGGTTGGCCACAACTTATCCGTTGCTTATGCCGCTGGGATTATTTTAATCATTAAGGTACTCGGGCTTACTTCTATAATGTCGCTGCTTCAAACGAATGGGCTTAATTGGGGTATTATACTTTTGACCATAGCAATTCTAATCCCGGTAGCAACTGGCGAAGTCACACTCCAAATCATGATAAACTCTTTCAAATCCCCACTCGGCATCACTGCCATCATTGCTGGTATTCTTGCCGCAGCTTCCGGCGGACTGGGAATTCAGCTTTTAAAAAGTTCCCCTGAAGTTGTCAGTGCATTAATTATTGGTACCATGATCGGTGTATTTTTCTTTAAGGGAATCACTGTCGGACCTTTAATCGCCGGCGGTATTGTCTATATGGTTATGAATATCTTAGCTTATTTCAAATAAAGTTTACTGCAATGATTTATTGTCTGTTGCAATAGTAACTTGACGAAAATATCGACCATGTATTTCAATGACTTCATATTCATTATTTTGAATCAGTTTAGCCCGCCCAGCTTGTAAAAACCTGTCTACTTTGGCAGGCTTTTCTATTTCTACCCATTTATAAGCCCGTTCTTCGGGCGTGCCTTCATTTTCGATATAAATTTCACCATTGGAGCTTGGTTTTTCATCGCCCCGGCATGGCTCAAAACTGCTCTTAATCTGTTCCATAAACATATGACAAACATGTTCTGGCATATCCACAATACCATCTTTGCCACTTTTTTCATTATAAACGGCTATAAATAAACAAGTGCCAAAAATAATCTCCGTCTGATCCGGCTTAGGGAAATGACGATTCGGCGCAAGTCCCAATGGTACACTTAAATCATTTGTCACAATAAATAAGGAAGCCCCGTTTCCCACATCAAAAAATTCTGTTGCCCCAAAATTTCCGTCCACCAAATCACAAATAGCATCCTGTTGATCAGTTCCTGCTGGAATTTCAACTATTTCCGGCTGCTGACCAGGTTTAACTAAAATTGCATGTATTACATTTTTCAATTCTTCCATTGCCTATCTCCCTCTCATGTCCTAATTTCACTATTATTCGCCAAAAAGCACAAAAGTTCCTTTGTTGCAAATCTGAATAAACTCGATTCATTTTGCATTTGTGCTTTAATTTGCGTGAATATTAGAAATATTATCGCTAGACATAGTTTTTTCAGGGTTGCACACTGGCTTTATTTATGTTATCATTACCTCAGAAAGATTGATTTGCCTGAGATGTGCGCAAACCTTTGATATGTCTAACCTACTTTTATTTATCGGGAATCCGATTTGTTTTGTGGATGCTGAATCGTCTCGTAACGAATAGCAGAATCACGACTTAAGATACCCACCTGCTGAGCCGCAGGTCTTAGACATAAGAAGGTAACGGCATTGCGGGCGCAATTTTTTTAGAAAGAACCTACCCTCGGGTAGGTTCTTTTCGTTATGTCATTTTTTAAATGATTATTTCAGCGGCGTCTCAATCAAATTAGCTTTTGTAATAATGTTCTCACCAAACCGAGCTTTCAAATCATCCATCATATGATATAGTGCTTTCTTTTTTTGATCTTCCGGAAAAAGTGACTCTTCTTCATGTACAGACAGTTTGCTCCCTGTAATACCGAGCAACCGAATGCTTGCTTTAACGTTAACTTGTCGATATAGACTCACCGCTATTTGATAAATCACTTCATCAAAATTGGTGGGTTCCAGCAAAGATTGACTACGGGTAATTGTTTGAAATGAAGCAAAACGAATTTTAATTGTCAATGTTCTGGCTTTAACTCCAGACAATCGCAGACGCCAGCCAACTTTTTCCGCCAACGCCAAAAATTGTTTTTCAACCTGTGCAGCTTGCAGAAGATCTTGTTCAAAGGTTATTTCATTGCCAATGGACTGGATATCTCGCTCTGGTTCCACTTTACGGTCATCACGGCCATTAGCCAGTTCAATCAATTGATACGACACCGTCTGTCCCAGATATTTAGCCAGTTCAGACTGCGAAGCTTGGGCAATCTGACCAATTGTTTTGAAACCCAGCGCCTGTAGTTTTTCCCCTGTTTTTTTACCAACACCCCATAGTCGGCGAATCGGCATATCCTGTAAAATAGATTGTTCTCGTCCACGCGCAATGATGACCAATCCATCTGGTTTATCAAGATCCGATGCCAGCTTTGCCAAAAATTTATTTGTTGCAATACCAACGGAAGCAATGAGTCCCAGCTCATCTTTTATCCGTTTTTTGAGTAGCACGGCATATGCCCGTTGATCAAGGGTAATTTTTTCCATGCCGGTAATATCCAAAAAAGCTTCATCGAGTGACAATGGCTCCACTAACGGGGAAAATTCTTGAAATATATGAAATATATTCTTCGATACCGCTCTATATAAGTCATGGTTACCCGCAACAAAAATCCCCTGAGGGCAACGGCGGCGTGCTTCAACCATAGGCATTGCGGAATGTATACCAAAGCGACGGGCTTCATAAGAAGCCGTTGACACGACTCCGCGGTTACTGAGACCGCCAACAATCAAAGGCTGATTTCGATATGCTTCATGGTCTCGCTGCTCAACCGAGGCAAAAAAAGCATCCATATCTACATGCATGATCCAGCGTTCCATTAAACCCCTCCCCACCAATCGTATGTTCTATTTTACTTGAAAACCCTTGCTAATGCAAGTCTGCCTGCTACTATAGAAAATGCATTATAATAAAAAATGTCTTTTCCCTCCGGAAAAGACATTTTTTTATTTCGTATTAAATAAGTCACGAATTTCAGTTTCAGTAAGTTTCGAAAGAAAGTTATCACCCGGCTGAATCATTTGATCAATGAGAGCTTTTTTCTTTTGTTGCAAAGCAAAAATCTTTTCTTCGATTGTGTCTTTTGTAATAAATTTAAAGACCTGCACATTTTTTTTCTGTCCCAGACGATACGCGCGATCCGTTGCCTGGTCTTCAACGGCTGGATTCCACCATGGATCATAATGAATAACCATGTCCGCACCCGTTAAATTGAGCCCCGTTCCGCCAGCTTTCAGTGAAATAAGAAACACTGGCTGCGTACCACTGTTAAAAGCCTTAACGCGTTCAATCCGTTCAATCGCTGGTGTATGCCCATCAAGATATTCATAAATGATACCCGATTTTTTTAATTTAGCACCAATCATCGCCAACATACTCGTAAACTGAGAAAAAATAAGTAACCGATGCCCACCCTCTACGGCATCATGCACAACTTCTTCCAACATTTCCAGTTTACCGCTGCCACCTTTATAATCTTCTAAAAACAACGAGGGATGACAACATATCTGTCGCAACCTTGTCAGCAGCGCCAAAATTTTCATACGATTATTATTAAAACCCGACTGTGCCAGTCCAGCCTCAAATTCCTGTTTAGCCTGCATAAAATAACCTAAATAAACTTTGGCTTGCTGGGTAGTCATTTCATTGATCATCTTACCTTCTACTTTATCGGGCAATTCTTTTAAAACATCTTTCTTCATACGCCGCAAAATAAATGGTGCAATATGGCGATTTAGATCCTGCAGAGCATGTTTATCTTGATCACGAATAATTGGTATTTCAAAGCGATTTTTAAATTCTTTATGTGATAATAAATACCCTGGCATTAAAAAATCAAAAATAGACCACAATTCCGTCAAAGTATTCTCGATTGGTGTACCGGTAAGAGCAAAATAGCCATGTGTTTTTAGGCGTTTAACTGCTTTTGCATTTTGCGTACTAGGATTTTTAATATGCTGCGCTTCATCAAGGAAACAATAACAAAAATCTAATTTCTCATATTCCTCAATATCTTTTTTTAACATATTATAGGTTGTAATTACCAGATCCGCACCTTGGATTGCCGCTAATTTTTCCCGGCGTTCACTTTTGCTTCCCGCCAATACAATAGCTTTTAATTGCGGGGCAAAGTGTTCGATTTCATCGAGCCAATTGTACATGAGTGATGTCGGTGCTACAACCAGTGATGGACTTTTAGCGTCTTCACGCTGTGATAATAAAAAAGCAATGACCTGTAATGTCTTGCCCAGCCCCATGTCATCCGCCAAAATGCCACCTAATCCATATTTTGCCAAGGTGGCCAGCCAACGAAAGCCAACTTTTTGATAGTCACGCAATATTTTTTTTAGTGATTCTGGAACTTCAACATCTGCATCCATCGGATCTTTAAGATCATTTACTAATTTTTTGAAAGCTTGATTGCGCTCCAAACGAAAACCATGTTCTTCTTTCGCCAGACTATCTATATAAGCTGCTTTTGCCAGCGGCATCCGAATAAATTCTGCGTTGCCTGCTTGAAGCCCCGTGTTTTCGACAAAATCTGCTACACCAGCCAACGCATCATCTTCCAAAGGAATAAATGTACCATCTTTTAAGCGATGATAGCGTTTTTTTAATCGATAAGAAGAAATGATTTCCAGCAGTTCATTTAAATTAAAACCGTCATGATTCAGTGATACTTCCAGCAGATTATCCTGATTGACACTTACCCCCGCTGTCACTTTTTCGAGCCGTTGAATCGGTTTTTTCTTAAGCGAATCCGAATAATAGACATCCGCTAATTCAGTAAGTTCTGGCAACGCCTGCGTCAAAAAGTCATAACATTGTTCTTCCTCTTTTTGTACATATAATTCCTGTTCAGCCCTAAACTCAAACTGTTCAAAGAAACGTAAAATCTGCTGTTCTACCAACTGGTCACGAATCAAAATTTTACGATTCATCGTTGAAATATCCTGTAACCCAATTGCTGGATTAAAAGTTACATCACCATAGCTAAACAGGATTTTCGCACCAATACCGGCATCTGCATAATCGAGATAAACATCCGCACTGAGTGGCAAAATTTCAAAACGATTCAAGAAAGAAGGTGCCACTTTCACATTTATAATTTTTTCAATTTCTGGCATGACATTACTAAAAAAATCCGGCATATATTTTTTATCTATTTTTATATGCTTATCCTCTTTAAAACATTGGATAAGTGGTTTAATATACCGCGAAAATTCTTCATCAACCTTATGGATTATAGTATGATTATATAATAGATAGCGAAAATTTTTATCTAAATTAACAATCTCATCCGGGCCTATGGATAGCTGCCCGCCTACCGCTAAATCATTTACCATAAGGCGAAGCTGCGGTCTTGATTCCTCAATTTTAATCCGACTTGGCGCAAATTCATTTAGTCCAAAAGAAAAAGAATGATCTTCCATAATGGTAAAAAATTTCATCAAATTACTTGGCGATAATTTAAAGCGTTTTTGATCAAATGTTTTGCTAGACCCTGAAGCAGGACTATACGGTGAGAGGCTTTTTTCATCTTCATAGGCCATGCGCAGCAGATCCCATAACTCTTGTGACAGCGCATCAAACTTAATATGATGTGGCCGCAATGTCAATTCTTTGCCAAAGATAATTTCTTCTTCATACAGCATGGATTTAACAAAATCCGCTACATCGCGCATCACATATTGACGAGCCCTGCCAATTTTAAACTCCAACCACACCGTCATTTCATTATACTGCTGCGTGCAGCGACACTCGGGAATTAAATGAATTGGCTCCATATCAATCACTTCATTCGACTGAACGGCCTCTTCAAATAAAGAGAACAATTTACCTTTTGACTCTTGATGCATTCCCATGTTTTGAAGTTGATCCATAAATTGAAGTTTTTGCATTTCTTTAAGAATCGCTACAATATGTTTGCAAATGCCATCATATAAATCGTAGGCTGGGCAGCTGCACGAACAGGAATGTACCGTGTCTTGATCGGTTAAATGAACCGCAACCGAATAAATCGAATTGCCCCAGACCTCAGCTGTATAATGCCCGTCTTTATGCAGTTTCATTTTTTTTACTGCTTTATTCTTAAAATATCGGCAGCCACTCTGATAGACTGCTTCCGTTGCTCTTTTTTGGATTTCACTATCTTTGATCATACCTTTAAAAATCCTTTCGATTTTTTGCATTTATCTTCCAACAAAAAATAAGTCTTCCTTATATCATATCATTGCTTGCGAAATTTGTATTTCTCAAAATTCATATTTTAAGACAAAGCCACTATTTTATGATGTTTTTTTGCGATTTTAAGCATCTCATGCTACAATAACAATTATATTTTTACTGTGATGGAAGAAAATAATAAGAAAGCATGGTCTATTATGTTTAATAACACAAAGTTTTTAATTGTACGCTTAAGTTCCATCGGAGATGTTCTTCATGCCACACCAGTTGCCCGTACACTGAAAGAAAATTATCCAAACTGCCATATAACATGGATTGTAAGTCAAACAGCTGCTGAATTATTAAAATACAATCCAGATATTGATGAACTCTTCATCTGGTCTAGAGAAGAATTTGAAAAAGCGGCCATCAATCTTAACATCAGCAAAGTCATACACTCATGGCAAACACTAAAAAATTTTTTTAAGCAGCACCAATTTGATATCGTTCTTGATATTCACGGACTTTTTATGTCAGGTATTATAACCAGACTAAGCCAGTCTAAACGGCGTATCGGCATGTCCGGAACACGCGAGCTCAACCGTTTTTTCATGACGGAACTGGCACCTACTGTTGACAGCCCGCATATGATCAAACGCTATCTTTCTGTGCTTCAACAGCTTGGCATTAAGACCAACAATTATCACCTAACATTATCGCTGCCCAATCAGTTTGATACTTTCGCAAAAGATTTTTTTGCCAGATATAAAATTAATCCCAAGAAAAAAATACTCATGATAAACCCACGTACCAGTTGGCCCAATAAGAACTGGGGTAACCAGCATTTTGCTCAATGCATTGATTTACTAGATCCAGAAATTCAATTGATTGTTTCAGGCGGTCCTGCCGATGAAAATGATGTAGAAGAAATTGCCGCTTTAACGACGAAACAATTTGTAAATATTGCCGGAAAAACTTCACTCATCGAAATGGCAGCACTTTTAAAAAATATTGATCTTCTTTTAACCGGTGATACAGGAGCACTGCATATCGCCACGGCTGTCATGACCCCTACCATCAGTCTCTGGGGTCCGACACGTCCTGAACAATACGGTCCACTCGTCAAAGGACATACATTCATTTGCAGTGATAATGAATGCCGAAATTGTAACAAAACAAAATGTCGTTATAAAACCAATGCCTGTATGAACCGAATTGAACCATCCTCCGTAGCAAAAAAAATACATACACTCTTAAATTTATAATGGTTTTATCTATATTTTATTCTATATAAGATACATTAAATACTTTATCGATAAGTCAAAAAGGAGCAACAGAGCATGAGCGAAGATATTGATGTCAGTATTCCCCATGGTATACAACAAGATATAAAAATAGAACTCATGGGAATGATTCACAATTGTGAAGATCCCTTTCAAATCATTGTCCATATTGCTGAATACTTAGAAAGAACTTCGGCTGAGGGCGGTTATGCCCAAATCGTCAAAGATAATATCCGCTCGATTTATGGCATCGGTCTGGGCGAACCAAAACTGTTAGAAAATGAACTCCATGATATTATTGAGCGTGGTAAAAAACTAAAACAAGTCTATGAAAGTGACCTCGAATCAGAAGAGGTAAAAAAACGTATTGAATTTGCGATCATTGCGCACCGCAAACGTGCCGAACAATTACAGCTGATGATCCGCTCCGAAAAAACAGATCGAATCGAACAAGAAAAAAAGAAGCCTTAACAGCAAATACCCCTGAGACGCCTAAGCGTGACAGGGGTATTTTTCAGCCCATAAAACGATAGCCGACTCCGGTTTCCGTAATAATGTAATGCGGTTGGGTCGGGTTTGGTTCTATTTTTCGCCTAATTTGACCTATATAAACACGAATATAATGTGTATCTTCATTGTATTCGCTGCCCCAGACTGCTTTTAACAATTGCTTATGGGTTAATACACGTCCCGCATTTTGAGCCATGATTTTCACAATATCATATTCTGTCGGTGTCAATTTAATTTCACGATCAAGGATTGTTACTCTCCTTTTGGCAAAATCAATCTTTAAATCATCACATTGTATGACGGAATCTTCTGCTTCAGCATCGGTGCTGGTTCGCCGTAAGCACACACGTAGTCTAGCTAATAATTCACCGGTACTAAATGGTTTTGTTACATAATCATCCGCACCTAAATCCAATGCTTCAATTTTCTCTTGTTCTTCATCACGAGCCGTCAATACAATAATCGGCACGTTAGACCATTCGCGGATTTCTTTGACAACAATTTTGCCGTCTATATCCGGCAGCCCCAAGTCAACAATCAATAGATCTGGTTTAAACATGGTGGCACGAACAATACCATCTTGACCATTTTTTTCTTCCTCTACTTCGTAACCATGCGCACTTAATACAACTCGCAATAATTTGCGAATTTGCGCCTCATCATCAATAACCAAAATTCGTGTTCCCGTGGTTGTCACATTGATCACCTGCTGCCTGTTTTTAACCTAATTATAACAAATTAATCGCTGCCTTTTTGGTTTTTATCTGGCAGGGGGAGCGTAAATATCATCATCGTCCCGCCCACGCTCCGATTTACGGCCGTTATTTTTCCTTTATGCGCTTCAATAATCCCTTTACATATAGATAACCCAAGTCCCGTCCCCGTAACTTTTTTAGGTTGTTTAACACGATAAAACTTATGAAAAATCTTTTCCAAATCTTCCCGCGGAATTCCCACGCCTTCATCCATTATAGCAATTTCAATAGCGCCTTGTATTTTTTTTGCCCGGATGACAATTTCAGTCTGCTTGGCCGAATATTTAATGGCATTATCAATCAAATTCACTAAAACCTGCTCAATTAAAACACAATCACCTTGTACAAAAGGTAAGTCTGGTTCAACATTAACCGTCACCTTATGATTTTTCAATAGATCGCCCAGTCGCCGTAAAGTTGTGCCAATAATATCTTCCGTATCGCACCAATCTGATTTTAGCTTCATCATACCACTTTCCATGCGCGCGGTATCCAGTAAATTACCAATCAGACGTTCCATACGAAGCGAGCTGTCTTTTATATTGGACAACAGTTCAATCCGATCTTGTTGATTATAAACAGCATCCGCTTCCAGCAATGTTGTCACACAGCCTAAAATAGCCGATAGCGGTGTTTTTAATTCATGTGAAATCGAATTAAATAAAGCGGTACGCAATTTATCAGCTTCCAACAGCAAATCCGTCCGCCGGGCTTTTTCGGCCAAATCCACCCGTTCCATCGCAACAGCCGCCAGCCTCACCCAGGCATCAACCAGACGCCGTTCACTTGGTGTCAATTTTTGCTGTGCCAAATTTATACCAAGTACACCAAAAACTGTTTCCTGACTATAAATAGGCACATACATATATTTCCCGCCTGGCAGAGTATCCGTACTGCAGCCAGCAGCTTGTTTATTTTTATACACCCAGGCGGCAACAGCTGACTCGGACTCATGCAGCGTTATCTGGCTGAGCGTTTCATTAACAGTCCCCGTTTGGGGATCATACTGCATTTGCCTGCTGATGTTTCCTTTATCGTCTGGCAGTAACAGCAATATTTTTCGTTCAATCGTTTCCCCTGCCTGTCTGACCAAACTTTTTGCAATCGCTTCCAGATTGACGACTGCCACAATATCACGGCTAAATTCATAAACTGCCCGTGTACTTTTTTCTTGCTGGCGGGCCTGTTTACTTTCTTTGCGCAATTCATCTGTTCGCCCACCGATCAAAGCCGATAACAGCAAAAAGATTACAAAACTCCATATATAACGTACATCACCTACTGAAAAAGTCATAATCGGTTCAATAAAATAAAAATCCAAAGCCAAAATTCCAACAATTGCGCTCAAATAGGATGCCCATTTTCCCCACCACAAAGCACTAAATAAAACAGGCAGAATATATAAAAACGCAATATTTAAAATTTCGAGCTGCTCCTTAAGCCACCAGCCAAATGCGGTAATAAAAACAACCATACTAAGGCTCAAACATACCTGACGATAACTAAGCGCGACCGAACTCGGGGTAAAATCGACAACTCTGACATTTTTTTTCTCTTTCGTTCCGGGAATGACATATACATTGATATCCCCGCTGCGCCGAATAATATTGTCGACAATAGAACCACGGAATAGTTCCAGCAGTTTGCTATGATTTGGCTTGCCAACAACAATCGCCGTAACATTTTGTTTGCGGGCAATCAGCAGCATTTCATCAACTAAATTTTTTCCCACTACCGTTAAAGTTTTAGCCCCTAAATCTTCAGCCAGACGCATATTTTTGGCAATGCGGTCTCGTTCCTTATCGCCAATGGGAAAATCCATTTTTTCAGCTTCAATATGTACAGCCAAAAGTTCGGAACGCAATCCCGTTGCCAAACGATTCGCTGCACGAATCAGTTGCGCCGAAAAAGGACTGCCGCTAATGCAGACCATAACCCTTCCAGCAGCCGGCCACGGTCCTTCAATATGATGGTCTTGCATATATTCTGCTAAATCTTTATCGACCCGCTGGGCGGTAAATCTAAGTGCCAGTTCACGCAGTGCACTGATATTACCTTGACGAAAAAAATTTTTCAAAGCCTGTTTCGCTTGTTCCGGTATATAAATTTTCCCATCCCGCAGGCGCTGCATCAAATTTTCCGGTGCAATATCAATTAATTGAACCGTATCTGCTTCTTCCAGAACATAATCCGGCACCGTCTCTTTGACAATAATACCCGTAATCTGCGCCACAACATCATTAAGACTTTCTATATGCTGAATATTGACCGTCGTATAAACATTGATACCAGCCTCTAATAATTCTTCCACATCTTGATAGCGTCTTACATGTCTTGAGCCAAAAACATTCGTATGTGCCAATTCATCGACCAAGACAATTTCCGGTTTCAATGCCAAAATTGCATCTATATCCATTTCCCAAAGATTATTTTCATGATAACGAACGGATAACGGGGCTACTTTAAAAAGCCCCGTTACCAATTTTTCAGTTTCAGCTCGACCATGTGTTTCAATCCAGCCAATCACAATATTTTTCCCTTCACTTTGTTGATCATGAGCCGACTTTAGCATGGTGAAAGTTTTGCCAACCCCAGCCATTGAACCTAAAAACACAGTCAATTTCCCCCGTGTCTCTTTATGCAGTTTTTTTAATAACACCTCAGGATTCGGGCGGTTTTTCATTTTACTTCCTCCCTGTTTTATATCACGTCTTTCATAACGTCATTGAATCTAATGCTAAATTAAGTCGTAATATATTGACTCTCTTATCGCCTAAAAATCCCAACTGTGGATTTTCGATATTTTTTTCGACCAGAGCAGCCACCTGATTTTCAGTCAAACCTCTAGCTTTAGCAATGCGGCCAATTTGCAATTTAGCTGCTGCCGGCGAAATATGCGGATCAAGTCCACTGCCAGAAGCCATAACCAAATCACTAGGAACCATTGCCGTTTGGGCTAAAGCATTGTCTTGCCGTACCTGATCGGCCCGTTCGGCAATGCTTTTCATCAATTTTTCACTTGTTGGACCTAGATTTGAGCCACTGGAACTGCTCGCATCATACCCATCATCACCAGCCGCCGATGGACGTCCATTAAAATATGCATCACTAGCAAATGTCTGTCCAATCAACTCTGAACCAACGGCCTGACCATCTTTCGTTATCAGCGAACCATTCGCCTGTGATGAGAAAAACAGTTGCGCCAAACCCGTCATACCTAAAGGATAAAGAACTCCTAAGACTATGGTCAAAATCACAAACATGCGAATTGAAGTACTAATTTGTTTCAACATTTATCTGCCAACTCCTTTTTATCAACCAACAATATTGAGTGCCACTAAAATCATATCGATGATTTTAATACCGATAAAGGGAGCAATTAAGCCGCCCAAACCATAAATAAATAAATTTTGCCGTAAAATCATCGCTGCTCCAACCGGTTTGTATTTGACACCTTTCAATGCGAGTGGAATTAAACCAATAATAATCAAAGCATTAAAGATAACTGCACTTAAAATGGCACTATCCGGTGTAGCTAAATGCATGATATTAAATACACCTAATGCGGGGTAAGTACCAACGAACATCGCTGGTATAATCGCAAAATATTTTGCAATATCATTGGCAATACTAAACGTAGTCAAAGAACCGCGAGTCATCAAAAGCTGCTTGCCAATTTCGACAATTTCAATCAATTTGGTTGGATTCGAATCGAGATCTACCATATTGCCAGCTTCTTTTGCTGCCTGTGTACCACTATTCATCGCCACACCTACATCAGCCTGTGCTAGTGCCGGGGCATCATTTGTACCATCGCCAGTCATCGCTACCAGCATACCGCCCTCTTGATAATCACGAATCATTTGTAATTTTGCTTCCGGAGTTGCTTCGGCCAAAAAGTCATCAACGCCAGCTTCTGCGGCAATCGCTGCGGCGGTAAGTGGATTATCACCGGTTATCATAACCGTCTTGATTCCCATCTGCCGAAGTTCACGGAAACGTTCTTTTATACCGCCTTTTACGATATCTTTCAAATGAATTGTACCCATAATTTTTGTGTCTTGCGTTACGACGAGCGGTGTGCCGCCGCTTTTTGCAATACGTTCACTCGCCTGTCTGACATCATCAGGTAAAATCCCACCTCGTTCTTTCACATATCTTTCGATTGCATCAACCGAACCCTTGCGGATTTCTAATTTTTGAATATTGACACCACTCATACGTGTTTGGGCTGTAAAGGGAACAAATTCCGCCTGCAAAGCATTAAGGTCTCGTTCTCTTAAGCCATATTGTTCTTTTGCTAAAACAACAATACTACGTCCTTCTGGCGTTTCATCAGCCAAGGATGATAATTGGGCAACATCTGCCATCTCTGTAGCATCGACTCCCGCAGCGGGAATAAATTCCGTTGCCATCCGATTTCCTAACGTGATTGTACCGGTTTTATCGAGTAACAATACATTCACATCGCCAGCAGCTTCAACAGCGCGCCCCGACATCGCTAAAACATTATGCTTCAAAAGTCGATCCATGCCAGCTATGCCAATGGAACTGAGCAGTCCACCAATCGTTGTCGGAATCAAACAAACCAGCAACGCCATTAAGGTGGTCGTCGAAACAACAGCTCCCGAATAAATAGCAAATGGTTCAATGGTCGCTACAGCAACCAAAAAGATAAGAGATAGACTAACCAATAAAATAGTCAAGGCAATTTCATTTGGTGTTTTTTGGCGCTGTGCCCCTTCAACCAAACTGATCATTCGATCTAAAAATGTTTCACCAGGATTTGCCGTAACTTTAATTTTAATCCAATCCGATAAAACTTTTGTACCACCAGTTACCGATGATTTATCCCCACCAGATTCACGAATAACCGGTGCGGATTCACCTGTAACTGCACTTTCATCGACTGTTGCCATCCCTTCGATGATTTCACCATCACTAGGAATAAAGTTTCCGGCTTCGACCAGCAATATATCCCCTTTACGCAAGGTATCAGCATCCACCATCAACCAATCGGACCCCGTAAGTTTTTTTGCCTGCACATGGCTGCGCGTACTGCGCAGCGATTGGGCTTGCGCTTTGCCACGGCCTTCAGCGACAGCTTCAGCAAAGTTAGCAAATAAAACGGTAAACCATAACCATATACTGATTTGCGTTACCAAAAAAATAGAATCTGAGCTTATGACAGCATCCCGCAACGCCACATAGGTTGTGAAAATTGCCCCAAGATAGACGATAAACATGACCGGGCTTTTTATTTGTATCGCTGGATGCAGCTTCCGAAAAGAATCGCGAACTGCTGCGATAAGAATTTTTGAATTCAAGTTGTTTTTTTGCGCATTCATATTCTGTATGCTCCTTTAAAATGTTATTCCCTGTATCATAAGAACCTGTTCTACGATAGGACCCAATGCCAATGCTGGTAAAAAGGTGAGTGCACCCACAACAAAAACAATACCTACCAGTAAAACCATAAACGTAACACCGGTTGTTTCAAATGTACCTAAACCACTTGGTGCTATTTTCTTTTCGGCCATACTACCCGCAACTGCCAAAAGTGGCACAATGACCCCAAACCGGCCCAGCAACATAGCGACTGAAAGGCTCAGATCATAAAAGACTGTATTCGCCGTCAATCCAGCAAAAGCGCTGCCGTTATTTGCCGTACCTGACGTAAAGGCATATAAAATCTCACTCAACCCATGCGGTCCATCATTATTTAGCCCTGCCAATCCAGCATCCGATACCGACGCGGCTGCACTAAACAGCAAAATCGTAACCGATGGTATGAGTAACGCCAGCATGACGAATTTCATTTCTTTCGCTTCAATCTTTTTTCCCAAATATTCCGGTGTACGTCCGACCATCAACCCAACGATAAACACCGTAATCAAGACATAAACCATGATGCCATAAAAACCTGCACCAACACCGCCAAAAACAATTTCGCCTAACATCATTTGCAAGAGCGGTACTAATCCACCAAGCGGTGTCAAACTATCATGCATGTTGTTGACGGCACCGCAGGAAGCAGCTGTTGTAATTGTGGTAAATAAAGAAGAGCTTCCCATTCCGAAACGAACCTCTTTTCCTTCAAAAGAAGTCGGTTCACTGATATTCATTTGAGCAATAATTGGATTTCCATTGATTTCACTACTGTAATTAACCCCCAACATAATGAAAAACATCAAAAACATCGCTCCAGCAATTGCGTAGCCTTGTTTTTTATTTTTTGTCACATTACCAAACATAAAAACAAGTGCTAATGGAATTACAAACATTGCCAACATTTGCACAAAGTTGGTAAGTGGTGTTGGATTTTCAAACGGATGGGCTGAATTGGCATTAAAAAATCCACCGCCGTTTGTTCCTAGCATTTTAATAGCCTCTTGTGATGCAACCGGCCCCATAGCAATGGTTTGCTCTGCACCCTCGAGTGTTTGTACCGTTTGGTACGTATCAAAATTTTGAATCACACCCTGCTGTACAAAAAACAGCGTTAAAACAATAGAAATTGGTAATAAAACCCGTACCGTAAAACGTACTACATCAAGCCAGAAATTCCCAATCAGATTCGTTGTCTTTCTGGTCAATCCTCTGATAAAAGCAACGGCTACAGCACAACCTGTTGCCGCTGATAAAAAGTTCTGTACGGTAAGACCCGTCATTTGCGTGAAATAGCTTAATGTAGCTTCCCCGCCATAAGCCTGCCAATTCGTGTTGGTAATAAAACTAATCGCCGTATTTAGTGCCAAATGCCAAGTTTCCACTGAATCAAATTTTTGCGGATTAAGTGGCAGACCCTGTTGGGTCAATTGGATAAGGAACAAAAAAGCTGCACCAAATACATTGAATAGTATAAGAGCGGTGGCATACTGCCGCCAATTCATTTCTTTTTTTTCATTCACACCAGCTAAGCGGTAAAAAATCCGTTCGATTGGTAAAAAAAACTTATCAACGATTTTATTTTCACCAAAAAATACATTGGTCATATACCGACCTAATGGCAAAGCCAGTGCAGCAAGTACAACTGTAAAAACAACAAATAACGTCATATCACTAAACATGTTAAAATTCCTCCGGTTTCATTAAGACATAAACTAAATAAATAAATATTCCTCCAGCTAAAACAGCTGCCAGCCATAAATCATCCATACCCCTGAGCCCCTTTCATTTGCTTGTCCTCATTATAAATCCATTCACCGTAAAGATGTCGTCAATAATGATTCCATTTATATAAAGAAAGTGTAAAGATTATCATCAAAATAATTTTCCATATAAAAAAGCTGACCACCATAAAAATTGGCGGTCAGCTTTTTTATCTCAACAGGAATAGTCTTTATTTTTTCCATCGTGGAGTCAATGTTTCAGCAATATGACTCACTATTTCATCCATCATTTCTTTTTGACCAACTGGATATTCTAAGATAAATCCCGCCGATTCTTCTTTCGTGAAATATACCTTTTTATAATAAATCGTACCTTGATCCAGCCAAGAAATCACATAAAAATCATCTTGCAACTCACTATACGTTATTTTCCCATACAAATTTTTAAGTTGCTCTTCATATGCTGTATTAAAATACGTAGCATATAGCCGAATTTTCCGGTTATACGTATTGTCCTTAAAAATTGCACCATCGGCATTATCTGGTTTGAAAATCAAAACAAACGAATTAGGAAGCTCAATGGAATAGCCAAACCGCGAATTCGTATAATGCATGTAGCCTGCCAGGCGGTTACTCGGCAATAAAGAATCTGCTTGGGCGATGCCACTGCCAGCAAATAAAAGAACAAAACAAAATGAAAATATTAAACCCTGTTGCAGCATATAACCTTTTCTCATTTTCCATTCCTCCTCTGAATAAATACACTAACACGCAGTTCTCGCTTTATCTCCTATCATATTATTTACGCAAAATCAGCAAAATTCCTGCTTAATTGCCAAATAGTCAGTAAAACGAAAAATAATGTATACAAATTTACATTTAACTAAAAAAACTATATAATCATTACTGCAACACATTATGATTTTTGATTACAGGAGCTGATTCTTCATGGACGACACCAAAAAAAATATAGATGCCTCCGTTTTGCTTAGCGAACTTAAAAAAGCGAGCCAAGATATGGGTCAAGTCATCAAAGCAATCCAAGATATAGCCAAACAAACAAATCTCTTATCATTGAACTCGGCCATTGAAGCTGCCCGAGCTGGTGAAGCCGGTCGCGGTTTTGGCGTAGTTGCCGATGAAATAAAAAAACTCGCGATCCGCAGTTTTGATTCGACAAAAAAAAGTGACACCATTATCAATAATATTGTCGGTCAAGCCAATGAAGTTATGGGCATTCGAACCGCTGATGTTGCCTATGATGTAATGGATAAAATCGACCGCAATCTTTTTGAAAGAAACTGTGATGTCCAAGCCTGGGCTACTTTCGACAAAGCCCGTAACTGTCTAGAGCAACCAGATAATGCAACTTTATCAGCATGCCGCATATTCCTCAAAAAACTTGTTGATATTTATGAAGTCTATTTAGATTTATTTGTCCTTGATGTCAATGGCAATGTAATCGCCAGTGGTGTAAACACGAATTTAATAGGAGAATCACTAGCGAATGACGAATGGTTCAAACAAGCAAAAGCGGCCAATAGTATATCTGTCTCTGACCTGTTTTTCTCGAAAATAAGCAATAAACCAACAATTGCCTACACTTGCCCCATTCGCTCTACTTCTGGATCAATTCTTGGTTATTTTTCTTCTCGTTTCAACTGGAATTATATTTATGATATTATTGATTCAGCAAAAATAGGAAAAAATGGTCAAATCTATATCATTAATCAACAGGGTTTGGTTATTGCTACCAAAGACCGTCAAGATATATTAAGAACAAATTTAAGTCATCTTGATGGTGTACAAAAAGCCATGAGCGGTGTTTATTACGGCTATTTACTGGCAACCGATCAGTTTAGTTCAACAAAAATAATCGGTTATGCTCATACACATGGTTACAATGCGTATAAAGGAAAGAACTGGTCAGCAATCGTAACCGAAACTTTATAATCTCGTAATCCACTGATTAAAAAAAGCTGTTTCAACAAGATTTCAATCTTGCTTGAAGCAGCTTTTTTTATAAATAAAATTTTAACAACCTGCTTATATAACAGATTCGTTATTTTTAATAGGCATCATCTTTAGGATTAAATTCGGCTGCCTCAACCCAATCATTAACATGATTGAGCATTTCAATAAGATCCTCGATAACGTGGACATGTTTTGTTTCTTCTAACGCCAAACGTTCGCAAATATCTTTTTCTTCCACCGTAACTACTTTTGTTTTTAAATCTTGATACAACGCAACACTTTGTTGTTCTTTTAAAAGAGCTGCTTGATAAACATCAAGCTGTTCCTTTTTCCACTGAGCCAGCCATTCCGGTGAGTTTTCTTTAAGTTCATCAGGAAAAGCAAAGACATTCGGAAGCGTTGGCATTGGCCCGGGTGTAAGCGTATAATGACCCGCGTCTCTAGCCTCTTTAATGATTTCATAATGACGCTTTTCAGCCTCGGCTAAATCCAGAAAAACAACTTCTAGATCTTTATAACCAGCATGTTTAGCCAGTTCAGCATAATAGGCTTTACCATCAAGCTCCATCTGGAGTGCATATGCAAAAATATCCATATAAATTCTCCTCTTTTTCTATCGTTTTATTCTTTTGAAAACATCGATTACTCTTTATGAACTGCTTCATCAAGCCAATGCGTATGAAAAACTCCCGTCGTGTCGGTTCTTTCATACGTATGCGCTCCAAAATAATCTCGCTGGGCTTGAATCATATTGGCACTTAACACAGGTTGTCGATAGCTGTCATAATAATCTAAGGAAGCGCTAAAAGCTGGTGCCGGAATTCCCTGCTGCTTACAGATCGTAGTCACCAAACGCCAATTATCCTGCATTCGCGCTAAGATATCCTGGAAAAATGGATCCATCATAAGATTGTTTAACTTGGCATTTTTCGAAAAAGCTTCTTTGATTCGATCCAGAAATTGGGCACGAATAATGCAGCCGCCCCGCCAGAGAAGTGCCATATCACCATAATTTAAGTTCCATCTATATTCATCGCTTGCTGCCTTAAGTAAAGCAAAACCTTGGGCATAAGAACAAATTTTTGATGCATAAAGCGCATCATGAATCGCCTGAATCAATTTTTTGCGATCACCCGTGTAGTGAATCTCAGGCCCGGTTAAAACAGTTGATGCAGCTATGCGTTCATCCTTATAAGAAGACATACATCTAGCAAAGACGGCCTCCGTAATGGTCGGTACCGGAACGCCAAGATCCAGAGCACTTTGTGAAGTCCATTTACCGGTCCCTTTTTGTCCAGCTTTATCTAAAATCATCTCAAGTAGCGGCTTACCTGTTTTTTCATCTTGCTTCAAAAAGATGTCACGTGTAATCTCAATGAGATAAGAATTCAGTTCACCTTGATTCCATTCATCAAAAACTTGATACATTTCTGCAGCCGTTAACCCTAAAACTTTTTTCATAATGTAATAGGCCTCGCTAATCAACTGCATGTCACCATATTCTATGCCATTATGCACCATTTTTACATAATGACCAGCGCCACCTTGACCAACATATTCACAGCAGGGGCCATCTATTACTTGGGCAGCAATCGTCCGATAAATAGGAGCAACTTCCTCATAAGCTGAAAGATCCCCCCCCGGCATAAGACTAGGTCCATTTAGAGCCCCTTCTTCACCGCCAGAAACTCCCATACCAATAAACCGAATCTGTTTATCAGCCAGTTCACTATAACGGCGCTGTGTGTCCATAAAGAACGAATTACCACCATCAATAATAATGTCGCCTGCTTCTAAATAAGGAACAAGTTCAGCAATAACAGCATCCACAGGTGCACCCGCTTTTACCATCAGCATAACCTTGCGCGGTTTTTTAAGCATTTTGACAAAATCCAAAATTGTATAAGCTGCCCCTATCGTATCTGCGCTCGCTGTTGTATGTTTAAATTCATCTGTTTTTCCAGCTGTCCGATTATATACAGCAACGGCAAAACCATGATTGCTCATATTCAAAACCAAATTTTGCCCCATAACAGCTAAACCAATTAGCCCGATATCATATTTTTTATCCATACCATCCACCTCTATCTTTTTATTGTTTAAGCTTCAAGAAATAAGCTTGGCTGCGGCTTCATCAAGCAGCCAAATCAACCGACCATTTAGCGGTTGAATACGCTGGGCTGGATAAATTAACTCAGCTGAAACTGGTTTTAAAATCTCTTTTACCATTTCTGCCTTTTCTTTTCCTGTTACCATAAAACATACAAGACCCGCATGGTTTAAAACAGGAAATGTCAATGTAATGCGTTCCGGTCCTGGTGCTTTTGTTTTAGACGGACAAACCCAGCGTTTCTCTTCATTTAGTGCATTTGAGCCAGGAAATAGAGATGCTGTATGTCCATCTGGCCCTAATCCCAATAAAACAAGATCAATTTGCGGCCATGAATCCGCAAAAAATTGTTTAAGAACTCTCTCATACTGCTCTGCCGATTTAGCCGCAGTTTCCGTAAATGGAATAGGAAAAACATTTTCTTCAGGAATTGGCACGTAACGTAATAAACTTTCCCATGCCATTTTTTGATTACTCTGCGGATCATCTGCCGGAACAAAACGTTCATCGCCCCAAAAAATAAAAATTTTATGCCAATCTAATTTTTCATGCCATTCTTTTTTTGCAATCTCTTCAAATAGTTGACGCGGTGTCGAACCGCCGGAAAGAGCCACCGAAAAACGACCTCTTGTTACAATCGCTTTTTGCGCTTCTTCCACAAATAAATTTGCTCCAGCCACACATAATTCATGTATATCTTGATAAACTTTATTCAACAGAACAACCTCCTCGTTTCGGTTCAAAAGAAATCGGTAAAAGCCATGTACGTCTATCTTGGGCAACTAAACTTTCCGCTTCGGGCGGTCCCCATTGACCCGCTTGGTAATTCGGAAAATTCAGTTCCGTATTTTCGTTCCACACCTCTAAAATTGGATCGATTACACTCCAAGCAGCTTCAACCTGATCGGCTCGCATGAACAATCCTGGATCATTACGCATGATATCAACCAGCAAAGTTTCATACGCATCCGGTGATGCTTGATGAAATACATCTTGATAGCAATAACTCATATCAACTGGTTTCAATTTCATCCCCATTCCCGGTTCTTTGGCCTGAGTTCTAAGAACCACCCCTTCATTCGGTTCAATTTGCAGCACCAAACGATTTGGCTGAAAAACCTGCGTATTTAAATGAGCAAACGGATGATGCGGAACAGGTCTAAATTGCAGTGAAATCTCCGAAACACGCCCAGGCATACATTTACCAGTCCGCAGATAAAAAGGAACGCCTTGCCAACGCCAGTTATCCACAAATAATTTCAAAGCAGCAAAAGTTTCGGTATTAGAATTAATATCTACATCTTTTTCACAGCGATAAGCTTGAACCTGCTGTCCATCCATCCAGCCCTGTCCATATTGTCCTCGAACAGCAAAATTGGGAACATCTTCTTTATTAATCGTTCGAATTGCGTGCATGACATCTACTTTTTTATTACGAATTTGATCCGCTGTAAATTCCGTAGGTGCTTCCATCGCAATCAAACATAAAAGCTGCATCAAATGATTTTGTATCATATCCCGCAAAGCGCCAGCTGAATCATAATATTGACCGCGCCGACCAATACCAATTTTTTCCGCTACCGTAATTTGCACATGATCAATGAAATTCCGGTTCCAAATTGGCTCCCACATAGCATTGCCAAAACGGAACGCCAAAATGTTCTGCACTGTTTCTTTGCCCAGATAATGATCAATCCGATAAATCTGCTTTTCTGCAAAAACTTGCAATAAGCGTTGGTTCAATGCTTTGGCGGATTGCAAATCATGCCCAAATGGTTTTTCGATGACAATACGATAGTGACTATCACCTTGAAGTTCTGAAAAGCGTCCTAACTGATCAATGACAACGGTAAATAAATTGGGCGGTGTCGCCAGATAAAAAACAATATTAGGTGGTGTTTCCCATCCGGTATCGCCTAGTTTCGTCAAGCGATCATACAATGTTGGTTCATCATAGCTCGACTGTATATAATGAAGGTGCTCGGCAAAAGATTCCCATTCCTGCTCTTTGGCAGGTCCGCGCCGAGAATATTGATCAACCCCCTGCCGAAAGCGCCCGCGAAGGTTTTCCTCCGTCAGAGAACTTCTTGCTACACCAACAATTGCATACTGCTCAGGCAATAAACCATCAAGATGCAAATTATATAAAGCAGGAATCACCTTGCGTGCTGACAAATCACCAGAAGCTCCAAATAAAACAATAATGACTGGCTCCATATTCGAAGATTTATTCATATAGCTCTCTCCTTTATTAGTCTTATAAGACAAAACATTTCTATTAATCGATAATGATTATTATATAGTTTTATTTTAACACTTTAGAGATTTTATGCAAGACCATTTTTACTACTATCTCACACTAAGAATTCACCATTTTTTCGAAACAACACACTTGATTCCGTCCATTATTTTTGCCTTGATACACAGCAATATCCGCATTTTTAATTACTTCATCCAAAGTTAGCCCATTTTTATACATGGCAATTCCTAGAGTCATCGTCGCTTTCAACGGTGTTTTTTTACAAACAAAGGCATGCTCCTCAATACCGCTCCGTAATAGTTCAGCAATTTCAATCGCCTGTGCTAACGTTGTTTTGGGCAAAAACACTAAAAATTCTTCGCCGCCCCAACGAGAAACACAGTCTTGTCTGCGCACTACTTGCCGCATAATCATTGCTGTATCTTTTAGAACCAAATCCCCGCAATCGTGTCCATACGCATCGTTTATTTTTTTAAAATAATCCAGATCCATCATGATAATTGCAAATTCCTCGTATTGGTCCGCGAAATTTTCTATCTCTGTCTCAATTTGTTGTATAATAAATTTCCGGTTATACAAACCCGTTAAAAAATCGATCTGAGAAGAAAGTTCCAGCTGTTCTTTTGCCTTTGCAAGTTCTGTATTTCTTCGCTCTAATTCTTTCGTTCGTTCAACCACTTTATTTTCTAAATGATTAATCAGCACTTCGAGTTCCTCTGCCATTTTATTAAATGCTGACCCTAACTTGCCAACCTCATCGCGTTTTGATATATTGGCTCGCTGTGAAAAATCACCTAAACCATATTGTTCCGTAATCGAAATCAACTCATAAATGGGTTTTAAATATTGATCTATTTTTTTGGTCCAAATCACAATAGCAATAATAATCGTCAAAACCGACAAAAATGCCGAAAAAATAATACTATGCTTTAGTTCAACAATATAGTGATCTTCCGGCATTGCCATAATAATCAACCAATTTAAACCGTTTTTTTTCAATTCTGATATTTTAATATACCATTGACCCGTTTTAGTAGTTTCGAGAAAATCGCGTTTTTCATTTTCCGTGTAGTTTTCCAGAGCCGCGCGAATGATTTCATTTTTAATCTGCATACGGTCAATGCGATCAATCGTACCAGCTTGATCTACGATAAAATTCGATTCATCTTCGGTATTGGCAACGAGCTCACCGGAATCTTTTTCTACAATATAAGCGATCGCATTTTTATCATGCACTACTTCTTTTAACTTCTGATTCATTTCCGATAAAAGAATATGGGTTCCCATAACTCCCATTAATTCGCCTATTCCATTATAAATAGGATACGAAGCTGAAAGGGCCAGGTCATTCATAATAAAATGCTTATACACAGGAGAAAAAATGGGGTGATGTGTCTGTTCGGCAAGTTGATACCAGCTTCTAGTTCGCGGATCAAAGGCTCCTAATGTCAATCGCAATTCGCCTTCGCTAAAATCATTATTTGCCGCATAATATCGGGAATGCCCCTGCGTGGTTTTATCACTTCTCATAAATTCCAATTGATTTTCATGATTGCGTCTTACACCATAATACTCCCCACTACTAGTCCCATAACTAAAACTATATACATTTCGTGGTGCCGTTTGCATCACGCCTGAAAAAAAGTCTTCTCGATTATTTGCATTATTTATATCGACAAGACCGCTTTTAATGAACAAACTATTCCTTTCATTCATATCTAGAGGGGTTGCAATGAAATTTTCTATTTCATGTAAAATAGCGGTATTCGCTTCTTCCTGGATTTTCATGACCATATCATCAATCGATAATTTCCAATAATAAAAAGCAATAAAACTCACCACTGCAACCATCATCGTCATGAGAACAATAAATAAATAACGAATCTGATTTTTCATGGAACGTTGATATGTCTCCATGCTTTTCACAACTTCCTTCCCAAAAGATCAAAGAATCTTGTATGCAAGTCAGTTAATAAGCCATGTGATACCGTGATTTTATGAAATACATAAAACCATTCTTTTTGTAATCCGTTCATATAATACTAACAAGATAAACCTTCTCTATTTAAAAGAAAATACCTCTAAATAACCCCACGTGCTTTACCCGAAAGTCTATGTAAAATATAAATTTTTATACTAAAAAGGACTTTGGCTAAAAACCAAAGTCCTAGATATTTAAAGTATGGCGGAGTGGGAGAGGTTCGAACTCTCGCACGCTTGCGCGTCTAACGATTTAGCAAACCGAAAATGAAAGCCTGTAAAAGTGCCATCAAGTATTGATATTACTGGATGTTTTTTGTTTTATCATTTGCTGTAAAGCACTATTTTTATAGCAAAATCTATATTCATTGCACACCTACTGCACACCTCAAAAATTCAGCAAAAGCCTTAAAGTATGTACCATTCTCGTTTCGAGAATTTAAAAATTGAATTTATCAATGTTTACAGACACTTTTATCCCATGAGGTTCCCTCTTTATAACTTCCCATATATACCAATGAAAAAATCACCAGAATTACGTTTGGTCTGTAGCTTGACGAATAATCGTATTTCTTTATTTTAAGTTGAACTATAAAGATTTCAGTCCCAAAAATAACCCAAAAACACCATAAACAGTCCTATAAACAAAAAGATATAAGATATTGGCCCTAAAAATGGTAAATACTTTGAAAGAATACCTGTATGGATTGCCAGTTTTTCTATTCCCAGAAGGAATCCGAAAATAGCCATACAAATCAAAAAAATATTCCCTAATTTAGATTTGTCTTTTAGTGTTACTGCCCCATATACGCAAATTACAGATAAAACAAGCACTATTGGCACAAATAATTGCCAAGGTAGGTATTTCATGTTCATACCTATGTTTACACCAGTCATTTTTTGTCTCCCTATATCTTAATTACTTTAAATTATTTTAGGCAGTTAGGGTAAATCTGTACTTTTTTCTAATGTCCTCATAATAAAAAGAAAATCAAAATTATTGTTATACAAGCTAAAATCCAATATGTTGGTTCTATAATAGGTAAATATTGTGCAAAAATACCTGTGTGTGTTGCTAACGTTTTTATTCCAGAAAGAAATGTCGAAATAGCACCACAAAAGAAAAAAATATTTATTATCTTGCCCTTA
>Ga0302210_10000094_pt1 | contig 41858 bp, 64 predicted proteins | sample II_Fen_E3_2_FD_198793 | JGI IMG/M metagenome (GOLD analysis project Ga0302210, IMG submission 198793) | Peat permafrost microbial communities from Stordalen Mire near Abisko, Sweden - II_Fen_E3_2 | ecosystem: Environmental > Terrestrial > Soil > Wetlands > Permafrost | place: Sweden: Abisko... | reverse complement strand
CCCGATAACCTGACAGTGGGAGGTTATCTCGACTTGGAAGGCACAGCAATCACTGCCCTACCCGATAACCTGACAGTGGGAGGTTATCTCGACTTGGAAGGCACAGCAATCACTGCCCTACCCGATAACCTGACAGTGGGAGGTTCTCTCTACTTGAGAGGCACAGCAATCACTGCCCTACCCGATAACCTGACAGTGGGAGGTTCTCTCTACTTGAGAGGCACAGCAATCACTGCCCTACCCGATAACCTGACAGTGGGAGGTTCTCTCGACTTGGAAGGCACAGCAATCACTGATACAAGCAAGGTAAACAAAAACATAAATGAAGAATCATTTTTTGAGTGGAGAAATAACAAATACATAAAGGCTGACGGTATTTTCTCTAAGGTTATTTCGCACAAAAAGAATGTATTCAAGATTCAGAAAATAGGCTCAATCAAAGAGTCGTATTTAGTGACTGATGGTAACGGAAAGTTCTCGCATGGAGATACAATTAAGGAAGCCAAAGAGGATTTGATTTTTAAAATTTCCAACCGGGATAAATCAGAATATAAAGGGTTGACACTTGAAAGTAAAATGAGCTTTGAAAAGGCTATTGAATGCTACAGGATAATAACCGGTGCCTGTAGTTTAGGAACAAAAGATTTTGTGAATAATAGGCTAAACGAAAAGGACCGTGCTTTAAAAGAACTATCAATACGAAAAATGATTGAAGTCACAAAAGGCGAATATGGTAATGCTGCGTTTCAACAATTCTTTTTGAATTAATGGCTAAAACTATTCGATACCAAAAGACAAATGGTCGAGTTCCTGAAAATCTACTGACTAACATTGAGGAAATGGTAAACGAGTCAACCGATGGAGAGCATGTAATCTCCATCGGAAAACCAAAACGAAGCATTGATCAAAACTCTCTAATGTGGATGTGGTTCAGATGCCTTTCAGAAGACACAAAAAGCGATCCGGTAGAATTCTATCAATACTATTGTGAGCTCTTCCTAAAAGAGCGATGTAAGTACAAAGATGGAAAATTTGATTCAGGTGGAACTTCAACACTAAAATCAAATGAATTTACAGAGTTTTTAAACAAGATACAAGCCGATGCAGCATCGGAATTCAGGAACATACTTCCAATCCCTGAAGATATTAGTTGGGAAGAATTTTACAATCAATTTAAATAAAAAAACTTATGAGTATCAAAATCAAAAAAGTAAAACTTGCAAAGGGTCGAACCCTTGAAGTTTCATTGACTGAATACATAGTAGTCAATGAAATTCCTGCTCAAGTTGAAGTTCTCAAGAAATGTGATTACCTGGCACATCAGGATTTAATCGAGGCATTCGACAAACTAAAACCTCATGTAATCAATATTTGTGAGCTTGGATGTACGAATGAAGATGTCAAAGTAACCGGTTACACCTTAGCTGATGGGAAAGATGGTGAGGGTGTAGTCTTAATCGGTTCAAAGAATCTATCAACAGGAAAAGTCCTGAACCTTTGCTCTCCACTAACTGAATTTTTCGGAGAGGAATATATGTACGGTTCAGAGCTCGAAGATGAAATCAGAAATTGCACAAAAGAGGTTGAAGAGTATCTTAATGGAAAATGTGCAATAAAGCAAACAGTTATCGACTTTGATGGTGATGATGAAAATGCTGAAATAAACATCGGAACCAGTGACGAACCAAAGAAAAGAGGGCGTAAGAAAAAGGTTCAGATGTCCATTTCCGTAAGTGAAGAAGAAGCTCCTCGAGAATTAGAACATGCAGTATAAACAAATATGATAATCTGAAAGCGTTCAGAGGGTAAGCAGTAAGGGAGTAAGAAACTAAAATTTATAAAACTAAAAGGTGCGTAAAGGCGCACCATAAATTTGAGTTTGAGAATAATCCGCTCCCTTACTGTTCATAAAAAACAACAACAAATTATGAAATCAACAGATCGATTCAAGGAAATTATAAAGGCATATCTAGATGCTAAGGCACAAAATGATACTCTTTTTGCCGTCAAGTATGAAAATCCGGATTTAAGTATTGATAAGTGTGTAACTTATATTTTGAATGAAGTTCAGAAATCCGATTGTAACGGCTTTGAAGATGATGAAATATTTGGAATGGCTATGCATTACTACGATGAATCTATATTGCTAGTCGGTAAAGAGGTAAATGCAAAAGTAATTGTCAACCACACAGTTGAACTTAGTAAAGAAGAAATAAAGGAAGCAAAGGAAAAAGCTCTTCAAAAAATTCAAACTGAGGCTTATAATGATCAGGTTTTAAAAAATAAGAAACCGGTTAAGAAAGAAAAAACAGAAGTTCAATTACTAAGCTTATTTGGAGATGAAGCCTAAAACTAAACTACAATTTGCCGTGATTGACTTAAGTCAGCATATCATAGATATTAAAAGCAAAATGCTTTCATGGGCAAAAGTTGAATGCTTGCAACATATAGGCTATGCAACTAAAAACAGAGTGATTTGCATGGATTGTGGAGAGAGGTTCTCGCCGGAGCTAGTAAATAGAAAAAGAGCAATTTGTCCACATTGCGGACAAAAGTTAGTTATAGAACAAAGCCGTTGTACTACGAATAAACAACACAAATATATTGCTTCAGCGGAGATTGTCGATGACTTTCAGGTAATCAGAAATTTTGAGCTTTTTTCTTATCATAAAGCTGATAGACCAACAAGGTATTATATCAGTGAAATACTCCAGCATTGGATTCTCCCAAATGGTAAACATGAAGTTGTTGCTCAGAATCATACTTGCAATTACTGTGATTCATGGAATGGAGATATGGAAATAAGAAAGAACTATGTTCGGTATTATTATTATTCTGCTGACAAATATGATGTATTTCCGTATAAATTTCATCCTGAATCTAAGTTCAAAGCTGAATATCTTAAACTTGGAATAAATCGAAATTTGCAAGGTATAACAGCATTAGAAGCGATAAGGAATATTCCAATGAATCAAAAAGCAGAAACTCTGCTAAAATCTAAGCAGTATTCTCTATTAGAATTATCAATTGATAAAAACCACAAAATTAATAGTTACTGGCCATCAATAAAGATTTGTATGCGTAATCAATACTTAATCAAAGATGCAAAAATTTATATTGATTATTTGGACTTACTCAATTACTTCAATAAAGACTTACACAATGCTTTCTATGTTTGCCCAAAAGACTTGAATAAAGAACATGATAAGTTAGTTGCTAAAAAACGAATTCATCAGAAAAAGCAAGATGAAGAGAACAAACGAATCAAAGCAATCAAAGATGAAGAAAAATTTCAAAAGTTGAAAAGTCAATTTTTTGGAATTGTTTTCAAAGATGATTTAATTCAAGTGAAAGTCCTTGATAGTGTTCTTGAATTTAAAGAAGAGGGAGATGCACTGCACCATTGTGTATTTACTAACGAGTATTATTTGAACCCCGATTCTATTGTTTTCTCTGCTACTATTGAGGGAAAAAGAATTGAGACAGTAGAAGTATCACTAAAGCAATTAAAAGTCGTACAAAGCCGCGGAGTTTGCAACAAGAATACTGAGTATCACGATCGGATTATTGAATTAGTAAACAAGAACATTAAACACATCCGTAAGCGGACAAAACAACAACAAATAGCATAGAAAATGAACATACAGAGATCAGATAATTATTTCATTATCTCATTCCAATACAAGCCAAACCTTGTGGAAGCGGTTAAACTTCTCCCCGGTAAACGGTGGGATGGCGTAAACAAGGTTTGGCTTGTGCCAATCAAGTTTGAGAATGCTGTTACCCGATTTGGTGAAGCCTACGGGTTTAAGTTTGGGAAAAAGATAGTAACAAGCGAGGAAGTAGCTTATGAACTTCCACCACTTCCGGAGCTTACTATTCCATTAAAATTGGCTGAGGGTGTAATCCCTTATCCTTATCAAAAGCAAGGCATAGCAAGGGGCTTAGAATTGAAAAGATTTTTAAACGGTGATAAGCCAGGTTTAGGAAAAACAATTCAAGCAATCGCAACGGTACACAATGCACCGAAAGATGACGTCGCTTATCCATGCCTTGTGATTTGTCCAAGTACTCTAAAGGAAAACTGGAAACGTGAGTTTAAAAAGTTCACCGGTAAAGACCGCTCTTTAATTCTAGAAGACAGCAATAAAAGAACTTTCCCTCAATTCTATAATGCCGGGTTAACTGATGTCTTCATTACCAATTTTGAAAGCTTGAAGAAGTATTTTGTTCACAGCATGACAAATACTGAGGGGCAAAAATTGACTTTGAAACACATTGAATTCAAACCTGAAATAACGATGTTCAAGTCAATTATCATAGACGAATCACATCGGGTAAAGAATGGATCAGCGCAAGCTTCAAAATTTTGTATGGGAATATCACAGGGGAAAAGCTATGTGATTCTTCTATCCGGGACACCGGTGATTAATAAGCCAAAGGATTTAGTTAGTCAACTTCATATAATGGGCCGGCTTCCTGATTTTGGCGGGTACCAGGGATTTGTTTCTCGCTATTGTGGTGGAGCGAATGGAGCAAGTAATCTTAGAGAACTGAACTACCGGCTAAATAAAACATGCTTCTTTCAACGAGAAAAACACGACGTACTTAAAGATTTACCTGCAAAGGTTCGACAAACGGTTATTTGCGAAATTTCAAATCGAAAAGAGTATATCGATGCTGAAGCTGATTTAGTTCGCTACCTGCGTGAATACAAACAAGCTTCAGACGAAAAGATACAGAAATCAATGAAAGGTGAAGTAATGGTTCGGATTAATGTACTTAGGCAAATTTCGGCTCGTGGTAAAGTTGGAGAGGTTATTGAATTTGTAAATGATATGCTTGATCAGGAAGAGAAAGTAATCTTATTCGTCAATCTTCATGAGGTAGGCAATGAACTAAGAAAGCATTTTCCAAAGGCTGTTGCAGTAACAGGATTGGATTCAAGAGAATCAAGACAAGCAGCTGTAGACAGATTTCAAAGTGACCCTACTTGTACGCTGATTATTTGCTCCATTAAAGCAGCGGGTGTCGGACTTACTCTAACAGCATCAAGTAATGTGGCTTTCGTTGAGTTCCCTTGGACATTTGCAGACTGCGAACAATGTGAGGATAGAGCACACCGTATAGGACAGCTCGACTCAGTAACGGCTTATTACTTCCTTGGACGAAATACGATTGATGAAAAGATTTATCAAATCATTCAGACCAAAAAGGATATGGCAGCCACTATCACCGGTTCAAGCGAACAGGTAGAAGAATCAACAGTAGACTTAATTGCAAACTTATTTAATTAAAAATATCATGATAGTAAAAGTAGAAATGTATACAGTAGAATGTGATAACTGCAAAAAAACAAGAGGTTCAGAATCTGAATATTCTTGTTGGAATGATGAAGCTTATGCACTAGAAGAAGCAATCGACAGCGATTGGATAGAGCATGAAGGTAAACATTATTGTCCAGATTGCTATAAGATTGATGACGATGATAATATAACCATTATTGAAAAACAAGATGCTGGTAACTAAGAATAAAAGAACTAAACCCAGTCTAGTCGCGTCACTCGATAAAATATTCTCTCAGTTTATTCGATTGAGAGATACACCGGGGGGTGTTGGTCGCTGTATTTCCTGTCAAAAGGTAATCATGTACAAAGATTGTGATTGCGGTCATTACATCAACCGAAAGCACATGACAACACGATTCGATGAAAAGAACTGTCATGCTCAGTGTCGGTCATGTAATCGTTTCGACGAGGGAAATATGCAAGGTTATCGCAGAGGGTTAATCGCTAAGATAGGAGAAAAAGAAACTGATTTGCTTGAGGTAAAGAAACACGATACATCAACCATGGGAGTTTTTGAATTAGAATTATTAATCAAGGTTTACAAACAAAAAGTAAAGGATTTAAAATGAATACAGAAAGAGAATTACTTCAGCAACAAAGAAAACGCGAAAAAGATAGTCGGACTAATGAAGAGTTTGAAAAAATTGAAATCGCTATGATTTTATGTAATAGCTGCACTATTGATCAAATGAGATACTTGAAATCTCATGCAACTATATTCATTCGTAAAATGAGGAAAAATGACAACAATTGAAATCACAATACATTAAGATTTTGTAAAATGGCTAGACCAACTAAAATAGGATTGGAATATTTTTCTCTTGATATAGATTTATTTGAAGATGAAAAAGTGGTTCCAATATCGAGTGAATTTGGAGCAAAAGGTGAATGTGTGCTTATTAGGGTTCTTTGTGCGATATACCGTAATGGATATTTTGCAGAATGTTCAGAAGCATTTAAATTCAAAATTGCAAAACAAGCAAATTTACCTCATAATCTTGTTTCGGAAGTAATAGCGGGGTTAGTTAAATGGGGCTTTTTTGATAAGGCTGTGTTTGATTCGTTCAGCGTACTTACGAGCAAAGGAATTCAAAAACGTTGGAAAGAGGCTACTCGAAAAAGAGTTATAAAAAATGAACTGGATTACTGGATTTTGGAGTTTCCGACACAAAAACAGTGGTTTCTTCCGCCGGAAACCCCCTTAAATCAGTCGGAAAGTACACAAAGTAAAGTAAAGGAAAGTAAAGTAAATAAAAGAGAGAGAAAAGAGAAAATTCCACCTCCCGAAAATCCAATTTTTGAAAAAATAAAAAACAAGTTTGATTTACCACTTTCTGAATGTAAAAAAGAATTCATTTCGGATGAATTGCACATTCACCGATTGAAAAAACAATTTGGTGAAAACGTAATCGAATGGATAAACAAATTTTTCGAGCAGTTGGAACTAGAGGGAATATCAGAAAAATCGCTTATGGATGCAAAAAGTCATTTCACAAGGTGGTATCAACTAAAATCAAAAGAAAATGGAAATAGCAAAAGTAATTCATGGAATAAAAACGCAGTCAGTGCAAACGACAAATCAGTTTTCTGCTGATAAAAATTCGATTAGCACGGAAACTTTCAGAAGAGTTATTTATGAAGTTTGTCCTAATTTCCAAATAACCGACGAAAACAGAACGATTTTAAATGAAATGTACAAGTACACCAATGGAGGGTCAAAAGTACTTGACAGCTCAAAAGGGCTATGGTTTTGGGGTGATATAGGGACTGGTAAGAGTACGCTAATGAAAATACTGGCAGAAGTTCAGAGAACAGACAACCGAGGATTCAAATGTGTTAATTGCTCTGAATTGGCTACAAAGTTTGCTGCATTCGGTCTCGAAGCTCTAAATGAAAGTACTTTCAATGAAGTTTTAAGCACTAATCCTGTAGAGCGCGGATTTGATGAAGTAGGTCGTGAGCCTATTCCGGCAAAACATTTCGGAAACGATTTGAATGTTATGCAGTATATTTTTGGTATGCGATATGAACTTAGAAATTCAGTCAAAACGCATGTTACTACAAACGTGAAAAAAGAATCAGTCCCAATTCTTTACGGAGATTATATTTTTGATAGGCTTAATGAAATGTTTAATTTCATAGAAGTTAGAGGAGGGTCTAAGCGATGAAAGCAGCAATCATAGTAATAATAATATTCCTGGCTCTAAGTTCTGCCGCATTTTTCTTGATTGAAACAGTGCGAGCGAATAAAGAAAAAGATAATTTAAATAACTAAAAAATTATGTACAAAGTAACAAAAGCAACCCTAAGCATGAAAAATGGGGATAAACTGATTTTAAAAGAACCAGTAGAAACTATAAATGTAGATGATTATCGTGAAGAACTTCATCAACAGTACGAGTGTAAATCAATTATTCTAGTTTATGAAGAAATCCCTAAAATCCCGGTATTATGAGTAAAAACAGTGAAGCGAGAAAACTCGCTCTAAAACACATATTTGAAAAGAGACAAAAGAATTTAATGCGAATGGTTGTTCGACAAATCGAAACTGATTTACAATTAAATTTAGACCAGGCTATTAGAACCGGAATAATCCCAGAAAGTTGGATGAATGAAACAGGAGATTTAAGGACTGTAAAATCAATAATTGATAGTTACTTCCGTGAACGACCATTCAAGCCATCTGACAAGATAGAACAACTTGAATTTGATAATATACATCTCAACATTTGAAATAGGAAAACATTAAGCGTAAAACAACCCTGGGCATATCTTCTCTGTGCCGGCATTAAAGACATCGAAAATGGAAAACGAAATTAAATTAATCAAAAATAACGACAAAAGGACTGATTCTGATATAGAAAAAGTACAGGAGTTTTATGCCTTTTTAAAAGGAACACTCCCTGATAATATAACTTTAGTAGACGGTCATCAACCAATATTGACAGATGATCAAGCTTTTTCAATCATTTGGTACTTGCAAGAACATTTATCTGTTTTTCCTGATGGTATAGAGAAATGCTCAATTTGCGGAGATCTTTATGATTCTTATAGTGAGGGCTATTATTCAGAAATCAGAAACTTATTTATGTGTTCTGGATGCGATGATGGATTAAATGATGATTCCGTTGAAGATTCCGCTGAAGAATTTAATGAGTGGGAATCACTAGGTAGAAAACCTGCTGAATCATTTAAAGCCCAAATTTGAACTATATAACTAGTAGCCACACAAACGTACTGCTTTACCCATGTAAACAAAGCCAGAGCGAAAGAATCAGCTAAAAACACGTAAGGAGATACACTAAGGAGATAATACTTCAAGGTGTATCTTTTTTTTGTAATTATTTTCAATAAATTTCATTTACATTATCTTAATACTTTGTAAACGTTTACTTTACATTGTCCTAATATTTCATTAAAACGATACATGTTATATTGAACTATATTTCAATTGATTACGTGAAACATAAATAACTTACTTTGAAATACAATTGTAATACTATTTAAAATAAAAATCTAAATATCAACCAATTAAGTGTTGTTTTTGTGATTATTTATATTTATATTTGCAATTACAAAAAAAAGTCTGTAAAACATTGTATATTTTTAAATAAATCACATTCATATGGATATTAATGGAATAAAAGACATTATCTGTGACATAATCAGAATTGATCATTCTGATTTAATTGGAACTGGAACCGGAAGGCGTAAAGGAAAAAAAATGGCTCAAACCCACATAACTTACGCCAGAATGTTATTTTCTCATCATGCGATAATGATTCATGGTAATAAACCACTTATAGCATCTGAATTAAAAATGAGTATACAATCCATTGATTATTATCTAACAAAATACAATGATGAGATTGAATGCGATAATAAGGTATTTGTTAGCCTAGACCGTCAGCTAAAAAACAGGATAAATGCAAATTAAAGTTACCATTGAGGGTCAGAAGTCATTATCTGGGATTCAAAGAGAATTTAGTGACAAGCTTTCAGAAAAACAGATACTGAAAGCTACTGCACTGGCCTTGAATGATACTTCAAGAAGAGTTATCAGCCGATCCAAAAAGGAAATCAAGCAAGAATACACAGTAAGCAACAAGTATCTTGACAGGATGGCTAAAGTGAGAAAGCCGGCACGTGGAACACAATCAGGATTGTACGCTGAGATACACTTTAGCTATAAACCAGTTCCAATGATTGGCTTTAAAAACAAAGACAAAGGAACGAAGAAAGGAATAAGATTAAAAGCCGGTGGTGTTGTAGTTGAGATTTTAAAAGGGAAACAACAGCTCTTGAAACACGCTTTTATTTCCACAATGCGAAGCGGTCACCAAGGCATATACGGCAGAGGGAGTTATGTAAACGGAAAGTTTGTTTTTTCAAAAGAAAGAACCTCAACAAAGAAATCAAGAATAACTGAATATAAAACAGCTTCTCCATTCACTATGGGAAGAAATAAAGAGATAGAATCAAGAAATACGGAGTTTGTAAAACGAACTTTACCGTCACGAACAAAGGCATTATTGCAACAACAAGTAGATAAACTAACAAAATAATCAAAATGAAAAAAATATTGTTGATATTGATATTAGTAAGTCTATTCTCATGTAAACATAATGGAGAATATCACAACAGAATTGTCATTGATACAAAAACAGGGAAATATTTAATTCTACAACAGGAAAGCCTATATGGAAATCATTATACAGTAAGCGAAATTGAAGTTAAAAACATAAAATAATTAATAATGGAAGCACTAAAAGTATTGCAAAAGCTATTTGAAGTAAGAGACCAAATTCATTTCTCACACTTAAACACATAGTCATTTTCAGAGCATAAAGCTTTGAACGAATTCTATGAAACATGGCTTGATTTGGCAGATTCATTCATTGAAACCTTTTAGGGAAAGTACGGACGTATTCAGGGAGATGCACAAATAAGCATTTCAACAGGAATTCAAGTAAACACTTATCTTGTTCAACTCAGTGATTTCTTGAATAAGGATATTGTTTCAATCATTGATACAACGGTGGATTCAGATCTTGACAATATCATAGCTGATATGAAAGGATTGGTTAATCACACACGTTACTTACTAACATTGAAATAAACATGATAACAGCACATTCAAGAGGTTGGCCTATTATTTTTGAAAACAATCAATGGTTATACTTAGACACTAAAGAGCCTATAGAAAAAGAGAGACCATGTAAGCATTGTGGTAAGATGCCAACGCCAGAAGGATATGATGCTTGTCTTGGTTTTATTCAAGGTGCTAGTTCTGCCTGTTGTGGACATGGAGTTACTGAAAGAATAGTCTTAATCAGTAGTCACGAATCAAAACAAAAAGGTACTGTTTAACAGTTTAGAGAGCAGGCAGCTGCACCCCCATTTTCTAGCTAGTTATAATAAAATTTTGAAGTCCGCATTTTGGCAATGGTAATTACGTTAAAAACGCGCGCGCGTAGAGATGTTCAAATTATCCGCAAAAAATGCGGACTTATCCGCAAAAATATTCTATCCGCAAAATGACACAAGAAATAATTAGTAAGAGAGAATTTGCACGCCGGCTCGAAGTTGATGAGAAAGCAGTTAGAAAGGCAATAATTGAAGGAAAAATAAAAAAAGGTGTCTCAAGCGAAGGTAAAATAATATTCGATATAGCACTTCAAGAGGCAAAGAAAAATCTTATTGGAGTTTCCAATAATACTCAATCAAAAAATATACGAGGAGAATCCAAGTCTAAAAAGGATAACAAATCAAACGACACTACTTATGCAGATGCAAGAATAAGAAGCGAAATTGCCAGAGCAGAAAAGTCTGAATTAGAATTAAAAGAATTAAAAGGGGAACTAATAAAAAAACAAGATATAAAGGATCAACTTTTTGAACTTGGAAAAGAAATAAGATCTGAATTAGAATCTATGAAGAATAGATGTAAAAACAAGATATTGGCATCTGATCTAGACTCAAACAAACTAGATGAGATACTGGCTCTAGAAATTAATTATTCTCTAAATAGAGTGATTAATAAATGTTCGGGAAACAAAGTATTTGAAAACAATGAAGTTTGATGCCATAAAAGACGTACTGGAAGGTATGAGGCCGACTGAGATTATAACCGTTTCGGAATGGGCTGAAAAATACAGATATCTTAGCTCTGAGGCTTCATTTCTTGGAGGGTCACTATATACTTGTGATGTAACTCCATACGCAAGAAAAATAATGGATAGTCTTTCGTCTTATTCTTCTTATCAAGAAGTCATATTTTGCAAATCATCTCAAACTGGAGGCACGGAGATTGGTAATAATTGGCTTGGTTATATTATGCATATATCCCCAGCACCTACACTTATGCTTATGCCAACTGACGGAACCGTTGAGCGTAACTCAAAAATAAGAATTGATCCGATGATCGATCACTGTGCCGAATTAAAGAAAAGGATATCTCCAAAAAGAAGTAGAGACGGGGAGAATACAATTAATCAAAAAAAATTTAGTGGAGGTGTTCTTTATATGGGTGGGGCAAACTCAGCGGCTGTATTGAAATCTATTCCGGTTCGTTTTGTTATGCTTGATGAGGTGGACGAATATCCATCTGACCTAGGAGGTCAGGGAGGTGCTGACTCACTGGCGAAAGTTAGAACACGTATGTGGCCGAACCGAAAAATATATTATGTCAGCACACCAACGATTGATGGACTTTCTTTAATTCAATCAAAGTTTTTAGAGACAGACCAAAATTATTTTGAAGTGCCATGTCCTCACTGCGGAGGTTTTCAAAAATTAATCTGGTCGCAGTTGAAATGGGAACGAGGTGACGAAAGTAATTGTTATTATGAGTGTATTCATTGCGAAAAACCGATATCAGAATCATTCAAAACTGAAATGTTGGAGCAAGGAGTTTGGACACCTGCAGAACCGGGATTAATAAGTAGCAAAAAAATAGGATTCCACATCAATTCACTTTATGCTCCTACGGCATTTTTTACCTGGGCTGATTGCATTGAAGAATTCTATAAAGGGGAAAAGGATCCTAACGATATGAAGGTATTTGTAAATACAATTCTAGGAGAAACGTATGCAGAATCTGGAGAAAGTCCTAAATGGGAAAGCCTATACAACAAAAGCCGCATGGAAAACAACAAAGCGAATGAGGTACCTGAAAATGTATGCTTTATTACGGCTGGGGTTGATATTCAAAAAGACCGTATCGAGTTAGAGTTAGTCGGTTGGTGTGCGGATAAACAAAGCTACTCGCTTGACTTTCGTGTACTGCTTGGCAATACAACACTTCCGGATGTCTGGAATCAATTGTCGGAGGTAGTTAATGAAACATGGATAAGGAAAGATGGCGTGGAAATGACACTCAAATTAATGGCTATTGATACAGGTTACAACACAAATGAAGTTCATGGCTTTTGCAGAAAATATTCATCGAGTCGAGTTATTCCAATTAAGGGGCAGGACAGTTTAGGATTGCCGGCAGCTCCTCCCCGGCAAATTGATTATAATAAGAACGGTAAAAAGATTGGGAGACTTAAGCAATGGAATATCGGAGTATCACTTCTAAAAGGCGAATTCTATTCCTGGTTGAATCTTGAACCGAATCAAGATGGAACTTATCCGAATTGCTATTGTCATTTTTTACAGTACGACCAAAGATATTTTGAAGGTCTTACCGCAGAACAATACATCCCAAAAATCCATAAATGGAAAAAGGTCTACGAACGAAACGAGCCTTTAGACTGTAGGATATACGCCAGAGCTGCTGCAAACATCGTTGGACTTGACCGATTGAAAACCGCGCAACTCATGGCAATGGGTGGGGTAGTGGCTCAAACGCTTCAGCGTAAAGAAAAAAAAGAAAAAAAGAAACGAAAAAGTAGTTTCTGGGAATAGAAAATACCTCCATCCTACATTTGTTTTTGAGCTTCGCCATAATCGGTGGGGCTTTTTTTGTGCAAAATAAAAATGTACAATACATTACAATATTTGACAATTATGCTGCTTAATAAATTAAGTTTCTTTGCCACATGTATACGATTGAGCAATATAATTCACTTTGTGCAGCGATAGCTTTAGGAGCTACGAAGGTGAACTATGGGGATAAAAGTGTAGAGTATAGAAGCCTTGAGGAGATGATTAGATTAAAACAAATCATGGAGTCACAGTTATTTCCATCTCAATCGGTGAAAGCTCAAACAAACAGAAGAAAATACGCAGAATATGGCAGAGGCTACGAACAGGGGACAATCGAAGGCGAATCTTTTAGATAAGGTCGTTGGATATATATCTCCTAAAAGCGGATTAGCTCGAATCAATGCCCGTAGGTCGTATGAAGCCGCAAGCTTTGGCAGGAGAGCTAAAGCATTTAAGAACGCAAGTTCAACGGGTCCGAATCTTGAAATTGCACAAAGCTTTCAAACGCTTAGAAATCGCTCCAGACATTTTGTAAGGAATAACGGTTGGGCAAAGCGGGCGTTGGGTGTAATTACTGATAATACGGTTGGACAGGGGATCAGACCCGCACCGGTAGGAACTCGAAATCAAATTAAAAAGATAAAATCTCTTTGGCATAGTTGGGCTGAAGATACTGCTTGCGATTGGTACGGGAAGAATACTTTCTACGGACTTCAACAGCTAATCATGTCAGAGATATCAGAGGCAGGAGATTGTCTTATTTTACGCAGAAAGGTAATGCCGGATGCTAATAATCCATTGCCTATAAAGATTCAGGTTTTAGAAGGCGACCAATTAGACCATAACAGAAATTACAGATTATCGGTAAATATAAAAGGCAAAGAGTTGCCTGGCTATGCGAGACTAGGAGTTCAATATACGGATGATGGTAAATTACTTGGTTATTGGGTATGGCCGCAGCACCCATACGACATGAGCCCTGTAATTCAAACCATAGCTTCAGAATTCGTTCCGGTTGAAGATGTGATTCACCCTTTTGAGATATTACGAATTGGACAAGTTCGTGGGGTTCCAGATGGTGTAGCGGCATTTATGAAGATGTCGGATTTCTCAGACTACGAAGACGCCCAATTGATGAGACAAAAAGTTGCAGCAGCTTTCGCGGCATTTGTTAGCGGAAGGTCTGAATCAGCGGGAGATGATACTCTTGAGCATATAGAGCCTGGCATAGTTGAATATCTAAGCGAAAATGAATCAATAACTTTCTCAAATCCTCCGAAAGCGGATGGATATGCTGAATATAGCAAGAAAATTTTACAAGGTATTGCAGCCGCTTACGAGATTACTTATGAAATGTTGACAATGGATTATTCTAATGTCAATTACACAAGCGGTCAAATGGCACGGCAAGATACAAAGGGGAGATTCAGAAAGTTACAATACAATTTAATGGTTCCTCAAGTTTGTGTTCCTGTTTGGGATTGGTTCATGGAAGCTGTGATTGTTTCGGGTAAAATGCAAACGAAAGTAGTTTGCGGGGCTATGGATTGGACAGCTCCACGCATTGCACCGCTTGATTATGTCAAAGAAACCAATGCAAGGATAGCCGCTATTAGTGCAGGACTTACAACATGGAGCGAAGTAGTACGAGAAGATGGTCGCGACCCCGTAGAATTTTTGGAAGAATACAAAAACGATATAGAAGAACTGAAAAAAGCAGGTGTAAACTTTACGAGCGTACAGATGGCACCTCCCGATACTAAAATAAATGTAAATGAGTAAACAGAAAGAAGCCCCAAAATCATTTATCCGGGCACAAATAAGTAAGCCGACTTTCAATAAAGATGCAAGAACGTTTGACGTAACATTTGCTTCTGAAACTCCTGTTTTCAGAAATCCTTATTGGTCTGACGAACCTTACAATGAGGTGTTGGATTGCAATCCTAAATCTGTCAGAATGGATCGGGCTAATTCGGGCCTTCCTGTTTTCGACAATCATTATGCCGGTGGAGTAATGACTCAGCTAGGAAGATGCGATAATATCCGTTTTGAAGGAAATACAATGACTGGAACTGTCACACTCGGTGCAAGAGCAGATGATGCTTTAATATCGGATATTGAAAATGGAATTGTTTCAGGTATTTCAGTTGGGTATAACGTATATTCTTTTGAAAGAATACCGCCAACTAAAAGCGAAACAGTGCCGACATACAGAGCTACTGATTGGGAGCCTATGGAAGTTTCACTCGCACCGGTTCAGGCAGATATAAATTCAAAAATACGCTCAACAGAGCAAACACACACTATTAATATTATTTCAAAACAAAGTAGAATGACAACAATCGCAGAAATTCGCGCAAATGGTTCAGACGTAGAGAAATCACGACTGGAAGCCATTGTAAAAAGTACAAGCGCTGCCAAACTTAGCGACGAGAGAGCGCTTGAGTTTTATAACAGCGAAAAGCCGGTTGAGGAAATTCGGCAGATGATTTTGGAAGAAGCCGTAAAAACGCCAACGCCAACTCCTGCACCGACTCCAACAACAGAGAGTATCGAACAAGTACGCAAAACAACTACAGACGATGAAGGCAAACGCCTTGACTCTATCTTAGTTTCTACCCGTGCAGCAAAACTGGAAGATTCAAAAGCAATCGAACTATTCCGTAGTGGTAAACTGCTTGATGAAATTCGCCAAAGCATTTTGGAAGAATATGTAAAACAAGACAAACCTATTAACCCTATGAACATTGAACTTGGCGCAGAAGCCATCGACAAAAAAAGAGAAGCCGCAGAAGCAGCATTGCTTCACAGAGCCGCTCCTTCTGTTTTCAAAATGGACACTGTAAAAGACAACCCTTTTGCCGGACGTTCAATTCTTTCTATTGCTGAAATATTGATGCAAGAACGAGGAGTTAATACTAAAAATATGACTCCGATTGCCATCGTAGATCAGATATTTGGAAAACGTGATGCCTCTACAAGTGATTTACCATTCCTTCTTGAAGCTTTGACGAATAAATTACTTCGTCAGGATTATGATTTCATTACCGAGCAATGGTCGAAAATTTCCATGGAAACTACCGTTCCAAACTTCAAGCCTAAAAACTTCTATCAATTTGATACCGTAAACGGTATGACAGAAGTTCCTGAAGGTGACGAATTGAAATATGGAAAAATGGTTGAAAGCAAACAAACATTGTCGGTTAAGTCATTTGGCGAAGGGATTAAGTTCACTCGCAAAATGTTTATTAACGATGACTTGAGCGCTTTGGAAAAAATTCCGCAACGTTTCGTTTTGGACTGGAACACACTGCAGGGTGATATTATCTGGGGTTTATTGACCGGAAATTCAATGATGGATGATGGCAAAAACATTTTCCATACAGGTCATGGAAATATTGCAACAAACACAGATAAAGGCTTATTGACAGCATTAAACCTCGCAGTTGCTTATACTGCCATGGAACGTCAATTCGGTGTTAATGGTAAACGTCGTATTTATGTACGTCCGAAATATCTAATCGTAGCTCCTGAACAACGTGTTACTGCTTATCAATTGTTGAATACAGCTATTGTTCCAACGCAAACATCAGGTGTGAATATGTTCTCGGCTTTAGGTCTTGAGCTAATTGTAGAACCTCGTTTGGGTGCTAAAGAATGGTATTTGTCGGCTGACCCCGGCACCGTTGACGGATTGAAACATGCTTACCTTGATGGTAATGGTGGACTTCGCTCACAACGTGAAGATAATTTCGATACAGACTCAATTAAATTTGCTGTTCGCGGTGAATTTGGAGCTGCTGCAATTGATTATCGTGGATGGTACAAAAACCCAGGTGAATAAGTAAAATAGTTTATAATAGACAGTCTGTAACATAATTACAGACTGTCTACACAAACAAAAAAATAATAAAAACATATGCAAAATTATATTTGTGACGGCGAACGAATTACAGTAGTAGCCGGAGCCGCAGTAACAAGCGGAGATTTGATTTTTGTAGGGGCAAAGGCTGCCGTTGTTGTAACAAGCGCTGCTATTGGGGCTACTTTCGCAGCTCAAACAGAAGGTGTTTTTGAATTGGCAAAAGCCGCCGGAGCAATTACACAAGGTCAGTTATTGTATTTCGATGCAACAAACAAAGTGTTGACAACTACTTCAGGAGCGAACATTTTTGTGGGTTATGCTTACAAAGCCGCTTTGAGTGCTGATGTAACTGTACAATGCTGCATTGTTGACAATCCGGATTCTAACCCCGTTGTATTGCCCGTACAGGCTGCAAGTACTGCCACTGATGTTGCAGGTCTGAAAGCAGACTTTAATACATTACTTGCAAGCTTAAAAGCAGCCGGATTAATGGCTAACGCATAACATGGGCTTATTTGATGGAATACAAGCGGCTGTGTTTTCAACGGCTAATCAAGTCTTCGGAGATACAGCCGTTTGGACTCCTTCAATATCTGGGTCAAATTCTATAACTGAACAGGTTCTTTTTAAAAATCCGAATGACCCAATTCAAATCGGAGAAACGGATAAATACGAATACAGACCATTTGATTATTCATTTGAATATTTTGAAGGTCAGTTTCCGAATTTAAAAGAATCTGTTGAAAGTGGAAATACTGAATTAGTTACAGTTAAAGGTTTCGAGCTATATATCAGAAGGGTGATTGCTAAATTCGATGGGAAAACATACACTGCTTACGGTGAATTAAAGATTGTGGAATGAAAAGTTACTATGAAGATATTGAAGATAAGATTTGTGATATTCTTTGTCCAAAGGATGAAAATGGAGCAAAATTAAATTCGATATATACAGCAGACCCACTCCCGGACAATGAAGCAGAAAACAAGCGATCATTTCCTACTTCAAAAGTCTATATTTCTTGTGTAGGCTCAGACTTCGGAGAAGATGAAAATAACGTAATGGTTATCCAGGAGGAAACAATCATTTTCGAGGCAATGATTAGAGCTAAGTCGAGACGAGGGGATTCTGGAATATTTGCTATACTATCTGATATTCGGAAAAAACTTCTTGGATATAAGTTCCCCGGCTGTAAAAAGATTATCATGATTAAGAGCGGATATATTGATGGCGGAACTCAAAACGACTGGAATTATATGTTATCGTTTTCTTTCAGGAGGCATGTTGTTGAAAATCTTGTCGAACCCGATGCACCACTTGCAACTAATATAGAATTTGAAACAAAAAGCGTGAATTAAAATACAAACTCACTAAAAACAAAATAAAATGAGTGATTTCTTACATGGGGTTGAAACGATTACCTCGCAAATAGTATCATTGACAAACACAGTTAAGACTGCTGTTATTGGACTAATAGGTACGGCAGCAACAGGGGATGTAAATTCATTGAAGTTGTGCATATCTGAATTGGATGATGCTCAATTTGGTTTGACAGGAACAATTCCGGAAGCTTTAGGTATTATTCGTTCCATCACAAAGAAAACAGGAGCTACTATATTTGTCGTGTCGGTTGGACTTCCATCAAGTACTCCTGAAGCAGCTGATTTTGTCGGTGCTCATGATTCTGAAACAGGAGAAAGAACAGGACTAATGTTGTTTGATACCTGCTATTCAATTTATGGTTTTAAACCAAAAATTTTCATTGCTCCTGGCTATTCAAGTGTTGCAGGAGTTGCGGCTGCTTTAATTTCTACAGCAACAAGCTTTAGGGGTTGTGCGTATCTTGACGCTGCTACCGATGTGACTGTTTCAGGTGCTTTGGCTCTTCGCAATACAGGCGGTATTTGGGCTTCTACATCTAGTCGTGCTAAACTGCTTTATCCTGAATTGAAATACAACGCATTGCTTCATCCATTTTCAATTTTTGCAGCGGCAAATCGTGCTAAGATTGATGCTACAGCATGGACAGCAGGTGGTGGTTTTTGGGTGAGTTCATCGAACAACGCTATAGAAGCAGTTACAGGGCTTGAAATTCCGGTAACTGCTTCTATCAACGATGCAACTGCCGAAACTAATTTATTAAACGCTCAGGGTATTACGACTTGTTTCAATAACAACGGTCAAGACTTCCGCGAATGGGGTAACAGAAACGCAAGCTTTCCTACAAAAACGGATGCTTTGACATTTGAATGTTGTCAACGGGCAAAAGACATTGTTGATGAAAGTGTGGAATTAGCAATGCTGCCCTATGCAGATAAACCAATAATCCCTGCTTTTGTAGACAATGTATTGCAAACAGTGAATCAGTATTTTAATAGCCTTATTTCTCGTGGCGCAATGCTTGAGGGTTCTAAATGTACTTACGACCCTGCAAAAAATAGCGATGTTGAGTTGGCTGCCGGTCACATTGTTTTTACAAATACTTATTTTTTCCCAACTCCTGCCGAGAGAATCACTTTTGATACAGTTGTTGACAGTTCTTTACTTTCAAATCTTAAATAATCATGGGAGCAATAACAATCAGTAAGGTACAAGATGCGAATGTTTACGTAAACGGAACATCGACGCATGGTCAAGCAAGTGAAGTTTCGCTTCCTGAAATTCAATTTGCAAAGGGAGAATATAAAGCTCTTGGTTTGATGGGTACTCCAAAGTTCTTTAATGGTTTTGAAGCTATGGAAGCAACTATCAAATGGAACTATCCGGAAAATGAAGTGCAAATTGCCTGCGCAAATCCTCGTAAATCAGTTGACCTTATGGTTAGGTCAAATAAAATGATTTATGTGAATGGGGATTTGGATTCTGAAGTGCCGGTAGTGGTATTTCTTCGTGCAACATCAAACAATCACGGTACAGGAGCTTACAAAGCCAAAGAAGACACCGATTTATCAACCAAGCTGGATGTAACTTACATGAAACAGGTTGTAAATGGTCAGGAAATCATCGAAATTGATGTATTGAACAATATTTTCCGAATCAGTGGTATAGACCAGTTGTCGGATTATAAGAAAAACTTAGGAATTTAATATTATGAGCACATATGTAGATTTTGGAGAAGCCGTAAGGGCTCTCAAGGAAGGGAAAAGAGTTCGTTGCGATGATTGGAATTCTGATAAAAAATTTATTTTTCAGCAGGTTAATTCAATTATAGGTAAAGATGTTGTCCCAAAAATGCAGTCATTACCTCAAAACGTGAAAGATTATTTCCAAGATACTTTTGATTCTGAATCGGAGCAAATAAATCAAATAGCTTATGCTAATCAAATCGCAATCGTAGGATTATCTAACCTTGTAGAGGCATACTCACCAACTTGTGCAGATGTATTATCTGACTTCTGGCGAATTCTTGATTAGTATTATAATATAATCAGCCACAAGAGGATTGATGAAATAGGTTGTACAGCCGATTTTCATAAGTGGAGTTGCCTTTTTAGCTCAGTTGGTAGAGCGGCTCATTTGTAATGAGTAGGTCACAGGTTCGAATCCTGTTTGAGGCTCAAATAACAAATTTATAACATTATGGAAAGTGAAGTAAAATTATCAAGTGGTCAAGTAGCCACAAAAAAAGAGAATGTAAAAGTCAGAGAACTTGCAGCCGCAGGAAATCAGCCGAAAGGGAAAGAGTATCTTATTCCCTACGCCACAGTCGCAGCAAAAATTTTAATTGATGGAAAGGCGGTAGTACTCGAAGATGTATTAGACATGACCGAGGATGACTTTGTTCTGGTATCAAATCTCTTTATTGATGAGGATGACTTAAAAAACGCATAATCCCGATTGAAGATGTGGTTTTCTTAAGTCACTTCACAGGATCGGGATTAAATGAGATATTAGATTTAGAAATAGATTTCTTCGAAATAAGCCTTCAATCAGCTTTTGAGCTTTATAGATTGGAGCAGGAATCAATAAAACGAGTATTAGTTGTAGGATTTGAAAAGGGAGAAAATTAAAAAACTCCCTTTTTATTTAAAGTAAAATTATGAGTGAAGTAATGAAGTTGAGTATGGTTTTGAGTGCGACAGATAAAATGTCCCGCGTTATCGACCAAGCAACAAAGAAGTCTACAGCATCAATGACTAACTTCCAAAAGAGGGCTAACGCTATTGGTGGAAAAATGCAGAAGATAGGCGCAGGAATGGCAGCTTCAGGGGCGGCAATAACAGGAGCTTTGTTTGCAGATGTGGCTTCGATTGCATCAAAAGCAAAACAGATAGAATTCTCAGCCCAGAAAGTAGGAATGTCAACTCAAAGTTTTCAAAAATACAGCGGTTTTGCTGAAAAAATGGGTGTTGAAATAACCGGTTTAGAAATGGCGTTCGGGAGGTTGTCAAAAGCTCAAATATCCGCTGCTATGGGGAATAAAGCGGCTGCAAAGATTTTTAAAATGTCTGGACTATCTATTTACGATTCAAATGGAAGATTAAAAAACAGTTCAGCGCTCCTAACTGAATTATCTGATAAATTTAAAAACGCACCAAACGGACCGAAAAAGACAGCTCTTGCTATGATGCTTTTTGGAAAGTCAGGTAAAGACCTTATTCCAATGCTTAATCAAGGAAGTAAAGCTATCAAAGCGTATGGAGATAAAATGGAGCAGTACGGAGTTGTTCTCACTGATAAACAGATAGCAGAATTCAAAAAATACCGAGCTGCTATGGGCGAAAATAAATTGGCAATGATGGGAATAAAAACGACTATCGCTGTAAGCGTTCTTCCTACTGTGATAAAGTATATGCAGAAAATTGCAGACATATCTAAGAAGATTTCAATGTGGACACAGAGGCATAAAACTTTAGCTAAAACAGTCTTAACTATGGCTGCTAGCACTGGAATTCTTCTCACTGTTTTAGGCACTTTTCTTCTTGTATCTGGAACGGTAATACGAACTATTGGAAATTTTAAAAAGATAATGGATTTAGCAAGAATCGGGATAGCTCTGACTAAAAACTCGATGATTCTTTTCAAAATTCAATACTACGCCTTAGCTGTTGCTCAAAAAGTAGCTACCGCAGGACAATGGCTTTTAAATTCCGCACTATTAGCAAATCCGATTACATGGGTAGTTGTAGGAATTGCCGCATTAACTGCTGCTATAGTAATTGCATGGAAAAAATTTGCATGGTTTCGAGCCGGAATAAAAACAGCATGGGACACGATAAAAGGGTTCGGTAATATCCTAAAAGAATACGTAATCGACAGAATAAAAGGTCTAATATCTGGAATTGGAAGCATAGGCAAGGCATTTGCATTATTACGACAAGGCAAATTTTCAGCAGCCGGAAAAGTAGCATGGAGTGGTGTTAAAGACTTAAGCGGAATAACAGCTACTCAAAACGCAATCAAAAAGAGTGTTGTACTTGTAAAGAGTGTGCCGGGAACATATAACCGACATTTAGCAATTGAGGAAGCTGCTCAAAGAGCAAAAGACGAGCCTAAATCACGAGCAGCAGTTCGTTCAACACAAGCGTACAATTCAAGCAACATTCAGAGAGCAAACATATCAAATGCTCCTGCTATTCATTATGCACCTGTTATCCATTTAAACGGAGGCTCACCGACAGTAAAACAGGATATTTCTAAAATACTGAATGAGCATAAAACAGAAATTGAACAGTGGTTGAAAAAATATTCTCAAAATCAAAATCGCTTATCCTTTAACTAATGTTTCTAACGTTCGCAAATATAACTTTTCAAGGAATAAAACTGCCGCAATCGTGGGATGGTAGTTTTGAAACTAACTATGGACAGATACCAATTATCGGTTCTAAGCCAGTAGTTCAGGGAACTGGTGAGAAATTAGACGAATACGATATAACAGCCTTATTTCATATTGAGTTCTGCACACCACGTGCTGAAATGGATGCTTTACAAAAAGTTCGTAAAGGTGGAATTGTTGATTATTTAGTAGATGGAACCGGAAAAAATTACGGAAAATTCGTAATAACAACATTATCAGAAAGTAAAGTAGTTTGTCTCGATAATGGTTATCCAACTGCTATAACATGTCAGATTCACCTATTAGAATATAATACGAACGCTAGCTTTATAAAACAAACAGGGTCAGCTTTAGTTAGTCAAAGTCCTGTTCCTATTGCAGCAATACCTTTGAAACAATCAACTGGTTTATCAATAGCAGAGAGTGTAAAGAGCGGTCAAATTTCATCAGCCAGATTACAGGCTTCAATTGCTGCGAATCCTGCTCCATCAAATGGTATGTATACTAAAATAGCAGCTACGGCAGATAGTGCTAAGTCTTCATTTATGCAAGCAAATACAAAGGTAGAAGCAACAAAGAAAATAGCTTTTCGTGCTATTAATCTGAGTAATTCTATCACTATGGTAAATTCTGCATTGGATGATATAAAGGCAGCTGCTGCAGTAAAGAATCCAAACGATTTACTGACAGCGAATAACAAGTTGACAGATTCACTTTATTATATGAATAAAAGCTATGCACCTGTTGCGGCTTTTATTGGAAGTAGGGAGGGCGGAGAATGAGCACTTTTAATTATACAACTGGACAGGGCGAAACATGGGGCTCTATAGCGTGGAAGATGTACGGTTCTATGTCGGGAATTAAAACACTGATTGAAGCCAATACCGCAGTTCCTATTGATACAGAATTACCTGAAGGAACAATTCTTTTAGTACCTATTTTAGATGACACAGATTCAGCAATACTAACAACGAAATTACCGCCATGGAAGTAGCTAAAAAAATAACATTATGACAAAGAAAATTATTTTAGAAGCATATCGAGAAGAAAAATTCAAAAAATCAACTTTTAAAGTGATTGGAGAAGGTTTTGAATTCACAGGTAATATAGCCTTTACAAGGGAAGAAGATTCAATTCTTTTAAATGTTAGGGGTATCGGTGATATTTGTGTCAATCTTAAATATGTAAAATTAATATTCCCTGATAATGGAAGTAGCAAGGAAAGCTGATATAACGCTATTTTGGAATAAGAATAACGTAACGAATAAAATAAAGCAATATGTTTCATCAGTCACGTACACAGACCACGAGGAAGAAGCCACTGACGAGATATCGTTGGTTTTGGATAATACGAGTGCCGTTTGGTTTGAGGATTGGTATCCGGCTGAAGGTGATACTTTACAACTCTACATCGGGTATCATCAACTTCAAATAGACAGTGGTCTATTTGAAGTTGATGACGTAACGCTTTCGGGACCTCCTGACCAGATAACGATTAAAGCTATCTCAGCCGGAATTTCTAAGGCATTGAGAACAAAAAACAGTAAAGCTTTTGAGGAACAAACCTTAAAGCAGATAGCTCTTTATTTCTGCCGGAAACATGGATTCACGTTGATAGATGGTTCTAATATGCTTTCTCAAATCTGGTTGGATAGGAAAACTCAAAATACTAAAACAGATTTAGCTTTTCTTTCTGAATTGGCTAAGGAGTATGGTTTTATGTTTACCGTCAAGGGTCAAAAAATGGTTTTTATCAGCTATCATGACCTCGAAGAAGTAGCCTCGGTTACAGAGATAGATAAAACACAATTATCATCTTATGAGCTAAACGAAAAAACATTTGATACTTATTCGAGCGGTGAAATAAAGCAGAGAAACCGCAAAAAAGGTAAACTTGTAGTTTACAACATTGACAATATTCTTTCGGGTGGTAATGATAAAGCCATTTTCTTTGGTTCTGTAGCTTCGAGTAGTCAAGCAGAAGCAAAAGTAAAAGGCGGACTTTGGGGAAAGAATAAATACAAGCAGTCAGGTACAATAACGGGTCCCGGTGACCCGCAAATGGTAGCCGGAAATAATTTTGATTTAACCGGTTTTGGAATGGGTTCAGGTAAATATCATATACCAACTTCCACGCATACGATTGATAGTTCGGGAGGCTATACGATGTCATTAGAAATTAGAAAGACAGGGTCAATACCTAAACCAAAACGAGTGCCTAGAGTTAAGCAGGAAAAACCGACAACATCGGAAACGGCTTTTGATAGTTTGGGAGAAGAAAAAGAAGAATAATTATGCTAAGATACGGAATCATATCGGAAGTAAAAGAAGGTCGGGCACGTGTTTATTTTGATGAAATAGACATAACGAGCGGTTGGCTATCTCTGCCAAACTCAATGAGCGAAGTGAAATTATTTCCTATAACCTGTCAGGTTGCGGTAGAAATGCATGATAACGGTGAGGATGGAGAGATATTGCACCGGGTCATAACCGACGATGAAAATATACCGGAATGGGCAAATGAAACTACAGAAGGATATAGATTCAGTGATGGGACTTCTATATCCTACGATACAGAAAATAAAACACTAACTATAGATGGAGGAACTGAAGCAGAACTCATATTTAAATGTAAAAAACTAACAGTTACCGGAGATGTCATTGCGGGAGTCGAGGAAATATCATTGATTAACCATTTACACACAACTCCGGTAGGACCTAGTGGAAAACCAATTCCAAAACCATGAGCATAGATAAAAATCAATTGAAAACTGATATTGTATCAATTCTAGATACAATGAAAACAGATACAGGGGATCAGCAAGATGCTATTAATTCATTTGCCGACCAACTTTCTGATAAAATTGCAGATGCCATTAAACGCGGAATAGATACGACTACCGTGGATGCCATATTGACAGCCGGTTCGGTAGCAGTAACCGGAACTATAACTTTAACAGCAACAAAATGAACGGAGATAGCAGTATATCATTAAACACATTTGGCGTTTCTGTGGAAGGTGCCGAGGATATAGCTCAAAGTTGGTATGTCATTCTTCATACAATACCTGGTAGCGACCCATTGCGTCCAAATTTTGGTAGTTACATCTATCAATATGCAGACAAGCCAAATAATGGATTTAGCGGAAATTTTTCAGCTCAGATAATAAAAGACTTGGAGAAATGGGAGACTAGATGTACTATTTCGCAGGTAAAGCCAATTGTTGGCGATGACAATAATATAAAAGTGGCTATTTCGGGTATTTACATTCAAACAAATACCAAAATAGAAGCAACTCTCTCAATAAATGACCTTATTTCTGCTAATAATGTAGCGAAAATGAAAGCATATTCACAAGCATATAACGATAAACAATATAGTTAAATGGCACTAACAGACCCAATTTTTGTGGATTCCGATCCTGCGGTTATTTTATCAGAAGTTTTATCAGATTTTGAGAATTTGAGCGGAAAAACTATTGAGCCGGCACAGCCCGAATACATAATAGCCTCAGCAATCGCATATCACAAGGCACTTGCGATGAACAGAGTAAATGCTGCCGGAAAGTCAATGCTAGTTGATTTTTCAACGGCACCGGTATTAGATTATTTAGCTTCGCTATTCAATATAACACGTCTTCCGGCTCAGGGAGCAGTATGTACGCTTGGATTCACTATTGTAACCGGGCATTTACAGGTAACCATTCCTTTAGGTACTCGTGTTGTTAGCGCAGATGGACAAATGATATTCGCAACGGATGATGATGTAGTTGTGCCTGTTGGAGTTGATTCTGTTGAAGTCTCAGCAACTTGCCAAACTACCGGAGTTTCAGGTAACGGCTACGGAATAGGGGAAATAAACACAGTTCAAGACCCTTATGCCTATATTTCAGCGGTTACAAACACGAATATTACCGCCGGAGGTTCAGATGAAGAAAGTGACGACGAATTAAGGTCACGTGTTCAATTAGCTACATCTAAATTCAGCACAGCAGGGAGCCGAAACGCTTATATCTATTGGGCTAAAACAGCAAGCGCTCTTATTTCTGATGTTGCCATTGCCACTTTAGGAGACTATCTTCCAATAGAGACAATAGCAACTTACAATAACGGAACTACTTACAACATAAATAGCTTTGTAACTATCAACGGTATTGTTGCTGTTTGCGTAAAGAATGGAACTGTAGGTATAAATCCGCTTACAAATACCGAAAACTGGATAAAAGCCGGAGAGGTTCATATATTCTCTTTGTTGGATAACGGAGAAATACCGACAACCGCAATAAATGACAAAATATCACAAATATTGAGTGATGAAAATATACGACCTTTGACAGATACTGTAGTCGTTAGAGAACCGACAGAATTAATGTATAGCTTATCGGTTAATGTAATAAAGAGTCCTAATGCTTTAGGGTCAGACCTTACAAGTTCACTGTATACGATATTAAATGATTTTGCAACAGCAAAAAAACAGGCTTTAGGACTTGATATTGTAGCTACTTACATAGAATCTATTTGCAGAATATCAAATGTATACGATGTAACTGCAACGATAATTCCAACGATCGGAAGTTTAACCGGTAGAAACTTAGTGGTAAGTCCTTGGCAGGTTGCAAAACTTGAAGCAGGGGGAATAACAATTACAATAACAGGGTCTAACAATGGGTAGAAAATTAATGGCTTCGGCTGTAGCTGATAGTCGACTTGGAATATTTGATGAAATCATATCAAACCAGTTTGACAACATAGACTTAGCACCTATGATGGTTTATCTGGTTGATGTTGTTCAATCTTCCGCTTTACCCTGGTTAGCTAAGCAATTCGATGTAGATGGATTCAGAGGATTTGACCAATGCACGACCGTAGAACAGCAAAGAGAGCTTATTAAGAATGCAATAAGACTGCACAGAAATATAGGCACTATTTGGGGGATAAAAAAAGCCTGTTCATTAATTGGATTTACGCCAAAAAGTACACAAGAGAATGTTCCCATTTATCCCGGAGGGGAAAATGTATGGTGTGCCTTTCGGGTAGAACTTACACCTAATGATTTAGGTGTAATTGGTGCAAATTCTCTTACTATGCTAAAATCATTTATCAGTTATTACAAAAATGCCCGGAGTATATTAACCGAGGTATATTTCGGAATAGAATTAGAAGATAGCTTATCGCTTACCGATGACTTAGTTCTATCAGGTGGAGACTTTAATAACGACTTTAATAACGACTTTTCAATAGAAAACGACACATTAACATGAACACACTAACAGTACTTCAAACACTCATAAACACTATTTTCACAACTAACGGAAATAGAGAAATAACAGGACAAAAAACGCGCGAAACACTTAATACTGTTTTAGGCGCAACTTATATGCCGGCAGGTGCAACAATGGATTGGCATGGACCATCAACTACAATCCCAGCGGGGTGGAGTTTGAGAGATGGCAGAAGCCTATCAATTACAGATTACAATGATTTATTTCTGAATCTTGGTGGTTATCAATCACCATACGGAGTTAACGTCGGAGCGGGAACTTTCCAGATTCCAAACGTTCCAGAAGGTTACACGGAAATTCAATGCGGTGCGACTACCGGGTATGCTTTAGGAAACATATTGGGTGAAAGAGCGCATGCATTAAGTGCAAATGAGAATGGACAACACAAACATTCAGGTATTTCACTTGGTGGTTCTAACTCTGATAATGGAGACCCCGGGAATTTAGTAGTTACGTCCCCGGGAGAATACAACGGAGTAAATGCAATATCTGGGTCTGTAACTGACTATTCAGGACTAGGAGCGCCGCACAATAATATGCCCCCTTCTATTTGTGTAAACAAAATCATAAAACTCTATTAAAATGGAAAAACTAAAATTAATAGGAGTTTTAGAGTTGAGGTTTTTTCTGAATGGAAAATTAATCGAGACTAAGAAGGAAAAGAACCTGATTGTTGATAGCGGATACAATGCTTTGTTTTCTGCATTGTCAGGCATTACAGGAAAGAATATAACTAAGGTTCAATGTGGCAGTAACGGAACTGCTCCAGATTCAGGAGATACAGAAATAACTGATGCTGTAGATTTGACAATTGCTAATATAACAGCTAGTTCATCATCACTAGTTATTACATTTCAATTAGGGTCAGGAGATGCTAACGGTTTGACCATTTCGGAATTTGGAACTATTTGCGCCGATGGGACTTTATTCAGTCGCAAAAGTTGGACTCCATTTTTAAAAATATCCGATCTCTCTGTTGAGGGGACTTGGACAATATCACGAGTATGAACAGAGGTCAATTAATAAGTTATCTAAAATCAATCATTTATCCCAATTCTGAGAATAAGATAGATGCCGGAAAACATCAGGACTTAGAAGAAAAAATTCTTCAAAATGTATTGGTGAAAGATGATGATATTGTATCCGGTGAGGAAAATTCATCAGCAAGCACTGTATTTTCTTCTGATTACGTAAAGACAACTTATGCAACTAAAACAGAACTGTCCGACAAGATAGCAGCTGTTTACAGAAGCAAAGGTAATGTTGCGAATTTCGGAGCATTACCAACATCTCCGGAAAATGGAGATGTTTATAATTTGCTTGATACAGGAATGAATTATGTCTATGCAGGCAATACAGTGGCCGAATCACATCCTTATGATTCGGCGAATTGGGACAGTTTAGGAGGAATACAAGGCTTAGCAACTGCGTTGCAAAATGGACTTATGTCCAAAGAAGACTTTGCGAAACTAAGAGATTTAAGTTCAGGAAAAAGTATAACTTCTATTGCAAAAACTTCAACTATTGGACTAGTAGATACTTATACAATCACTTATACGGATGATACTACAGACACATTCACTGTAACAAATGGTACACCTGGTTCTAATGGAAGTTCAACCGAACTAGCCGAATATGTGCTTTCCGGATTAGATCAGGATATTAAAACTGGGATGATAGTAAGCGAAACGGTAAGAGAACAGCACACAATTACATCAGAAAGCATTTACGCTGAAGTAACGACAGCGCCTGCAAGTCTTGACATTGTTTTCGATATTAAGAAAAACGGTGTTTCAATATTCTCAACACTTCCTAAAATTTCAGCCGGAACTTTGGTAATAGCCGGAACACAAATTCTTTCATCTACTACAACTACATTTAACGTGGGTGATATTAGAACTATTTTCGTCAATCAGGTTGGATTATCAGAATCCGGAAAAAATTTAGTTACATCAATATTAATGAATAAAATACAAGAACTTACATGAAAGCAATTTTAATTTTGTGGAAAACTACCGAGCGTAATTATGGTAGTTTAACCGATGCTGATTTTCAAATCAAAGCATCAAATTTCGATTTTCCATCCATTGACCCGAATTTCAATCAAGCATTACCAAATCCAAATGAGGAACTTTTAATCATGACTAATGTAATTTCTGATTCAGTTCCTGATATGAGAGTTTACGATGCTGTAGTTAATGCAGTACCAACAAATCAAAAGAACGCTATTTATGTAAACGTAAACGAGTTTCAAACATCAACGCATTATGTATTTAAATCATTGCCGGAACTAATTGCATCAATCAAACAGAGGGAAATTGAAGCAAATACAAAAGTTTCAATTGAATCTGATTTCTCAAAATTGAGCATGGTAAATGCTCCAATTATGGCAAAGTATGGAACAGTAGCATTGACAGCGACAGAGCAGGCTATTTATGACCGTACAATGGAAGTACAAAGCAGAACTATTGATAATGACACAAACGCTCGTAGGTTGATTGATATTGCCACTTTCAATAGCACACCGGATTCAGAAAAGCAGATATTTGATATAAATTCAGGATGGCAGGAAGATGGGATTACCCCATTGGATATTCCATTTAATGATTTATCAGCATAATAATTATGAAATTTTCTTTATTACAAAAAAGTCCAAAAAAAATGTATATATATAATCCTTTTATTTTTAATACTGGCTCAATATTACCACCAACGAACGGGCTAGTTGGTTGGTGGAAATTTGATGAAGCATTAGGAAGTATAGCTCATGATTCAAGTCCAACAGGAAATGATATGACTTTGCAAGGAACATCATCGAATTTTTGGATAATTGGGAAAAAAAACGGAGCTGTCAATTTAACTGGAACTAGTTCTCAGTCTATGTGTTTTTCGGGAAACCCTGAAGAAATAAAAGTTAGTAAATTTACAATCAGTATCTGGGTGAACTTACCCGATATATCAATGTCAGGATACAATGGATTATTTGTAAAACAACTTGCCTGGGGAATTTTTTTAATAAACGGTTTAATTGGATATTATGATTGGGGAGGAGCACGTACTGTAGTTTCAACAAGTACATTAATTCCAAATACATGGCAAAATATAACTTTAACTCGAGATTCTTCAGATGGTAGAGCTAAAATATATATTGATGGAATCTTAATACTCGAGGATTATATCACAATTTCTAGTCATGATTCAGGAATATCAATAGGTGCTGGTTCTACAGCAGGGATTCAAAAAGTATCAGGATATTATGATCAAGCTTTACTTTATAATAGAATTTTGACTGATGCTGAAATAGCAATTATAAGCAAGTAAACACATTAAATTGTACTAAATGATAACTATCTCAACAACTTATATTCTTGTAGCCTTTATAACCGCTTTTGCCACGGTTATAGCTGCTGTAATTGGGGCAAGTAAGTACGGAAAACGCAAAGCAGAAACAAACATGTTTGCAGAGTTTAGGGCTAGCTCAGTACTCATGCAAGAGAGTTCCCGCGATACTATTATCGACTTGCGAGCTACAAACAAGTATGTAATAGCTGAGAGGGAAGTTATGCACACTGAACGTAACCAAATGCGTGAACAAAGGGATAAGGCTATTGAGCAAAGAGATGAAGCTATTTCAGAACTTGATTGCTTTAAAAAAGACTTTGATAAAATGAAAGATTTAATTCAATCAAATACCGCAGAAATAGAGCTAATAAAGTTGAATTTTTGTATTGATGGAAAGTGTGTAAATCGAAAAACAGCGTAATTATGAATACTATTTTTGAAAATGCAATTATACGTCATTACGAAAGCGTGAATGATGACGACTTAAAGTTAATCGGTTATCAACCGAAAATGGATTGCGGTGGAATATGGACTTCTGGCATAGGGCATGCAATAATTTACAAAGGACAGTTTTTAAAAGGTATAGCTAACAAAGCACTAGCCTACTCGCTTGGAACTTTGAAAACTGATGCAGAAGTTGAGGCAGAACTTGAATCAGATTTGAAACCGGTTTATTTATTGATCGCTCGCAAAATTACAGTTCCACTTAATGATAATCAGAGAGAGGCGTTAGCTTCATTCTGTTTCAATTGCGGAAGTTCAAGTACTCTGTTCAATTTGATAAATGCAAAATCGCCTCTGATTTTCGATTGGTGGTGCAGTCACTATCTGACATCGGATGGTATAAAGAGAGATGGTTTAGTATTTCGCCGGCATTCGGAAGCTCTTCAATTTACACAAGGAATAATCAAATTTTACTCAAAACAAGCAGCATGAAAAAACTATTTATTTTATGGGTTGCCCGGCTTAGAGCTAAAACACCCGCTTTTTGGAATTTTATAAAAACAGTATTCGGATGGGTTCCGATAGGTTTATCAGTAATAAACACTAGTACTTCTGGAACATTAGCCCCTGATTGGTACACGAAGTATCAATTTTATATTTCTGGAAGTGCAGCACTGATTTTACTTATCGCTCAATCGCAAACTAAAAAAGAGACCACAGTATGAAAACAAAAATTATAGACTTTCTAAAAAAAACATGGTGGATAGTATTAGTAATTTTGCTGTTTGCTTCAATCATTTTTGTGTCAAAATGCACCTCAAAAAAGGAAGAGAGTACAATTACACAGTTAGAGCTAAAAAGTGCCTTAATCAAGCAGAAAAGCGAACTAGATACGAAGTATTTGGAGGATAAAGCAGCAATTTATGATTCATTGCAAACTGATAAAGAATTACAGGCAAAACAGCATGATTCAAAGGCAGACAAACTGAATAAAAATGGAACAAAGCAAGACACCGAAATTCATACGGCACAAACGAACTACGATAATTCAAATCAAAAAACACCGTTATGTGATTCGCTTGTAAATAAGCAACAAAATAGAATTGACTCTTTAAAGGTTGAAAACAATGAAGTCCGGAATTCAAATGTTGACATAAAATCAGCTTTGACCGATTGCAACACTCAAAAAAGTATCAAAGATTCTGTAATAACCAAATTAAACAAATCATTCAGCGAAGAAATTGAAGTAAATTCAGGTCTTCAAAAAGTAGTTAAACGAACACTTGTTGAAAAACATGGTATAGCCATAGGCGCCGGACTCACAGCCGTTATTATCGCAATTATTAAATTTGCTCTATAAATCAATTTTCATTTTTCTTGTCATAATGTTGTTGTAGCTCTTACTTGTGAAAGTAGGAGCTATTTTTTACCACTCTCTCACTTGCTCATTTACTCCAAGACCTAAAGACCTCAAATAAATCATTGTCATATTAATGTTGGTGTGCCGGCATTGTCGCATGATTACATAAATATCTTTATCTTTCAAAGAATTGTACAGCTCACAGACTCCTGTATGTTTCCATGAATAGAAAGTACCCCGGGTTATTTCAAGAAGTTTATTTATTTCAAGTTGCTTATCAGAGAACCCCTCTACCCTACTCTGCTTTATTAAAGATGGTCCTGATTGCCGGCTTGTTATTTTACCGAAAATATATGTTTCAGGATCGAGTTTCAAAATATCCATTTCAAGTATGATTTTTTCCAAAGTTTTAGGAATTGTTATACTATCTTGTCTATTGCTTTTTGCTATCTCTGAATCAATCACAATAGTTTTATTATCCCAATTAATATGCTTTCTTTGAAGTCCTACAAGTTCAGGTCTACGAAAAAAGCAGTATTTAATGAATCGTGTTGCATAATAAAAGTTTTTCTCGTGATCCTTGGCATAATTGATGAATTTGATTTCATCTTCTTTTGAGAAAGTTGTATTTTTTCCTCTTTCTTCAGGTCTTTTCTTTATTCCTTTGATTGGACTTTCAGAAATGACTTGTCGTTCAACCAGGGCATTGAAAAACACGTTCAGGTTAGCTCTATGACAATTAAATGTTCTTCCGCAATACTTCTTATCAAGCAATAGCCAATCAAAGTATTGTCGAGCATGTTTATTGGTAAAGTTTTGAATAAAAAGTTTATCGTATTTTTTTTGGATAAGCCATTTCTCAAACAAACCTATTAGATCAGAATAGGTTTTGTAGCTTCTTTTTGTGATGGTTGATTTCTTGATGGCAAGTATATTCCGAATTGCTTGAGATACGGTTTCATCTTCTTTCTCTTTTTCAATTTTATCAAGAAACGGATTCCATCCATCTAGTAATCGATTATGAAGAACAGCAATCATAGAACCTGCTTCACGCTCTCTTTCTCGTTTTGTTTTATACGAGTTTAGTTCGTGTTTATACCGGAATTGCTTCCAATTACCTAAATCATCAGTATAGGTAAAATAAACGTACCAAGACTTTGACAAGTCGTTTACACGATTGCAAAGTTTTGGTACGGTAAATGAGTTCTTTTTTTTCATACAAGTAGTTTTTATGTACGTTTTAATGTACTTTATCCTACTTGAACTTGGAGATTAATTGAAAATCAGAACTATAAAAAATATTGGTACGCTGAATGAGATTGCGCATTCATATCTTTATAGATTCATAATAAATTGATTTTCAAAAACAAAACGAGTTCAATAAAATTTGTAAAGTACATGAAAAATACACTTTTATGTACCGGATAATGTCCGCTAAATAGCTGCATAAAAGTAATTTTCAAGAAGTTTTGTTATTGTGGAATGCTTATTTTTTGACTAGTTATTATACAGTCTACTCACTAACTCGTTTATTTCATCAATATGATTTTCTTCATTATCATTAATGATATTAAGCTCCACAGAATTATCTCCATAATTAATGACTTTGCAATTATGCTCTGAACAGTAAGAATCTTGATCCTGAAAACTATTTGGGAATTTCTTTTGAGCTTTATTCCAAATTTCAGTCTCTACATATTTATACTGCATGTTGAAATACGCCTCGTATTCATTTATAATGTAAGCCTTAAATGTTGTAATATCAGCAACATCTTTCATCGCAATATTTTTTTGAATTATCATATTGATATCATCAAGCCTTTTTGCCTTCCATTTGCTTTGCATGGATGCAACTTCATTTTCCATAGAAGTTATTGAATCTTCTTTTTTATTTTCTTTTTTATCAGAACTGGTACACATAGTGGCAAAAAATACTATTCCAATAATTATGAGTACAACTAATCCAAAACATCCTTTCATTACTCCTTTTCCTGATTTTTGAAGATTAGTTCCCGCTTTGTCTAGTTTTTCTAAGTCCATAATATTATTTTTTGAAGTTTTATTTTTAGCATCAATGATACCATTTTTAATCAAAATATCTTGTACGTATTTTTTAGAATCAGATAAGTTCTCAGATGACATTTCTTTATAAAATCTTACTGCATGAATTAATCCATGAGTTTTATATATTTGCAATACGGCTTTATCTGTATCATCTACAGAATTATTATCCCCATCGTAAAAACCATCTGGAGAATATCCATTAATTAAATCCTCACTAATTTGATACTCTTTTTCATCTTTTTTCATAACATGTTACATTAAATTTTGATTTACATTACTACTTTCTGATATTTTGCCAAAACAAGCCAAACAGAACGAATAAAATCTATTGAAATATCAGCATCGTCGTATTTTGGATTCTCAGATTTTAATATGAAATGGTTTGAATCATCTCCCTTTCTTATTATTTTAATTAATCTTCTATCATCGTTAAGTTCAATAATATGCACTTTCCCAAACTCAACAAATTCTTTCCAATATTCTAATTTTCTTATTTGAACTATTGTTCCAGGAGAATAAAGGGGAGCCATACTATCATTAGTAACAGGTACACAAATATCATTTTGTTTTGCATTTACAAAAGGCATATATCCGGTCACATATCCATTTGTGTCCATCTCCTGATTATTTACTCCACCAACTACATCTTGACTGTATAAAGGAATCAAAAGAAAATTCTCACTATTTCTAGCAGTTTCAAAATTTTCACTCATTCCTTTTATATTTAAATCTGCTTTTAATTTGCTTATATACTCATCTGGAATAGTTCTTATACCTCTTTCTATTTGAGAGATGAAAGACTGTTTACATCCAAAATAATTTGCAAAATCTTCTTGACTGAAATTATTTTCAATTCTAATCTTTTTAAAATCAATCATATATATTATTTTATATTTTATTAACCCTAAAATATAAGCATAAATTTGCTTCGTGCTTATAAAGTGCTTATATTTGCAGAGTATTAAGTAAGCATTTGCGAAACATTAAGACAATGCAAAGTAAACAGCAAATTTAATACAAACAAATGATTAAAAATGCTCATTTCTCAAAATTCTTTTTATGAAAACAATTGACAAAAGCAAATTAATGACAAGGGCTTGGTACTTAGTAAAAAATCAAGGCTATACTTTAGGCTTTGCAATGTCAAAAGTTTGGAAAGAAATGAAAGAGTTTCTCGCTGATAAAGCAAGAGAAGCAAAAGCAGAAATAGAATCATCAAAACTTAAAGCATGGTGGAAAACTGACGAATACAAAGCTATTGAGGTAATTGAAAACAACAAATACAAACAATTTAGAGCAGATAAATAATATGGAAACAGTAGATGTAATTAAGCACTTTGACAAGATGAATGTAATTGCTGAAATGATTCTTTCAGAAGTTCACAGAGTTGCTCAGCTTGAAAACCTGAGACAAGAAAAGAACTGGCTTTTCTACTCACACGATGAAATAGTATCTGAGCGATACAAATACGAGCACAAGATAACCATTCATAAAATGGCTTTAGAGAGATTGAAAAAATACTACATAAACAATTCAAAATTAAACTAAATGGACTTCGCGGAACAAAAAGCTCAAATCATTGCACAAATGAAAAGAGGAGACAAAAAAGCAATTGCAAAAAAAGCAGGTGTCTCGACAGTGACTCTATGGTCAGCTGTATGTAAAAACGACTTGAACAGCATGAGTGATAAGGAACAAGTAGCCTGGTCTGCTGCTATAGAATTCATGAACGATCGTAAAAATAATCAAGCTCGAATTGAGCAAAAGACTGCTAAGCTAACAGGGAGGATGTAATCATGTTGACAAAACGAGAAGAAGAAGTAATAGAATTGACTGCCTGGGGTGCAAGTGCTAAAGAACAAGCAGAAATTCTTCACGTATCAACGGTTACAATTCAAAATCACCTGCATAATGTAAAGAATAAGCTTCACCTACAAAAAGCTACTGAAATAGCTACTTATTTCTTCTGCATGAAATTCAACATTTCAATGGATTTAAACCCGATGAAAAGACAAATTGCAAGTATGGCCATGCTGATATTAATATTTTTTGAGGTATTCAATTTCAACGGATCAGATATGAGAGCAAGGCGTGTAAAAACAGGAAGAAAAGGTAAAACTGAACAATACTGTGAATTATGAATGAAAATAAGCTAAGAAAAGAATTACTTGAACTTGGAGGTTCATTGATAGGGATGCAAAAAAGGGTTGAGGAATTATTGACAGCGGTTGAAGCTCCTCAACCTAATCCCAGAAAGAGAAGAAATTTAAAACAAAAAAGGATGGCATCATTCGAGAATTATCTTGATTCTCAAAAATTCAAAAAACTACAATCATGAAACCAGCATTCTTATGGATTACATTTTGGACAGTTCTAGCAATTATCTATACTATCAAACTATTAAAAAAATCAAAGAAATGGAAAAGGTAACGTACTTATTTGAAGCTTTTTTCAATAGCAAAAAACTTGAAAAAGCAGGTTTAATAACAGTTATTTCGGGAGTAGTTTTTATGATTATAGAATGTGTAATATCAGTAATTCAAAAGCAATGAACACCTACACACAGCTAACAATTTTCGAAACGGAAGAAGTGAAAAAAGTTTTTAAACGTGACTTTATAGGTCAGTTTGCTTCAAATAATCCTACCCCTGAAGAAATTCTTATGCGTGAAAATTTCAGGCTTAAGAATGAAATAGAAGACCTGAAAGAAAAAGCTGAAATGTGGAGAAGAAAGCACGAATCACTTGTAAAAGTAATTAATCACAAAGAATTAGTATAACAACAACAAATTATGACAACAGAAGAATTAAAACAAACTACAAGTATTGATCTGACGAATTTCGCAGAAAGATTAAACTTGGATGTTGCAGACAAAAGGGATATTGTTAGACAAATCCCGACAGCTATTCAGTTTCTAAATATCTTGATGAAAGTTCACAGAATGAGTCAAGATGAAGCGGAAACAATCTTTGAAAAGGAATCGCTTTATTATCGAAAGTCATTTATGACAAACGATAAACTGACTCAATGCACCGGTATTTCTCTTTTCTCTGCATTCCTTGAGATTGCAACAAACAACCTATCTATTCAGCCAGGACAAAAGAGCGAAGCATATTTAGAGAGTCGCTCAACAAAAGTAAAACAAACCGGTGCGCAAGACTCCTGGGTACAAACTGCAAATTTCGTGATTACTGCTTATGGTGAGTTAAACCTAAGAATCCGATCCGGTCAGATTATCAGAATGAATAACCCAATAATTCTTTATGAGGGTGATCACTTCCAACCAAAAAGCAATGAACGTGGAGAATTGACAATCGAATACTTACCTTGTATTCCTCGCAAATCAAAAACTATTTTCGGCTCTTATGTCTGTATTGTACTTCCTAACAATGGTATTGATTTCAAGTGGTTACTTCTTGATGACATTGAAAGATTGAAAGGCTACTCACTGAGACAAAATAAAACATCTGCAAACAAACTGTATACCTCTCAAGATGGTGGAATTGACCCGGGCTTTCTTTCTACTAAAACAATCAAACATGCAATGGCCGCCTACACTAAATTGAGAATAGGTGAATTTGTAAGCTTTGAGGGAGAAATTGAGGATGTAGAAGCAAGCGCAGCATTCACTGATGAAACACAAAACACACAAAATATACCTGAGTCGAAAGAAACTAAACCAGGTGAACCAATAATTATTGAAGATACTGACCCTTTTTAAATAATCAATTATGACAACAACAACAACAACAACAGATTTAGCAGTTCAAGAAACTGCATTGCTACAAGTAGGACAATTACAGGAAATAGTCGCTACAGCTCCCGAGATTTTAGAGTCGAACATTACAAGTAAGACCAAGTGTATTGAAGCAGGTCAAAAGCTTGTAGAATTAGCCAAAACAGGTATGAATGATGTGTATGATGCACAACTAGCCACATTCATTATAAAGGCTAAGAAAACGGTTGACTTAATGAATGAACGCCGTAAACCATTCACTCAGATTGTCGATGCAGTAAAGAAACAATTCACGACACTTGAGAGTGAATTAAAGCCTATCATGGATGAAGTGAAAGCTCTCAGAGATGATTATGCCACTCAAAAAATGAAAGAGAAGCAAGAAGCTGATCGTATTGCTCAACTACAATTGAACAAAGACAAAGAGCTAATTGAAATTCGTCAGTTATGCGATATTGAAATGGGTAATTTCTTCAGTAATTGTATTGATAAAACTAAAAATGACATTATTTCTTTTTTCAATGCTTTGACACTTGAAACGATAGACAATGTTGATTTAGACTTATTCTCAATGTCAACCAATTTTGACACCCGCTATACTCTTCCTACTGAAATAATACTGGAAACTCCTTGTATGAAATTCACTTCTTTGGATGATTATGACAAAATTGTCAAAGAGGTTTTAGCAGTCAACTACTCAACTAAAAAGTATGAGTACACACGTGAAATCACTTCTACTTTGAAAGAATACAAAGATAAACTTCCATCCAAAAAAGCTGAGTTGATTGAGATTTCAAAAGCCGGAGAGGAAGAAAAGAAACGCCTTGAAGAAGCAGCTATCAAACGCCAAAAAGAAGAAAAAGCGTTGCAGGAAACTCAACGACTTGAAAGAGAAAGGAAAGCACAGGAAGAAGCTGCTATCAGTGCTAGTGCTGCAACAGCCGGAGCAATGATTGATGCAAGCGTAGCAAGTTCCGAAGCTCCAAACGTGAAAGAGGGTTATTTAATCACTCTAAAATCAACAGCCGGCTATTTGCTTCTTGTTCAATTTTGGTTTGAAAAAGAGGGTAAAACAATGTCAGCCGACAAGTTTGAGAAATTCACTTTTGACCGTGTGAAACGCTTTTGCGAAGCCTATGCAGCAAAGAACGAAGAGTTCATTCAAAGTCCTTTAATCGAATACCAACCAGTTTATAAAGCGAAATAATCATGAAACACACAGATGGAGATTGGTTTGTATCAGGACAAACAGAGGTGGTATCAATGCCATCGCAATGCAAGATTGCAAAGGTTAGCGGTTGGAACTACGAACAAGCTCAAGCAAATGCAAAACTAATTGCGAGTGCACCTGAATTACTTAAATGCTTAAATGAAGCTATAGAATCAATGCAGTTGGAAACTAATAATGTTCCACAAAATTGGATTGATGCAATTAAAAAAGTAACTGAATAATATGGACCCTTACTACTCCATGAACGAAGTATCAAATTCGGATTTGAGTTGGCTTAAAAACCAACTCTTTCCCCGAATGATGCCTGATTCAAAAGATGCCTACAGATTTGGAAATTTAATTGATGCTATGATTACGGAACCACATCGGGTTGATTATTTCAAACGAAGCCTTGACGGTGAAGTTTTCTCGGTCGAAGAATTTACAAAAGCTGAAAATATGAAAAAGGCTTTTTGGAACGATGATTTTTCCCAAATGATAGCTGAGAAGGCAGATGGACAAAAGAAGATGACAGCACTTAGGAAAATGGATTATAAAGGCTTTGACTTTGAATTGAACGCAAGATGCAAATGGGATTTATGGCGAGCTGATTGGAACTGGGGTGGTGACATAAAAAGTACGGCAGCCACAACACAAAAAGAATTTGAAACTGCTTGCAAGTTCTTTGATTACGATAGACAGCGAGCTTGGTACATGGATATAGCAGGAAGTGACAGAGATGTTTTAATCGGAATTTCAAAGAAGAATTTCAAAGTATTTAGAATTTCAATTAATCGTGATTCAGATTTTTACAAAGATGGACGTGACAAATATCTTGAACTCTCTTACAGATGGTTTCTGCTTTACGGAAATTCAAAACCAATAACAACTTACGCAACAAATTAATGGAAAAACCAACATACAACAGTAAAAAATTTCTATTGCCAGATAGTCCCCGGAGCATGGCGAGCTTTCATGCCAAAGTAATGGAAGATGGAATCATGAAACTTACCATTCATGATTGCAAAGGATCAATCCAGCTTCATAATAATTTGAACAATCCGGAAGAAGTTATCGAAGCAATATCAAAACTAAGTGCCCTTATCAATGGAGCAATCGAATTACAAGACTTTATCGCGCAGAATTATCATTTTACAAATAAATAAAAACAATATTATGACACAAGAAGAAATCAAAGCATACTTTGAAGATGTATGCAAAGTAAAATTGGAGATTAAAGATGGCAAGTTATTTAAGGGAGGTTATCTCGACTTGAGAGGCACAGCAATCACTGCCCTACCCGATAACCTGACAGTGGGAGGTTATCTCGACTTGGAAGGCACAGCAATCACTGCCCTACCCGATAACCTGACAGTGGGAGGTTCTCTCGACTTGAGAGGCACAGCAATCACTGCCCTACCCGATAACCTGACAGTGGGAGGTTCTCTCGACTTGGAAGGCACAGCAATCACTGCCCTACCCGATAACCTGACAGTGGGAG
>Ga0302210_10000089_pt1 | contig 43049 bp, 38 predicted proteins | sample II_Fen_E3_2_FD_198793 | JGI IMG/M metagenome (GOLD analysis project Ga0302210, IMG submission 198793) | Peat permafrost microbial communities from Stordalen Mire near Abisko, Sweden - II_Fen_E3_2 | ecosystem: Environmental > Terrestrial > Soil > Wetlands > Permafrost | place: Sweden: Abisko... | reverse complement strand
TCGACAAAACGCCATTGCAAAAATTGCTCAATGTGAAAGAGAAAATTCAAATCGTCGAAAATCAAGAAGTCAAAGAACTTTTGTTGTTTTAGTTAAATCTATTAACAATTTAATGCATCAACAGTAAGGGTGAATAATGGATTTGCAAGAGAGAAAACGTATTATCAGGTTAGAATTCAGGTTAAATTTTATAGATTCAGTTTTTGAGATACAGGTATTTGGGGATAAAATAATTAACAGGATAATATGAAAAGCAAATTATAATGTGTAGTTTTGTAACGTGAAATCAGATTTTCGTCATTTCCCGCGGACAATCGATTCACAGGCAACAAAACGAGTTAAACAGAAACAATAATACGAAAAGATGGCTAAGACAGCAAAGACAGAACAAGAAGATTACCAAAGTCAATAATCAATTTATATCTAATTTCTAAAACTATACAAAAAGAACTTGTGACAATAACAATAAGAAGTAAACAAGTAGCACTAACGATTGAAAGATTAAAATCCATATCGTTTAAAGTTCTGCCAAAAGATAGAATTAGGATCTATGAATTGGAGTTTAATCCAATTATTGATAAAATAAAAGAGAATCTAACCAAATCCAGATCTGCAGCTTAGCACAAATATGCAATACGCTACTAACAAAACCGATAACAGGTGAAGTGAAGGTAAAAATGTAAATATTTTAGATATGCCAGAAGTAATTACTAACTACAGATTATTCTTAGCAAGCCCAGGGGATGTAGCTAATGAAAGAGATATTATCAAGAAAGTAATATCCGAATTCAATATACAATATGTTAGAGAGTTAAAGTCGACAATTACTCTGATAAAATGGGAGAATAGTACACATCCAGCATTTGGCAGTTATTCTCAGGATGTCATTAATCAGCAGATTGGTGAATATGATATATTTGTTGGCATTTTGTGGAGTAGATTTGAGACTCCAACACCTAATTACAGATCTGGAACTGAAGAAGAATTCAATTTAGCATATGACAGATTCAAATCAAAGCCTAATGACATTCGGATTATGATTTACTTTAATCAAGACGGAGTACCTATAAATGACATTGACATTGATCAGATTGCTAAGATAAAAAGTTTTAAACAGAAATTAGTATCTTCAGGAGGTTACTACTTTGATTTCTCACCAAACCAATTTGAAGAGCTATTTAGAAAGCATATTTACGATGTAATAACCAGATGGGATTCACACTGTGCTGTTGTAAGTCCAGAGCCAAAGGGAAACATAATTAGTGAGCAAATTGATTCTGTTATTGATGAAAATGAAGAACTTGGTTGGTTAGACTATCTGGATATTATTTCAGATAAATTTGAGGAATCAGCTTCTTATATTAATATGATAACTAATGAACTGTCTCAATTAACACTTGATATTACTGGTAAAACAGCTGAGCTAAACTTAGTTAGTCAGTCTCAATATGGAAATAATGTAGGAAAACAAATTGTAAGCCAATCGGCAAAAATTATAAATCGTTGTTCTATCTCATTGGAAATGCCTATACAAAACTGGTATAGCCTATTCTTAGATGGAATTAATGCAATGAAAAAAATAATATTATTCACAGAAGAAATTAGAATACTTACTACAACAGAATTAGAAGAGTCAAAAACGCAACTTGAAGTTGTACATACTGCCATCGAGACTTCGCTTGAACCAAGTATTGAATTCTTACAATCAATAAGAGACCTACCAAAAATATCTCAACAAAGAATTATTGCAAAAAAGAATCTTGCTTCAAGAATAAATTCGTTTATAACTGATATGCAAAGATCATTAGTTGATATAGAGGAACTTATTCAATATATTGAGGACAAGATTGAAGGCCTTGAAAATTCACAAGAAATAAAACAATAGAACTCATATAACTATATTAACGAATACCTTATTGCCTAAGTTGATGAGTGATGATGTGAGGGGTCGTCTGAACAATAATTTGATATGTGAACTAGGGATGTAGTTGCTATGAGTCAGTATACGACAGCCTCGTTGAGACAGTAAGCCTAGTCACCGGGGAGATCATGCCGGGGAACTTCGAGTATCGGAAAGACTGCTTGCCCGGGCAATATCCGGAGTTAGCAAACCTGAGTCCGGCGATACAGCGTAAATCGCGATTCGATTGTCCGGTCCGGTATGTGCCGGTGTATAGGGGCGAAAACAGACTGTCCGAAGGAATATTTTGGGCCGATTAATTTGAAATCAAGCACTAAAAGTGCTAAAAAAGAGTCAGGGGGTTAAACAATAATAAATATTCAGACTTACATATACTGTAAGTCAAATTAATCAATATCTTTGCGGTTGAAATAACCTTTTACGATAACAAACTCGGGAAGCTGGCAAACGATTATAGAAAGTGTCAGAAGGTGATGGGTCAACAAAGAGCCAGACTTTACAATATCCGTCTGGGCGATTTGGCAAAAGCCACCACGCTGGAAGATGTCCGGAATTTACCCGGAAACTACCACGAACTAAAGAAGAACCGAAAAGGACAATGGGCCTGCGATTTAGATTAGCCCTACCGATTAATTTTCGAGCCGCATGAGAATCCTGTACCCACCAATGCAGCAGGGAAATACATCTGGTTTGAAATAACAGGTGTTGAAATTATCGGGATTACCGACTACCACGAATAAAAAAAGAAGAACTACCATGACAACAAAGCAGAATCAATACTTTCCACAAATTGTTTTTCACCCGGGTGAGACCCTGCAAGAAAAGCTTCAGGAAATGGAGATGGGACCGAAAGAGTTTGCCATACGCACCGGTAAGCCCGAAAAAACGATTATTGCCGTTATCAAAGGGGATAGCGCCATTACGCCCGATATGGCCGTACAATTTGAGAGTGTAACCAAGATACCCGCCCACTTTTGGATGAACAGCCAGCGTAGTTATGATGAATTTATAGCTCGTGAAAAGAGAAAGGAGATGATTCTGCAATCGGTAGACTGGGCCCGGCGATTTCCGATCGGCGACATGATAAAGAAAGGATGGTTACAGGCCACAACGAAGATAGAAGAACGGACTTCGGAGTTGCTTTCGTTTTTCAGCATCAGCACTCCGGCAGCCTGGAATGACTATTATTTCAACCAGCAGCTGAAAGTGGCCTTCCGCATATCGCTGGCACAAACCAACGAGCCTTATACTATTTCGGCCTGGCTACGCAGAGGAGAACTACAGGCCGCAAAACTTCCTACCGTCACATATTCGGAGAAAAGCTTTAAAGAAACCCTACCTGAAATAAAGCTGCTTATGGCTAAACAGCCGGATGATTTCTTTTTGCAATTGCAGACGCTGTGCCTGAAAAGCGGCGTGAAAGTGATTTATACGCCCTGCCTACCGAAAGCGCCTATCAACGGATCGACCCGCTGGCTGAATGAGACACCTTTTATTCAGTTGACAGGAAGATATAAGCGAAATGATGCGTTTTGGTTTACCTTCTTCCACGAAGCGGGTCATATTTTGATACATGGGAAAAAAGATATATTTTTAGAGAATATTGAATATCCGGATAAAGTAGACGAAAAAGAAGTTGATGCCGATCGCTTTGCCATAAAATGGACGTTATCTAAGGAGGAAGAAAAAGAAATACTGGCAGCCGTCCCCTTAAATGAAGCCAAAGTACGCAGCTTTGCCCGGAAATTTACGACCCATCCGGCTATCATTATCGGCAGATTGCAACACAAGGGACTTATTCCGTATACACTGGGCCGGGAACTGTTTGAGACTATATCGTTAGAAGACTAAAAATCAAAACAACCATACCATGAAACCAATCACCGAAGATACCATAGAGACCTTTGCTATCGAAATTCTTCAATCGACATGCCGGACCTTCTCGGCAAATCCTGTATTCCGAGCACGAAAAGCCGCCTGGAACGCAAGACCGGTAGTTCTATAGTGAAGTCATTATTTGGAGGGAATAAAAGGGAAAGCAAGTAGTAGCGGAAGGCTTCGGCCGGCCCAAGAGCATGAAACAACAGAATCTAAAAAATAAAAATAAACGAGTATGGAATTAAAGATCGGAGACAGTGTACGGGTAAAGGCGGGGGTTATAGAACCCGATACGGAGGAGTTTGAAATAGGCGGCTGGCAGGGACGCGTTGTAGAGACAGATATTACGACAACCACTGAAGGAACGCTGGTAAGCATTGAGTGGGACGTAGAGACCCTGCAACAAATACCAGCGGAGTATATCATCCAATCCGAAATTGAAGGACTTGGTTGGGAACTGATGGTATTACCGGAAGGGGATTTAGAAACATCCGAAGCGAGAGACAGCGTGTCCGACGTAAAAAAGATGCAGGAGAAGCTTTCAGAGAAATACTACTGGAGTTCGTTCGGGGAAGAGGGAATCCGGATTGCCGCCATTATGGGCGATGCAGACCGGAATGATGACGATACGTGTTTCGCTATCTGGCACAAACATTTCGCAGCCAAGTTATCCTTTCCCATCACGGCCGTAGTGTCGGAATCGGAAGAAAATAAGTTGATAGCAGAAAACGAGAAAGTGATCCTGACTGCTTTATCTACGATTAACGACAGGTATGGTGTTCTTGTGAAGGTCAGTTGGAAGGATCGCAGCTATGATTTCCCGCTTTGCGACCTGGAAGTATCCGATGATCCATCCGATAATAACCGATTGATAACCGATTACGTGGTTTGGTTTGCAAACAGGTAAAAATACCCTGTAGGAAATTCAACTCCTCACGAGCATAACCGGCAAAGGCATGTTACCATTCAGGGACTTCATTGTACAATGAAGTCCTTTTTGCATTTATCTATCTGACAAATAGGGTCTGTAACGGTACAGACAGACAACCTTTCATAACGTATAACAAAAAATAACATTCCGTTAATATCCGGATCCAGCCAGTTCCAAAATTATTTTATATAAGTTATAATTCAAGTTTACAGCATATTACATAAAATATCATTATATTTACCCCGTCAAAAGAAGATAGGAGCTCATATCTGCGGATGACAAAGTCATTTTCAAATTATTCACCTAATTCTTACAAGCTATGAGTATTTCAGAGAACCCCATGACAGGGGAAATGCGCCAGTCAATGGCCAATTTTGTAACAACTATTTGCCACGGGCAGAATATCATTAAAAAGAAGGTATTCAAGCCTCATGATGTCAACTCGTCTGCCCAACAACGGCAACGGGAAAGTTTCAAACTGATCGTTGAAGCCTACGACTCGTTTGGAGGAGTCACAGATGCCGGTTTTCCAGTCCGTCCGCGGACGTATTCGCCGTTTAATTCGTTCATGCAAGGAACCTTTCGACGGCTATTGACAACACGGGCCCCGTTCCGGTGATCAATTACAGCAAGTTGCAGGTTGCAGAGGGATCCTTACCCAAGCTGATCATCCAAACTGGGATTGCGGGAGGCACCGGTATCACGATTACGTATGAAACAGACACCCAGATTGTCAGGGTATTGCCAACGGATCAGGTTGTGGCATTCGCCTTGTTGCGGAAAGGTTCGTTGGTTGTGGCCCGGCAAATCCGCGGTAGTGAACCACTCGAGAGTATCCTGATTCCTGCTCCGGGTATCCAAGCAACCGACGTGGTTTGTTGTTATGTTTTCATATTGAATGAAGATGGTTCAAAAGCGTCCGATTCGGTATTTGTACAGGTCAACTAAACGCCTTTAGCCTAAATGGCAGTCCGTTGAAATGACAGACGTGTTTATAGGCGGGCTACTACTCCAGAAAAAGCCACGAACGATTGAGAAATAGTTTGTGGCTTTATATAGACTTTCCCGTTCTTACCTCTTGCTCCTTACCTCTATATACAGTCCCTCACAAGCATCTTCCAGCAAATCGATCACGTTTTCGAAGCCCTGATCACCGCCATAGTAGGGATCGGGTACCTGCAAGGTAACATGGTGTTGAGAAAACTGAGTTATCAAGTGAATTTTATCCCAATGGCGGGGATTGGAAGTCAATTGTTTTAGTCCCCGGATATTTTGCTCATCCATAGCGAGAATCCAGTCGAAACGGTCGAAGTCCGCGAACATTACGGGACGTGAGCGATGCGTCAGGGTATATCCCCGGGCAGAGGCATGAGCGCGCATGCGGTTATCGGGCAATTCTCCCTGATGATAATCGAGCAATCCTGCCGAATCAATCATAAACCGGGCGGAAGAACCTTCACGCACTAATATTTCGAGAAAAATACCTTCAGCCATGGGTGAACGACAGATATTACCCAGACATACAAACAGGATAGAGACAGGAGTCATCGTATAAAAAGGCCTCCTTCGTCCCCGGAAAAGGGAAAAAGGAGGTCAATAAATAAGTTAAGCGACATAACAGGCGTTAGTTATAAGCCCCCGGAGGAGCCTGAGCACTATTATATTGACAGGATTTGGATTACATTCAATAAGTTTTCATTTACCGGTTTGTCATCTTTGATCGCCTTGGTAAAAGGAATATGAACAATCACATCGTTCACAATACCGATCATGACACTCCGTTGTTCGTCCATCAAAGCATCGATGGCTGCAACACCCATACGACTGGCCAGGATACGATCGTAAGCAGAAGGCGACCCACCGCGTTGAATATGTCCAAGGATCGTAACACGCACATCATATTCGGGGTGTTCAACACGCATACGTTGAGCCAAACCGCTAGCACCACCGGTGATTTCACTCTCAGCAACAATCACGATACTGCTGTTCTTCGATTTACGGAAACCGTTTTTGATGAGTTCTTCCAACTGATCCACCTTTGTTTCACGTTCGGGAATGATGGCAGCCTCGGCACCGGAAGCCAGCGCACTGTTTAATGCCAGAAATCCGGCATCACGTCCCATCACTTCGATGAAGAACAGGCGTTCGTGCGAAGAAGCCGTATCGCGGATTTTATCCACCGCTTCAATAATCGTATTCAAAGCCGTATCATAACCAATAGTTGAGTCTGTTCCGTATAAATCATTATCAATCGTTCCGGGGAGACCGACAATCGGCACATTGAATTCCTGAGCAAAGATACGTGCTCCGGTAAACGTTCCATCACCACCAATTACCACCAGGGCATCAATTTCTTCTTTTTTCATGGTGTCGTAAGCCAGCTTCCGACCTTCAACAGTCATAAACTCCATGCAACGGGCCGTTTTTAGAATGGTACCACCCTGTTGAATGATATTACTCACATTCTGGGTTTGAAACTCTACAATTTCACCCGTTATCAACCCTTTGTAACCTCTGTAAATTGCCTTCACCCGAATACCGTTAAAAATGGCAGCCCGTGTTACCGAACGAATTGCAGCATTCATCCCAGGGGCATCCCCTCCGGAAGTCAACAAACCTATACACTTAATTTCGTACTTCATTTTTTTACCTTATTACGAATAACCTCTATTGATTTTTATTTAGTTTTTCTGTTTAATGCCAGTTCATTCAGCTTTTCGGCTACATCTTCCATTAACCAGCGAGGTGTGGAAGTTGCTCCGCAAATACCTATTTTCTTCGTCAGATCAAGTTGTAATCCGTCTACTTCGTCGGCTTCAGTCACAAAATACGTATTAGGATTCATCTTTTTGCTATGCTCATACAACACTTTACCATTTGAGCTTTTCTTACCGCTTACGAAAATAATAATATCATTTTTCTTTGCAAAGGTAGTAATATTTGGAATTCTATTAGCAACCTGACGGCAAATAGTATCTGAAAATTCGAAATCAGCGTCCTTTGCTATCTTGCCTGATATTGTTGTCACAAGGTGGTTAAATCCTTCCAGGGACTTGGTAGTTTGTGAGAACAGACGGATATTCTTGGAAAAATCCAGTTTATTTAAATCCGCTTCACTCTCAATCACAATAGCCTGTTCATCTGTCTGCCCCACTAATCCGTTGACTTCAGCATGTCCCTTTTTCCCATAAATAACAATCTGGGTATCCTTTGCCGGGGCCAACTGATAGGCTTTCTTAATACTTGACTGCAATTTCAAAACGACCGGACAGGAAGCATCAATCAGGGTCAGGTTATTTTCCAAAGCAATCTGGTAGGTCCGCGGCGGTTCGCCATGAGCCCGTAATAATACTTTTGCATCATGCAGTTGTTCGAAACGTTCATGATCGATGGTTATCAACCCAAGCCGCGTAAGCCGCTCAACTTCCTGCCCGTTATGGACAATATCACCTAAGCAATATAAAGTATCCCCTTTCGCCAATTCTTCTTCCGCTTTCGAAATAGCATTTACAACTCCAAAACAAAAGCCTGATTTCTTATCAATTTCAATATTCAACATAAAAAAGCGTTTACAATTTAATACTCCAAAACCGCAACATACACTATTGAACACAAAACCAACCGGAGGAAAACACACCAGTGAAGTGCACCACTCTGCTTTCCGTTAGAAAGTATTGCGGTTAATGCGGCTTGTTCTTTGTCCTGTTAAAACAAAGCAATGCAGATTGCAAATTTCAAACAGAGACATTATGAAAACGCTTTTTCATTGAAGAAAGTTCTCAGCAACTTACTTTGTTCTTCCCGTGTCAGATACGAATTATCTACTACGACAGCATCATCCGCTTTGCGTAAAGGGCTTTCAGCACGGTTCTGATCCCTGTCATCGCGCTCTTTCACATTGGCCAGAACTTCTTCGAAATTAGCCGTTTCTCCTTTTGCCGCCATCTCATCAAACCGTCTTTGGGCTCTGATTTCAGGAGAAGCCGTCAGAAATATCTTTAATTCAGCCGAAGGAAAAACGACAGTACCTATATCGCGACCATCCATAACAATGCCTTTCCCCTCACCCATCAATTGCTGCTGGCGGACTAATTCACGCCGGACAAAGCCCAATGTACTGACCCGGCTGGCCCCGTTTGCAACTTCTAATGACCTGATTTCACGCTCGACATTAAGTCCGTTCAAGTATGTTTCGGAGATTCCTTCCGCATTTGTTTTAAATTCTATATGAATCGATTCGATGTTCTTTTCAAGTTCGGCCTCGTTGATTTCGGAATCAGTCATCCATCCATTCCGGATACAAAAGAGAGAAACAGCACGATACATGGCACCCGAGTCGACATACACATAGCCTACTTCACGGGCCAATTCCTTCGCCAGAGTGCTTTTCCCGCAGGATGAAAAGCCATCGATGGCAATAATTATTTTATTCATGAGTAATATAAAATTATGAGATACTTACAATTTACAGCCTAAATTCGTTCAACGAAGTGCTGATAGAGAATTGATATGCGTAGTTTCCAACCTGAAACTGAGTCATACCAAATCCGACCTGAAATTTATAGAGCCGTATGCCGCCACCGTATGAAAAGCCGGCACCCGTTTTAAACCCTGACATTGTCATTTCCTGTTGGCGACGATCATTATAAGCTACAGTCAGATAAAAATTCTTAGAAGGAATAAATTCAGCCGCCAGAACCGTGTGCCGGAGAGCCATGTCGAAAAATCCGATTTTGCTGCCGGTCGTTGTTGTAGTAAGATTATCGGTCGATTGATTAGTCGATTCATAACTTAAATCCCAATGTTGCAGATTATCCAGCGTCAAAGAAAACCGCAGCGGTGCATGATTCAGCTTTTTAGTAATTCCCAATTGAATATCAAAGGGTAACGGTTCAAGATGTTGAGATCCATCTTCGGAATAATAGCCTTTTATCTGTGTCCCCATATTCTTAAAGACCAGTCCTGCCGAAAGCAATCTGGCTGAATCATTATAGCTTACGCCAACATCAGCCGCCAAACCGTAACTGGTATAGATTTCATAGACCGAATATACGGGTTTCAACGTGACTCCAACTGTAACTTTATTCGACAAAGGGCGGGCATACATAAGGTACAACGCCATATCTTTAGCCGTAAACGTTTGCCCGGAAAGCACATTTAAATCGGAAGCTTCCTGAAAGGTTCCATAATCAATATATTGAATCCCGAGGGCGAAATAATTTTTATCACCAAAATTCCGTCCATAAACAGCCGTTCCGAATTTAATATCCGCCAAATAATTAGCCATATTTAGTCCCAGCATATTATTCGTTCCGGACGTCAATAATGCTGGATTCTGAAATGCCAAATTAATATCATTGTCGCGTAAAGATACGTTTATACTCCCCAGAGCCGCTAAACGAGATGAAACAGGTAAATCTAAAAATTGATAAACTCCTGTTCCAGCCTGAGAAAAGGCGAGTAAAGAGACAGACAATGATATAAATAGAATAAAAAATCTTTTTGTCATTAAAAATCTTTTTATTGTGAGCTCGGAGAGCACGTTTTTAAAATTATTTCACAATCAATTTTTCCAAAAAGCACCCAAAGATACACTATTTTTGTGGTCTAAAAATGCTGAAATAAAATTTCTATTTGACTAACCGCGAAAAAAAACGGAAAATAAGTAATCGAAACAATTAAATGTCACATTTAAAATTATCCGTTCGATTTTTTCGTCATTCAAACCTACTCATCCCAACCGACCTGCGCAACAAGTGGAAACCTTATATGAATTTTTCGGATTAATGGAAAATGTCATAAAATTGCCACTCTTTTTCATGAGATTATCCGTTAATTTCAGCCTGTGTTTGTTCATTGCAGAGAGGGGGTTCAGTTAGGGTTCAGTTAGGGTTTAGATAGGGTTCAGTTAGGGTTCAGTTAGGTCTACCTATTCCAACCCTATCCAAACCCTATCCAAACCCTATCTATAGCCTATTTGAAATGTCTTTGTACAAAGAATGAATAGCGTTCAACGGGAGGAGATACTTTCCTGGAAGGAATGGCAATGAATGAAAGGGAATCAGGAGAGAGCCGGAATTAAGTCAAGTGTCAACTTCAATGCCATACAAAATTCGACAGCAAGCGGAGATCCGATAATAGTCCACACAGATTATCTATGGGTTGCAAAATAAGGCATTAATTTATTCCGGCTACATAATATCCGGCTACAAAAAAAATGCAGATTCATAATTTCAGCGTAAAGCGGTAAAGAAATATTATTTTTTTATGTTTGATAAAATGAACTTTTAAAAAAAAACAGTACATTTGTTTGTTTGAAGATCAGCCTGTGATACGCAAAATCGACATCAGGAACACTGGCAAGGGTATTCGTTCGATTCAGAAACAGACTTTTCCTGGATCAGGTTATCCGTATTGTTCCGGCAATTACTTAAATCCGGTTGAGCAGGTTATTATTAAAAAACGGATAATATGTTCCAGCTATTATTAACAAGTCTACCAAAACACACACGTGAGTAAAAATCACCGACCTTTAATAAACAAAGAAGACGAATATGAAAACAGAAATATACGAAGAGAAAGCTGTATTGGTTGGGGTAATTACTCAGGCACAGAAAGAAGAAAGAGCACGGGAATATCTCGATGAGTTGGCGTTTCTGGCTAAAACAGCGGGTGCTTCACCGGAGAAACTTTTTTTCCAACGACTTGAATTTCCCAACCCGAAGACTTTTGTCGGTCCCGGAAAGCTACTTGAGATAAAGAATTATGTGGTTGAGAATGAAATTGGAGTAGTTATCTTTGACGATGAACTATCCCCGAATCAACTGCGGAACATCGAAGCGGAATTGCAGGTATTAATTCTCGACAGGACGAGCCTTATTCTGGATATTTTCGCCAAAAGAGCACAAACAGCCAACGCGAAGACGCAGGTTGAACTTGCCCAATGCCAATACATGTTGCCTCGTTTAACACGGCTCTGGACACACCTTGAGCGCCAACAGGGCGGTATCGGGATGCGTGGTCCCGGGGAGACACAGATTGAGACCGACCGCCGTATCATTCTTACGAAAATATCGTTGCTGAAACAAAACCTGAAAGATATTGACCAGCAAATGTCCACCCAGCGTAAAAACCGCGGGAAAATGGTACGAGTAGCCTTGGTAGGATACACCAATGTAGGGAAATCCACATTAATGAACCTAATCAGCAAGTCCGACATTTTTGCCGAAGACAAGTTATTTGCCACGCTGGATACGACTGTAAGAAAAGTAATCATTGACAATTTACCTTTTTTACTTTCCGATACGGTCGGGTTTATACGCAAGCTGCCCCATCATTTGGTTCAATCATTTAAGTCGACACTCGACGAGGTACGCGAAGCTGATTTATTGCTTCACGTGGTAGATGTTTCGCATTCTAATTTCGAGGAACAGCTGGAAGTCGTAAACGAAACGCTGAAAGACCTTGACCCGCAGGAGAAACCAATGATACTGATATTTAACAAAATTGATGCTTTTGGATATACACCCAAAGAGGAAGACGATCTGGGTCCTGTCAAACGTGAGAATATCAGCCTGGAAGAACTGAAGAAGACCTGGATGGCCAAGATGCACGATAACTGCATTTTTATTTCTGCCAAACAAAAAACAAACATCGACGGGCTAAAAGAACTGCTTTACGAAAAGATTAAAGCAATTCATATCGAACGTTACCCTTACAATGATTTTTTGTTTCAGAACTATACAGACATCGAATCAGACACTGAGAAATTAGACCAACAATAAACCCAAACTAATCATCAAATGACAAATTATCGCCCACTCAGCGACAAGGAAATTGCTACATTAACCGTTTATGGCTGTTCCGCCGAAAACTGGAAAGAAGTTCAGGTAAAAGAATACTTTTCACCTGCTTTTATTTCAAATGTTCATTTTTCAGGAACTGCTTTCTTAGGAACGTACCAAAAAGTATTTGAATTGGCAGGAGGCGTCAGAAAACATGCCGGCATTTACAATTGCGTACTGCATAATTGCATTATTGAAAACGATGTATTTATTGATGAGATTCATAATTACATTGCAAATTACAAGATTGAGGAAGGATCGTATATTGAGAATGTCAATCTATTGGTTGTGGATGGACACTCTACATTTGGTAACGGCGTTAAGGTACCGGTAATGAACGAAGGCGGTGGACGGGAAATTCCTATCTTCGATTATCTGTCTGCGCCTCTTGCTTATATTCTGACTTTATACCGGCACCGACCCACTGTCATTGAGAATCTTCAAAAGTTAATTGACGACTATGCCCATACACTGCAATCTGACAAAGGAACGATAGGGAAAAATGTGCGGATTGTAAATTGCGGAAGTATAAAAAATGTGCGAATTGGAGATTTTGCTACCCTTGAGGGCGCCTCTCTTCTCGAAAACGGATCCATAAACAGCAACGAACTGGCACCTGTATTTATTGGTTCCGGAGTGAAGTGCAACGACTTTATACTCAGTTCAGGAGTTTCAATCACTGATTCGACATTAGTTTCAAGGTGTTTCATTGGTCAAGGCTGCATTATGGGAAAACATTATTCGGCACTTGACTCGCTATTTTTCTCCAATTGCCAGGGAATGCACGGTGAAGCGACAGCTATATTTGCCGGACCTTATACGGTTTCACATCACAAATCCAGTTTACTAATCGCCGGTATGTTTTCTTTCTTAAATGCCGGGAGCGGTTCAAACCAAAGCAACCACATGTATAAACTGGGTCCTATTCATCAGGGAATCTGCGAACGTGGCTCTAAAACCACCAGTGATTCCTATTTGTTGTGGCCGGCTAAGATAGGGGCATTCACGTTGGTTATGGGTCGCCATACCAAGCATTCGGACACCTCGGAATTACCATTTTCCTACCTGATAGAAAATGCAACAGAAAGCAATCTGGTTCCAGCCATCAATCTGCGAAGTGTCGGGACGATACGTGATGCTCAAAAGTGGCCTAAACGTGACAACCGGAAAGACAGCAAAAAGCTGGATCCGATTAACTTCAACCTACTCAGTCCGTATACTATCCACAAGATGATGAAAGGTGTAGATGTTCTGAAGAATTTGCAGCTCATTTCGGGAGAAGCAACGGAAATATACACCTATCAAAATTGTCATATCAGCAATTCATCGTTAGTCAAGGGCATTGATTTATACAGAATCGTTATTAACAAATTCCTTGGCAACTCCCTTATCAACCGATTAAAAGGTACCGAGTTTAAAACCATTAATGAAGTCCGGCAACAATTAAAACCCGGAACTAACAAAGGATTGGGTGAATGGATTGATTTATCAGGACTTATTGCTCCAAAAAATGAGATTGACAACTTGTTAAATACTATTGAAAATGAACCGATTAATCTTGAAGAAATTCAACACCGGTTTGAAACAATGCATCAGGAATATTATAATTACGAATGGACCTGGGCTAAACAACAATTGGAAGAGTATTGGGGAAAAACAATCGATAAAGTAACAACTGAAGATATTGTGGACATTGTTGAATGTTGGAAAACCAGTGTTGTTAAACTGGATCAACTTATCTATAATGATGCAAAAAAAGAATTTGATCTTAATTCAAGAACCGGCTTTGGAGTTGATGGAAACGAAGAACAAAAATATCAGGACTTTAAGTCTGTACGCGGAAGTTTTGAAAGTAATCCATTCGTGGTAGAAGTCCTCAGTCACATAGAAATAAAAACAGCATTAGGGAATGAACTGATTGATAGATTATCGAAAATAGATCAATAAACAATTATGAACCATATCCACTTAAATACTCTCACATTTTTTATATTGGAAAGAAAACGCGATTAGTCATTATCAAAGTAGCACCTGAGACCTTGACATTGCAGCATAAGAAAGCTGAATTGCGGATAAAAGGGAATTCTAAATTTCATTCAATTCATTGATATATGTCAATCATAAGACTTACGACCTGCGAGAGCATTATTGAAGCTGGTTTTTTAAAACACATTCTTGAAAATGAGAATATAGAGTGTTTTTTGACAAACGAGAACTTCACAACTTTAGTTCCTATTTATAACGGGATAATGGGTGCCGGGATTCAATTAATGATTGATGAAAAAGACTATGAAAGGTCATCTGAATTGATTCACAAACCAACTATAAGCAACCGCATACTATGCCCAAATTGTAATTCGACAAATATCTCATTCGGATTCGGATCTAAAAAAGAATTGAAAACGTTAGGAGTTATCCTGTCGTTAGTTGTTCTCATCCCTTTTGGCAATATAAAAAGATATTATTACTGTAAAGATTGTAAATGGGAATTTTAGCACGTATAATTGATACAATCTGATCCTTTCTGTATAAATTCAAACAATGGAATCAAAAAAAGAACTAATAATAAAATCAGACAACATAAACGTTCGTATTGATTTACCAGCGTCCAAAAGCATTAGCAACCGGGCTTTAATATTGAATGCCCTATCATATAGCCCTTACGACATTCAACATCTTTCAGATTGTGACGACACGCGTGTAACACTGAAAGCATTGGACTCGGACGATACAACTTTCGATATTGGTGCTGCCGGTACTGCTATGCGGTTCCTGACAGCATTCCTGGCAAAGACTTATGGCGAATGGGTAATTACAGGAAGCGAACGCATGAAACAACGACCGATTAAATTGCTGGTTGACGCATTAAACAGTTTGGGAGCACGGATTGAATACGTGGAAAAAGAAGGTTATCCACCGTTACGTATTTTTGGCAGTGCACTTACCGGGGGAGAGATTCACTTAAATGGCAGCGTTAGCAGCCAGTACATTTCAGCTTTAATGATGATCGCACCGTTTATGCAAGAAGGGCTGAAAATAATTCTGGAAGGGAATGTTATCTCCAAACCTTATATCGCTATGACTCAAAAAATGATGGGTGAGTTTGGTGCGACTGTTGATTTCACAGAAAACATTGTAAGTATAGAGCCGCAAACATATCGTCCGGTTCAATACAAAGTTGAATCGGATTGGTCGGCTGCATCTTATTGGTATGAGATATTATCACTGGTTGGCAGTGGAGAAGTTTTTCTAATCGGATTACGACAAAACAGTTATCAGGGTGACAGTAAAGTAGCTGAACTTTTCAAACAACTGGGAGTAGAAACAGAATACCTGCCTGAAGGTGTCCGGATAACTCCGACGGGAAAAGTCACTTCAAGGATGGAATATGATTTCACCGATCAGCCCGATTTGGCACAAACCTTTGCCGTGACCTGTTGTCTCAAAGAAATCCCGTTTGCATTTTCAGGATTACAAAGTCTGAAAATTAAAGAAACCGATCGAATCGCAGCTTTAAAGAACGAATTAAGCAAACTTGGTTTTGTTCTTTCCGAACCGGGAGAAGGATTATTGTCTTGGGAAAATGAAAAATGCGAACCCGCTAAAGAGATTCGTATTGCCACCTATGAAGATCATAGAATGGCAATGGCTTTTGCTCCTACCGCTTTATCTTATCCTATAATAATTGAGCAGCCCGAAGTAGTCACAAAATCTTATCCTACATTTTGGAAAGACTTTGAAAAGATCAAAGAATAGCTATTCATAGTCATTTGCCTTCGGACATATTTGTTTCGGCATATTCCAAGGGCAAATGGAATAAATAACCATAAATAATATACAGAAACTAACTTTCACTATCAGAATTTCTTTATTTCCTCCAGCACTTCAAACACGATCGGGCACGTATACGCATTCTTTATCGACAAATTATAAATCTGATAAAAGCGTTTTCGATCTGTGTGCGGATATTCACGACAGGCCTTGGGACGTGACTCATAAATAGCACAATAATTATCGGCACCTAAAAACGGACATGGCATTGATTGAAAAACCCGATCCCCATCTTCATCAATCCGCATGTATTTATCAATTATCTCCGAAGACTTGATTCTCAAAGTCTTTGCCATTCTTTCCACATCTTTATCCGTTATATGCGGACCCAATGTACGGCAACAGTTTCCACAAGCTAAACAGTCTGTTCTTTCAGAAACTTCATGATGGATTGCATGCACCCGCAAATCCATCCCTTCCATTTTCTTCCTGTTTTTTTGGAAAAAACGTTTCCATTCCGCTTCTGATTTTGCCGCCAACAGGGGCAATAATTTATAATCTACGTCTTTGCTCATGTGCCGTTTAATGATCTATTTAATGGCACAAAAGTATTCAAATAAAACGTAGAAATCAAAATTCATACTTATTTCTAAAAAAAAATAGTATCTTTGTAGCCGTTTTTATTTACACATACATAAAAATTTATGAGTCAACTTAGTAATGTGTTGGGACAATATGATGCGCCCCAACAGGCAAAAGCAATGGGCGTATATCCTTATTTCCGTCCCATACAATCCGATCAGGATACAGTTGTAACAATTGATGGTAAACGGGTATTGATGTTTGGGTCCAACAGCTATTTGGGACTTACAAATCATCCCCGATTAAAAGAAGCTTCTATTAAAGCAATCGAAAAATACGGTACCGGTTGTGCCGGATCCCGCTTTTTAAACGGGACTTTAGACATCCACATAGAACTGGAAGAAAAATTGGCTAAGCTTGTTCATAAAGAAGCTGCCCTCGCTTACGCTACCGGTTTTACGGTTAACTCCGGAGTTATACCTTGTATAACAGGTCGCGAAGACTACTTGATATTTGACGAATTCGACCACGCCTCCATCGTTGAAGGCAAACGATTATCATTTTCCAAACAATTGAAATATCGCCACAACGATATGGATGCTTTGGAAAAACTACTCAAGAGATGTGAGCCCGACAAACTAAAACTTATTGTCACTGATGGAGTTTTCAGTATGGAAGGAGATGTAGCTAAATTACCTGAAATAGTTGCACTATCTAAAAAATACAATGCTTCCATTTACGTTGATGAGGCTCATGCGTTAGGTGTCTTTGGTAAAACCGGAGCGGGCGTTTGTGAACATTTCGGTGTCTCCGATGATGTGGATTTGATTATGGGTACATTTAGCAAATCACTTGGAACTATTGGAGGATTTGTTGCTGCAGACAATAATATCATTAATTATCTGAAGCACAATTCACGCACCTTAATTTTTAGTGCTTCTATCACGCCAGCTTCAACAGGTTGCGTATTGGCAGCTTTAGATGTAATGGCAGAAGAAACATGGCGTAAAGATGCCTTGTGGGCCAATACGGCTCGTGCTAAAGCAGGATTCCTAAAAGCCGGATTTGAAATAGGACCTACCGAAAGCCCTATTATTCCACTTTATGTACGCGATAATACAAAAGCTTTCAAGCTGACCCGTATGTTAATGGACGATGGAGTATTTGTGACTCCTGTAGTTTCTCCGGCAGTACGTTCGGAAGACTCACTGATTCGTTATGCGCTGATGGCGACACATACTTTCGCTCAGATTGACGAATCAATAGAAAAAATAACAAGAGATGCCCGTACATTGGGAATCATCGAATAAAACAATACAAAAGTTATTTTTGAGAAAAACACAAAGAATAGAGCGAGTTTGGAAAACAGACTGGTTCTATTCTTTGTTTTAGTTACAAGATATAGGAAAATAAATTCATTAGGGAAAATAAACTATCCAGAACCCTACAACCTAAACTTTTATACCCTTTCAACCTTTCAAATAAAAATTTCAAATGATTACAGTATCCAATCTAGCCATTCAATTTGGCAAACGTGTTTTGTTTTCCGATGTAAATATGAAATTTACGGCAGGGAATTGCTATGGCATTATCGGTGCTAACGGGGCAGGTAAGTCCACACTTATTCGTATGCTCAGCGGAGATCTGGATCCGACACGCGGAACTATTCAATTTGGATTTGGAGAGCGTCTCTCTGTACTGAAACAAGATCACTTTGAATTCGATGAATTTTCCGTTATTGACACCGTTATGATGGGTCATGATGTACTTTGGAAAGTAAAAGAAGAAAAAGACAACATCTATTTAAAAGAAGATTTTTCAGATGCTGACGGTATACGTGCCTCCGAACTGGAAGAGAAGTTTTCGGAAATGAATGGTTGGAATGCCGAAAGTGATGCAGCTTCGTTATTAAGCGGATTAGGCATTAAAGAAGAATTACATTACCAGTTAATGAAAGAACTGAGCGGTATGGAAAAAGTGCGTGTGCTGCTGGCACGTGCACTGTTCGGGAAACCGGATAACTTATTACTCGATGAACCAACAAATGACCTTGACGTTGACACCGTTATGTGGCTTGAAAATTATCTTGCCAACTATGACAATACGGTTTTGGTGGTTTCACACGACCGTCACTTTCTTGATGCCGTAAGTACACATACTGTGGATATTGATTATGGAAAAGTTCAACTATTTGCCGGCAACTACTCGTTCTGGTACGAATCCAGTCAGTTAGCCCTTCGCCAACAACAAAATCAAAATAAGAAAGCAGACGAAAAACGCAAGGAACTGGAAGAATTTATTCGTAGATTCAGTGCCAACGTGGCTAAGTCTAAACAAGCAACCAGTCGCAAGAAAATGTTGGAGAAACTGAATGTTGAAGAAATTCAACCTTCGACCCGTAAATATCCCGGAATCATTTTCACACCTGATCGTGAACCAGGCAATATGGTTCTGGAAGTTGCCGGGTTAGGAAAAACCCTCGATGACGGAACTGTTCTGTTCAAAGATGTCAATTTCAACGTTGAGAAAAACGATAAAATTATCTTTCTGTCACGTGATCCCCGCGCCATGACAGCCTTTTTCGAGATCATAAATGAACACGACAAAGCACACGAAGGAACTTTCAATTGGGGGATCACTATTACACATGCCTATCTTCCTCTCGATAATTCGGAGTTTTTCAACACGGATTTGAATTTAGTTGATTGGCTTGGACAGTTTTCTACTGATACTACCGAAGCCTTTATCCGCGGTTATCTGGGAAAAATGTTGTTCTCCGGTGAAGAAATATATAAAAAGGCAAGCGTTATTTCCGGAGGCGAGAAAATGCGTTGTATGATCTCACGTATGATGCTGCGTAATGCAAATGTAATGATACTTGATTCACCGGCCAACCACTTAGATTTGGAGTCTATTCAGGCATTTAATAATACATTGGTTAATTTTAAAGGCAATGTATTGATGGCTTCACATGACCGTGAATTTATTCAAACCGTTTGTAACCGCATTATCGAACTGACCCCTCGAGGAATTATTGACAAGCAAATGGATTACGACGATTACGTGACCTCTGAGGAAGTCAAAGTTGTTCGTGACCGAATGTATAAATAAGATTCAAACAGGTCTTATTTCAAAGGATAGACACATTTATATGTGTCTATCCTTTTTTATGACTGATCAAGCTGCTCCCATTTGAGGAATAAAAGGTGTGAGTATTTATTTAGCAATGACTAATCAACTCTTTAATAATTTCAAGAAGTCTTTCTTCCCGTAATCTGAATGAAAACATATTCAAAACCCTTTGACGCGCAGCACTTCCGCTATTTAAATCCAGCGCTTCAAGAATTGCTTTTTCAAGGTCTTCTACATTTCGTTGTTTTACAATTACGCCGGTATCACCAATAGCGTCTGGAATCCCATTCACATTGGATCCTACAGGAACACATTCAAACAACATAGCTTCGCTTAACGTATTTGGCATCCCTTCCGTAATAGAGGCCTGCACAAATACCTTTGCCTCATTATATTTTTGACTTAGAATTTTCTGCGGACAAAAGGATGGAATAATCCGCAAATTCTGTATTTGTGAAACATAATAATTTTCTTCCGTCCATTCCAGATAGTTAGGATTTAAACCAATCAATACAAAATCTATCCCCCTGTTCCGTTTGGCAACCTGAATAAACAAATCAAAACCCTTATTGTAGAAATCGCCTATCTGACTCATTGTTCCTACTGTCAGAACCAGATTAGATTGCTTAGTCATTGACTCATCCCGCTCGAAACGATCTGTATTAATTCCGTTATACAGGATTTCTGCTCTTGTTTTCAAATTCGGCACATAATGTTGAATACCATCAATATGTGGATTCTCCATATTATAATACCTATTTTCGTGATAAATCAATGATTTATGATTCGCAATAATTAAACTGGTATTTCGCAATGCGTATTTCACACATATGCCTCTTATCTTTTTCCGGTAGACTCCTTTTTTTAATTCAGGATAGGATACTGCCTCTTGCCCTCCAATAAAAATCACTGATTTTTTATGGCTTAAATTTGCCGCCAAAACCATAAGTGCAGAGTGATAGTCAGCAAACCAAGATACAAACAGAACGTTCTTACGAAACATATTGGATAACAAATAAAAGAAAAGCATGAAAAGCTTCCACCCATACGCCACTTTATTTTTGTTTTGATCCATCAAAAAAGTTTTCACTTCATATTGTTTCTCCAAGATTTGTTGATCGCCCCGAATAAAAGAAGAATTGACCGGTTTGATATATATTATGTGAGTTTTATTTCCCATTATTTTCATTGACTGATTAAATATATTTTTCGATAGCAGAGTGCTTATTTGTAGCTCACTCGACCAAGCCGTTTAGCGAATAATTCTATGTCTGCATGAAATAAACTAAATATAAAGCCTACTAATGAACGTAGTTTCCAAACAGGTTGATAAAAACCAAAACAGAAGATAGACTTTAAATAATTCTTTCTTGCTCCAGCAAAATCGTTCCGGATTAATTTATAACGTCCCGAACGGGAATGTGCTTCCACCAGTTGTTTCCGGAAATGAGTCTTAATTTGACGTTTCGTTATTTCGGTGTGACTAAAAAACTGATTTTCTCGATAGAAAAAATCCAGCGCAAACCTGTAAAAGCCTTCATGGATCTCAGCCGTATACGTTTTGGTAATTTGATTAGGATAAAAACGCCATTTACCCAAAGCTTGTTGAATACACGAGAACTTTCCGCAAAGTGAAAGTTCTATCCAGGTAGTTAAATCAACTAACGGTAATTCATGACTTTGTTGAAAACCTCCTATCTTATCCAATGCACTTCGACGAATCAACACCGTCAGTGCAACAATAAAATTAGCAAATAACAAGACATTGGTGGCTGAACCGACAGGATTATTCTGTAAAACTTCGTTTGTTTTTGTTGAAAAGTCAGTCAGCCCATAATTAGCTTTTAAGTCGGTCGTTGAAGAAAAGGCTTGTCCGTACGACAGTACAATTTGTTCATCAGCTTCCAGTTCCATCACCTGAAGAGACAACTTTTCAGGCAACCAGACATCATCCCCCTCCAACACGGCTATGTACTTGCCTTTTGACAGAGACAAGGCAAAATTATACGTCTCGCTTAACCTGAATATTCCAACATTCTTTTGCGTAAAAACACGAATACGGGGATCATTCGCGGCAATTTTCTTTGCTATTGAATAAGTATTATCCGTACTTCCATCATCAACAATAATCATTTCCCAGTTCGCATAAGTTTGTTGCAGTACCGAAACAATACATTCTTCAATATATTTTTCATGATTATATGTAGGTGTAATGATGGAAACCAAAGTCTGTGCAGTTATCATAACATTCTTTTAATTTTTCGCATCAGAGTATCTACGAACGAGATGAAATTATTACCCATATTATAGTAACACAGTCCATAATTACTCAAGCCTAGATCTTTACTTGCTACAGGTAATTTAGAGTTCCATTTTTTCTGAATAAGTCTGTTTGCCAACGTAAAATAGGGAGTATAGTTTCCTTTCGACATATGAATAAGTTCTATTTCTCTGCAAACCATAACTTTGTATGATTGAAAAAACACCTGAAACGAAAAGTCCAGATCATATCCATGGAAATTGGTAAAGATACGATCGTCGTATTTACAGTCTTTATAAATTTCTTTTTTTGTAAACATGAAAATTCCATCAACACAAACGACTTCTTCTAACCGTTTAGGTTGCTTCGAATCATCAAATTCAATATGCTGTTCATTCTGCCCATCCAAAGACACAAAGACATGTCCTCTCTTATATTTTCTAAGAAAAGAACTCTGACCCCAACTCCCGGTCGGATAAGTAGATTTAAATTTTGTTCCGGCAACACCAATCAGCCCGATGGATTGATCTGTTTCCATAATGGAAATTAAGCGTTGTCCCCAATCTTTTGTTTTAAACAAAACATCTTCGTGAACAAAACACAAATACGGATAGTTGGCTTGACTTTCACCGATATTATATGCTTCACAGATTGAATAACGGGCGTGATTCTCAATACCAATGATTTCATAAGGCACTCCGATTGTTTTTTCAATACTTACTTTAACCGATTCAAGATACTCCGGTTTATGTGTTGATATAATTACTGAAATCATAGTGTTATTGCTTTTTGCTTTCTCAAGTCATATAATTCGGCTTCGTAAATGCGCCTTTACATACTTAAATAATGATTGAATCCCTGTATTTAAGTTTCTACTATCTAAAAATTAACAGTATAAAATTTGTTCTCTCCCGGCTTATCTGTGTTTTACCAAATCATACCGGCCTCCTCTGACCGTATGCCCGTGAATTAATGCCAGAAAAATTGCTTTACATTTAAGAACTGCATTGGCTTCAAAAATTATTTTCCCCAAACGGTAAATAACCTTATATTTATAGAATCCCCGCTTGTCTTTTTTTGTCATATACTCTGGATGTAATTTCCATGTAAGAATAACATTCCGAATAATATAATAAGTACTTTGAGCAGAATAATTGTTTATAATCAGTCCTAATTTTGACTTTTCAGCATATCCCATTTCATGGATTAAATGAATTTTAGTAAAACAAAGTATTTTATATCCCTTCTTTCTGGCTCTTATACAGTATTCCGCATCCACCATATAGATAAGAAAATCTTCATTAAACATCAGAGATTCATTAAATACATTCAGCACATAAACCGAGCCTGAAGTAACAGCACCTTTCAGTTCAAGCATTTCCTGCAATTGATCAAAGTTTTCGGCATTTGGAGCAAATACAGCTATTGAATTATCATTACTACTGCGGATATGTTTCAAGTATTCTGGAAACTGGTCTTTTTCAAAACGGCTATCCTGATCCATGGTTAACATATAAGAATAACCTTGCTCTTTTGCCCATTGAAAACTGAGATTAAATGGCTTTGCAAGAAATTCGTTTTCACCTGTCGTTTTTACCTCTACCTTTTTGTTGTTCAGACTTATCTCCAACTTATAGATCTCACTCGCTTCCTGTGGTGTATTTTCCCACAGAATCAAATGGTCAACCCATGGCAAATAGGTTAGGATATTATTTTCCAGTTCACATAAGTTTGGATAATAGGAGCTTACAATAGCACAGATCTTAGACATTTTTATGAAGATTCGTTTTGTAAATATCAATAACTCCGTTCCAATAATCCGGGATATGGATTTTTAAATCCTTTATGACGACCAAAGGCCATTTCCAGTTTTGATATACAATTTGTGCTATACCCGGAGCCAAAATCATACCCCAAATACCGATTGTCGTAAACTTTAAACTTATAAATAATAAACCTATGGCAGCCAAACCTGAAATTATAGATGCTTTGGCAAACGGGACTTCATTCTTCGTTAAAATCATTTGAGCTGCCAGTCCGTGGTTAGTCTCCAGAAAAGCCACTATCAGGTAAACAAATGTCATAAAAGAAGGCAATAAATGAGTCTTGCTATGTATCAACGTCAACAGGCCCGGGCCTATAAAAATTAATCCCGCACCACAAACCAGGAAAACCAAAACCAGGCTGAATTTTGCTTTCAGATACATTCGTTTGACCTGTTGCATATCTTCATTTACTCTGTGCAATGTAATCTTGGGATAATACGTTCCAAACCATAAAAGTCCCATGGAGATGATTAGATCCAACATTTGCTTTGTAGTGCCATAACTTGCAATTACATCGAGTGAAAGGTAAAGCGGTGCAATCAAAATTATCATCCTGCTGTTTAACAAACCTCCCATCGTCGTGAGTCCAATTTTAAGCGCATTCGGAGTCATAATTTTCATTATCTCTCCCACTTTTACCTTAGACGAAGTATGTAAATTTAGTTTTAATTCTTTGTCGTAAAAAGAATTATAGCACAATGTCCGGTTCACAATATCACTTACAAATTGAGATATTACCAATGAACTTATGCCATAACCCATCAAAAGAAAAATAACGGCTGTTCCTATGCGGCTTACCTGTCCGATAATGATTATCTGTTGAACCCGTTTTACTTTTCCACGACCCGACAAAATGGAACTATAATAATAAGTATATAGCTGATATGCAACCAAGACACCATAAGCAAACCAGGAAATCCAAATCTCACTTTTATTTCCGTTATAGGCTTTTAAAATACTCGTCAGGTAAAATGGACTTATCGCTGTAAAAACAACCAGAAAAACAATGGCCAGAATACCGTAATAACGTCTCATGGCACTGATTACACTTTTCAACAACCCATAATCAATCGTTTTATCATCTACATCAACAGGCGTATAACCTTCCGCTTTCAGTTCTTTAACTCCACTGAAGATATAAGTTACAGTTCTGGAAAATGAATTTGCAAAACCAAAATCCAGTAAAATTGCCAATCCGCCAATGGTAACATAAATTGTCCATAACGCGTATTCCTGAGTTGGTAACATTCGAAGTACCAACGGCAATACAATTATTCCGGAAGCCACACGCATAAATGTTGCTGCAAAATTCCATATAACATCTTTACGACCGATTTCCATTCTGATTTATTGTTTTCCCTGTTTCTACTAGTTTCTGAAATTTCTCTCAATTCCGGATTGAAAAAAACATATAACTATGATTCGCTAATTAATTCATGACATTATGAACTGGGATTCGCGATTTACAAACTTAATATCTCTTTTGCAGCTCTTTCTGCAGCTCTTCCCTTTCCATACAAATCAAGGGTAAAATCTGAATGCTTTGTTTTAAAAAATTCGAAAGCTTCTTTCAGTTGCAGTGGATCACTCCCAACCAATAAATTAAAGCCATTCTCAACCAGCTCCACCCATTCAGTTTGTTCCCGTAAAGTAATACAATGTTTTCCGAAGAAAAATGCTTCTTTCTGTACCCCTCCACTGTCGGTTATGACCAACTCGCAGGATTTTAATAGCATAATCATATCAAAATAGCCTACCGGATCAATTAATTTGAATTCAGGAACTATGTTCTGTTGCGCCAGTATATTCCTTGTCCGGGGATGAATAGGAACAACAACCGGCGTTTCATGATTTATTTCATTCAAACCGGCAATGATATTTTTCAAATTCTCAGGTGAATCGGTATTTTCCTGACGGTGAATAGTTGCCAATACGAATCTTTTTAACCCGTTTTTCTTTATGACATCCGATTTCTGTTCTGCCTTTGCAGCATAGTACATAGCAGCATCCTGCATTACATCGCCGTTCTTAATGATTTTTATCGGCATATTTTCATACCCTTCACGCTTCAGGTTATTGACCGCCGTATCGGTTGGACAAAACAATACCGTTGAAATACGATCGGTTAATATTCGGTTGATTTCCTCTGGCATTTCCATATTGAACGACCTCAGACCCGCTTCAACATGAATCACCGGAATATGAAGCTTAGAAGCTGCCAGTGCCCCCGCCAGTGTCGAATTGGTATCCCCGTAGACCATCACTCCATCAGGCTTTTCTTTCAGGAGAATTTCTTCAATACCTTCAAGCATTCGACCGGTCATTGCTCCATGAGTCAGTCCGTGGATGTCTAGTTGAAAGACTGGTTTCGGTATCTCCATTTCTTCAAAGAAAACCTCAGACATATTGGCGTCAAAATGTTGTCCGGTATGGATAATCAATTCTTCAATTCCAACCAATTGGAATTGTCGGCTCAGCGTTGCAGCTTTTACAAACTGTGGCCTGGCACCAACAACTGTGATTATTTTCTTCATAAGGCGTTTAGTAATGTTGTTAATTGTCCGGTAAGTGATCGGCGTGAGTACTTTTCCACCGATTCTGTCTGAACAGTTAGAGAATCTGACTTATACTGTTTGTAATAATCTAAAATAAGTTGTTTTGTCGCTTCTTCATTTTGAAAATCAACCATCACTCCTCCTCCTGTTTCCCGAAGAACTTCCGCCGCATCACCATCCGTTGGACCCACACCCAATATAGGGCGTTTTGCTGCCAGATATTCATAGAACTTACCGGTGAGTATCCCTTTAGCATTCCCGGAATTGTTAATCAACAACAACAATACCTGTGATGATTGTTGTTTCGCAATGGCTTCACTGTGTGATAAGTAATCAATTTTCAGTAATTGATCCTGCAATCCGTAATTGCGTATATCTTCCAGCACCGAGAAATCAACCTTTCCAACCAGTTGAATCTGCAAATCCGATTTAAATTCATTATTTTCAGTACAAATCTCACTCAACACTTTCCACACTGTTTCAGGATTTCTCGCAGCATTCAATGTCCCGATATGCGAGATAGAAAACTTCTTATCCAGTTGGACTGCGATTATTTGCTCATCATCCTGATCGTATCCGTTTGATATAACATTTATTTTGGCCGGTTTCAACAAATCATATTCCTGTTTCATTCCGGTCGAAACAACCACTACCTGATCAGCCGTTCGTACCACGTTTTCCTCAAAGCGGTGATGAATTCTATCGGCTATCCAGGTCAAATTTAAATCTTTGTAAAAATCTATATTCGTCCATGGATCCCTGAAATCGGCTACCCAAGGTAAGGTTGGAAAGTTTTTCTTCAGACCCAATCCTATCATGTGCATGGAATGAGGTGGTCCTGTTGTTATCACTGCATCCACCGGATTCTGCTGTATGTAATCCGTCAGATAACGGACCGATGGCTTAATCCAAAACCTGCGTGGATCAGGTATTAAAAAATTACCTCGTATCCATATGGATAATTTATCCTTCCAGCTTTGTTTTTTATTTTCGGAAATAAATCCGGCGTTGATGGCTTCATGTTTCTTACCCGTCAGATTTCGGTAGATATTATACGGTTCCCATATCGGAGTTTTCAGTACCAGAACATCCGACGGAATATCTTTCTCAAATGAATGATCAATGGATGGATATTCCGGGTTTTCCGGTGTATATATAATGGGTTCCCAACCAAAGTCTCGGAGATATTTGGTAAATTTCACCCAGCGTTGCACACCTGCTCCACCGCTTGGAATCCAATAATAGGTTATGATTAATACCTTTTTCATGTTGCGCTTATATTATCTCACTTTATTTTAATCAGGTAATACCCGCAGGTTGACAAATAATTCCTAAAATAAGGAATCTTGCCTAACAAACCTGAAAGTATTCGTGGTTTTAGGCCAAACTTTACTTCATAGTTTGGATTGATAAAATACAGTGTTTTAAATGATTGAACATAACCATTTTTAGCTACAATCTTCTCGAAACGTTCCAGACTTATGCCGGTTTCCTTTATTTCAAGTAAGCCGGTAATTTTGGCCGTACTTTCCCCAAATGATTTCAATATAGTCTTATAAAGAAAAGTTGGCAATAAATGAAAATAGGGAAGAGAGGATAGTATCTTACTTTCGCATAACTGTTGATGTCCGCCAAATGGATTTTGCCACGGTGGAAAGGCAAAGAATGCAACTCCGTTCGGAGCCATTAAATCCTTCATAAGTGCTAAGAATTTATCCTGATCGTGGATATGTTCAATCACATCGCGAACTATGATAATGTCGAACTGGGAATGAAACTCTTTAGTCTTATAAATATCTTCGCATATCAGCCTTATATTTTTTGCTTTTGGATGAGTTGCAAAAAAAATCCTTCCCTGCTCAATTTTATGAGTGCTGAAATCTACTCCTACGCACTTACACCCCAAATCCAAAAAAGGTTTTAAATTCCCGGCTTCTCCACATCCTATTTCTAAAACCTGCACAGATGGATCTATTTTTTTTGCCTGTTCTATAAAAGGTACAACGTATTTTTGTGTTGTAAAAATCTGTTCATTAATATATCGAAGCGGATCTAAATGGCGTTTTTGCATTACTATTAATTATTTATATGATTAATTGCGCGTTGGAGGCGCTGTATGGTTTCATCTTTGCCGACAACTTCAATTATATCGAACATATGAGGACCTTTACCTTCACCGACAACCGACAACCTGAAGGCATTCATTACTACGCCTAAATTATATTCTTTCGCGGCTATCCACTCCAAAACAATTTTTTCTGTATGCTGAGCTGAAAAATCATCAATTTCAGTCAACACATCGATAAGTTCTGCCATCTGGGCAGGTGATTCTGCTTTCCAGCGTTTCTTTACCGTCTTGGCATCATACTCCGTAGGTGCAACGAAAAAGAAACTTGACTGGTTCCAAAGCTCATTGACAAAACCCGCACGTTCCTTAATCAAGGATACTACTTTAATGACTTTATCAATATCTTCCTTTATGCCTTTCTCTGCCAGTACCTGTTGGAACAGGCCGGCTATTTCTTCGTTCGTTTTTAATTGCAGATATTTATTATTGAACCATTTCCCTTTTTCAAAATCAAACTTGGCTCCGCTTTTACTGACACGATCCAATGAGAATTGATCAATCAGCTCCTGCATGGAGAAAATTTCCTGTTCTGTTCCTGAGTTCCAACCCAATAAAGACAAGAAGTTAACCACTGCTTCCGGAAAATAACCTGCTTCGCGATAGCCTGATGAAGTCTCACCTGTTTTCGGGTCTTTCCAGTTCATTGGAAAGACAGGAAATCCCAGACGATCCCCGTCACGCTTACTGAGTTTTCCATTTCCATCCGGTTTCAGAAGTAACGGTAAATGAGCAAATTCCGGCATTACATCCGTCCATCCCAAATAGCGGTATAACAAAACATGCAGAGGTGCTGAAGGTAACCATTCTTCACCGCGTATTACATGCGAAATTTCCATCAGATAATCATCCACAACGTTTGCCATATGATAGGTAGGCAATCCATCCGATGATTTGAATAATACTTTATCATCGAGCACAGATGAATTGATTGTCACTTCTCCACGAATCAAATCATGAACCTTTATATTTTCATTCGGTTCAATTTTTATACGAACCACATATTGTTCCCCGTTTTCAATTCGTTGGTTGACTTCTTCCTTCGACAAAGTCAACGAATTAGTCATCTGATTCCGTATCCCGGCATCATATTGAAAATTTTGTATCTCCGACCTTTTAGCATCCAATTCCGACGGTGTATCAAAAGCAATATAAGCAAGACCTGCCTCCAGCAACTGATCGATATATTTCCGGTAAATACTCTTTCGCTCACTCTGTCGGTAGGGAGCATGAGGTCCTTCATTTCCTTTTGACGAACCGATACCTTCGTCGATGGTAATTCCTAACCAGTTGAGCGATTCCACAATATAGTCTTCCGCTCCCGGAACAAAACGTGCCGTATCGGTATCTTCAATACGGAGCAGCATATCTCCGCCATGTTGTTTAGCAAAAAGGAAATTATACAAGGCTGTACGAACTCCGCCGATATGTAAAGGCCCTGTTGGGCTTGGTGCAAACCGCACTCTGACTTTTCTCATTAAATTGTTTTTATTTATTTGGAAATCACTTTTTAGTGAACAAAGGAATGATTCTTTATTTAACTGCAAAAATAACAAATTTTACTTACATAATAAGAGTTTAAGCCTACTCATTATACAATAAAAAACCTCCCGACTAAAATCGGGAGGTTTTAAATAATTGTCAACGGACAATTGTCAATAGGTATCTTATTCCTGATTCAACGTTACACGTTTGAAAGCGATGCAGGTTAAATGCTTTTTTGCAAGCAGTTCTTTTACTGTTGTTTTCCCAGCTTCTTCACCACCTCCTTCGTACTTTTGTTCTACAAGGGTATATTCTTTGTAAAATTTAGCCATACGTCCAGCGGCAATATTGTTTACTTTCTGTTCGGGTAAAGTCGCAGTTTTTTCTGCAACGACCGTTGTCTTTATTTCGCGGGCTTTTGCTGCATCTTCTGCGGTAATCCAGCCTTTAGCCATATTTGATTCAATGTGTTCTTCGCTATCAACATGTGCGGGGTTTATACCTGCTTTTTTTAATGCGACTTCAACTTCTTTTGAAACAAGTTCGATTTTGGTTTTTTCGATAGCCACTGCCAGCTCATTATCTTTTACCTTTTGAGGTATAGCGGATTCATCTATAGCCACAGGAGACATTGCCGCAATATGCATTGCTACGCCGTGTATGGTTTCGTATTCTGCGTTTTCTTCAGCAAAAGCAACTAAAGTTGCCAGTTTGTTTCCCGGATGAATATAAAATGCGGTTGTTCCGCCCTGAACGAATTCATAGAAATCTAATTCCATCTTTTCGCCGGTTACACCAATACGTTCAACGATTAATTCTGAAATGGCTTTACCTCCGATTTTCAAAGCTCCGAGAGCTTCTGTGTTTGCCGGTTTTTCTGCCATTGCAACGTCTAAGATTGACTGGGTAAGTGCCACAAAATCGGCATTCTTTGCCACAAAGTCAGTCTCACATTTCAATGCTAAAACAGCAGCAAAGCCATCCTTGGCAGCTGCCAATACACAACCTTCGGAAGCTTCGCGGTCGCTGCGTTTTGCAGCTACTGCCTGTCCTTTTTTACGAATAATTTCAATTGCTTTTTCAAAATCGTTTTCAGCTTCGACGAGTGCATTTTTACAATCCATCATGCCGGCACCAGTCATGGTGCGCAATTTTGAAATTTCTGCCATTGTTACTGCCATAATTGTAAGTTTTTGCTCCCTCACCCCGAGAAGGGAATAGAGAGTAGTGTGTTATTAAATTTTATTTATATACTTGCTCTTTGCGTCCTCTTATTGCAGAGAAATAAAAAACGAGCTACCAGTTACAAAAAGAATTTATAACTTGTAACTCGTTAGATTTATATAAAAAGTCTTTTAAGTTCCCCCTTCGGGAAATTCAGCAGTCTTTTATTCTTCTTCTTTGATGAATTTCTTTACCACGTTAGCGTTCAAAGCTTCTTCATCTTCTTTTTGAGTTCTTGGTCTTTTTGTGATTCTCGACTTCTTCTCTTTCGAAGCAGGTGCTTCAGAAGCTTCGGTATCCACTTTCTCTACTTTACGTTCTTCCAAACCTTCCTGAATGGCAGCAACCATAGCAGTTAGAATTACGTCAACTGATTTTGTTGCGTCATCATTGGCTGGTATCACGAAATCGATATTGTTAGGATTCGAATTGGTATCAACAATACCGAACACAGGAATACCCAATCGTTGAGCTTCTTTTACCGCAATGTTTTCTTTCATAACATCAACAATAAACAAAGCAGAAGGTAAACGGGTCAAATCGGCTATAGAACCTAAGTTCTTTTCCAGTTTTTCGCGTTGACGGGTAATTTGAAGTTTCTCACGTTTTGAAATATTATCAAATGTACCATCGGTAGCCATTTTATCAATCGTAGTCATCTTCTTTACGGCTTTACGTATCGTAGGGAAGTTTGTCAACATACCTCCTGCCCAACGTTCCGTAATATAAGGCATCCCAACAGCAGCAGCTTTTTCGGATACCACATCTTTTGCTTGTTTCTTGGTTGCTACAAACAAGATTTTACGACCTGATTTGGCAATTTGTTTCAATGCAGCCGCAGCTTCATCTATCTTTATTACCGTTTTGTGCAAATCGATAATGTGAATATCGTTACGCTCCATAAAGATATAAGGAGCCATAGCTGGATTCCATTTGCGTTTCAAGTGACCAAAGTGGCAACCGGCTTCTAATAATTCTTCAAAATTTGTTCTTGACATTTTTGTTGTTTAAAATTGTTTACTTTCTTTTTTAACTCAATTGTCGAGTAGCCTTCCAGCACACTAAGAGTCTCGGCAATTTAGATACTAAACTTATACAATGAACAGCTATCGGCAAACAGGTATCCTTAAAAAACGGGCAACTGAGAACCAATAACCGGAAACTGATATTAACGTTTTGAAAACTGGAATCTTTTACGGGCTTTTGGTTGACCTGGTTTCTTACGTTCCACTTCGCGTGGGTCACGAGTCATGAAACCATCTGCTTTTAATGCGGATTTGTCTTCCGGGTTGATTTTTACCAATGCACGTGCAATTGCCAAACGTAAAGCGCCGGCCTGACCGTTAAATCCTCCACCATCAAGATTTACCTTGATGTCATATTTTTCAGCAATTCCTAATTTGTTAAGAGGTTGTTTTACAATAAATTGTAAAATCGGAGATGGGAAATATACAGAAATATCACGTTTATTGATGGTAATTTGTCCGGTTCCTTCGCTCACGAAAACACGAGCAACAGCCGCTTTTCTTCTTCCTAAGGCATTTATAACTTCCATACTAATTATTTGAGTGAGTTTAAATCGAGTTGTTTTGGTTGTTGAGCCTGCATTGTATGCTCAGCTCCTGGGAATACATACAAATTGCCCAAGAGTTTATCTCCTAAACGGTTTTTAGGTAACATACCCTTTACCACTTTCTTGATAAGTTTTTCAGGACTTTTTGCCATTAACTTGGCTGGTGTAATTTCGCGTTGTCCGCCTGGATAGCCTGTATGGCTAAGATAAATGCGGTCGTTCCATTTGTTACCGGTCAATTTTACTTTTTCTGCATTGATAAGAATTACATTATCACCGCAATCTACGTGAGGAGTGAAACTGGGTTTGTATTTTCCGCGCAAAAGTTTTGCTACTTTTGAGCCCATACGTCCCAACACCAAATCGGTAGCATCCACCACTACCCATTCTTTCTGCGCCGTTGCTTTGTTGGCAGAAATGGTTTTATAACTTAACGTATCCACTTTTTTAAAGTTGTTTTTTTAATTAATAATACAGTCGATTCATTTATTTCAATCGCATTTTGGAAGAGGCTAATCGGCACAAAATAGGATATTTACATACAATAAACCGGACTATTACTTTGTGATAATAAACGGACTGCAAAGATACTGTTTTTCTTTATATTACCAAACAATCAAACATCTTTTTTTTCATATGCTTTTTTCCGACGATTTTAAACTGTTTTTAAACATGAAAATTGAATTAAACAGGTCCGCAAACATCTTTTTAAAGATCGCAGGCAGTATACTATCGATTTTTGATCTCCCCATCGACAGACTAATTTGGTTTCCGCCGGCTCTCGTCCTTCCATCTTACGTTCGCTTGTATTCATCAGGAATTTAATGCAATAGCAGCCATATACATCCGCGGAATACAATAAACGGAAGGCACAATATACGATTACCTGAACGGTATGTCAGGTAGTGTAATTTCACCGAACGAACCCAACAACATCCGACCGGATAAGACCCCATCTGCATTTTTCTGCATTTATATTTTAAATTCAAATTGCGGCTCCCGTCCGGACAAATTCGTCATCAACCGGTTTCAGCACAAAGAGGGTTCAGAGAGGGTTCAGAGAGGGTTTAGAGAGGGTTTAGAGAGGGTTCGGAGAGGTCAGCCTCTTCCAACCCCCTTCCAACCCTCTCTGAAATCTCTCCGGCTCCGCTGCATACCTCGGTGGAATAAGCCGGAACCGGAAAGGAAAGCAGGATGTTATATTTATATATTATTATACTTATTAAAATTAAGCGTACTCTGCGGTATAATAAAAAAGGTTGGCCGGAAGTCTCCTTCTACAATGATAACCAATCGGGCAAAAGATTCGTTCCTCTAACAGTGCGTCGCATCGTTCGGAGAAGAAAAAAGATAACCTGCAGCGGGTAACTTCCGATACAAATCACAGAATGGAATTGTTTAAATACGGCGGGGTTGTGTTTTCAGAGAAAATGCTACCGGATTTGACACCAAGATATGTTCTTTGAAACAATATTCTGATCCGAAAAAAGTAAAAAGTAAACGAAAAACCTGTAAGTTTGCAAAATGAACAGATTAGAAAGAGAATTCTACCTGCACAATGCGGTTACAGCAGCCGAAAAGTTGCTGGGGAAAGTGATCGTCCGCGTTTGGGACGATCATACCATCAGCCGGTATGCCATTACCGAGACGGAAGCCTACCTGGGTGAAGAAGACCTGGCGTGTCATGCCAGCAAGGGACGAACAAAACGAACCGAAATAATGTATGCCGAAGGCGGTCGTGCGTACGTTTACCTTATTTATGGCATGTATTGGATGCTGAACGTGGTAACAGGACCTGAAAATCACCCCCAAGCGGTGTTAATCAGGGGTATTGACCGTATTATCGGTTCCGGAAAGGTAGGACGCGAACTGAAAATAGATAAAAGTTTTTACGGCGAGGATCTCCTTCTCTCAAACCGTATCTGGATTGAGGATGCACCCGAGGTTATCGGTTTCAGCACATTGCCACGTGTCGGAATTGATTATGCAGGCGATGAATGGAAAGAAAAACCCTGGAGATTCAGTTTAAAACAATAGAATAAAACCTGTACAAACAATCATTGTTGTTAAATTTTCTAAGAATAAAGCTTATATTTGCATTTATTTATCAGTCGACCTAAATACCCACCCATGATCAGCAAGCGAAGAAAACTACTCAAAGAAAAATTACTGAACTCATTCGGAAATGTAAAAGATGAATTCTTCGGTTTCCAACAAATAGAGAAATACTTCCTGAAGAAAGATCATTCAACGGCTTTTCAAGTTCTATCCGACAAGACCTGTAACGATTTGGATTTTGAAGAGTTATTTATGTTCCTGGACCGAAGTAATTCAAAGATAGGACAACAATACCTTTACGATAGACTGCGGACAATTCCGGATAATCACGACAAAACCGGGAGAGATGAAAAGATCATAAACCAACTAACGACCAACCCCGGTTTACGTACAGAACTCCAGATTCAACTTTCGAAATTAAATAATCAGGAAGCTTATTATATCACGACCTTGTTTCAGGATGAGCATAAAAGACCGCCTAAATGGTTTTTTGTGATTCGGCCGCTATCATTAATTGCTTTTACGACATTATTACTGACCATCTATTCGGTTAAGATGTTTCCCGTTTTAATTATCGTATTTGCAATCAACACATGGATCCACATGTGGAATAAAAAGAACCTGTACGAATACCTGAGCTCGTTACCCGAATTACTGAAACTAAATGATGTTGCAAAGGAATTATTTAAAACAGACATAGGAAAAGAAATAAATCCCGAACTAAATAAATCGACAGGGGTTATTGACAAGATAAAAAAACATATGGCATTGTTTAAGCTTGAAGCTAAACTTCAAGGAGATCTGGAACAAGCGGTTTGGCTTTTTAATGAATTACTCAAAACTCTTTTTCTTATCGAACCGTTATTTTTATTCCATATACTGAAGGAACTAAATACAAAAAGAAAAGAAGTAGAGGATGTATTCATGTATGTTGGAGAAATTGACACTTTAATTTCCATAGCATCCATGAGAAGCGGATTGACTCATTATTGCCTGCCTACCATTTCGAAACAAAAAACAGTCATTGCCGGGAATGTCTATCATCCATTCGTACCGAATTGTGTTGAGAACAGTATTCGTATCGGAACAAAATCCATCCTCCTGACGGGCTCGAACATGTCCGGTAAAACATCCTTTATACGGACGATCGGCATCAACGCAATAACCGGCCAAACCATAAATACCTGTTTTGCAGATGAATTCAGCTTATCGAAAATGAATATTTTTTCGGCCATACGAATCAGCGATGACTTAATGAACGACAAAAGTTATTATTTTGAAGAAGTCCTGACCATCAAAAATATGATTGACAACAGTGCAAACGGCAAAATCAATCTATTTTTACTCGACGAGATATTTAAAGGAACAAATACGGTGGAAAGAATATCTGCAGGGAAAGCCGTTTTATCAGCCATTTCAAAAGATGAGAATATTGTTTTTGTCTCAACTCACGACATTGAGCTGGCCGATTTATTGAAAGAGGAATACGAGTTATATCATTTCAGCGAAATAGTAAATCATAAATCGGTTGACTTCGACTATAAACTAAAGGAAGGCAAACTGAAAGACAGGAATGCGATTCGTATCCTCCAGATAAACGATTATCCGGAAGAACTTATTCAGGAAGCCATCGGAATTTCGAAAGAACTGGATCGAATGTCGGCAACAGCTTATAAGTGAATAAACTGATAATTGGTTCATTTCAATCGTTTGCAATGTTTATATATCTTCCATACTTGCTGCCAGCATCCGAATAAACAATATATGTTTTATTTTTGCTTCCGATTAATCCGGTTATCATATAAAAAATATTTAGACAATCATGACAAAGAAACTATTTCTAATGTTGATCGTTTTCCTGTCTGTCAGCCTTTCAGCACAGATAGAACGCGTGGAGCCAGCCTTTTGGTGGGTAGGCATGAAAAATCCGCAATTACAACTTTTAGTCTACGGTTCGGAAATCTGTACCCGAACAGTCAATATCCAATATCCGGGTATAAAGATTCTGAAGGTAAACAGAGTCTGTAGTCCGAATTATCTTTTCATCACGCTGGAGATAAACCCCAAGATAGCAAAAGCAGGCAAATTTAATGTTTTTCTGAAACAACCCGACAAGGCCGATCTTTCATTCCGGTATGAGTTGAAAAACAGAAGGACAGATTCAGAAAAGCGGGAAGGATTTACAAGTGCTGATGTACTATACCTGATAATGCCCGACCGGTTTGCCAACGGTAACCCTAAGAACGACAATGTAGAATCCTTACCCGATAAAGCGAACCGGGATATTGAAGATGGACGCCACGGAGGCGACATTAAAGGCATTCAGGATCATTTGGATTATATTAAAGAACTGGGTGCAACCACTATCTGGTGTACTCCTACATTGGAAAATAACTATGAAAAAGCTTCGTACCACGGTTATGCCATCAGCAATTATTACAAAACAGACCCCCGCTTAGGGAGCAATGAGGAATATGTGAAGTTTGTAGAGGCTTCCCACCAAAAAGGATTGAAAGTGATCATGGACATGGTGGCCAATCATTGCGGAATATGGACATGGTGGATGAACGACCTGCCTATGGAAGACTGGATTCACCAATGGCCTGCTTATACACAAACAAATTTCAAATTCAGTACACTGAAAGATACACATGCTGCCGGAATTGATAAAAAGAAATTTATTGATGGTTGGTTTGATAAAACTATGCCGGACATGAACCAACAAAACCCGTATTTCTGGACATATTATATTCAAAACTCCATTTGGTGGATCGAATATGCAAACCTGGATGGGATACGTCAGGACACTTATCCGTACAGTGACCGGGATGCTATGGCAACATGGGCAAAAGCAATTACAGATGAATACCCGCATTTCAACATCGTAGGCGAAACAGGACTCTATAACACAGAAGACAATGCCTTTTGGCAAAAGGATGCTTTCAACACCCTGAAGTACAATTCGCAATTACCTACTGTAATGGACTTTACGCTACAGACTGCACTTTCAACATGCTTTAATGAACATGGCAAACCATGGGACGAAGAACTGGGTATGAATCGTATTTATAATACCATAGCCAACGATTACTTGTATGCTAATATCAATAACATTCTGGTCTTTGTCGAAAACCACGACACCCAACGGTTTAATTATCTGGTAAAAGGTAATTTGGATAAATTTAAAATGGTAATGTCGTTTTTAATGACTACCCGGGGCATTCCGCAGATCTATTACGGTTCGGAAGTAGGGATGACCGGCAATAAAGATAAAGGTGATGGAAATGTTCGTCAGGATTTTCCGGGTGGCTGGCAAGGTGATTCAATCAATGCGTTCACAGCAAGCGGCCGTACACCCGTTCAAAACAAATACTTCAGTTATTTATCGAAACTTCTGAACTGGCGCAAGGGAAAAGAGGTTATTCACACCGGATTGTTGACACACTATGTTCCCGAAAATGACGTATATGTTTATTTCAGGTATAATGACAATGAAAAAATCATGGTGATTATCAACAATAACGAAACCGAACAAACGCTTAAAACGGATCGTTATATCGAGAGTCTGAATGATAAAACAACCGGTATCGATGTCATGACAGGAAAGACCTACGACCTAAAAAGCAATATAACAATCGCGAAAGAGACAGCTTTAATTTTAGAATTGCATTGATCTTATTTCAATTCATCCTTAAAAATATCTTTATGAATAAAGTCATTTTTCCTGCTATTTCAATGCTAATATTGACAGCAACAGCAGCTATCGGATTAAACTCATGTAAGGTCCGTACTACACAAACGGTTGATTTGATGGATTCTATCCGGTATGAAAAATCCATGCCGGAATGGGCTAAAAACAGTAACATTTACGAGGTGAATACCCGCCAATACACACCTGAAGGTACCTTTAAAGCATTCGGAAAACAATTACCCCGGTTAAAAGCAATGGGCGTTGATATTATCTGGTTGATGCCGATTAATCCTATCGGGCAAAAGAACCGCAAAGGAACACTGGGGAGCTATTACTCCATTCAGAATTACAAGGAAATCAATCCTGAATTCGGAACAAAAAAAGATTTTAAAGAACTTGTTGCGGAAGCTCATAAACTGGGTATGCATGTAATTATCGACTGGGTGGCAAACCATACTGCATGGGACAATGTTTGGGTTAAATCACATCCCGACTGGTATACCAGGGACAGCAACGGAAACATGATGATTCCTGCGGGTACGGACTGGAAAGATGCCGCAGATTTGAACTATGACAAACCTGCATTGCGTAAAGCCATGATCGATGCCATGTCGTATTGGATTAAATACGCAGATATTGATGGTTTTCGATGCGACGTAGCCTTTATGATTCCAGTTAACTTCTGGATGCATGCCCGACGGGCAATTGACGAATTGAAACCGAATTGTTTTTTCCTCGCCGAAGCAGGTGACCCGTTACAACACAAAGCATTTGATATGACGTACGATTGGCCGCTAAAGGATGTAATAAACGATATGGCTAAAGGGAAGAAAAATGTCACTGATCTGGTAAAGCTATTGAATGAAGAGCAAAAAAAGTTTAGCCCAAAAGACTTAAGGATGCAATTCATTACGAACCACGATATAAACACCTGGGATGGTAGTGAATATGAACGACTTGGCAAAGCTCCTGTTGATGCTTTTACCGTACTAACCTATACCATACCCGGAATGCCGCTGATTTATACCGGCCAGGAAGAACCGATCAGTAAACGCCTGCGGTTTTTCGATAAAGATACGGTGGGATTCAATAAATTTGAGAAGAAAGGATTTTATACGAAACTGAATCAGTTGAAGAAAGAGAATAAAGCACTATGGAACATCACCTACGGTGGAAACTTTAAAATAATGAGAAATTCTAATCCTGAAAATATATTAACTTTTACCCGCCTGAAAGAAGAGAATAGCGTGTTATGTCTATTCAACTTCAGTGGAAAAGAGCAATCATTTAAAATCTTGGATATAACTCCTGAGAATATCAGCAATTATTTAGGTGAGAAGTTGACCGTAACAAAGGATTCCACGTACAAATTAAAAGCATGGGGATATTCTGTCTTCGTTTCAGGAAAGTAATTTAGCAACTTTATTGCTATGAAAACTAAAATAATAATTGCCATGCTATTACTATCCGGTGAATTAACCTATGCACAAAGCCTTCCAACTGTTGTTTCGGGGAGTATCAGGCGAATTGAGAATTTCAGTTCACAGTATATTCCATCACGAAATGTAGATGTCTGGTTGCCGGAAGGATATAACGAAACCCGAAAATATAATGTTGTTTACATGCACGATGGACAAATGCTTTTCGACAGCACTCAAACCTGGAACAAAAAGGTATGGAAAGCAGATTACGTGTTTTCGCAACTTATTAAAGAAAAGAAAATCGAAAGCTGTATTATTGTGGCCATTTGGAATAATGGTGCAGACCGTATTTCAGAGTATTTTCCCAATAAGATATTCAATCTGCTGGATGAAAAGACCCGGATTGAACTCTCTGAGAAATACTGTAACAATAAATTGGCAAACGGTGATAACTACCTGAAGTTTCTGGTATCGGAGTTAAAGCCCTATATCGATCATCACTTTTCGACAAAAAGCGATAAGGATCACACGTTCATGATCGGTTCAAGCATGGGAGGTTTGATTTCCATTTATGCCATTTCCGAGTATCCGGATATTTTTGGGGGAGTAGCTTGTATATCAACAGCATGGTTAAGTCAGATAGAGCCGAATTATGCCATACCTACCGCCACTTTTGACTATCTGAAAAGGAACATGGCATCACCTTTTGGTCATAAAATCTACATGGATTATGGTACAGGCGAAAGTGATAAGAACTACGAGATGACACAATCATTTGTTGATTTAATAGCCAAAGGTAAAGGATATGACGAAAATAATTACCTATCTAAAGTCTATGACAAAGCTATTCACGACGAAGTTGCCTGGTACCATCGATTGAATATCCCTGTTGAGTTTTTAATGACTAATGCCGTTCACAAAGACATGTGATCGGGAATGGATAAAAAAAGACAAGGAACAGGCCAAAGCCATTATAAATAATCTACCGTATTACAATACGAAAAGAGATAGTTTCTCAAGTGAAGCTATCTCTTTTTTTGTTATAAGTTACCCATGGTAAATTTAGAAGTCTATGCTTCTCCCCCACCAAAACCCATTGGCACCGGAGGTACAAATCCATTATCAGCTATTTTTATTTTACCGTTTTGTTGTTCGAACTTGGCAATATTCTCTTGTAAAGCAAAAAGTAATCGCTTGGTATGTTCGGGTGTCAGAATAATACGTGATTTTACATTTGCCTTTGGTGTTCCCGGCATAATACGGATAAAATCAACTACAAACTCTGAATTTGAATGCGAAATAATAGCCAGATTTGAATAAATACCTTCTGCTATTTCAGGTGAAAGTTCAATGTTTAATTGGTTTTCTTGGTTTTCCATTTTATATAGAGTAATTTACAAATTAATATCTCTGAAATCAGTTGTTTTAGATGAACACAAAGGTAAGAATTTTTATTGAAATATGATTTGGTAGAATTCCTATTTGCTGCTTTCGGAGGTCTTCCTTTATTTCAAGTCAAGTCAAGTCATTTTCAATACAATACTTTCTATATAAAAGGGGGATTTATCTCTGTTTACTTTTTTGTCCTCCCCGGATATAAAACTGTCCACCTGAAGTATAAGTCCATCCACCCGAAGTGCAAATATGTCCTCTTCTGCTTCGTACCTTCTCTCTATTTTTGTTGCATTAATCTTTGAACCAATCCTATAGAAATACCCTGATATTTAAATCATTGTTAATCTAATATCGTTTTGGTTTCAAGATAAAGGAACAAATACTATATAACTAAAATTTAAATGTAATGAAAAAACTCTACTCTTTCGTAATTGCACTGCTTGTATCATTCGCTGTGAGTGCACAAACAACTATCGACATCAGCGCTATTAGTGCTGCTTACACAACAACAATTGACGGGAACCTTGTACTTGACGTTGCAACTACAGCATCAAAACTGGCATCTCCACTTCTTTCTTACACAAATCCATTTAAAGATAAAAGCTTCACTGAAGCCGACATTTCTTTCGATATTTATAACTACGATGCTGTCCATCCACTTGGAGCTTTGTTTACTTTATATGACTCTTCATTAGGCCGGTTGTACTTTACCAACGGTTCTTATCTGGGGTACAATGCCAACGGTGGTTATTTTGATGCAAACATGAAAAATTACGGACTTGATACCGACTTTATTGGCAGCAACACGTGGACAAACTTAAAATTGCAATTCACAAATACAGGTTATGCCCTATATGTCAATAATGTATTAGCTTACGACGAAAACAGCACGGATGTTACTATTGCCGGGACTCTTACAGATTACAGCAACATTATCTCTTTTTTACAAAACGCATCTACATTAATGTTCGGAACAGGTTCATGGTGGAGTGATAACACAAAAACTGACGGAACATACTATGATTACCAAAGCAGTTACATCAAGAATATCACATTCTCAACAAGTTCCTCTACAGCAGTTTCCCAAATCACTGCCAATAGTGAATTAGTAAGTATAGAGTTCATTACGATTAGTGGTATAAAAGCCGGAACCGATTACAATAAACTCTTACCGGGAATCTATATTCAGAAATCAGTGTATACGAACGGAGCAACAAAAAACACTAAAATAGAGAAAACTCATTAATCGCAATTACTGTTGATGCATTAAATTGTTAATAGATTTAACTAAAACAACAAAAGTTCTTTGACTTCTTGATTTTCGACGATTTGAATTTTCTCTTTCACATTGAGCAATTTTTGCAATGGCGTTTTGTC
>Ga0302210_10000088_pt1 | contig 44085 bp, 48 predicted proteins | sample II_Fen_E3_2_FD_198793 | JGI IMG/M metagenome (GOLD analysis project Ga0302210, IMG submission 198793) | Peat permafrost microbial communities from Stordalen Mire near Abisko, Sweden - II_Fen_E3_2 | ecosystem: Environmental > Terrestrial > Soil > Wetlands > Permafrost | place: Sweden: Abisko... | reverse complement strand
TGCATTAAGTTCAAGTTAGTTCATCTCATCCTATAAGTTGTGTAATAAAAATATAACATATAAATTTGCAATGAACAACTGTTTTATTTGAGTTTAAGGCTCAATATAAATAAGTTTATTCCTAGCTGTTTTTAGCGAAAATGCAATCAATGAATTGTGATAAAGTGAATGAAAAGAGAGTGTATAAACAAAAAAGTAAGAAAATGAAAAAAAAAATGTATGAGAGCCCAAAAACAACGGTCATTCCTTTGGAAACCGAGGGCTTAATGGCCGACAGTGGTACCATTGTCAAACAAACCTATTCTTCGGAGTCTGTGGAAAACGAAACACCATCTACCGCTCCGTGGTAACTTTCTGTGTAAGCATTCGTTTGCAAATATATTAAAATGAACATAGAAATAACATGATAAAATAAATATAAACAACAATGATGAAACCACGTTTTTTTATCTATTCCCTGTTGCTGACTTCTTCCTTTAGTATTTCCAGTTGTAACAGTAACGAAGATCTTTCCGGAGCCGGAAATGTGTTGACCGGATGTGAAGTAAGTTTTAGTGCGGAGACTGGCTTAGCAAAGAAGATTTCTTATGGTACGGGAACTGGTACTTCCATCCCTGTATATTGGTCAGCTAATGATTTAATAGCTAATTATTCTCCTAAATCTACCATAAAGCAAGCCGTGTATAAAGCTAATGCAGGGGGCAGTAGTCGTACTCTCTTTTCTTTAAATACAGGCTCTACAGCTCTTACATGGGGCAGTAAAGGTAACGCTCAATCTTTTTGCTCCTTTTTCCCGTCTACGGCAGCCGCTTTTAGTGGAGCAGAAGGTGCTGTAATTGCTACTGCCACATTGCCATCTAGCCAGGATGGAACGAGTGTGAACAATTTTATGGCAGGATTTCAATATACAAATACAGATCCTGTAAAATTGAACTTTGCTCCGTTGATGAATGTACTTCGTCTGAATATTGTAGACGACAGCTTGAATGTTGATGCTGATCATACGGTAAGTTCCATTGTTATCAAATCGAAAGAAGCTACTCTAAAGAAAGTATCCGGAATATTCAAAATTGGCTATCCTTCAAGTTCCGTAACTAATTTGAGTGCAGGTTCTTTTACTAGTGATCTAAGTTCTGCTACAGGTGATTCCATTGTTATAAGTGGTTCTGCGTTGACTTCTGTAACAAATAACACTTTGAATGTGACAGCTTATCTGTTACCTCAGGATTATAAATCCTTGAAAGTAACAGTGTATACTAACCATAACAATAGATATGTGGCGAAGGCTGCTTTTTCTTCCACAACTTTTGCAAAATCTAGTGTATGTGATCTCACTTTTGGTAGTCTGGATGAGATAGAAGCTACGTTTGTGGCACCTAGTAATACGATTGATTTAGGTTGTCCTGAAGGTGGATACGGTCATGATCATCTGTATCTTGCTATTAGTAACCTATGGGTGGAAAAAACAGAAACTGGCACTATGGGTTACATTCCTGGTTATCCATGGTATATGGCACCAATTTCCTCCTATAATACAAATGCTGTTTATACAAAACGTGACCTGTTCTGTTGGGGAGAGATAACCGGATGGAAGACTAATTGGTCTGTTTCTAATCCTCCCGCAAATATATCTGGCGATGCATCTTATGATATAGCTGCTGCTTTATTACATAACCGCAAATGGCGTTTACCTACCAGAGCTGAATTTCTGTGGCTTAAACGCTATTGTAGTGTAGTTTGGACGGATGATTATCAGGGAACAGGGGTAGCTGGTTGTATTATGAAAGGCAGTAGCAATACTTCTGCTACTTACGACGGCAAAGATCATTCTGATAAAACTGCGTTTTTCCCTGCTACAGGTAGCTGTTCCCTCTCTAATAATGGTGATGGTATAATCTATGCCGACGATCGAGGGATTGCTTGTATGGGTTGGACAGGTACGCATGGTACTTATGGTGCGTGCGCTTGGTATCTCGAAAAGACTGGTGGTTTTTCGGTAAATGATCCCATCGCCGGTTTCATTGGTATGTCAGTTCGTCCGGTTACGAAATAAGAGAGATTTTAATACCGTATTCAAAATTCAATTAGAAGATGCCTTAGCATCTGAGGGTGTGTCAAAAAAAATGGCACGCCCTCATTGTGTTGAACATAATGTCCGATAATGGCTTCTATTTTGTGTATTTTAAATCAAAAAGTATTCCATTTATGTTTTTAGGCATAAATTTGCTTGCTTTCGGCCCTGAAAGCAAGTAAAAAGCTGTTTTTTTTAATTAATGTGTTAATTTTCGTTCTTTTATTTGTTCTTCTAATTTCGTTTTCATATTTTTGCGAATAACGTAACATATATTTAGTGTATATGGGCAAATAAAGGGGTTTTTCCAAGATGCAGATTCTTTTTTTAAGAGAAAGATGAATTTAAAGGATATGAAAACAAAATGAACTTAAAGATTTGAAATAAGACACAATTTCTAACTAATACATTAGCTATGGAGGAATATAAGTTTAATTATTTTAAGAGTGATTGGTTGCGACTGGCAGTCTGTATAACTCTTACCGTTGCTCCCTTTTCAGGGAATCTTTACGCAACCTCTTCTTCAGGAGAGAAAATAGAGCTGCAAGCTAACAAAGAGCAGCAAAAAGTGTTAACCGGCCTAGTGCTAGATTACCAGGGAGAACCCGTTATCGGTGCATCAGTCAAAGTCGTTGGTGCGAAAACAGGAGTGACGACCACGGTCGATGGAACGTTCTCAATCCAAGTATCTTCATCTTCCGTGCTTGAAATTTACTCGATTGGCTTTGTAAAGAAGCAAATAAAAGTAGGCAATCAAACTCAGCTTACAGTGAATTTAGTAAATGACGATGTTTCGCTCAATGAAGTTGTTGTCATCGGCTATGGTACGCAAAAAAAGGTAGACGTAACCAGCTCAGTAGCTTCAGTACGAACAGAAGACTTTAATAAAGGAGCCGTTTTAGATGCAGGGCAACTCGTGCAAGGAAAAGTTGCCGGTTTGCAAATCTCATTGCCTTCAGGCGATCCGGATGCCTCCACCTCTGTAATGCTGCGTGGTACTTCCACCTTAAAAGGCACCACCGACCCGTTGATCTTGATTGATGGCGTACCGGGTAGCTTTGCCACCGTATCGCCACAAGATATTGAGTCTATCGATGTTTTAAAGGACGGTTCTGCTACCGCAATTTATGGTACGCGGGGAACAAACGGCGTAATCATCATTACCACCAAGGGCTCCAAACGCGATCAGCCAAGCAGCATCGACTACGAAGGCTATGCCTCCATTTCTCAGCAAAGCAGAAAAGCCGACTTTATGGATGCCGACGACTTAATCAGACGCATGGCCGAAGGTTATTCCTTTTCCGGAGCAAACGATCAAAACTATGGAGCCAAAACAAACTGGCTCGATGAAATTAGTCGCGTAGCCTTCTCTCAGGTACATAATTTAACCTTCCGTGGTGGATCGAATCAAACCGGCATCGTAGGTAACGTTACTTACGAAAAGCGTGAAGGCACATTTAAAAGTTCCGATGTAACGAATTTAAGAGGGCGTTTAGAAATCACCCACCGCATGTACAATGACCGATTAACTACTCATATATCCATGTATGCCACCGAGCGTGAAACCGGTCCTAAGTTCAGCAACGATATTTACCGTCAGGCATGCATCCAGAATCCAACGCAGCCTATTTATAAGGCCGACGGTTCGTATGTGGAACGTCCGGTTTATTTCTATGACAATCCGGTTTCCTTAATCAATGAAACGAAAGGAGAAACTCGCACACGTACTTCTCGTTTCACAATTCAGTTAGAATACAAACTGTTCAAAGAAGTGTTAATAAAAGGCATGTACACACGTAAAGGAAGCAATTATCTCGACGGATACTATTATACCAAGCTTCATCCAACTTCTACCGAAGGAGGAAAAAACGGATATGCCTCTCGTTATACCTCGAGCTATGTGAACAACATGGGTGAATTCACCGTCGACTGGCATCACAATTTTGGGTTGCACAAGTTGGCCGCAGTAGCCGGTTATAACTATGAAGACAATATGGATGAAAACTTCTATGTGAACAACTATAATTTCCCTACCGACGATTATAGCTACAACAAGTTAGAAGCAGGTACCGCTTTAAGTAAAGGCGAAGCCGAAATGACCTCTTACAAGGAAAGCAACAAATTGATCGGCCTTTTTGGACGTGTCACCTATAACTATGCCGACCGCTATCTATTAATGGCTTCTATTCGCCGTGACGGTTCTTCGCGTTTCGGTGCCGATCATAAATGGGGTACCTTTCCCGGCCTATCAGCAGGATGGCGCATTAGCAACGAAGAATTTATGAAACCCTATACTTGGATTAGCAATTTGAAGTTGCGTGGCGGCTTCGGTGTTACAGGTATCGATAATAGCAATTCGTACGTCTCCCTAGCGTCCTTAAATTATGGAGACAAGTTCCTGTATAACGGCGAATGGATCAGCTCGTTAAAATCCGTTCGTAACCCCAATCCCGATCTTCGTTGGGAAAAGAAATACGAATATAACATCGGTTTAGATTTCGATTTCTTTAATGGACGCTTAGGCGGATCAATCGATGCCTATCGTCGCGACACCAAAGATGCTTTATGGGATTATACCGTGCCTGTTCCCCCCTACATCTATAACACAATCACCGCCAATGTCGGCCAGATTCGTAATACAGGTTTCGAACTCCTAATTAATGCCATCCCCATTAAAACAAAAGATCTCGAATGGAGCGCTAACATCTCTTATTCTACCAATAAGAACAAAGTCATTTCAATCTCGAACGATCAGTTCCAGATGAGCACCGATTGGTTCACCACAGGTAGCGTAGACGAGCCCATTCAAACCACCTCTCACCGTGTAAAAGTAGGCGATCCGATAGGCAACTTCTTCGGCTTGAAATCAATCGGAGTAGACCAAAATGGTAAGTGGGTTGTTGAGCGTTATAATCGTGATGCAAGTGGTAATATAACCGGTAAATACTACGACTTAGCTGAAAATGCTACCGATGAAGATCGTCAAGTTTTAGGAAATGGAGTCCCCAAACACTACCTTAACTTTAACAACAACATCCGATACAAACGTTTCGATTTTTCGATCAACATGCGAGGCGCCTTTGGCTTCCAGATACTAAATTATCAGCGGATGTATTATAGCAATCCAACCATCCAGTACAACGTGTTGAACTCCGCTTTCGATCGTTTGGATGTAGTAGACGTAGTAAGTGGAAAGAAAACAGGCCAAAAGGTAGTTCTCAACGATGCACAACGCTATGTTAGCGAGTATATCGAAAATGGAGACTACTGGAAGATTGACAACATCACGGTAGGATATACTTTCGATATGTCGAAAAGTAAGTACATCAAAAATCTGCGTCTGTATGTCTCTTGCTTAAATTTAGCAACCATTACAGGGTATAAAGGCATTGATCCGGAAGTTCAAACTACAGGGCTTGATGCCGGTGTCGACAATCGCAACAAGTATCCTACCACGCGTTCTTATACCTTCGGTGTAAATATAACTTTCTAATCAAAAAAACGAATAAGTATGAAATTATATAAATTAGGAACGTATGCTTTATTGCTAAGTTCTACATTAGGCCTATCAGGATGCTTAGATTTAGATGAAACAGCATATTCTGAAATTATTGAAGATTCATTTGTTCCCACCGAGCAAGATGTGGCAGCTTTGATGGCGAGTTCCTACTCCCCGCTGACCTACATTATGAATTGGCAAGGTTATTTCGACCTGCAAGAAGAGTCGGGCGACTGCATCATCACCCCAACCCGTCCCAATGGATGGGATGATGGAGGTGTATATCGCCGGATGCACAAACATACCTGGACGAACGAGTCGTGGCAGCCGTATAATACCTATCAGCAGTGCTATAGTGGCATTAATAATGCGAATTTAGTGATGGGGAAAATCAAAGCAGGAACCCTCCCCGTAGGTAAATTAGAAGCTTCCACCTTAGCCGAGTTGCGAGCCATTCGTGCCTTGTGGTATTCCATCTTGCTCGATACCCATGGAAATGTTCCTTTAGTAACCTCTTTCGATAGTGAACTGCCCAAGCAAGCAAGTCGCGACTCCCTGTTCCACTTTGTGGTTAATGAACTTACCGATCCGCAGGTAATTAACAACCTGAGCGATAAAGTCGACATCACCACCTATGGACGGATGAACAAATATACAGCTTACATGACCTTAGCCCGCGTATACCTCAATGCAGAAGTGTATACCGGAACCCCTCATTGGCAAGAAGCTCTAAACTATGCCGATTCAATAATCTCTTCTCAGAAATTTCAGTTGTCGGCTGACTATTCAAGCAACTTCAAGAAAGATGTCGATTACACCAACAAAGAATGCATTTTTGCAGTCCCCTACGATGTCATCAACGCCGGTTTCGGTCAATTTGCCAAATGGTATCCTCCCGTATCGAAGGAGCACTTTGGTTCTAGCTATCAATGTTGGGATGGATCGTGTGCCAACCCTCAGTTTATCAATTCATATGAATCCACCGATAAACGATTAGGTAAAACCTGGCTCATGGGCCCTCAATACAGTGCCACCGATCCCACAAAGTTAGTTTGGACTTGCAACAATTACTTGCCTTCGTTAACCTGTATGAAAGACGGCAAAAACTATACAAGCATCGACTACGGTTATCGGGTTGCTAAATATGAATACGATGCCACCACCTCGTGGAACTGGGGCAACGATTTCCCCTATTACCGCTATGCCGAAGTCTTGCTCATAAAAGCAGAGTGCTTGCTTCGTCTGCATAAAGATGAAGATGTAGCCGCTCAGTTGGTTACCGATGTTCGTAAGCGTGATTTCGATGATCAGGCCGATGCCACAGTCACTGCTGCCGATTTAAAAGGTGATACTCGCATCAAATACGGAACTTTAGATTGGGACAATAAAATCGACGTAGCCGGCGATCAAACCCCCGTAGTACTTGGTGGCCTGTACGATGAGTACGGTTGGGAATTTGCTTGCGAATGTCAGCGTCGTACCACGATGATCCGTTTCGGAACATACTCTACCAAGAACTGGTTCAACCATGAAGCCATTACCGATGGGCATACCAAGTTATTCCCCATCCCCTTGCAAGAGTTGCAAAGTAACGGCAACTTAAAACCGAACCCCGGTTATTAATTAGACTTTATCGCAGGCGAAAGCAGATTATCGCAAACGAAACTTTAAACAAAAAGGAAGATCTTAATTGATCTTCCTTTTTGTTTTTTATCACAGTTCCCTCTGTAAAAAGTGTACTCTCCGCCATGAAGTTGCCTCTTGTTTTCATTAACTGATCCTCAAATTAATTCATTAGCCCTTGTGCAGTATGCCTTCTGCAGTAAGACGAAATCTTTGTTGCGGATGATTACTTTGATATTTTCGTTCAACAAAGCCATCTGCAATAGCTGGGTTAAGATAATTTTGACGAAAATGCTTTATATCATGAACTCCAATTGTGGTCATTAATTCTTCTAATGACTGATAATTGTCAGACATATTTTTTATCAACAAATGAACTAGTGGGGTACTAGTGGGGTACTCAGGGTGTACTAGCGCGGTCTTTGTCGTTTTTTCTTCTTCTTTCCAATTATCTTTATTTCCTCTTGTACGTTTTTTGAATTCATCATAGACTCCTGAAAGTGTATATCCATCATCTTTCTTTACAAGCAATCCTTCACGAACGAGCTTGTTGGTAGTGTCCTCATCTATATTATCTAAACTCTCATTGTTTGCAGTACGATATAATGCCAATAGGTCAAATACGTTAAGACGTTTACTTTCTTCACGCTTCTCTTGCTCTTGTCTAACCATTAGGCAGAATGCAGGATTCTGTATCTCGGCTCGTAATTTTAGACAAACTTGAAAATCATCAGTGGCTGAATAGTCGGGAAGTGCTTTGCCTTCCATCATACATTCATAGAACATTTTGTCTACGCCTTGCCCGCTTCTTTCTACGAGCCCTGTTCGCTGAAGTACCTCGCTAATACGCTTACAGCGTGGCATACTGTTTACCGTTAAAATGTTATCAACGTCTACACCCAAAGGGAAACCTCCTGCATTAGTGATAATCAGCATATCTGGGTATTGCTTGATAACCACATCACTCTGAATGTTCATAGCTCTGTGGCAAACGGAATTCAGAATAGCCTCACGTACTACTTCACGATTAAAGGCAGGTATGTCGTAGATGCCTGGACCGTCACTAAAATGCTGTAATGGATTACTGGCTGGTTGATTGATGTAGTCCCACACCTTGTTGATGGCAACAAACAGTGCTTGTTGAAACTCTTGTCTTGCCGTATAAGGTATCATAGCGTGATTCAGGCGATACTCAACAACAATATTGTCGCAAGGCAAATATTTGCGGATAGCCGTTGATTTGCCGAGAAGAATCAGCGCTGCATAGTTCAAGTGATTTGTATCTTGTTGTAAAAGTCCAAAGTCAGAAAGTACTTGCAGAGTAGGCTTTTCTACAAACGATGAATTATTCCATTTGTTCGCATAATATCCTTTCATTATCTCAATAGCCTCAGTATCGAGGTCATCAACTGTCAGTCCATCGCAAATCCGTTCAGAGAAATCGGGCTCACTTTCTTGCAATATCTTCAAATACATAGCGTCCGACATTGGTTTCAGTTCTTCACCGACACGCATTAAAGGTACATCTTCAAATTTGAATAGCTTGCCAATAGGTCGGCTAGGCACGTCTATTACCAACACACGGCCTTCTTTGGTATCTTCGTTCTCAAAGAGCTCATATACTTTAGGGCGTATACCTGTGTCTCTATAAATATCAGCTTCTAGTTTTCCTATAGCACCAAATGCCTGCTTCGTTCCAATCACTTTGTGCGGATAGCTGTCGTGCATACCTATAACAAGTGAGCCTCCTTGTTCGTTACAAAGAGCCACCACATAGCCTAGGATACAACGACGGCGGTCGGATGGTTTATCCTTGCCAACACCATTATAAGAAACATTGCCGTATTCACCTTTCTTGAACTCAATTTTATCTTCCGATTCTTTTGCCTGTGTCAGTTTTTCTATAGTCCACATACATCTACTATTTCTTGACTTATATATCACATCATCTTTTGATGAGTTGAGTAATTGTTTACTAGAATTATCGACAAAGATAACAAATTATTCATAAAATAGTGAATGTGATAGAATAATTCAATCAGTATTCGTCTTTACAATTGCGTTTTAGGCAATTTAAAGATGTATTGATAAATTTCTTAACGTCTCAAATTCTAGGGAAGTCAACGTCCTTATACAAAACCACAAAGGAGAATAATACGCGATCCACATAAGGAGCCAATTGGGCTAGGTACACGTGGTTCAACATCCTTGTCGTAAGCAGTAATGGTGTAATGAAAATGACAGTTAAACCGACTCGTGATTTCATGCAGATATGGCAGAATCGGACTATAGTTCTTTGAACAGAATTCCACTACGTCAATGGTCTTCGGATCAAGTTGGATAGAATTCACTACATGCGGATAGAGTGGATTACGTGAATATATGTATCCTTCACGAAATCGCTTGATGAGCCATTCCGAGAAATAATTAACGGTGTCGGTTCGTCCACCCGTATTGAGAATCATAGCTTCATTTTTTCAAAATCGAAGTTTTTATAGTCTTTTATTACGTAATCACACAATGACTTAATACTATTTTCCGTGTTGGTTGTAGCTAGTCCCACAACCTTCATATTTGCTGCTCTACCAGACTTCAAACCATTAAAGCTATCCTCAAAAACCACGCATCTATTTATTTCTGCATCAAGTCTTTGTGCTCCTTTTAAATAGCAATCAGGATCGGGTTTGCTCTTTTCAAAATCCTCACTGGTCAATATAGCATCAAACAACTGCTTAAAATCACTTTTTCTTTCAAAAACAGCATTCATCTTTACCATATTAGAGCTCGTCACTAATGCGGTCTTCACGTCATGCAATCTTAAGTCTTTTATGAATTCAAGAAAACCGTCTATATATTCAAAAGTCATATTCTTTTCGAATTTATCTAGCGCATTTGTTATTTTATCTTGAACATCCGGCATATCCTTAAAATACTTGTCGTATATCTGAACAAGTGTCTGACCTTTAATCTCCTGTTCCAATCCCTTTATCCCTTTATACAGCTCATTTTGCTCTTTCCAGAACAAAGTGTATTGCGGTTCTGTATCAAACACAACACCATCCAAATCGAACAATGCAGCAATCACGTTATTTTCATTCATTCTTATGTACCTATAATTATTTTCGTTGCAAAGTTAGTGATTTTCCACAAGAAATTTGCATTTTTGAATGAATAAGAGTAACTATTGAACATTGCAGAAAGAATTTAAGCAGTTACAAGAATCAGAAGAGGAGGCTGTCTCGCTTTTGAGACAGCCTCCTCTTTTTTTGAGCATACTTATAGCTCCTTTCTTACCTCGAAGCACGGGCAAACCTTTATCCATTCGTGCTTCTCAATCACCCCGTCGTGGTTGAGATCCGCGCTCAAGTCGCGGTGTCCCAATATCCCCGCCGTGGGGAAACGTTCGTGAAGTGCAGCTACCACCTTCCGTAGCGAAGCTCGCTGTTCAGCAGTGCGTGTATCGGCCGGCTTGCCGTTCACATCCAAACCACCTTCGTAGCAGATGCCGACACTTCGGGCATTGTAGCCACGGGCATGAGCCCCCACCAAGTTCAGCGGACGTAAGCCCTCCACGCTACCATCCTTACGGATGTAGAAGTGGTACCCCGCCTGGCTGAACCCGCGGGCTCGATGCGCCGCGTCGATATCTGCACCCGTAAACGTGCGGTCGCAACGGGTAGCCGAACAGTGAATTACCAGCAAGTCGATTGTGCGAGTGCACGGCTGATTCATCAGCTTGCGAAATTGAAATTCCGTCTCCATCGCCTTACTCCTTCGTAGCACGCTGCGTGCACGCCGTATTCTCACACTTCAACAATTCCGCACGATTGAGTTGCTCCTGCAAAGCCTGCATCTCCGTGTACATCGTGTTGATCTTCTCGCACACCGCGATGTAGTCGGTCTGGAAGGCCTTCACCTGCTCCATGAGGAACGTGAGTTGCTCCTTCACAAAAGTCGTGAACTCCGTAATCACTCCTTCATCGTCCTTGCTACGGGTACCTATCAGCCATCCCAATAACGTCATCACTTTCTCGATAATCAAATTAATCTTCATCGTTGCAATTCGTTATTAATTCTCGGAGGCAGAAGCACTTTTCGGAGTTTCGGAAGTCGATCCGCCGGTAGTCGGAGTTTTCGAAGCGGGTAGGTCTTGCTTGTTGTACACTCGCTTAAAGGAAGCCCCTATGGTAGCTGTTTTTAGCGATTTACCGGCATGGAAGCATACTGAAGCCTTCTTAATCATAGTCGCCTGGAAAGCATCCTCAGTAGCCGCAGCCCCACTGTGCAGGCCAAACTGAAGTGCGCCCAAGTCGCCCAATCGTACAATCTGTCCTTGTTTGAGGCGTTCGCAAACCTCGTCGTTGTAGGCAGCCAATACCGCCATCACATCCGCACGAGTACAAGTGCTGCTTCTTTCGATAGCCGAAGCAATCTCGTTCAAAGTACTTTCTCCACTAGCCACAGCAATGGCATAATACGCATACGCTTTAGTCTGTGGGTTTTTACGTTTCATTAATCGATAGTTCATAATTCTTTCTTTTTTAATTAATACATTATAAAATTAGATTTGGCAAAACCAATTCAAGCTTTGCCCGCTCTCCCCGAGGCAGCGAGCTCCTTCCGCCTCCGTTCGATAGCACAAAGATACCGCCTTTCTTTCGCTCCGAATACGTCATTGAAACCCTCTGCACCCTTCGTTGTCAATATTCACCGAAACGAGGCGAACTGAAGCAAATTGAATTATTTATACCCGAAAAGGTGTATTATTCAAATAATTTTATAACTTTGCACCCAAACGGGTATAAAATGGAACAGCTATCATTATCGGATTATATAAAACAGATGCGTAAGCAGCATGGCCTAACACAAGTAGAATTATCGGAGAAATCGGGTGTTGGACTTCGTTTTGTTCGTGAATTGGAGCAAGGCAAGCAATCGTTGCGCCTTGATAAAGTGAACCAAGTGCTGAGTCTTTTCGGAACAGAGATAGGTGCCGTGCCGATGAATAAAGCTAAACTGGGAATATGAAGAAAGCAACTATATGGTAATGCCGACATGCACTTGAAGAACTTTTCTTTATATAGTTTAAACAATGAATTTTATACCCTATCGGGTGTGTTTATCTTCTTTTAATACTATATTATACCCAAAAGGATATAAACTACAAGGGCTTGTGATTTCACAAGCCCTTGTAGTACGTGCGTGCTCGCCGTATTCTCTATTTCAGTACTTTATCGACTAAAAAACGCCTCTTAAAACTTGCTTATATGCCATAAAATCAGTACCTTTGTATCACTAAAAGGCAATAATATTCTACATATAAGAACATTCAGCCTCAAAAACATGAACGAAAAAATGAAAACCGTAGAAGAATTTATCGTACGAAGTTATTCTAAGAGCGAGCTCGCCCAGTTATATAATCCCCAACTCACACCCGCCGTAGCGCGACAGTTGTTGCGGAGATGGATGAATGCCAGTCCCGGACTCCTTCCGCTCCTGCAAAGCCTCGGCTACCGCACCGAACAACGCGTACTCACTCCCCGTATGGTGCAATGCATCGTAGAGCAGCTCGGTGAACCGTAAGCAAAAAACGAAGACACTGTCTAAATTTTGGGGAGTAATAGAGTAAAAAGAATGTTATAATAAGGGTGTCATATAAATAGGGATATAACAGATTCCGTTCTCAACCGACAAATCGGTTGTATGAATAACATACGGAGTAGATAAGTAATCAGAATATTTAGTAATACACTTGGTCAAAGACGTTAACGTATAATTCTTTCCCGACTTAACTTCAATTGGCGAAATGTTATGTTTACTTGTAATGGTAGGTTTGGTTATCAAAAAGTCTAATTCCATTCTGTCTTCTGCTTCTTTAGAATACTTAGAATAGAAAAATAGCTTGTGATTACTTGCTCTCAACATTTGGGCAACGATATTCTCAATTAGCATTCCTTCATTGACTTCAAGCTTGCCAATCATCAACTTTTTATAAAGCTCATTACTTACAATCGTATTTTCGTCAAATGCCATACTGATAAGCAAACCTGTGTCGCCCATATAACATTTCAAAGTAGAACTTTCTAATTTTAAACTTAACCCAATACTTGGTTCTGTAGCTCCATAGCATAAATTAGCAACCATTGCCTCGTTAAGCCAAAAGAAAGCATCTTCATAATCTCTCATACGTGCGCCTGATTTCAACTCTGAAAGTTTAAATTTTTTCTCATGTTTCTGCAATTGACTTGGTATGGTATCAAAGATATTTGTCACTTTAGCCTCGTTGCCATCTGCATATTTTTGAATATCGTTTCTATAAAGTGTGAGAATAGCTCGTTTGACTGTATCAACTCTTTCAAAATCACGCGTCTCAATATATGTAGAAACAGCTTTAGGCATACCACCTATAATCAAATATTGACGAAATAAAGTCATGGCTTTACGATGCATGTCAACTTCCATGGGCTTCTTCTTGCCGAACTGTAGTTTCATAAGGTCGTAGATGGAGGTTTCATCCATAGCCCAAAGAAATTCTTCGAAATCCATTGGGAACATATTGATTCGTATCTCTTCGGAGGGAATGGTAATATTCTTGACATTCTTATTAATAGAAACTAGTGAACCGGTCTCAATATAATCATATCGTCCATCTTTTACAAGATACTTTATTGCAGCTCTAGCTTTGGGATAATTTTGAATTTCATCAAATATAATCAGTGATTTTCGATTTACAAGCTTCACATTTGAATAGAGTGCTAGATACATAAAGAATGTATTAAGGTCTGTTAGATAAGAGTCAAACAAATCCAACACTTGTCGTTGTACATTATTGAAATCAATAATAATGTAAGAGTCGTATTCATTTCGAGCAAACTCTTCAACAATATAACTTTTACCAACACGTCTTGCCCCATCAATAAGCAACGCATTTTGCCCTTGATCTTGTTCTTTCCACTTTAAAAGTCGATCATAAATCTTACGTTTCATAATTCAAATATTTGTATGATTACACCATTCTTAGAATTTATACCGATGCAAATATACACATTTCCTAGAATTTTGCCTATACTAATTCTACACATTTCCTAGATTTTAAGCATTTTTGCACCATTCTTAGAATTTATACCGATGCAATTCTACACATTTCCTAGATTTTTATCTTTAATCAAACACTTTATCCACCAAATTTATCGAATCATCTTTCTTTTTAGATAAATAATAGTCGCAATCTATCATATAATAAATAAAAAACACTATATTTGCGCATTATATGATAGGTTACCACTATGACTAAACGTACGATGGGGACTAAACTTCCTCGAAAACTAACGCAAAAGATGGAGATTGTAGGCGAACAAATAAAGCTGGCTCGCCTACGACGTAATCTCAGCATCTCACAAATCGCAGAACGAGCTACGGTATCCGAACTCACCGTTTCGAGAGTGGAAAAAGGATTCCCCACCGTTTCCATCGGCATCTATCTCAGAGTTCTCTATGCCTTGCAACTCGATGACGACATTCTTGGCCTAGCCCAACAAGACGAAATGGGGAAAGCCCTGCAAGATATTGGTTTAACGCAACGCAGCAGAGCCTCTAAAAAAGAGTAGGGTATGGAAAAGTTATCACCTTTATTATTCAGCAACAAAAGCTTTATCTATAATTTGATTAAAAAACGCTGGAGGCAGAATATAATCAGCAAGCGGAGTATCTTGCGTCTTTAAAAAAAGGACTCCTCGTAGCGAACCATAGTTCAGAGATGCAAACTGAACTAATACGTGAGGTGGAAAAACTAATTTTCCTTCCTCGTTACACATTTGTTCTATAGAATCTTTGTGGAAAGCGAAATAGCTGCAAAAGACGGCTCTCATTAAGGACTTATTATCAATTGTCATTGTAGCTGTAATCTTGCTACATAGTACACTTTGTTTTTTATCATACGAGAATAGAGCTTGCGTTTGAAATTCCACATCTCCTTTATTATTGGATATATTTTCTTCGAACATGGCAAATTGCTCCAATTCCATTTTTACATATTTGTAATATAGCTGTTGTTCCATTTTATCCTCCTTTCTATGCAGCATCTCCTGATACTGGCGAAAAACCAATTGTTATATTCTTTTTACCATAATAAGTTTCGCTATGTACAGCATTACTCGATTCTACTAAACGAGTCATAGTAATCACTTCTTTATATTCATAAGAAAGTGATGTAGATACCAATTCCTGCCCAATCGCAATCTGTAGCTTGCAAATAGTTTCAAGAGTCAAGTTTTCCTGTCCTTTGAGGAGTTTCCCTATGTAGGTTGGCGACACATTCATTTTTTCTGCTAAATCTTTTTGTGTCATATTCGCTTTTCGCAGATAGTAATGCAGGCTCAGGGCTATATCCTGAGACATACGCAGCCACTCTCTGCTGTCTTTCCTCGTTTGTGCCATATTCTTGGCTTTCTCAGAACGTGGCTTTGCTATTTCGGCAAGTTTGTCTAAATTGAATCCCATATTGCTTTAATTTTAGTTGTTTTCAAAATCATCACTATCCATAATCCCATTGGCTTTCAACCAATTTCTCACATTATCTATGTCTTGCAGAATGTGATCTTTTAATCTTGGAGAATTCTGAATCGTATCTGCTAATTTAATACCACCACCCGTAATCAGATAAGTGTTTTCTTTCATTTTTATTGCATACAAGCGTAAAAAGGATGGGCGTCCGTTTCCATACGACTTCATTGGTGCATATTCCAATTCGTATTTGTATTTCCCTTCCAAGTAGTGAAAATGAGAATCGAAATCCGGCTTTTCTCCCACCTCTGAGTGATTAGCCAAATCCTCAAAAAACATTTCCAAAGCTTCCGCTTCGTCAAGCACTTGTCGTGCAGCCTTTTCTGGTTCCGAAATTTTCTTCCAAACATCAGTCTTTAAATTATTTCGATTTTCTTCCAAAAACTCCGTTACGTTTTCCACATCATTCCATTCAGCAAACAGACGATCAAATTCATTTTCATCTTGTCCATCATATTTTATGCTGTATATATATGGAGGGAATATCGCTATTATTTCCACTATTATGTACTTTAAATTTTAACTTATACAGTTATCTGATTGCAAAAATAGAGATTTTCTTCCTAACAACCAAATATTATACCGATAAAATAAACTTATAGGTTCATTTTATCGGCTTGCCACAACTTTTATTAGAAAAATCAGTGCCATGATCCTTCTCCAATAATCTTTTTCATCTACCTTTGTAGTCATTATGAATAATATGGAAACAATAGACAGAATGCCGACACATCCGGGAGATGTTCTAAAAGAAGAATTAGAATCTCGCGGTATTTCACAAAAGAAATTTTCTACTGTGATAGGAGTTTCCTATACCATGCTCAACGAAATATTAAATGGCAAGCGCCCTGTAACAAGCGATTTTGCTTTGATCGTAGAGGCTGCATTGAGTATTAATGCCGAGCTACTAATCAATATGCAAACTCGTTATAAGATGGCAGGAGCGAAGACTTTATAGCGACACAGCAAGAGTTACAGCAAGAGTTACAGCAAGAGTTACAGCAAGAGTTGCGTAATAAAACTTTATATACTGATATTCTCGAAAAGCTAGCAAAATCAACAATGTCTAGATTAGAATTATCTGAATATTTAGGACAAAAAAAGGTATCGGGGCAACTTAATAAAATAATTCAGAAACTAATTTCCGATAAGTTAGTAGAACGTACAATTCCTGATGTTCCCAACCATCCGGCTCAAAAATTTGTATTAACTAGAAAAGGAATTGCATTTTTGGCGATTATTAAGAATGAGTGCCAATAAGAGAGTTACCCAAGATTATGAAAGAATATAGAATAGAAATTGCGAAGCTTATTAGTACAGAACTTCGTTCTAGAACAGAAGCTCAAAAGATAGCTTCTGAGATATCCAGAGTTAATGCAAAGAAAACTATGATTGACTTTACTGGCGTTAGCTTTATCTCGCGATCCTTTGCGGATGAATACTGCAATGTTATGAATACTAGCAATGCCGTTTCTACTGGCATGTCTAAGAATATAAAGTTGATGATAGCGATTGTGAAAAAGAACCGTAACAAGGGCAAGAATGTTCGCACTAGCGAGAACGTTATTGATTGTGTCTCTGATGCAAGTTTACTGTCTTCTGTGTTATCTGCATTTTAACAACGCATTTGTCGGATAGATAGTCGTCATCTTCCGGTGACGAATCGTAGCGTTTACCCTCGTGAAACAAATCGGGCATTTGCCGTGCGCGATTCCGTCAGCACGTTTAAAATATCCAAAGAAATATTTTAAATGTGCTTTTTGCGCTACTTCAATCATCCTTTGAGGCAAAAGTTGGCAAGAAAAGTTGATTTAACAGAAAAATAGTTGGATATTAAATTTATTTCTCTATTTTTACATCATTAACGCCAGAACTTATGCCTACATTAGCTGCCATATATACCATTGAGTTTCCTTTTAAAGTAGATCAGCAGGAAGTAAAACAATATGCCAAGAACTTATTTGCACCTTCGTATCCCGAAGTAGAACGGATGCTGAGTGCCTTTGATAACACCGAAATACGGACTCGTAATTTCTGTAAACCGCTCGACTATTACTCCGAGCCCCATACCTTTGAAGAGCTAAATGCAGAATATATCCGCATTTCACTCGACTATTCCGTCAAAGCAACAGAGGAATGTATTTCTGCTGCACATATTCAGAAGGAAGACATCACGGATATCATCTTTGTTTCCACCACCGGACTATCCACACCTAGTTTAGACGCTCTTATCATTAATAAGATGAGGCTGAGCCAGACTACAAATCGAATGTCCATTTTCGGTTTAGGTTGTGGGGGAGGAGTGTCGGGTTATTCCAAAGCCTGCACTTTGGCAAAAGCAAATCCGGATGCGGTGGTTTTACTGGTTGCCGTGGAACTGTGTTCGTTGACATTCTTACGAAACGATTTCAGCAAGAGTAATTTTATCGGCTCCAGTTTATTTGCCGATGGAGTGGCTGCTTGCCTTATCACGGGAGATAATTACGAGCCTAAAACCAAAAAGGCGATCACCTTCGTGGCCAGTGAAAGCAAGCTGTATTATGATTCATTGGACGTGATGGGCTGGCAGTTTATGGACACCGGATTTAAAGTGTTGTTCTCGCCCGATATTCCCGCAATTATGGCAAAAAATGTACGAAACGACATTACTTCATTTTTGGATAAACAGAATTTGAAGCTCTCTGATATTAAAAATTTCATTTTCCACCCCGGCGGTAAGAAAGTATTAACTGCTTATGAAGAAGCTTTGGCAGTGGAAGGCGATTTTTTATTGGACACCCGAGAGGTGATGATCGAGAATGGCAACCTGTCGAGTGCCACCGTTTTATATGTACTGGAACGGTTCTTTAAGCAGGACTTCGAAAACGGTTATGGCTTAATGGTATCGATGGGTCCGGGATTCTCGTGCGAAATGGTTTTACTTCAAATGAACAAATAATACGATGGCTTTCATCCTTTTTATCTCATTTATTATCCTGCTGAGAATGGGAGAATTAATCCTTTCGCAAAGGAATGAAAAATGGCTGTTGCAGAATGGTGCCATCGAGTATGGACAGAAACATTATCCATACATTGTAGCACTTCACGTATTGTTTATCGCCTCACTAATTATTGAGTATTGGGCCACGCAAACAGCATATTTCAGTCTGTTTTTCCTTGTTCTCTATTTCTTGCTTTTGGCTTTTAAAACCTGGGTTATTGTGTCGCTGGGGAAATTTTGGAACACAAAGATTTATCATATCTCGGGATTTCCGTTGATAAGAAAAGGGTTATACAAATACATCAAACATCCAAATTACCTAATCGTGATTGTCGAAATAGCAATTATCCCGTTGGTATTTCATTTATATTATACAGCTATTTTTTTTACAGTGCTGAACGCAATGATGCTATCGGTAAGAATTAAGAACGAAAATAAGGTTTTAAAAACGTAAATCATGAGTAAAAATGTATCTGATCAATTAGTGGAAACACTTGTTGCAGCAGGAATTAAACGAATTTATGCTGTAACCGGAGATAGCCTTAATCATGTAAATGAGGCTATACAACGTAACGGTAAAATTAAATGGATCCATGTACGTAACGAAGAAACCGCAGCCTTTGCGGCAGGTGCCGAAGCACAGCTAAACGGTCTGGCCTGTTGTGCCGGCAGTAGCGGTCCCGGACATGTTCATCTAATCAACGGCTTGTACGACGCACATCGCTCGTCGGCTTCCGTATTAGCAATTGCCTCTACCATCCCAACGAGCGAATTTGGAACAGATTATTTTCAGGAAACAAATATTTTTAAGCTGTTCGACGATTGTAGTTGCTATAACCAAATGGCCACAACGCCTACCCAATTTCCACGTATGTTGCAAGCCGCCCTTCAGCATGCCGTACATAAAAAAGGCGTAGCAGTGATAGGATTGCCCGGCGACATTACCAACCTTCCCGCGGCCGCCGCCGAAACTACCACCACACTTTTTCGGAATAAACCCGTTATCAGGCCCTCTGAGGGTGAATTGAATCAACTCGCCCGATTATTGAGCTCTCACCCCAAAGTGACCATCTATTGTGGACTGGGGGCTGCCGAGGCACACGATGAAGTTATTCAGCTTGCTGAGCGGTTAAAGGCTCCGGTGGCTTATTCCTATAAAGCAAAAATGGCCATCCAGTACGATAATCCCTACGAAGTGGGACTGACCGGATTGTTGGGAATTCCTTCGGCCTACCAAAGTATGCACGAGTGCGACTTGCTGGTATTACTTGGAACGGATTTTCCGTATACCCCTTTCATGCCTGTCCACAATAAAATTGTACAAATAGACCTTAAACCCGAAAACCTCGGACGAAGAGCAAAACTCGATCTCGGACTTTGTGGCGATGTGAAAGATACCTTGCAGGCTCTCTTGCCGCTCGTAAAAGACAAAGAAGACCGCACTTTTCTTGACAAACAAATCAAGTTCTACAAAGAGGGGAAAAAGGATTTGTCGGTTTATGTAAACGATCGTGGAGAGCGCAATGCCATTCATCCCGAATATGTTGCTTCGGTGATTAATGACATGGCCAATAAAGATGCTATCTTCACCGTCGATACCGGTATGTGTTGCGTTTGGGCTGCCCGTTACATTCACGGAACCGGCGAGCGAAAGATGTTGGGTTCATTCAATCATGGCACTATGGCCAATGCCATGCCGCAAGCAATTGGTGCTGCACTTGCCTGTCCCGATAAACAAGTCATCGCTTTCTGCGGCGACGGTGGTTTATCTATGATGTTGGGCGACTTAATGACCATCGTGCAATATAATCTTCCAGTGAAGATTGTCCTTTTTAATAACCGTTCGCTGGGAATGGTGAAGCTGGAGATGCAAGTAGCCGGAATTCCCGATGTGGAAACCGATATGCTAAACCCTGATTTTACAAAGTTGGCAGAAGCAATGGGGATATATGGAGTTACGGTAAATGATCCCGCCGACGTACAATTAGCCTTAGAAAAAGCTTTCCGGCAGGATGGCCCGGCCTTAATTACCATTCATACCGATCCGAATGCCCTGGCTATGCCACCCAAAATGGATTTTAGTCAAATGAAAGGTTTTGCTTTTTATATGGGAAAGATGATGCTAAATGGTCGTGCCGATGAAGTCCTTAAAATAATTAAATCCAATTATCGACATTTGGGCGAGGTGATTTGAAGTCGCTACAAGTACACAGACTAAAAACGATAAAAAGACCGACTTTCATTTTTACTTGAAAGTCGGTCTTTTCTTATACTAAAGTACATATTTTTTATGTTTTATCAATATATCTATATTACTATATTATCTGTTATGAAATATTATTCTATCTTTGCGAGAAATAGATGATATTCTATTTCAGATATTGTTTTATTAAAATATATATATGCGTAATTCTCATAAGACCTATCCATCCTTTTGGCAAGCTGTTGTACTTTTCATTGTTCCTTTATTTATCATTGAAATATTGGCCCATCTTTTTTTTAAAGAGTTTCTAAAAGATGCCACTCACTCGTTCATATTTTATTTTGTCAGTTATATTTTGACTTTAGGAATAGCCTATTTTATCAAGAAAACGAGAAAAGAGTCTTTTTCAGTCTCCTTTAAGATTGGCGATTGGGAGATAATACCTATGATGGTTTTAACGATGCTTTTTCTTTATCTATTTGCAATTATAGGGTTTTCTTTCCTTGTATCGGCATTCCCTTACTTGGCTCAAAAAATTAGCCCTGAAGGATCTTTTATTGAAATAGCTATTCTTGTGCCCGTTTTAGAAGAGCTTATCTTTAGAGGACTATTTTTAGGGAGTTTCTTAAAGCGTTATTCCTTGAGAAGGGCAATCTTGTATTCAGCTATTCTTTTTTCTGCTTTGCATCTCTATTTACTAGCTTTCCCATTCTTTCTACTATTGGGATGCATATTCGGTTGGGTTTACTTTCGTACGGGAAGCGTTTTTCATACCATAATTGGGCATGCTAGCTATAACTCTTTTGCATTGTTAGCTTTTTATTTAGGAAGTCACTACCCAGCTTTGAATGTCTGTTTAATAGAAAAAGCTTCTTCTAATTTTAAAGACATTCTCATTCTTGTTACTGTTTTTATAGCTTCCCTCGTTTTATTGGTGATCTGTTTATGGCGTTTGAAAATTATTTTTAATAGAAAAGTAAACCCTGAGAACATGGTCGATGAACCTTGTCAGTGCCTAGAACGGTAAATCATCCTCATCGTTCGGCGATTTTGATGACGAATTGTAGCGCTTACTCTCGTGAAACAAGTCGGGCATCGGCATCGGGTTCGGACGCCCCGTAGCAGGATTCGTACCTGCATAGCCACCGCCGTAACCGCCTTTCCCGTTTCCGGTTGCCGCCAATGCATCCGCCAACTTCTTCGCCGGAGGCGTAAACTTCCGTACCCGCATCAACGTCTCGTCGTGCTCAAAGTACACCGTGCCCGTAGCCCCGTTGCGGTTCTTCGCCACATAAATCATCCCCAAACGCTCCGTAGGATACTGGTTCTCCGGATCCTGCATCAAACCCCTCACAATAGGGCGGTCGAGCAGCATCACCACATCCGCATCCTGCTCAATAGCACCCGATTCGCGCAAGTCCGACAGCATCGGCCGTGCCTTCATGCCGCGATCCTCCAACTTACGGTTCAACTGGCAGAGCAACACCACCGGGCAGTTCATCTCGCGCGCCATCTGCTTGGCCATGCGTGAAGCCGCCGCCACCTCCTGTTCGCGGTTGCCCTTCTTGAAACACGCCATATCCGTGAGCTGCAGATAGTCGATAAACACTGCATCGCACAGCCCCTTCGAATTCCATATCTTTGCCGAGTTGTGGATATGAATCATGCTCATCCCCGGCGTGTCGTCGATGAGTATCGGCAAGTCGCTCAACCCCTTGTGCGCCTGCTCCGACAATCGTTCGAACTCCTCTGCCGACAGCGACCCCAAACGCAGCCCCTCCGCACGAACATCGCTCACCCGAAGGAAGCACCGCTTCACCAGATTCTCCGCACTCATCTCCGCAGAGTACACCAACACCTTGCGGCCCTGTTCCGCCGCCGCCATGGCAAAGTGCAGCATCGTCGCCGTCTTGCCGATAGAAGGGCGAGCCGCCAATACGCACAGCTCCCCGCCACGCAAGCCCCCGGTGAGGAGGTTCAAGTCGTCGAGCCCCGTCGACATCCCCACCAAACCGTTCGCACCCAGTTCCATCAGCCGCTTCACCTCCAGCAACGCCTCGTCCACCAACGTTGGCATGCCGCGCACCCCATTCAGCATGCCCAAACCCTGCGTGAGGCGGTCGATCGTCACCGTAAGCTCCGCAATCGTTTCGTCCATCGTAATCGTGAGGTCCGTGCTCTGACTCTGAATCTTCACCCCAATCACCTCCAACTCGCGGCGCAAGAAAAGCTCCCGCAGAATTTTAGATTCGTACTTCAACATACTGCCCGTGCCCCCGTTCGCCGCCATCGAAGCCACCGTATACGCCCCGCCAATCTCGTCGAGCTTCCCCATGCGTTGCAACATATGCACCACCGCACACAGTTCCACCCGTCCCGTTTCCTGCACCAGTTGCATCACCGCCTGATAAACCGTCCGCGTTTTGTCGTCGAAGAACATCTCCTCCGTCAGAATGTCCAGCACCAGCAAATACGAATCGTCCTTGTTAATCAGCGCACCCACCACCGACTGCTCGATTTCCTTGTTGTAAGGCGGCAACTTCCCGTCGTTCGCTTGCAACATCATTCGGCGTTCCTCCTCCGGCGTATTCATCATCCAGTCGCCTTTTCGTGAGCCCAAATTTCTCCATGAGCCCTCGTTTTTGTGTGAACCCTCGTCTCTCCGTGAATTTTCCCCTTTGTGGGGATAGTAATTATTAGAATCTTTCATTATCTGTTAAAATTTAAAATCTATTTTCTTTTTAATCTCGCTTCATCGTTCAGCTAAAACCGATACTCAGCTAAAGCCGGTATTTAACTCATTACAAAACTTCGGTCCCTCAAATAATTCTTCGCCGACTTTTTGTACGCCCCCTGCGCCTCGTATATCGCATCGAAATAGGGCTGTATATTTTGGTAAGCCATCTCCATCTCCTCCTTCGTCAGCTCTCGGAACACCTTGAAGGTAGCCACCTCATCTGACTTCGGAATCCCCGTGAGCCGTTCATATTCCGCCCAGAAGAACCCGAATGCCCGCTTCGCCGAAGGCAAGTCGACCGTCGCCGTCACCTCGTGCTTGCATACCCACTGATGAAAGTTCAGTACCTCCACAAAGAAATGCCCCTTCATTATGCTGGTGTGTATCAATCCCAGCGCAATAAGTCGCCTAAAGAATTGTACCGTGCGATAGCGCGACCATCCGAAATATGCCGCCCACGACTTTATTTGCCGTACCGACTCGCCTTCATGGCATATCGTTTTTAGATTCCCCAGATTCACCTCCGCATCCGAATAGTTCACCAGCGTAAGCAGCCTGATCCATCCCTCTTCGAAAGTCTTCACGTTTTTTACATCGTTTATGCGCACGTCGAAAGCCTTCCTGCTAACGACGATATAGCCTTGATTTTTAGTCTGTTTCATTACAATATGTATAGTTTTAATTAAGTTTAAATCAGCGTTTTTTTTCACGAAAGTCGTTACGTTTTTTTAAATGCATATAAAGAAATAAAGAATTAAAAGAAGTAATAACTACCAAAAAGGGGAGTGCATTCCCGATTGAACGATTTACTCTGGTTGAGTAGCAGTTTGTTGGGGATAATCGCTTGCCGGATGCAAAGATACGAAGGTTTTGGGGTAGGGTGTTGGTCTTAAAAGACCAAATTTTAAAAATAATTTTTTTTCATTTTTTTGCTTGTTATTTCGAAAGTAAATGCCGACCTTTGTATCGTCATCCTCGAGGAAATGGCGTAAATAACTGAAAAATAATAACATAATTATTGAACTATGGAAAAAATAATTCCATCAATAGAAAAAATAGATTTTGGAGCATTATATGTTCCGAATGAACAAATTAAGTTTTCGGATAGTATCTCACGAATAATGGATGAGCTCGAAATTTCGCAAGAAGAGTTAGCCATTAGAGCAAAAGTTCCGCGTAGCAGCATTCGTCGAATCGTAAAATATAACCACGATTGCAATCTTTTTAATGGCTTACCTATTCTTTGGTATCTCCATAAGGAGCTTCTCGCTAAAGGCCTTCCCTCTCCTTTCCATTTTGACAGTAGCGATCCGTCTACGAAAAGTTAACCCGCTTCTCTCTGCATTATCCTCTTTTTTTTACAATTAATTGAATTTATATTCTCTTATTTTGTGACTGGAGTGATGTAGAAGCCTAAAAAACATAAGCATCTCTTGACAAAAAGATGCTTATGTTTCAAGTAAAAGATGCTTATGTTTCGATCAAGAGATAAGCATCTTTTTTTTTGTCTTTTTTGCCTTTTCAGTGCCTAAAGCTTGTGTTTTCTCCCTAATTTTTGGTATTTTTATCGATTTTCGCAGGATTGTAACAAAAAAACCGCTCAAAAGCTTTCGAGATACCGCAAAAAATGCTACTTTTGCATCGGTATTAGCCATTTTGGGTGCTTCTGTTTAAGAATTACGTACTTTGGGGCATACCATTTTCTTGGAAATGCGATGGAAGTGAGTCTGTGATGCAGGCTGACGGGGCGAAGCTTTCTAAGGAAGTTTCCAATTAATTTATTCAGTTATTGCTATATATTTCCTTTAATAAAAATTAAATTTAGAAATAGAAGAAAGTCCTTATTTATTTTATTATGCAACTAGAATCAAATTTAAAACAAACTAATGTCATCTTTAGAGAATAATAAACGTATAGTAAAGAATACATTTTTTCTTTATATCCGTATGTTTATTACGATGCTAGTTGGATTATATACTTCTAGGATTATATTAATGGCATTAGGAGTAGCAGATTTTGGAACTTATAACGTAGTAGGTGGGGTTGTTATTTTATTTAGTTTCTTTAATAACGCGATGGCAACTACTTCTCAGCGTTTTATGTCGTTTGAATTGGGTGCTAAAAATGTAACTCGTTTTACTCAAATATTTAATGCAAGTATTAGGATTCATCTGTTCATAGCTCTTGTCGTTTTGGTCTTAGCAGAGACGGTTGGACTTTGGTTCCTAAATACTCATATGAATTTTCCTGCTCATAGGATGAATGCTGTGAACTGGATTTATCAACTTTCGATTTTAGCGACGGTAATACGGATATCTAACGTCCCATACAATGCAGTGGTTATAGCATATGAGAGAATGAGCTTTTTTGCGTTTATAAGCATTTTGGAAACGGGGCTAAAATTATTAATAGCTTATTTGATTTTGTTGATACTTTCTGATAAATTGATTTTATATGCTGGTTTAATTTTGGGCAGTTCCTTTTTTGTTGTTGTATTTTATATGATATATTGTCATTTGAATTTTAAAACAGTCTTTTTTTGCCGAATTCATGATAAATCTATTTATAAAGAGTTGCTTAGTTTCTCCGGTTGGGCTTTGTTTGGAAGTGTTGCTAATGTGGGGTTTTTAGAAGGAGTGAATGTTGTTATTAATTTATTTTGGGGTGTTACAGCTAATGCTTCAATGGGTCTTGCTACACAGGTAAATTCAGCTATGAGTCAGTTTGTACAGAACTTTCAGACGGCATTAAATCCACAATTAACAAAATCACAGGCAGGACAAGATATTGATTATCAAAGGAACCTAATATTTCGTTCAGCAAAATTTTCTTTTTTCTTGATGCTATTTGTATCTTTACCTGTTTTGTTTAATACAGAATACGTGCTGACATTATGGCTTGGGAAATCTCCTCAATTTGCAGCTATTTTATGTCAATGTATTATTGTGGGTGCACTAGTAGAAACTCTCTCAGGTCCTCTTTGGGTTACGATTTTTGCAACAGGAAGAATAAAATATTATCAAATTATAATAAGCGTTGTTCTTTTGATAAATTTACCTCTTGCGTATTGTGTCGGTAAATTAGGCTTTCCTATACAATATATTTTGATAATTCGTATTTTCCTCTTTATAGTAGCATTCTTTGTTCGTTTGTTGTTTTTACACAAGTATATAGATTTTCCTTTTTTGCAATTTCTGAAAGTTGTAATTCTCAGAATATTAATTGTAATATCTGCTATTTTGCCTATACAGATATCTTTGTCAATGTTAATTAAAAATGGATCTTTTATATCGTTTCTTTTGAGCACTTTGGCCACATTACTCGTGACTTCAATCTCTATCTATTTTATAGGTCTATCTAAAAATGAGCAATCGTTTGTTCGAAATATAATTTCAAACCAACTAAATCGAAAAATTAAATGAGAGTGTTATTTTATAAGTTGATTGAGTTCCTTTTGCTTCAAAAGAAAATTCTTTTTACCTTTGGACCGAAGGTGTTTGTTTTATCTCATCCTGTACATTCTAATATGGGTGATCAAGCTCAATTATATTGTTTGGAAAAATGGCTTACTGAAAATTATCCGAAATATAAGATAATTCGTTTGGGTACATTACTCCCTGGCTTTAATATCTATCCAGACAAAGAGTTGTATCTTTCGTTGTTTTGTTCGACTTTTACTTTATTGTCTTTAAGATTGAGAGTGGAAAAACGTGATTTATTCATAGGCCATAGTGGCTATTTCATGATAGATCATCATTCTGGATGGAAAATGTTTGCTTCTGTTTTAAAGTTTTTTCCGAAAAATAAAATGATTATTTTCCCTCAAACAATTAATTTTTATGCTCCTGTAATAAAACAAACGGTTTCTAATATTTTTAGTGATAAAAAGAATTTATTGTTGATGTGTAGAGATGAGGTTTCATATAAAAACGCAGAAAAGTTATTCACTAATTTAAAGTTATTATTATATCCTGATATTGTTACTTCTTTAGTCGGAACAATACAATTTACCAATGAGCGTCGTGGAGTCTTATTTTGCATGCGTGATGATATAGAAGCTTTTTATAGTCCTAGTGATATTGCTATTTTGAGAGGCAAATTGTCTCATGTTCCAACTGAGTTGATAGATACAACAATTTCAGAAAGTCCTTTATTTGTGGATAGAAATAGGAAGATGATATTAGAGAAAATGTTTCAAAAATTTTCATCTTTTAAGGTAGTTGTTACTGACCGTTATCATGGTACAATTTTTTCGATGATCGCATCTACCCCAGTTGTTGTAATATCTTCTTCTGATCACAAGTTAAGTAGTGGGGTGCGTTGGTTTCCCAAGGAACAATTTGGGGATTATATAACGTATGCGCCTAATTTAGAAATAGCCTATGATAATGTTAAAGAACTTTTAGATCGAAATGATTTAACTTATGCTTTACCTCCTTATTTTAAAGAGAACTATTATGATCTTTTGAAGGGAAAAATTCAAAAAATGGAGGATGAATAATATTTGTGCAGATTTAGAATGTACAGGATGTATGGCTTGTATGAATGCCTGCAATCATCAAGCTATATCATTAGGCGTAGATAATGAAGGATTTTATCGTCCAATCATTAATCTTGAAAAATGTACAGATTGTGCATTGTGTTCCAAAGTCTGTCCTGCAAATAAGCCTTTTCTGGAAGAAAAGGAAAACAAAGTAACTCAAATGGCCTATTCAGCTTGGTCACAGGATGAAAGTACTCGTTTAAATAGTTCTAGTGGCGGAGCTTTCACGGAATTTGCAAAACATGTATTACAAAAAGGGGGAGTCGTTTTTGGTGTTGTGCTAGATGAAAAGCTTGTAGCGCGACATTCTTATATCGAAAAGGAATGTGACTTATATTTAATGCAAGGGAGTAAATACGTTCAGAGCTCTGTAGATTATTCTTACAAAAAAGCGAAATCTTACTTGAAACAGGGTGTTGATGTTCTTTTCTCAGGAACTCCTTGCCAGATAGACGGGCTAAAAAGATTTCTAGGGCATCATTATTATAATCTTTTTACTGTTGATTTCGTTTGCCATGGTGTTCCTTCTCCTTTAATTTTTGAGGAATATAAAAGTTATATAGAAGCAAAAAATTGCTTTAAAATATCTGATGTGAAATTTCGTTGTAAAAAATATTCTTGGATTTTTTTTAATATTCTCATAAAAGGAAATGTTGAAAAAGAAAAAGGACTTGAAAAAGAATATATAGGTACATATTATCAGGATCCTTACATTCGTGGATTTCTTCGTGATAACTTTTTACGGCCATCTTGCTATAATTGTAAATATGCTAGTTTAAAAAGGCCTGCCGATATAACAATAGCGGATTGGTGGGGATATCAGAAACGATCAAAATTAGATAAAAATTTTGAAGAAAAAGGTGTAAGTCTGATTCTTGTAAACACAATAAAAGGTATTACTGTATTTGAAAAAGTGAAGTCAAATTTTGTTTTTAGAGTACGAACTTTAGAAGAAGCTCTCAAAACAAATAAATCGTTGAAAACATCTTTTCCCAAACCAAAGACAAGAAACGAATTTTGGAATGATTACAAAAAAGTGCCTTTCTCTCAACTAGTACAGAAATGGATGGCCTCAGAAAAAGTGCCTTTATATCTTTTATTGCGCTCTAAATATACGCATAATTATTTCTTTAATTTATGTGCTTCTTTTCTTAAAAATTATTGTAGAATTCTTCATAGGATCTCAAAATAATTTAGTTTGAGATGATTCCCATATTAAATTAATCTTATAGAACCAGATAACTTAAATCTATTAATCCCTTTTATAATGGTGTGATATGTTTTCCTTATACTCCTAAACGAAGAAGGAGAAACGAATTTTAGATGACTTTAGTCTGTATGAATATGGACATATTTATTAATACAGTTATGTTCCTAAAATGTTTATGTTGAGGTCTCAATTAAGCACCCCTTTTTTACAGTGAAGAGTGTTCTCTTAAAATTTAATGATCTTACCTAAATAGTAGAAAATACGTAATAATAGAATTGTATACATTATTATTAATTTGTAGATTTGGATACTGATTTCTCAATAAGCACTTAAAACAAAACGATAGTTATCATAACTCACAATTGTATAATAAAAAAAATGAAAGTACTTTGGATTACGAATATTCTATTTCCTGATATTTGTAAGGAAATAAAGCAAGTTCCTCCTGTTACTGGAGGCTGGATGCAATCTTCTGCACTTGCTCTCTTAAAAAAGGATCCTTCTATAAAATTGGCAGTAGCTGCACTATATAATGGAAAATCTATTTTGGCAGAGAATATAGGAGATGTGACATATTATTGTCTTCCTTTTATGAATAATCCAAGTTCTTATAATCCAAAGTTAGAAAGTTTCTGGAGGCATGTAAAGAGTGATTTTGATCCAGATATAGTACATATACATGGCACTGAATTCTCTCATGGTCTAGCTTATATAAAAGCTTGCGGAGCAAAAAATGTGGTAGTCTCAATTCAAGGCTTAATAGGAGCTTATGCACGTTATTCTTTAGGAGGAATACCAGAGTCTGAGTTAACAAGACATCATACTGTTTTTGATCTTTTGAGAGAGCATATAAAAAAGATGCCTGAAAGGATGTCTAAACAAGGTAACTTAGAAAGCGAGTATTTCCATTTAGTTAATGATGTGATAGGTAGAACTAGCTGGGATTATAATCATACAATTTCATTAAATCCTCAAATAAGATATCATTTTTGCAATGAAACATTGCGGAATGCATTCTATGGAGAAGATATTTGGGATTATAATTCATGCAGGAAATTTTCTATTTTTTTAAGTCAGGCTGCTAAACCAATAAAAGGTTTACATATTTTATTAAAAGCATTACCAATGGTTCTATGCAAGTATCCAAATGTGAAAATATTTATTGCTGGGCCTGATTTATTGGCTAAAAAAACATTAAAGGAGAAACTGAAGTATGGTGCCTATGCACATTATATACAACATTTGATAAATAAATACAGCCTACAAAAGCAAATCATTTTTTTGGGAAATTTGAAAGAAGAAGATATGCTCAAACAATATTTATCAGCTAATATATTTGTCTGTCCATCTTCTATAGAAAATAGCCCAAACTCTTTGGGGGAAGCTCAAATATTGGGAGTTCCTTGTATTGCCTCTTATGTTGGAGGTATACCGGATATGGTTGAAAATAGGACTTCTGGACTTTTGTATCCTTTTGATGAATATGAGATGTTGGCGTGTTGTATTATTCAACTTTTTCAAGACGAAAGTCTACTTCTAAATATTTCTAAAAGAGCACGTGAGGTTGCTTTGAAAAGGCACTCAAGAGAAAATAATGCAATGCAATTGATTTCGATATATAGATCTATTATGTAATTTTGATATAATGCAATTATTTTCAAGAAATATACCAACATTCTATGGCCTTATTTGGGCTGTACTAATTCATATACTAGGTGCAGCTATATTAACATTAACTGGAAACACGATAATTGCTGCTGCTATTTGTGTTTATAGCTTGCTGCTTTATTTTTATTATATAGTCAGTTCTGATGTCGGTTGGCGATTTTTGCCTCGTTCTATTAGTCTTCCTTTTTGTTTATTTCTTTTTTGGCAAATTATAATTGTTTTAAGAGGCCTCTTTGGAGGAGGCGTGGAAATGAGTTTCAATGGCTATTTTTCATATTATGCTGTAAATTATTTATTTATTCTTCCGATATTAATTCCATTTGTATCTTTAATTCGTTTTGATTTTAGGCTTTTTTCTTATTTTAAAAAAATGGCCATACCTTTGTGTGTCGTATTTTTTTTATTAGTATTGATTTTTTTTAAAGAATTGCTGTTGGCTAACTATTCCTTGGAGTCAAGTCTTATTGATTCTACATCAGGCTATAAAGGTGAACAACTAGGGATACGTTCATTGGTTGCTATTTTAGTTTCAATAGCTCCAATATTTCTATTCTCTTCAAAATGTTTTATGTATTTGCCTTCTAAGATAAACAAATGTGTATTGGTTGCAGTCTTTTTAACTCTATTATTAGCATTACGTGCTGCTGGGAGGGGTTATATCATTGAGATTCTTATGCATTTATTTATTTTGGGATATCTCTATTTAGCAAATAATCGTGGATCAAATTTATTCATTCGATTCTGGACTATCTTTTTAATAAGCTTTGCTATAATAGCTTTTTATTTTATGAATGCTTCCTCTTTATTCTTATATATAACAGAGAGAGGTTTAGACGATTCTAGAAGTTTAGTTGAAACTGGTTTCATCAAAGATTTTAATCGAGATGTTTGGGACTGGATTTTAGGTCGTGGCTTATATGGTACTTATCGTACATCGGTTAATTTGAAGGGATTTGATAATCGTTTGTGGATGGAAACAGGATATTTATATTTAATATTAAAAGGGGGAATTATAAATTTAGGATTATATGTTTGGGTTCTGTTTTCAACATTTGTAAGAGGTTTTTTTAAATCTCAAAATCTTTTATGTAAAGGTGCTGCGTTATTTGTTCTTTTGCAAATAATTATGTTATATCCATTTGGATTACCTGCTTTCTCATTAAATTATTTACTACTTTGGTTTTTTATTGGTTTATTAAATAAAAGTCGCTTTAGAAATTTATCTGATTTACAAATAAAAAAACTGTTTACTTAATTTTTATGATAAAATACAAAGATATTCCACATTATATTGATTGTGTATTATTGATTTTTACATCCAAATATTGGAGTCTTTTAAATCGATCTCTAGCTTCTTATCGCGGTGTAATTATTGGACCTTTATGTTTATTTCGAGGATGTTGTATTTTTAGGCGATTGCCTAATACTAGTATAGAATTTGGAAATTCTTGCTCTTTTAACTCCTCCCATTCATCTAATTTAATAGGAGTGTATTCTCCTTGTATGTTTTCTACATTGAATCGAAATGCGGAAATAAAGATTGGAAACTCTTGTGGCTTTTCTGGAACTGTTATTGCAGCAGCTAAATCTATAAAATTAGGCGATAATGTCCGTTGTGGTGCTAATACGATGATAACAGATACAGATTGGCATACAGATGATTTGCGTACAGGAAAAGATGCAGCTGTTATTATTGGAGATAACGTTTGGTTGGGATATGGAGTTAAAGTTCTTAAAGGTGTTTCTATTGGAGAAAATTCTTTAATTGGTGCAGGAAGTATTGTTACTAGAGATATACCTGCGAATGTGGTTGCAGCTGGAAACCCATGCAAGGTAATTAAAAATTTATTTAAATAAATTTTTAATTACCTTGAAAAAAGAGAAGCTGGAATGATGCGCGAGGCTTTTTAGGTAATAACAGATTTCTCTTAATGCTTACCTATGAGCTATATTACAGTCTAAGTTGCTAAATAAGGGATAATATAGGCAACCGAAAATTTTAGTTATTAAAATTTCATTGTTATAAGTTATTATGGAGAATCAAATAGGTGAAAATATTAAATTAAATGTCGTTTTTTTAGATTGCACTCAGAATTATCCTCTTCAATTTTCTGCTGGAAACACTAAAATAGAAATGATGGGGAGAGGTATTCTGGAAAATGGAGGGGTAGTATCTGTGCATAATGGTATCGTTGGAAGGTTGGGAACTAAGAATATTATTGAGAATCAAAATAGATTAGGTATCCATTATATTATTTTCCCATTCCGGATACATCAATTAATTAGTTGGATATTTAATTTACTTATTTTCTGGAAATCTCTAAATGCTTTAAAAAGAAAGGGATTCAAGAATATATTGGTTGTGACTGATTGTGATTTTCATCTTTTCTTAATTTATGTATTGTTTGGCAGATTGCAGGGATATAAAATTAGTGCAATATTCCATGAATGGAGTTTAGCAATTAGGCCTATTCATTTTTTAAGAAGACCTTCTATCTGGTTATATTGCATGACATTTGGTTGGTTTGTTGATAGCATTATGCCGATTAGTCATTTTTTACAAGATAAAGCTAGTAAATATAAGAGAAAAACGATGCTTTTGCCTATTTTAGCAGAATTTGATCAGTCTCAAAATTTTAGAAATTATACAGAAACTAAAAATAAATCATATTTTCTTTACTGTGCCTTTGTAGAGTATTCTAGAATTGTTAAGATGGTTTTGGATTCTTATGTTGAATTTAGGAAGATTGGTGGAAAAGAAAAATTAATAATGGTTCTGACAGGTTCTGAAGATAAAATATTAGAGATAAAGGAATCAATTATGGATTTTAATATGGATAATTTCATAGAGGTTAAAACAAAATTGCCTTATAATGATTTAGTTAATCTTTATTCTAGTGCTTTAGGTTTATTGATTCCATTAAATCCAGACTCATTACAGGACAAAGCTAGATTTTCCCAAAAAATAGCAGAATATTTGTCGTCATATCGTCCTATTATAACAAGTAATGTTGGAGAAATCCAATATTATTTTACTAATGGTAAGAATGCAGTTATAACAGAATCTTATTCTGTTTCTCATTATGCAAATGCAATGTTGAGATTGTCTAATGATATTAACCTTTCTAATAGAATTGGAACTGAGGGTTATGAGTTGGGTAAGCAAAAATTTAATTATAAGTCATATGGCCTTTTTATAACTAAACATTTTGAAGAGTTATGATAAAAACTAAAGAAGATTTATGCTATTATTTGTTAGAAGATCTAAAACGTTTTGAGGGACACAAACCGACTTTTAAAGATTGGCTTTTAAAAAGAGAAAGCGCTTATATTTATAAGTATATTTGGCTACTTCGTCATGTTGAGTATCATAAGAATAATAATAATAAGTTACGTTTTTTGTTCTATTTTATTAAATACAAACGTTTAGGGTTTAATTTGCATTTTACAATATATCCTAATACGATAGGCCCAGGATTGAGAATTTTTCATATAGGCGATTTCATTCATGTGAAACCTAATTGCCGAATTGGAAAAAAATTTTCAATTCTTCCTGGAGTTGTTATTGGCAATAAGCATTTAGAAGCAGATGATAGTTGGGTAATAATAGGAGATAATTGCTATATTGGACTTGGTGCTAGAATATTTGGAAATGTGACAATAGGTAATAATGTCGTTATTGGAGCTAATTCAGTAGTAACTAAAAATATACCAGACAATTGCATTGTAGCTGGAATACCTGCAAAAATAATAAAAAAGAATGAGTAATGTTTTGATCATAGCAACTTCTCGTAAGACTCGTGGTGGTATTACTTCTGTAATTAAAGCGCATGAACAGGGAGAGCATTGGAAGAAATATCATTGTAAATGGCTTGAAGCACATATTGATACTACTTCTATTGCAAAGATAATATATTTTTTTCGTGCATTGCTTACTTGTATTCTTATTATGCCTTTTTATGATATAGTTCACATCCATCATGCTGGGATAAGGAGGAAATTCGTTTTTTTTCTTTTGGCGAAATTGTATCGACGAAAGGTAATAGCTCATCTCCATGCATGCGATCCTGATACAACAATTAATGGAAAAGATAAATGGATGTATAAGTTTATGTTTTCTCACTCAGCGAAGGTGATAGTACTTTCTGAAGAATGGAAACAAATGGTGAAAGACTTTTTAGATGTCTCCGAAAATGTAGTCGTTTTGTATAACCCATGTCCAGATGTAAAATCTATTCCTTATGAGCAACATCAAAATTATATTCTTTATGCTGGTACGTTAAGTAAACGGAAAGGATATAATCTTTTAATCGAGGCTTTTTCTCGTATTGCTGATAAATATCCGTCTTGGAATATCAAATTCGCAGGTAATGGAGAAATAGAAGAAGGGAGAGTACTTATTAAAGAGCTAGAATTAACTGATAGAGTTGCCTTTTTAGGATGGGTTAGCGGATCTGAAAAAGAAGCTCTTTTTCAGAAGGCTGGCTGTTTCTGCCTGCCAAGTTATGCAGAAGGCTTTCCTATGGGGGTCTTAGATGCATGGGCTTATGGAGTGCCGGTGATAACTACTCCAGTCGGAGGGATTCCTGATATTGCTCAAGAGGGAAGAAATATATTGCTATTTCCAGCAGGTGATGTAAATGCTTTATCAAAAGCATTAGATTCGTTTCTTGAGAATAAAACATTGAGAATGCTTTTATCAAAAGAATCGTTTCTGCTTTCGGAAACAATTCTTAACAATAAAAAAATCTGTATGGAATTAGGCAATATCTATAAATCAGTATCTAAATAATTTTTTTTGATATTTAGATTTATAGGATATGTTTGTTAACAAAAATAAATAGAGTGGTTTTATGAGTGTTGCTGTAGTTATAAGTTCCTGTGATCCTTTTGAAGATTGCTGGAACCCATTTATATATTCTCTGAAAAGTAATTGGGAGAAATCGAATTTTGAAGTTTATTTCATTAGCAATGAAAAAGAAATAGAAGATGAAAGAGTCCATTTTATAAAAGTTGGGAAAGATAAAGGCTGGGCTTCAAACTTAAAGAAAGCATTATCACAAATCGATTCGGAGTATATTTTTTATTTGCAAGAAGATTATTTTCTGACATCTACAATATCCGATAAGATAATAGAAGAACATATAGAGTTTATGCTTAGAAATGATGCTGACTATTTAAGACTGAGTGCTCCTTTCTATGATCTATATCAGATTGAAGATTCTTCATATTCTTATAGTCCCTTGACTGAGCGATATGCATTGTGCTTGCAAGCTGCTATCTGGAAAAAATCTGCTTTGCTTAGAATACTAATAGAAGGAAATTCTGGCTGGGACTTTGAGTATAATATTATAGATTACATAAAAAAAGAATCCATATATGTAAAAAGTTTTGTGCTACATTCAAGTGCTTTTCGGAGTCATGGCATTTCTTACGTAGATGGTACTGCCGTACGGAAAGGAAAATGGACTGTTGCAGGTGCTGACTTTTTAGAAAGAAATGGATTCTGTAAATTATTGCAATCTCGTAAAAAAGAAGGATCAGTCATAAATTTTTTGATGCATCGGAAAAATCCTTTAGTTCATCCATTTGCTGCTGTTCTTCTAAGAGCAATTAATCATTACAGGTTGAATTTTTGATATTTTATACAAATAAAAATAACCTAAAGAAATATATTTATGGAAAACAGACATTCTGAATATGATGTATTACGAGCTTTTGCTGCATTGATGATTGTAGTTAATCATATAGTACAGGGATTTGGAATAAGTGTAAACTTAGGATATTATTTATCAGGCACTTTTGTTTATGTCTTTTTGCTTTTATCTGCTTATTTGCTGGGCATACGTGGTAAAAATATAATAATAGAAGGGAATAGTAACTCTTACTTACAAAAAAGAGTGAAAAGAATACTTCCAGTTTATTATCCTTTTTTATTGATTTCTTTTTTAGTCATAATATTAGCAGGTTGGAGTTTGAATTGGAAGCAAGTGATAGGACATCTGACTTTTTTGAATTGGTTTTGGATGGATAGTAGAATAGATAAAAGTCCATTGCCTCAAATGGGACATTTATGGTTTATGACTTGTATTATGTTAGGATATTTGAGTGTTTATTTTGTGGGATTTTTTAAAAGCTTTAGAAAGAGTTTGGATAATAATAATTGCTTGTGTGTTTATTTTTTGCTTTTTGCGATCCTTTTTTCTTTCATTCTATCTCATACAGGAAAAATGGAACAACTTGGAGTTTCTACAGTAATATTTGTTATTATTTTCTACCGCGGAAAAGATATCTTTTCTTTTTGTGACAGATTACCATCTAGCATTATATATTCTCTGTTTTTTTTAGTTAATATTATTGCTGTATTCCTATATTATAATGGTTTGTGGGATGTGAAGTGGCTAAAAATATGGATTAATTTATTAGCGGCATTTTCATGGATGGTAATAATTCCTCGCTTTTTTAGAGGGAAACATATTGGTAAGAGTGTTTTATACTTATCTACAATCTCTTTTGAAATTTATTTGGTTCATCATCCATTTTGTTTAGGTGCGTATTCAATTAATAATTTCTTTCCAGATCAATATTATATTTCTATACCATTAGTGCTTTTGATCACTTTTGTATTGGCAGTTGCTTTAAATCAAATAGGAAGGGTAGCCAATAAGTGGATGGAGCGATTTTAATAATGATGAAATGCTAAATATTATTATCAATGCCTATGCTTGTAGTCCTAATTGGGGTAGTGAGCAGGGAATGGCGTGGAACTGGATTGTAAATCTCTCACAATATTGTAATCTTTATATTATTACCGAAGAAGAGTATGCAGATTTGATTGAGGAAGCTGTTTCAAAATTGCCTCAACAGGAGAATCTTCATTTTTATTATAATCCAGTATCAAAAGATATTCGGAAAATGTGCTGGAATCAGGGTGATTGGCGTTTTTACTATTATTATCAGAAGTGGCAGTATCGTACTTATCAAATAGCGAAAGATATTATAAAAGACAATTCGATCGATCTACTTCATCAGTTAAATATGATTGGTTTTCGTGAGCCAGGCTATTTGTGGAAAATAAAGGACATTCCTTTTGTTTGGGGGCCTATTGGTGGAATGGAAACAATGCCTATAACTTATTTAGAGGGTGCTTCTTTAAAGCAGAAGTTGATTGTTCATCTGAAAAATGCTATAAATGCATATCAAACACGTCATTCCAAACGAGTTGGAAAGGCACTAGAGCGTGCGGATGTATTAATCGCGGCAGTAAAAGGAGTAAAAGATAAGATTGAACTTTATCATGATCGGAAAGCTATTCTTATCAATGAAACGGGGTGTTATCCTCAACTTGCAGAAGTAGAGGATAAACGTGGAAAAGAATCTTTTGATATTTTGTGGGTCGGAAAATTTGATTTTCGAAAGCAACTTGGTATGGCTCTTCAAACAATCTCAAAAATAAAAAATTTACCTAATTTGCGCTTTCATATAGTTGGTAGTGGTTCTGAATCAGAGAAATCCCATTATAAGACATTAGCAGATTCATTAGGCATTACTGATTTATGTGAATGGTATGGATTAATACCCAATGCGGAGGTTCAGGCTATGATGCGGAAATTTGATTTATTGTTATTTACAAGTATTATGGAGGGAACTCCACATGTAGTACTTGAGGCTATTGGTAATAATTTGCCTATTTTATGTCTAGATTCTTGTGGCCAAGCTGCTTCTGTAAATGAGAAAATAGGAATTAAAATACCCGTAACTAGTTTATGTCAATCTGTTTTTGACTTTTCAGAGGCTATAAAGAAGCTTTATAAAGATAGAGAGTTACTTCATAATATGTCTTTATCTTGCGCAGAGCGTCAACAAGAACTATCTTGGGATAGTAAGGCTAGACAGGTAGTCGATATATATGAAAAGATAATAAACAAGAGATAGAATTTTTCCTTTATGAATCGATATTTTGGCGTTTGCCTAGAATTTTCAAAGCAGCAAGTAGCTGCTACTATAGAGAAATGTGTTGCAGAGAAGCGTACAGGAGCGGTTTTTGTAGTAGATGCAACAGTGTTAAGTTATACAGTTAGCAATCACTCTTTTAGAGAGCTAATAAATAATGCGAGTGCAAATATTTGTGATGGTAGCTCGATTGCGTTACTTGCAGGGCGTATTCATAAACAGAACTTTCAACAATATACGGGATCAGATATTTTTAAGGATTTTCTGCCTAAAGGTTATCGACAATGTTTTCTTGGAGGATCATCTGAAGGCTTAGATGCCCTGCGTGAAAAGATGGTAGAGCGTGGGGTGGATATTTCGAATTGCTTGTTTGAATCTTTACCTTTCTGCCAAGTAGAGCAGTTCGACTATGACGGTATTGCAGCACGTGTGAATGAGTTTGGCGCAGAACTTATCTGGGTAAGTTTGGGCGCTCCTAAGCAAGAACAGTTTATCACTTATTTGCGTCCTCATCTAAAACAAGGAGTACTCTTTGCGGTGGGTGCGGCTTTCAATTTTTACTCGGGTACGGTAAAGCGTGCCCCATCATGGATGCGTCGCTTACATCTGGAATTCTTTCATCGTATATTGAGTGAACCTAAAAAGCAGAGCAAGCGTTGTTGGGGAATTATGAAGATGTATCCTCACATCGTCTGGAAAGAATATAAAGGAGCTAGATAGCTTATGCATGAAAATAATTTATTGTTGAATCTACTTCGCTGTGGATTGTGGGAGGAAGATGTTAATCTTCCTCTTTTTGCCTCCGGTAAGGTGAACTGGCCGGGGATTTTTGAGTTGGCTCAGAAGCAGGCTGTGACGGGTGTGGTATTTGATGCTTTGAAGCATATACCTGCAGAGCTTCAGCCTCCAAGGGCTTTATACTTGCAGTGGTGCGGATTAGTGGCAAAGATTGAGAATCGCAATGAACTGATGAATAAGGTGATTGGGGCGTTGAACGAGACGTTGCGGGGATACGAGATTTCGCCTGTACTCTTGAAAGGGCAGGGGGTGGCGAGGTATTATCGGAATCCACTACGTCGCATCTGCGGGGATATAGATATTTATGTATCGCCTGAGGAGTTCGACCGTGCCCAGCTGTGTTTGCGTGATAGTGGAGCGGAGCTATTGGCCTATCAGGAGGAGAAGCATGCGGAGTACCGTTTCGGAGGTGAGGCGTTGGAGCTACATCATGTAATGAATCGTTTTAAGAATCCGTGGGTGGATGTTCGTTTCAGGAAGGAGGTGGCACGGATTTGTGCGGAGGATGTTCCATGGGTGAACATCGGCGGGCATCGTGTGCGGGTGTTACCTGCGGAGTTTGAGTTATGTTATCTATTGGCTCACATTCAGCATCATCTTCTTTGGGAGGGGATTGGCTTGCGGCAGTTATGCGACTGGGCATTACTGGTTAGTAAACAGGGTTCGAGGCACGACACGGAGCTTCATGAGGCGTTTGACGGAGTACGGATAGAGCGGTATTTGCGTCTTTTTGGCTTGGAACGTATCTATGGAGCAGTGGCCTTTATTGCGGTACGCGATCTGGGTTTGCTTGAGGGATGTTTGCCCTTACCTTTGGGCCCTAGAGACAGGAAGAACGCTGCACGTATTTGGGAGGTGGTATGGGAAGGTGGCAACTTCGGCCATTTTCATCCCGACAGCTTACGTCCTTCACGGAAGGGTATATGGGGTCGGCTCGACAACTTCTTAAGGGTATGCCGCTCCTGCATAAGGCTCTTCTATCTTTCGCCTGGTGAGGCGGCATGGGTGCCGCTGGGGAAAGGGTGGTACTTTATGAGAAGGAATTTACATTTTTTAATATTGTAATAATTGCAATTAAAAAATGTAATATTCTTGTTTGAAATAAAAAAAAATACGTATATTTGTATCTTCATTATTTTCTTAAAATTTGGTTTAGTTGGAATAATAGGCCTTATGATTTCACTGCATTAAGGAATGGTCTACAGAAGAATAATATTTAATGAATAAGAAGGTATTTGTTTCGGGTTGTTACGACCTATTGCACTCTGGTCATGTTGAGTTCTTCCAGCAAGCAGCTCAGTTTGGAGATTTGTATGTAGGTATTGGTTCGGATGCAACCTATCTGGAATATAAGCATCGTAAGCCGATGTTTCCACAGGAAGAACGACTCTTCATGGTTAAGAACATCAAAGCTGTAATGGATGCTTACATTAATGAGGGAAGTGGTGTAATCGACTTCCTCCCAACACTTGATCTTGTAAAGCCTGATGTGCTTGTGGTGAATGCAGAAGGTGGTTCGGATGAGAAGCGTCAGCTCTGTGCTGAAAGAGGTATTGAGTATGTGGAATTTGAGCGTACTCCCCATGAGGGCTTGAAGGCTCGCTCTTCTTCTGATCTCAAGAAGGCACTGCCTACAGTTTCAGAGGCTTCGGCTGAAGGAAACGGCATTCCAACACGTTTGGATTTAGCTGGAACTTGGATAGATCAACCATATGTGAGTCAGTACTGCCCAGGTTGGGCATTGACCATATCATTGGAGCCAACATTTGAGGTACGTGATCGTTGTGGTCTTTCAACTTCTACTCGTAAAATGATTCAGAAGATTTGGCCTGTGAAGTTGCCAAAGATGAATCCTGAGATGTTGGCAAGATTGGTTTTCTGCTTTGAAAATAATCCTGAGCGTCATGACGGAATCATTTCTGGAGCACAGGATAGTATTGGAATATGTGTTCCAGGATTGGCACTTCACTATTACGACAACAGCTTCTGGCCAGAGAAGATAGAGAGCATTCAGGATGAGATGACTCTGCGCTTCTTGGAACTGCATCTTGTGATGATTCCTATGGAACCAAGACGTGCCGGATGTAGTGTCGTTGAGGGTAAGGATATTACTCCTGTTAAGGTAAAGGCACTTGCTGATGCAGCTGATGCTTGTTGGGAGGCTATCTTGAAACATGACCTTGATGGTTTTGCTGCAGCTTATAAAGCATCATTCGAAGCTCAGATTGCTATGTTCCCTGCTATGGTGAATCCTTATATCAATGGTGAGGTACTTCCAGATGCAAGTGTACAGCCATATATCGACAAATATAGTGCATTGGAAGAGGTACTGGCATGGAAGATGCCTGGAGCAGGTGGTGGCGGTTATCTCGCTTTGGTAGTTAACGACAGCAATGCATTTGTTGCTAAATACCCAGAGTCGTTTGAACTTCATATCAGAAGAGAATAATAGAATCGTATCATGATTCCACTTCGCACTATCAAATTATTTATCCTAAAATTTATACAAAGCATTCATTTTAGCTGCAAGATCTTTCACTAGTTTGTTCTTATTAACCAGAATATTTACCATTCTGCTTAAAGCCTCATTAGCAGTTACATTCACCGCGTATGAGGCTCTTCTATATTGAAAGATTGCATTCAGTTGATTCGCAATAATTAGAGCTTCCGAGTGAAGCAAATTTGTAGATAACTGTCTCATTTCTTGTAAAGCAATCCAAAGTACCCTATGTGCTTTAACGTTTGCCGACCATTCTTCCATAACGATTATATTTTAAAGATTAATTCACTAATAATCTCTATAGAGCCATGTCATAAAAATAGAGGCGTGTTATAAAACCTTACAATTATTTTGCAATATTAGAAAATAAAATCAGATAAACGAAATAAAATAGAAAGAAAATAAATGATAAGCCTTACCCCTAAAGTGCGACTTACTTGTTAGACTGTTTTATGGAAGAAAATTAAGTTTTTCTTTTGAATATTGGATTTTCTGATATTTAATTTGTAATTTTGTATCGTAGATAAAAAAAGAGGATGATGGATTGCAAAAAGAATACTTCTGATAAAGTGAATAGCAAAAAGCTCTTTCGTAAGAATGCGAAAGGTGATCTTGCTATGGTGGGGAGTGGACGCTATTTTAAAGCGCAGAAAAGAAAATATGCTGCTTTTGATGAACCTTGTAAAGCGATGTATCAGGATCAGATACGGCGTATGCTACTTAATCATTCGGAAGAGGTTCGTTTATTATTTAATAAAAACGGTATACGGATCAAGCAAAATTAATTTTCATTAAATATTAAAAGAAAATAGTTTAGTTATAACTAAACTCTGCGGATTTATGATTATCTTTGCACAAGAAAAAATAGATGAAGTAAAAGAGGGAAAACTTGTTTTTTACAAATTAAGAGTTGATGGCATATGCCTATACGATGAATTTTGTGAGAAAATGAAAAAGAACCCATCATGGTTGAAAAGCTTAAATATGATTCGAGCATACATGAACTTTATAGCTGAATCTGATAAAATGCTTCCTAGTAGGATATTCAATTCTATAAAGGGAAAGAATAATGTAATAGGATATGAGTTTAAGCATAAAGAGTTAAGAGTGTACATAGTAAAACAAGAGCCTAATGTTTATGTTGTTTTGGGAGGAATTAAATCTTCTCAAAAAAAGGACATAGCAAAATTTGCAGAAATAATAAAAGACTTTCAACTATATATTCAAAAATAATTTCATTAACGACCTGTAAATTATGACATACGAAGAATTATTATTGACTCCTGAATATTATACCGCAGAAGTTCAAATTGAATTATACAATAGAGTGGAAACTTATTTAAAAGAAAATAAGCTCACTCGTACTGAATTAGCAAAGCAATTGGGAGTATCTAAAGGATATGTATCTCAAATATTGAATGGCGATTATGACCATAGACTATCGAAGCTTATGGAATTATCTTTGGCTATAGGCTATAAACCGAGAATCGTTTTTGAACCAATAAAAAGCAATAAATTGGAAACTTGCGATAAGATAGAAAAAACCATATCGGAGGTACAGGAGTCACTTCGCCAAATTGGTTATTCTGCAATGTGTTTTAAACCTAAGAATACACTACTGTCCCGTTAAAAAAGTAAGAACAGCTTCTAATTAGTTAATATTTAATTATTTATCTCTTAAAATCCTTGTACACGATTTGAAATTGTAATTTTGCGCGCAAAATAAAAAAGAGTTTGC
>Ga0302210_10000087_pt1 | contig 44087 bp, 54 predicted proteins | sample II_Fen_E3_2_FD_198793 | JGI IMG/M metagenome (GOLD analysis project Ga0302210, IMG submission 198793) | Peat permafrost microbial communities from Stordalen Mire near Abisko, Sweden - II_Fen_E3_2 | ecosystem: Environmental > Terrestrial > Soil > Wetlands > Permafrost | place: Sweden: Abisko... | reverse complement strand
ATTGTTCTGATTTTTCTATAACAATCGGAGGTACTGCATACGGCAAATCATCACTATTAAATATTATAGTTCCAATCGATACAGAGATAATAATTAACGACATAACTCCTAAGGCTGGATTAAACAACGCTAACGCAATAATCATATTATCATGAATATAACAAATACAATACAATTTAATGAAAGTAAAATGCTTTCTGAACAATCACAGGAATTTCAAACATGGTATAACAAGAATGTAAATGTGTTGATCAATGATAAACTTATACCTGATTCACTGGATCGTTTTAAACGACCATTTTCATATACGGTAAAAGTTGAATCATTTACTATTGTGATTTGCCCTCAATATATTTATTGCGATCAATCCAATTGGGCTTGTTCTGACTTTTTTATAACGATTAAAACTGTTTAAAGATGGCAAATTTATTTAAGACAAGATTTGTACCCAATCCCGATGGTACTGATTCAGCTAGAGCTATAACAAATGCTAATACAGTTTTTGTGCATACGTATGTGGGAGATGATTTTTCAGGTGATGGAACTCGTGAATATCCATTTAAAAGTATGTTTAAAGCTGTTCAAAAAAGTGGTATTAGTAATATCGTTTTTAGAGGAGTTATAAATGAATATTTTAGTATATCTAGTGTAAGATTAATAGGAGATGATATAAATCAACGGTTTTTATTCCTTAATTATAATCCTAGTCTTTATTTATATGAAGTTTCTGATGCGGGATGTTATAATATGACTGTTGACAGTGTTAATGGTACTGCTAATAGTAGATGTTGGTATCGATCTATAATACAAAAATATAATATTGGTGCTTTAGATAGATTTGATTATTTATTGGTTAAAGATATAATTCATGGTTCTTCTGATGATGGTAGAAGAGATCATTATCTTCACCAATCAACGTTTTTTGGTAATGAAATAACTACTTGTACCGTAAGGAATAGTATACAAATAGTTGAATTTAATTATATGAACTCAAATTTTGGGTATAATCTTTATACTATCTTCCCATCAACATGTATTTTTAAATACTTCTCAACTCCTATTATTCAACCCATTTGGACTAATGACTCAAAAGCTAATATACAATTATTAAGGGATGCTTATGTAGTTGCAGGAATGCCTATTGATGATTCTACATCATTATTTGTAAAAGACTCTTTTGGAAATGAAACATGTCGAGTTATTAAAGAACAAAAAAACGGAGGAACATCTGCAAATATATTTAACGCTTATAATGAAGATGGTACAGTTCAAGACTATTCTTTAAATCCTGCTTCAAATAATGAAGCACTTTATGCTTCCGACTTAGGAGGCTACGTAGGCTGTTTTAAACCTGCTGCAAAAATAGATTTAATTAATGATTTAAGCGAAGCGATTAATGTAAATGCAGATGGTACAGATTCTTCAGAGCAAGGGCTTCTATTAATGCGTAAAATGATTAGTGGAGTTAAGTCTATTGAATTTGACACTACGTCTAATCAAATATGGAATCGTTGTACTTCTAATACCGTTAATATTCCTAACGGAGTTAAGTATAACGGAAGTAACATAATGTCGGATGATGGATCAGCTTTTGGATATTATTTTGGGAAACATCAAAATCTAATGAATCCACTTTCTTTACTTCCTACAGACATTTTAGAGCCTAATACGATTTACAAAGTTTGTAATTTGAATCGAGATATTTATTCGGCTGTAGTTTTTAATGGTACTCAATATCTACCTGATTATTTTTTTAAGACAGGTTCGGATGTTCTTAATTTTACATTACTCAATGGAGATTCAGGAACTAATGTAAAAAAAGTTTTAGCAACCCCACTTGAAAGTATAGAAATTCTTCCATTTGATAATATGGATACACCATCAATTGATTTTCCAAGGTACAGTGCACCGCTTTTTGGAAATGTTCAAATGTTATACCATAAGATAGGAGTTAATATTGATAAACCAGTTCTATTTAGTGAGGTAACAAATGACAAGATTTCTTATTATGATAATTGGGCTGTAACTAATGCAGATCAGGAATTTGTAACCCTTGCTAATGATACTGCGAATTACTATTATAAGATTCCTGTACTTAAATTTATGCGTGTCGAATTGAATGCTCATTTTAATGCGGATTACGATCAATAATTATGATACGAATAAACTCAATAGGAATTGCTTTAGACACTGGAATTATACCTCCCGTAAGTCGTGTAAGGAGTAAAATTTACTCTATAGGACTGAACTTGGAATATGGAGTGATACCTCCTAAAAATTATTATAGAACTAAAATTTCAAGTATAGGAATCAGTTTAGAATCAGTTGCGGATAGTGAATTTAATTATCAAATAATGTAAAAAATATAATCATGGGTGAGGACATGGAAAAACAGACGACAACAGCTTTGGGAACGCAGACAGGAGAGATCCCGACAACGTTACGACTGTTGGCAATATCGTTAGATAAGACTTTTGAGGGTATTTATGAAAAATTTGATGATATCAACAAAAAAACTGCCGAAAATCAGAAAGAAATTATGGATGCAATCGAGACAAATAAAACACATATAGACCAGCAGTGTAAGGTTTGCCGATTGGATGTTGATAAAAAATTTGATAGTTTGCGGATTCTTATTTTTCTGAACGACAATCCTAAAATGTTTAAACTTATTGCAGCCCTTGTTGCCTTAGTTGTTATCCTTGCCGGAGTTGGAAGTGAAAAAGTATTTACCTCATTTATAAAAATAATATCATGAAATCAATTAAACGTTTTTTCAAAAAGTATCATGAGTTTATGACTCTTCCTGTCGTGTTTGCCGTATGGCTACTAAGTATCGGGGTTCTCAGATGGATGGACCCGACGGCGGCTGTTTTCGATGCCGGGATATTCCAAATTCCACTATTTGCGATCATCCAGTTTGTGATTTACATTTCAATAGCCTGGATCATGCTGGGGATTGTATTTGGTAATCACCGGAGATATTTACAAGTTAAAATGAAAACCGATTTCGAAAACTTACAACCATGGCAAAAATTAAAACTCTCTTACTCTATTTATTTTTTATTGTTGGGATTACTAGTTTATCTGGCCAGAACGCTGGTAGTAGCATAGAGACAGTTTCACGTATTTATACGGCTGAAATTGGTACTCGTGAAGCTACAGGACACAATGACGGCCAGCGGGTTGAAATGTACCTGCATTCTGCCATCCTTAAACGTGGTCAACCATGGTGCGCTGCCTTTATTACATGGACCTATAAGACTGCCGGAATAAAAGCCGTGATATCCGGATACGCTCCAAACTGGTTCCCGTCGAAAAAAGTAATTTACACCCGCGGATCAAAGAAAAATTCAACCCCCGGTACTGCCGATGTTTTCGGGATCTATTTCCCCAATAAAGGCCGTATCGCGCATGTAGGATTTATTGATCAATGGAAACAAGGAAGCATGGCCATCACCGTGGAAGGAAATACGAATGAAGCCGGAAGCCGTGAGGGGGATGGTGTTTACAGGAAGAGAAGATTGAAAAGTCAAATTTATAAAGTAAGTCGTTGGTTGTAATGTCTGAACTATGATTTATATGATTTAATGATTACTATGATGAAAACAAAAAAACGTATTTTTTTTAGAAACTTACTGGCACTGGCTATCCGGAATGATCGTTGGTGGAGTAACCCCCGAAATTATGATAAGATAGTCGCATTTCTGCAGTATCAAAATCGGATCGCTTTTATTTGTATTTTAATCCTGTTTTGCTCATGTTCTGGAACAAAAAAACTTGAAAAATCAAACCTATCAAGTAATTTGAAAACAGATACTGAAGTATCCAAAAAGTTGGACGAAAAACAGACGGGTTCTGTGAGTGATCAGTCCGTAAAAACTGCTGATAAGAAAACGGATTTATCCGAAAAAAAGAATAAAACGATTGAAACCCATACCACGGATTACGATCCTTCAAAACCGATTGTTCCTGGAACCAATAAACCGCCGGTAGTCAAAGAAACAATCCGGATCGTGAAAGAATCAAACGAAAAGGATATTCAGATTCAGGAGGGGTTGACTGAGAAACTTAATTTGCAGATAGGTTATACCATGGAACTACAGACTAAATTGGATAGCGTTATGAGGGTGAATAGTACGCTTAATTCTAAAACTTCGTTATCTGAGACTACTGTGAGCAATTGGTGGAAATGGTTGATTGGTGGGGTAGGGATTGGAATGATAGGGTTGTGGTTGATTGGGAAGATTCCGTTTGTGGTTATATGGGGGAAGATAAAAGCATGGTTTAAATAATTTAAAATTAAGGGGGATAGTAAAAAAGCCCCCGGTTGTTAGTAGAGATACCACTCACGTACTAACACAACGATGCGACTTAGCGCAAACCGGGGGCCAAATGCCTTCAGTTGCTAAGTCGCATTTTTTGTGTTCAAAATGTACATGAGTGGTTTTGCAAAGATAAACAATATATTTACTAATTTCAAAAAACAATTATTTAATGAAAAATTTTACTCAGGCGCCATTGCCTTTTCAGGGACAAAAACGAAGATTCCTAACTGATTTTAAAGTGGCATTACAGGATTTTAAAAGTACACCCTTATTTGTTGACCTATTCGGGGGGTCCGGTTTATTGTCACATACCGTTAAACAGATGTATCCTGACGCGGAAGTGATCTACAATGATTTTGATGACTATCATATCCGTATTAATAATATAGACCGTACGAACGTTTTGCTTACTGATATAAGGCGTATTGTTGCCGGTTCGGCAGATGATAAGATAATAAGTAAGGATATTAAGGATATTATCATATCACGAATAGAAATGGAAGAAAAGACCGGTTTTGTAGATTATATTACACTTTCGGCTTCTTTATTATTTAGTATGAAATATGTCATGAACCTTGATGAGTTGAAAAAACAAACATTTTATAATTGTGTAAAAAAGAACGATTATGATCGGGCTGATGATTACCTGAATGAAGTTACCATTGTAAAACAGGATTACAGAGTATTATTTGAACGTTGGAAGCATATAACCGGAGTGGTATTCCTGGTTGATCCTCCCTATTTAAGCACTGATGTATCAACATATACAAATTACTGGAGACTGGCAAACTATCTGGATGTATTAACCGTATTAAAAGGGACATCCTATTTTTACTTTACTTCGAACAAATCGTCTATACTTGAATTTTGCGAATGGGTTGAAACTAATTTATCAGCCGATAATCCATTTAACGGAGCAATTAAAAAAGAAATGTCTGTGAGTTTAAATCATAATTCAGGATACACAGATATAATGCTTTATAAGAAAATTAAAAAGTGATTATTTTGTCCTTTATTGAATGTGTAAAAATCAGAATATTTGCATTGAAATTATTTATTAATACTAACAAAAAAATTATTTATGAAAAGACTAATTTTTTGCCTTGCGCTATTCTCGCTGATGTTTACATCAGCCATAGCATCTGATGTGGGAAATAAAGAACCCCTAACCCCTAAAGGGGGATTTATTCTAGTAGAACAGGTTTATCAGGTTATGCCGGTAGTTTCTATTCCTGTAAGTTTTGAGACTACTCCGGTGGTGATAAATTTTAAAGTGGGTGACGTTGTGGACACCGGAGACATGAATATCGGGATTTTATTTAAACCGGACGTATTTGTACTGATAGATCCTGGCCGATGTTATAATTTAAAAATGGGAACAATGGGGACGCTAACGACTTTGAATAATAAACCCATAACCCAGCAAAACGGAAATAGTTGTACTAATAGACAGACTACCCGACATGTTTGATTCTTGATTTTTTCATAGTATTAGATTTAAGGTTAATTTAAGAATGCCCTGGCTTGTTAAAGTCGGGGCATTCTGTTTTAAAAGAGTGGGGACGGTGAGGACGATGGTGACTATGTAGTTGTCCTTTAAAAGGAAATGGGTTATGATTTCTTTTGTAAAATAAAGAACCCCAAATCCGTCAGTTGACGGAGATTAAGACAAGAATTATGGCAAACGATTTTAAGCGTGGAATCAGGGTGTACCTGGACTCAAGTGACTATGGCAAGGGTATTGATCAGATGGTGGCTTCTACCAAAAAGTATGAAAAGGAACTGGAGGATCTGACAGCGGAAAGTAAGCGAATGACATCCGCTGGTGAGACTACTGGAAAAGCATGGGATGACAACCAGAAGAAACTTAAAATGTATGGCGACCAAGTAAAGAAGAGTCAGGCTATTGAGGCTGATTACCGGGCTAAACTCGATCAGACAAAAAAAGTACTTGAGAACCTTAGCGGATCAACATATAATGAATTGATTGCTGTACAGAAGGTGTTACAAAAGGAAGTAAAAAAAGGATCGAATACAGTAGAAGAACAAAGTAAAAAGCTGGAGCAACTTCAGCGCGTGAATGGTCAGGTTACTTTATCATACCGTGAAATGCATTCCTCAATTGGTGCGGGTTCTAAAGGAGTATCCGGATTTATAGAGAATATGTCATTAATGCCGGGAATTGTGGGTTATGCCGGTAATTCATTACTCGGGTTCGGATCAATGATTAAGACATTCCTATTAAGTCCTACCATGATTGCTATCACTGCCATCGTTGGACTTGTTTCCGGATTATTTTATTTAGCTAAAAACTCAATGGAGTTTGGAAAATCACTTTCCAATTTATCAGCGTTAACAGGTGCTGTTGGTAAGGATCTGGATTACCTGAAAGAAAAGGCTAAATCGCTGGCAAAAGATTACGGTAAATCGGCTGTTGAGATCGTTGAAGCCATGAAGTTGGTGGGAAGTGCCAAGCCGGAACTGTTGAGCAATGTAGGAGCACTTTCGGACGTTACCCGTTCGGTACTTACATTAAGTAAGGCCACCGGTATGGATCTGACCGAATCGACAAAGAATGTTACTACTATTATGAATCAGTTTGGATTGTCGGCATTAGAAAGTGACCGGACAGTGAATGTACTGGCGGCAGGTTCGAAGTTTGGTGCTGTAGAAGTGGACTATTTAGGAGAATCGATTTCGAAAGTAGGTACAATAGCAAAATCAGCCGGTATGAGTCTTGAACAGACCACTGCCATGATGGAACTTTTTGGAGAAAAAGGGGTAAAAGCTGAAACTGCAGGGACAGGATTTAAAGGTGTACTTGTAAAACTTCAGGCAGACACAAAAAATTATACAAATGGAATGTTCGACCTGAATAAGGCCATTGAAAACAATCAATCGATATCCGGGAATAATATTGCCTTGCAAAAGAAATTTGGTACTGAATTTTTTGGATTAGCTCAGATATTATTTCAAAATGCTGATCGGTTTCATGAACTTACCAAACAGGTTACCGGGACAAATGTTGCCCTGGAACAAATGACTATAGCTTCAGATAATTTATCGGGAGATATGGATAAAATGAAATCAAGTTGGGGATCATTTATGTTGTCCCTGGAAGATGGAAAGGGTCCGATAGCCAATGTATTCAGATATCTGGCTCAATTCATCACTAATGCACTTGGTGGATTAGCATTGCTCAGTAAAAGTGGTGCACAAAAAGATGCTGATGCAATAACTCATTCTGTAGAGTTACGAATTGAAGCCATGAAAAAACTGGTCGTTCAACAAAAAGATCAGGAAGGATTTTTAAATAAAAATATTGCAAGTGCTAAAAGGATTTATCAAAATGATCAAAAATATATTGAACAACTAAAGGCTGAAATAGTAGTTAATAATCAATTGGGTGGAGCTGTAAAAGAACAAAATAAAGATAAAGAAATTCAGATTTCAAAACTTGATAAGGATGTAAAAAAACAAATTGCTTACGTAAATGCTTTAGGGGGTCTTAGGAGTGCATTAAAATTATCAAAGGCTTCACAAATGCCGGGAGAAAAAGTAGACCTTACTACTCCGACTAATCAAAAAAAAGAAGACGCAGCTGCTAAAAAAGCATTAAAGAATAATCTTGATAATTTAGATGCTGAATTATCCGCAGAAAAGAATTTACTGAAGCAATCCAGGTTGGATGGTAAAAAAGATGAAGAAACGTATAACTCCGAACTGTTGGATCTCGAAATTAAATATTTAGGTATGAAACGAGATCTGTATAAAAAAGGAAGTAAGGAATATAATGAATTTGATGGACAGATTAAAGATGCTCAGATAGCCAAACAAAAAACGGAAAATGAAGCGAACCTAAAAGTTATTGAAGATTCGTTTAAATCGATATCGGACGTAACTACCCAGTACGAACAAACGGAACGGGATCGCCTGCAGGGGGAACTGGATAACAGAACCATCTCCCAACAGGATTATAACAGTCAGATATATGATCTTGAAATCACCCTGGCTGAAGCACGTCTGCAAAATGCAACGGATTATGCTGAATTAATACGTGATGCTACCTTTAATTCTGCTGCCGATAAGAAGAAAGCCGTAGATGCTGCTAATACTGCTGTTACAGCGGCAAATGGTGTATTACTTAAGGCTCGTAAATCAGGAACGAAGGATGAACTTGGTGAAGAAAAGAAACGCCTTGAAGAAATAGCCCGGATGAGGCAGACTCTTGGACTTGACCAGGAGAAACTGTCGTATATGAAGAGTCTGAAAGCTCTTAAGGCACATTTAAATGAAGAAAAGATTGCTGTTAAGGATCAGCAAGAATATATCGCTGCATTCAAGAAGCAAAAAGCTGTTGAATATGCCCAGATAGCCGTGCAAATAACAAATGCTATCGGTGCGGCCAACCAGGCATCCAATCAGGCCGAAGTAGATAGTCTGGAAGCACAGAAACAAAAAGAATTAACTTTAGCAGGTGATAACGCTGAAGCAATTCAGGCGGTGAATGAGAAGTTTGCACAAAAGGAACTGGATCTGAAAAAGAAACAGGCGGATGCTAATATGGCCATAGGAATTGCCCAGGCTATTGCTGCAGGTGCGTTGGGAATTGCCAACATATGGGCAGTTCATGGCGTTAATCCCATTTTGGCGGGCATTATAACCGCGTTGGAAGTCGTAACGGTGGGAATGCAGGTTAGTTCTATTATCTCACAACGTAACGCCATCATGGCAACAACTCTTTCCGGATCGGGTGGTTCAGGTACTTCCGGATCAACCGGTGCCCGGGTAGTTACTCAGGCGGCTGATGGAAGGTGGGATGTGATTGGTGCTGATGATGGAAAAGTATACCGGAATGTGCCGTACCGAGGAGTGGCCAGAACAGGGATTGTGACTTCTCCCACGCTCATGGGCGAACGTGGGGACGAACTGGTGGTTGATAATCCAACGCTACGGAACATTCGGATGAATGCTCCGGGAGTACTTGATGTGATCAGGAGAAATAGAGTATCGCAAAGAGCATCTGGGAATTATAGTGCAATTGGGGACAGTGGGGACGGTGGTGACAATACAAATAAGGCGACAACGGATAGTAATGCTGTTATTGCAGCCAATATATCAGTAATGAGTAGACTTGGACAATTGATTCAATATTTAATTGATAATGGTATTGATGCTTTTGTGATACTGAGTCAACTGGAGAAACAACAGGCACTGAGGGATAAGTCGGTAAAGAAAGGAAGTTTGAAAGGATAAGTAAAAAAGCCGTACTATTGTTCAATTGTACGGCTTTTTTGGGAATATCGGTGTGGGTGCTACTTAAATTTATCAAAGCAATCTATTCCACGTTGTTTTGTCTGTTCCAGGACATGGGCATAGAGCATTGTTTGTTCAATTTTTGAATGTCCCATGATATCTTTCAATGTAAATGGGTTTGGATTGTTGGCCATATAAATCGTAGCGAATGTATGCCGACCGGATTTATGAGATATCAGTTTTGTTATTCCTGCTCCTGCAGCTATTTTCTTCAGATATTCATTCATGGTTTGATCGGCAGGTAATTCAGAGAATATAAAGCCTTTTTTACGATCACCAACGATATCCAATACAATCTTTCGCAATGGTGAAGATATTGGAACTACTACCGGTTCAGGCTTCTTTCCTCGTGTCTTCATTCGATAATATGTGAATGACATCTTAGAAAATTGCTCCAGCTTCATAGCTTTTGCATCACCAATGTGTTGTGATCCGAAACACATGAACAAAAAACATTGAAATGTTTTGCGATATTTTTCAATATAATCATCCTTGAGGTAATATAAATATAATGCCTGTAAATCTTCTTCAGTGAGATATACAAAGTGTGGAGTGGATTGCTTTACCTTGAAATCTTCGAACGGATTCTCTTCCATATAGCCGGCTTTAATTGCTGCCAACACAAACTTCCGGATCACGGCCATGTTTTTATAAGTCGTGTTGTCATTATTAAGTAAATCTTTCTTGAGATGAACTTTATAATTTTCCAAAAACATCTTATCGATATCATCAAAATACAGATCAGGTGAAAATGCCTTTAGTTTGGCCAACACACTGTCGTGCATGTTATGGGTTGATATCTCTATTTGCCTTGCTGTCTTTTTTTGATAATCTTCACAGAATTCATGAAAGGTGGTCCAATCATCCGGACGGTTATAATTTTTCATGAATATATTCCGGGTTAGCTTTTTATCCTTTAACCGGTATTTGACCAACACATTGTTTATCCTGGATAAAATACTTTCTATAATCAGATTTTTATCTCCAGCTTGCTTATCTCCGGCACTTATACGCAAATTACGTTCGTTCCAATGCTTGACATCACATTGAACCTTAGTCGAAAAGTGTACCTTTTCTCTATTGACGTAAAAACTTACGTAAATAAATCCGGTCTTTTTATCTTCACCGGTACGATGGTATAATTTTACTGTTATCATTTCTACATTTGTAACGATTGGTCTACATTATGGTCCAAAGTTCACTGAAATTTACTATTGAGATTGTGTCGTAACTTGTTGAGATAGATATAAAACACGAAACCTCACAGTCGTTATGACTGTGAGGTTTTGGGGTTAAAGTGGTACCACCAGCACCAACCACGTTGTCTCTAAATCAGTCATTTATATTTATCTGGTCTACAATTGGGATACAAAACTTAGTTCTATACAGCAATCTGGAATATAATTAATATCTTGACTACTGGATAAAGTATCCACATGATCATACGGCTTTCGCATCCTGGGCGGGTGCATATCCCTTTTTTAACCGCTCATTCTCCACCTTCACTTCCATTAGTTCTTTTTGAGTATCATAGAGTAATTCCCAAGGATTGCGTGATGATGATTGCTGATATTCTTCTGCAGGTTCATTCATCTGATCGGATGGTTTAATTTGCATTTCATATGCATGCCATCCAGGTTGATCAAAAAAATAATTCATATCCTTTTTGAAGTATATAGCTATCTTTTCAAGTTGCTCAACAGATGGTTTTGACTTTCCTTCCTTATAATTTTCTAAAGATTTCTTTATTATACCCATATCATCAGCCATCTTTTGGATAGTGATGTATTTTTTTTCTGATTGTAGTTCAGTGATTAAAGTTCTTATTTTGTGATATATAAACATTGTTATTGCATTGAATGATTATAAATAAGAATTATTATTCATATTAAATAAGAAATATAGTTCTCATTTATGAATAATACTATATATTTGCAGTACCAAAATAACACTAATAATCGAATTTATGGAAACAATTAAAGAAAATATAGAAAAAATACTCTTTAAAGATTATTTCGAATTGCTGGATACTACGGCAAAAAATAAAATTCGTGATTCTATGGTTCCACTTCATGTTGCTTACACAACCTTTTATGCGAAACTTCGAAATAATTCATGGAAGGAATTGGAATATCAGGAACTTGAACGTATAACCGGACAATCATTCATACGATGAGACTACGCGAAATTGAATATGTGGTAAATAAAGGGAATGTATTGGTTGCCGAGATGGAAGAAAAGGCCTATATATTAAATCAAACTCATAGACATATCATTGAAGCACATATTGAAGATTTATCGGAAGAATATCCGGCTGCTTTAAAATGTCTTGAAAAAAGATATTACCAAAGTCAACCGAACCGAATGTATTTCGAATTTTTAATAGTGAAAATGTGGATTAAACTCCACTTCGGACAATCTGATCACTTGGTGGATATTGATGAAAATGGAAATCAAAATGTTGAATATTGCTATTGTCCACAAAGGGGAGAATGCGAAGGATGCAATTTAAAAGAGGCCTGTTACCCGGTACAATCAACCAATCTCCGAAAATCTGAAGTTAATGTTCTTCGTCTACTGGTACTAGGACTTGATGAAACGGCAGTGGCCGACTCCTTATGTATTGCGCTTAATACAGTAAAGAAACACCGACAAAACATGTTGACCCGGTATGGCTACCATAAGACGTCACAACTGATTGACATGTGGAACCGGCTTAAAATGAAATAAACCCGACAAGGAACCCATTGCATGAGGTGTCATGGTGGTGGCAGAGTAAGACTGCTAAAAAAGGAGAGAAACGGCATTACAATAGTTGAGATGATTGTAAACAGTGATAAGATAAGTGAAGCCTATATAGCCGGGGCGGGTAAACTCGCTCTCTTTTTTTTAAAGAGCACAATTCCCTAAGAGGGAGTAATAGAATATAACTACCGGTGCTAATCGCACTCGAAACCTGAGACGAAATCAGAAAGCTCTTGAAGCGCAATGATGGGAAAGTAACGCAAGAAGTCAGTACCGGTAGTTCTTTTTAAAAAGAGTAAACTTTAAAATAAATCCATATGCCAACTTCACTTGCACGTCTAACTATTCGGGACAAAAAGTATAAGGATGGAAGTTTTTCGGAATTAAACCGGCTCAAAAAAATAATGATTCAAAACGGATATTCCAAATCAGTCATCCATGTTGGATACGCCAGAGCAAAAGGAACATATTATTGTAAAGCATGCGAATGTCAGGTAATTAATCCGGAGAGTGACTGGTACCAGGGAAAAGAGTTCTGGAGATGTAAATGCAAACAAATTAACTTTATAAATAATCAGTATGAAAACAGTACTTCAAATTCGTTTTGAAAATGAACGAAAAAGAAAACAGGATCATCAAAATGATTTGATCTTTAAATCGATTGTCTTTGTTATCGTGTGTTTATTAATTAGTTGTATCATTATTGAAAATCTGCCAGAATGGATAAGAACTATTTCATAAAGAACAGGGTGAATAATCAATACAAAAATTCACTGGATAAAATGCTTCACCGGGCTTTTTCAAAGTTTGAAAGTAAAATAATCAATGAAAAGAATCTTCAAATTCTAGATGATGAATTTAAACTGGTTGTAAAGGAGTATCAGGATCATAAAGGAAAAGCTGCGATACCAAAATATACTCGATGGGACACTTTAAGTTATATGGGTGATTATATTTTGATTGAAGTATCTGAATCACTGCAATATTCATTAATGTTAATTAGAGGAGAAGTAAAATGAAACCCAATAAATCAATCTTCAACTTCTCCATTATTATTCTCTTTGCAATAGCCTTTATATCATTGCTAATTCTCGTATTTAGTTATCCGGAATGAATCACTGCGTTGAAGTTGAATGTCCCCACTGCGGACAAGTATATTGTGCCAGGTGCAACCCGCTTTATTGTTCGGGATGCGGAAAGCCTACCCCGGCAACTACCTTCCAGAAATAATAGTTTAATCACTTAAAATCTTAGAATATGGATTTTATTTATTTAGGATTAAAGATCCTATGCGCTTTCTATGTGTATTTTTTAATCCGCAATGGATTTAAAAGCTTTTCGTTTCTGAAAAAAAGTCAAAAAAGTATCTATTTAAAATCAATCAAAAATAATAAATCTACTTCAAAATGAAAACAATTAAACTCTTATTTATCGCTCTCCTGGTACTGGTATTTACAAGTTGTTCGATGCACGGACTTCATTCTTCTAAATACGTATATCATCAACCTCATATTCGTTCAAATTCTGTGAATTCAAATGGTATTCATAAATAATAATTTTTAATAAAACACTAACAAAGACAAATTATGAAACTATTACAAATTGAAGATTCAAAAGCACGTATCCTGTATAAGACTGCTACACCAGAATTTAAAGAGATACTGGAAGATTCCTTTGGTAAAGAATTTTTCTCTGGTAAAATTACTGATCGGATTAAAACGTATGAAGATGCCTGTACGGAGTTAGGAGAAAAGCCACTAAATGAATCGGAACTTAAAAGTTTTGGATTCACTCCAGATGAAATAAATTACCGAAAATTAAAAACAGTAATAAAGGTATTGAACGAGGGTTGGGTTCCAGACTGGACCAATGGCAACCAAGCAAAGTGGTATCCTTATTTCCGGTTGTCCTCCGGGGCTTTCGTTTTCGATGATGCGAGTTACGATAACTCGTATGCGAATGCGGGGCTCGGCTCGCGCCTTTGCCTTTCGAGTGCTGAACTGGCCACATATGCAGGAAAACAATTTGTTGATATATTCAAAGGATTTATGTTTTAATTTTAAATACAACTATCGCTGAAAGGCAAATAAAAATCAAACAAACATGAAAAAAGTAGAAACAAAAGTAGCAGAAAAAGAAGTGAAAGAAAATGTGATGATTCGTATTAAGACTTTCGAAGATGCAATGAAAGAAACCTTACGTCCTGAAGTACCTGACTTTTCAAATTTACCGGAAGATTTACGTGAATATTTTAAAGCGCAATACAAAATTATTGTAATTGCTGAAGCACTGAACGAAGGGTGGAAAGCTGACTGGAATGATAGTAATCAGTATAAATACTATCCATACTTCTATATGTCCTCCGGGGCTTTCGTTTTCACTGATACGTATTACGATTGCTCGCATGCGTATGCGGGGTACGGCTCGCGACTTTGCTTTAAAACTAGAGTACTGGCAAAGTATGCCGGTGAACAGTTCTTAGATATTTGGACTGTAATTATTCAGAAATAGAGATTAAAGGTTGTTTGTCTTTGTGGGTTGTCCTCCAGGGCTTTCGTTTTCAATGATACGAATTACGATAACTCGAATGCGAATGCAGGGAACAGCTCGCACCTATGCTAAAAGATTTTACAGAGACAAAGACCTTGGCACTTGCCAAAAAAAAACTAATTCAAAAGGTACTGGTAGGGAAACTGAACGCTCCGATACGAAAAGCAAAGCATGAAAAGAATAGGAAATTTATATGATCAAGTATGCAGCCAGGATAACCTGTATTTAGCATGTAACAAGGCTAAATCAGGGAAGTCCAATAGTTATGGGGTTAAGCTCTTTGAAAAGAACCTGGAAGCCAACATCAACCAATTGCATGCAGAACTGGTGAACGGAACATACAAAACATCTGAATACAGCATTTTTACTATTACTGATCCAAAGGTCAGAACAGTATACCGGCTTCCATTTAGAGATAGAGTAGTTCACCATGCAATAATGAATGTCATGGAGCCAATATGGGTGTCAGTTTTCATTTCACAAAGTTATGCATGCATAAAGGGCAAAGGCATTAACGGAGTATTAAAAACGATTAAACGGGATTTAAATGAAGTTGAAAAAACTACCTATTGTCTGAAACTTGATATTAAAAAATTCTATCCTAGTGTTGATCATGAGATATTGAAAAGTATCATCCGGAAGAAAATAAAGGATACAAAGCTTTTAAATCTGCTTGATGGTATAATTGATAGTGCGCCCGGGGTTCCAATCGGGAATTATCTTTCTCAGTTTTTTGCCAACTTATATTTATCATATTTCGATCATTATCTGAAAGAGGATAAAAAAGTAAAGTACTATTACCGATATGCAGATGATATTGTGATACTGGCACCGGATAAGCCTTATTTGCAAAGTTTACTGATTGATATTAGCGAATATATGACAGTCAGATTAAACCTTCAGGTAAAAGATAATTACCAGGTGTTTCCGGTAGATAAGCGAGGGATTGATTTTGTCGGATATGTGTTCCGGCATACGCATATTTTAATGCGAAAATCGATTAAAAAAAAATTCTGCAGGAAGGTTGCTAAATTAAATAAAAAAAATCTGGATGAAAAGCAATATAAAATTCAGATTAGTCCCTGGCTCGGTTGGGCAAAGCATTGCAATTCGAGACATTTATTAAAAACAATATTACATGATGAAAACATTCTCTGACCTTGGAATAAAAGAAACTGAAAACAAAAACATATTCCCTGTACAACAAATTTCAATTACCGAAGTAACCAATTGCGAAATAGAAATTATTGATTTTGATCCTGATGTCGAAACCAAGTATGGAAAAGGAAGATATGTTGTCCGAATACGGTATGAAAACATAGAACGTAAATTTTTTACGAATGCAGCACCAATAAAAGAAATACTGGATAAAGTACCAAAAGAAGCATTTCCTTTCCTTGCAACTATAAAAACGAGGAAGTATGGAACCGGAAATGAAAAAACATTTTATTTTACTTAATCAATCTACTATCATGAATCTATCTACTCATGCACCTGCTTCTCTCGCTGATCCAACATGGATAACTGAATTTATAGTCAAAATGGGTGAATCCGAATTTTGGGCATATAAGAAAAGCGTTTATGACTTTTTGGACAAATTAAAAGTTCATCAGTCATTATCAGTAGAGGCATGGGTAGAACCTGTAAATTATGACTTGTTTATTAAAATAGCATGTTGCTTTATTTCGGAAAGCCAGTTCTGTTATCAATTTAACCCTGAAAATACAACTATAAAAAGAAATTTCGATGCACAAAATTTGGAAAGATCGCTTGCCTTACTTAGATCAAAACGTAGGACTAAAGAAATTGCCGGAGATGGCCGAGGAACTGGGAGTGAATCAGGAGGAACTCCGATTGTTCCTACACCGGAGCCGGCGCTTCAAAGTCTACTCAAAGGATAACCTCACTATCCGACTTATCACGTCAAAATTTACGTTCCCGGAATACTTTATGCCTACAAAGCAATTCTTTCAACTTACCGGTATCCGGCAAGGCCGCTGGTGGCAACTATACAAAGGTGAACGTAAGATCACAGAGAAAGAATATAGTGCTATTTGCAGGCATTTAAAAATTACCGGCAAAGAGGCAATGGATGTAAGACAACTTGATTTATTTGAAAACATTTGATATATGTATTATAACGACCACGATAGGGATAAGATATTAGAAGCCACGAATGACAGGTTGGTTGACGTAATCGGTGATTTTATCATATTACGAAAGAAAAATAATGAGTTTTCAGGGGAATGTCCAATTTGTAAGGGTGAATATACCTTTAAATTAAACTCAGTTAAAAAGGCATTCGGTTGTTTTAAATGTAAAAAGATTAGTGGTTATACAGCTTCACATTTTTTAATGGAAGGTCAGAACATGCCCTTTCATGAAGCATTGGAATACCTGAATCATAAATATAGTATTATAGCCGATATACCGGTTGTAACAACAAAAAAAGTAACAGGTAAAAAAGAGCCTAAAAAATCGAGTACTTTTTGTGACCGAATGTTATTTCAATCGGGTCTTACTTACGCTGATGTTCAAAGCAAAATCATCACAATTACCGAAAATCATACGACTACCGATAAAAAAATGTTTCGTCCAGGAACATTTAATAAATTCTATGATCCGATTGAAGGGGATGATGTTATTATCGAGTATTATGATCTTGATGGGAAACCTTGCCAGTACGAGGTAGTCAATGAGAAAGGAAAGCCAACCGGTAAAACAAAAGATTTTATTCGTGTTCGGTTTCAATTCCCGGATGAACATAAGGATGGAAAAGGGAAACCTGTTAAATACAAGTCTCCGTATGGCTCAGGTAATTTTATATATATTCCTGAGAAACTAAGAATCCATATTAAGACCGGTGGAAAGATAGATCATTTATTCATTCAGGAAGGCGAAAAGAAAGCCGAAAAAGCATGCAAACATGGTATTTGGTCTGTTGGTATTGCCGGAATTCAAAACCTTGCACATGACAGCCAACTTCCGGTCGATTTGATAACAATTATTCAGAAGGCGGATGTCAAAAAGGTGTCATTGCTTTTTGATGCTGATTGGAATGATCTATCAAACTCGATAAAGATAAATGATTCGGTTGATCAACGGCCACGCAATTTTTATTATGCTGCAAAGAATTTCAAGGAATATATTAAAAGCCTTGAGAACCGTGAAATATCTGTTGAAATATACGTTGGGCATGTTCAACCTAACGAAGGAAAAGATAAGGGAATTGATGATCTTTTAGCCAATACATTAAAAGAAACTCCTGACCTATTATTGTCAGATTTGAATTGGCTTATCAATGAAAAGAACCTAACCGGTAAATATCTTCAGCTTTTCAAAATAACTGCTGTAAATGACACCAAAATACAGGAAATATGGCATCTGAATAACCCAACTGCATTTGCTAAAGAGCATTCTTCCGTTTTAAGGGCTTTACCTAAATTCCGTATTGGCCGACATATTTGGAAGTTGAATGAAAAAGGTGAAATTGAAAGTGCACAACCCCTTGAGAGTGATGAAAAATACTGGCAGGAAGTAAATGGAATAGACCGGAATGGAAATGCAAAAGCAACAACCTATGAATTCAAATATGGCCGTTGTTTTACTTTCCTACAAAATCGTGGTTATTATCGCATGATGAACCTGGATGGTAAGACCTATCAGTTTATTCACATTAACCATCCTACAGTCAGGACCGTTGAACCTTTCGAAATTCGTGATTATGTAACTGATTTTACTAAAGTATCAGCCAATGAAGATGTTTTGGAAATGATATACAAAGGCGGGGTGCAATATTTGGGACCTGACAAGCTGAGTAACCTTGTTTTTAATAAACCTGTATTCGAAGAACCAACCAGGGAATATCAACGCCTTTATTTCAGAGAACGATGCTGGGAGGTTCGACCAAATGAGGTTAAAGAACTTGATTATACAGCCGTGCCTTATAATATTTGGGATGATCAGAAACATGATTTCCCTGCGACATTGAATTGTAAACCAAATAAGGATCCTGAAATTCGCATTTACCAACCTCTTATTGAAGTGGATCTGATTGATGACACCCGTTTTACTTTTAAACTCAGTCCGGAGGGGAAGCGGTGCCAGTTCCTCCAGTTCCTGATCAATACTTCAAACTTTACCTGGAGAAAAGAAAAACAAATTGCTGCTGGCGAAACCGGGATAACAGTTGATCCGGATGAATTGCACGAAAACACGCTTCACCTGATTTCGAAACTTGCAGCAATGGGATATATGGCTTTGTCGGCAAAGGATAGGTCCGTTTCGCGCGCCGTTGTTGCCATGGACGGTAAGCAATCGGAAGTTGGACAATCGAACGGACGAACCGGCAAATCGATACTGGGTGAAGCGCAAAAGCATATTAACCCAACCCTGTATATTGATGGTAAGAAGAAAGAGATTGAAAGCGATCCTTTTATATGGGATGGAATGACAGAGAAAACGAAATGTATTTTTGTGGATGATGTTCGGACTAATTTCAGCCTTGAATTTTTATTTGCCAATATCACCGGTGACTGGAATGTGAACTGCAAAGGAGGAAAACGCTTCACCATTCCGTTCAATCAATCCGGAAAGATATACCTCACCACCAATCATGCCTTGAATGGCCGTGGTTCGAGTTTTCTCGACCGGCAGTACATTATTGCATTCGGTGACTTCTACAATGATGAGCATAAGCCTAAGGATGATTTTGGCGGTCTGTTCTTTGATGACTGGGACTTTGATCAATGGAACTTATTCTGGAACCTGTTGGCCAACTGCCTGCAAATTTACCTCAAGTATGGAGTTGTACAGGCACCGCGCGAACGTATCGAAAGTCGCCAGCTCCGGCAGGATATGGGTGAAACATTCCTTGCCTGGGCGGATGAGTATTTTAGTGACGTGGACAAAATGAATACTAAACTTAAACGTAAGTTCCTGAATGATGATTACCTGAAGTATTCGAACCTTAACCCCAAACTGGTATCTCCGAATGCCTTTAAAAATAAGATCAAAGCATTTTGCGTATGGAAAGGATATGCATTCAACCCACACATGTTGGACCCACAGAGCGGAAAACCTCTGAAGTATGATAAAGATGGCAAACCCGACATGGATGATAAATCAGGAGGTATTGAATATTTCTGGATTGGCAACCGACCAATTACGGCGGCCGATGCGCCGATGATTACTGAAGGGAATGAAATATTACCATCTAATCCGGATGAAAAACCATTTTAATGAATTTACTATTTAGTCATTTACTATTTACTATTTAAAAATAAATCAATTAAATCAAACAATGTTATGAAAGAAATTAGAACGGACAGTTACACTTTACGGACGGAGGAAGGCCAGTGGCTTGGTCAGGTAGTTTTAACCAGTGATGGATTGTTAGGATCAGTAACTGATTACGGAAATTTTTCGTATGCCTGGAGAAGTACAGGAAAATCATTTAAAGAGTTTATCCTTTCAATCCAAACTGAGTATTTTGCCAATAAAATTATTCAAGGTATGTATAATATGCCCAGGACTAAACAAATTGAACAGGCTGTTAAACGTTATTCTGAGGAAATACTTCCGGCACTTAAAAAGGTTCTTCTGGAAGAGAAAAAAAGCATAGTGAAGCCAAAAAAATACTATTTAGTATATAAACCGGATATAGAAGAAAGTCAGAATTTCTTTTATAATATATTGGATCCAACAATAGATCCTGACGGTGAAGTATTAGATCATATAATGCAACTGGAGGATAGTGATATTGGGAATTATGAAATTTACGAACATATAATTGGATAAGCTATGAAAGAACTCCCTATCTTATTTTCCACGTCAATGGTCCAGGCCATTCAGGAAGGAAAGAAAAACCAGACTCGCAGGACCGCGGGTTTGGAGAAAGTAAATGAAGATCCGGATAACTGGGCATTCATACATATGATAAATGAAGTTAATTTAAATACTTTAATAGGTCAATATTATTGTGTTTTTATACATAAATCTGGTATGAATTTATCTCTGAAAACCCGATGTCAGAACGGTGATCATATTTGGGTAAGAGAAGCATTCTATGCGTCCGGATATTGGATATCAGAAGGATTTACAAAAACAGGTAAGACAAAGAGAAGATTTATTGATAATACTTTGCTTTTTGATAAACGAACTTATTTGTATGAAGACAATAAGCCTGAAAAGTTTGAAACAAGTAAAATTTTCAAACGAGGTTCATGGTTTAAAAGGACTTCCTTATTCATGCCAAAGGTGGCTGCACGTATTTGGTTGGAATGTACCGGAGTTCGTTGTGAACGATTGATGGATATTCGTGAAAAAGATGCCGAAGGTGAAGGTGCAAGTGAATGGAATTCTGCTAATGAAATAAAATATCTGAAAGGATCTAAATCAAACCTTCCAAAACCTTGTGGTCCATTCAAATTCAGCTTTATTCTTCTATGGTGTAAAATTAACGGAGTTGAAAGTTTTGATCTGAATCCCTGGGTGTTAATTTATGAATTTAAACGCATTGAGAAGCCATGAAAAAGAAAAAAATATCAATTGAACTTAATTGTAACACTTATTTCAAATCAATTCATTTCGAAGGTTATGTAAAAATAATAAATGTAAATGAGGAAGATAATGACTTAGAAGTTACAATTAAGACTTTAACTGGCCAGCATGACGAACATTGGAATCTTGAACATACTATAACTGGATTTGAAAATGGTGATTATTGGACTTTCTATTATAATGAAAATAAAGATCCTAACAGGGTTCATAAATGCTATAATAAATATAGAACTGATTTTATAGCTCAATATAACATGATTCTTCAAGATAATATTACTTGTGCTGATTGTGGTAATGACAGTTATTGTAAGGCCGTATTTGGAGGTTGTTCAGAAAATAAAAATTGTCAATTCCACCCAAGCAAATTTTATCATGCAAAAGCAAAATAAAATTATTGTAGCCATTTCTCCGGATCCTGTTATCCGGAAAAAGATCCTGCAAAAGTTAGCAGTGGAGGCAGGCTTTGCACTTACCCTGGGCGATGCCGGAAAACTGATAAAGCCTACTCCGTATGAGTGCAATATACCAGGAGCGTTCTTTGTGTTCTGTGACCTGCATAACTTCCGTAAATCGCCTAATATCAACCAACAATTGTATGAGATGGCCGCCAGGGGAATGGCTGTGATTGTTGGGGTAAAGAAACTGCCGGCAGAGGTGGAATTTATTTGTGAAGTGTATTATTCAAATTATTTATAAAAGAAGAACCCCCAACCCCTAAAGGGGAGTAAGAACAAGACCAAGTATTTATAATTAATCAATTAAATAAAATAAATCATGAGTAATTTATCAATCAAAGTAGATTTAATCAAAATCAAAGATGCTACCCTGACCGTATTAACAGGAAAGACGGGAGTTAAGAAGAATTGCCTTATTATACCAATTGAAGGCAGTGGGTTATATGTAGGCGAAAAGGGTGTATACCTTAACCTATCGGCGTTTGAAATCAGGGAACCTAAGTACGACCAGACTCACCTTGTAAAACTTAGCAAGGACAAAGCAGAGTATGAAGCATTGACAGAAGATCAAAAGAAAGCATTACCAATACTTGGTGGATTAAAACCCATTATCCATGCTACTATGCAACCAGCTGCCGAAGAACTGGTGGTTGATCCCGGAGTGGAAGGGAGTGATTTACCATTTTAAATAATTTACTATTTATTCATTTACTATTTACTATTTAAAATAATTAAAAATATGGCAGTAGAAGTAGAATGTAAAGAAGTTGTTATCACGACGCTTTTACGACGTGGTGATGGCATTGAAGGGATCCCAGTCAGGTGTATTACTCAGGTATATACTAAAGATGGTGTATTGATAGCAGAACGCGATCCTTTTCCGACGACATTCACCCCTGAAGATATGAGACAGTTTGCCAGGTACTATTTAAATGAAAAATCAAAAAGCGTTGATATTACGGTTGAGCTTGCTTTAGCCTGGGCAAATGTAACCAGAAAATAAATATCAGATTCGTTACTAATTAAAAGCCTGCCTTTTCGGTAGGCTTTTCTTATTTATGATAGTTGTGAAGCCGGTACTAATAACTCTTTTGTAGGATAGTTGTGAAGCCGGTACTAATAACTCTTTTGTGATTGATGTACAGAATCGTTACTATTGTTTCTTACTCCCCTTTAGGGGTTGGGGGTTCTTCTTTTTTCATTCCCCCGCACCCCCCTTACTATCGTATGTAAATAAATGGACAATCGTACTCCCAAAAAAACGCAGTCCATAAGTTCAAAAAAAGTACATACACTCAGGAAAAGGCGGGCAGTCTCAAACGTATAAATCCCTCCAATAATCATAAATAAATCGTTCAATTTCAGAGCCTCTCTATATATAATCTTTTCTTTTATTATTTATCTACTTTTCAAAAGTTGACTATCTAAAAAAAGGAGATAAAAAAGTACTTTGGAACAAAACGCAATTTTTGAAAATTAATCAATTAAATATCAATTTTTTACGCTTGTTCTGTTTTTGTACTCTTTCGTACTCTTTGCACGAATATGTTCAAAAACAAAAATAGTACGGAAAAATAAAAACAAAACAAGTTAGTACGGAAAAGAGTACGGTGTTAACGTGCTTGAATATAAATAGTTATAACATAGTGTATACCATTTTGCACGAAAGCACACTTTGTTCGGCTATTATTGGACCGGGGGGGTATGTCAGATCTGAAAATTACATTTAAAATAAAATGAGGATTATTTGTTTAAATCGTGTTTATTTTGTATCTTGTTATTTGCTCTAATAATCTGACTTTAAATGTTTTAATTTTCAAAAATTAAATTTATGTATACTACTAAAATCACAATTAAACCTCACCTGGCAGAATATTGCATCGGTAAATGGGGCGATGATTTTGCGGAACCGGTTCAGTTCCCACCAAAAACGGATTTATACATTACAATTTATGATCTGTTGCAGAAAAGGCCCTGCAATCAACACCTGGATGCGGGTAACCTGGAGATTGTTCTACCCAATCGCCGGCAGGATGAGGATGGGTTTAAAAAAAATCCGTCATGTTATAACTTCCTGTCTGAAAAATCGTGCGGGATTATTCAAAAACGGATATCTATGATTTTTTGGGATGAACTTCACAATTTACTTTTTTTGATGAAAAAGGAGCATGATCAGAATTATGACGTTACAGCAAATTATTTCATTTGCATGTACCGGATTGAAAGCATTACCTCCGACGCTTTACTCAAAAATTATTACCGGCACCGGGAAGATTCTCGGATACGGAATAAGCGTAAATATAAAAAACAAAAAAACGTTAAAGTTTAGATTTATTTTGTTCACCAAGTGCGGTGTTTTGTCCAATAAAAGGGGTACAAACACCGAAGAGTTTAATAATAAGGAGTATAACCATTTTTAATACAAAATATATGGATAATATTGGAGGAATTATATCAGCGGCTTATGCTATTGTCGAAAATGTGAATGCATGCTCCGTGACAGGTGGCAAAATAATTGTAGTGCTGAAAACTACAAAGCCCTGGTTAGAGTTTCCGGCTACTCCGGGACGTATTGAAGTAACCGTTACTCCGGATGAAGGAATCATTCCACTCTATACTGTTTCGGGAATAATCTATTGTGCAAGGAGTAGGCAGGCAAAGTATAATGATATCACCGGTAAGAAATTTAAAAGGATCCTGTTGAAATATGTTACCGGAAATGGTGACGTACTGGTGGCAGGTGACCGGGCAAATCCTTTAAAAGTTCAAATTGAAAACGTAAATCCATCGGCGGCCAATGGATATTCGGGAACAAAAATAACGTTATCAGGCGTAATGACACACTCTGAACTCCCATTGATGGAGTAATAAGTCCTTTAAATCCCTTTATAATAGCAGTATTCTTGCAATTCAATTTGCATGAATACTGCTTTTTTAATACCAAATAACTGCTTATGCTCTACTTACACAACATATTGAACGGCGTCTGGGCAATTGATCAGAACTATGCTTCTAATTATTTGCCATTGATTGCGAACTTTATTAAAGGTGAACGGATGGCAGTTGCACCGGCATTACCTGCTTTAAATGATCGTAATTCAGTTATGATGTCAGATGGTATTGGTAATGAAAATAGAGTACCGGTTATAGATGCTATGCCTGGATCAATTGCCATTATCAATATTTCGGGTGTAATAACCAAAGAAGATCAAATGTGCGGACCTGCCGGGATGAGATCTATTTCTAACCTAATGAAACAATGTTATGCCAATGATGCTATCAGTAGCATTGTCATAGTTATGAGTTCGGGAGGTGGTGAAGGTTATGCCATGCGGTTGCTTGCTGAAACTATTTCGGAAAAGAATAAGCCGGTTGGTGGATTCATTGATGATATGGCATGTTCGGCAGCTTATGGTATTCTTTCAGGATGTGATTATATCTGTGCGAACAGTAACCTGGCTAAAGTAGGAAGTTGTGGTGCTTATGTGACATTGATTGATTTTTCGAAACAATTGGAAATAATGGGTGTAAACCTGATTGAAATATATGCCACAGCATCTACTGATAAAAATAAAACATTCATTGATGCCATCAATGGAAAACCGGAGGAATTACGTGCTGACCTTGATGTATTCAATGAATGGTTTCTTTCGATGATTGAAACCAATCGTGCGGATCAGTTGAAAGGTGACCGAAAAGTTTGGGGAACCGGTAAAGTATTTTACGGTGATAAATCCTTAGAAATTGGGTTAATCGATGCCGTTGACACATTCGAAAATTTTATTAATTATTTTAATTCATAATCCATGACTAAAATCTTATCAACTGCTGCTTTCACTGTTTTGAAAGAAAAAGCAGACAATTACGATGCAGTTGTAAATTCAGTAGCCGCAAAAGGCGAAGGAGTTGACGCTGCTGATGTGACGCTTGAAAATGTTCAGGCCGTCATTAATGCTGAAGAAAGTGCCGGAGATAGTGTTCTCCAAGCAACTGTAACTGAACTTGAAGGTGCTGTGGAAACATTGAATACCACTATCACCGAGTTGACAACTGAACGTGACACGTTAAAAACCGAGAATGAAGTATTATCTGCTCTTCCTGGTGCTGAAAGTGTTGTTGCAATTCCTGAAGCTGAAGCAAGTGCTGTAGCAACGGATACTGTATTGGAATTTGCTGCCAAGAATCAGGGTAATATCCTGGCTATTGCTGCTGAAATGAAGAAACAAGGATATTAAATTTAACCCTTTAAATATAAACCAATGCCAATTCTAACAGTCGCTGCATTAACTGAGGCAGCTAAAACTTACGATCCGATTTTACGGACTCTGCCTTTCTTCTCACTTGATGCTTTAGCTGCTAAACTGAAGCTGAACATTCAGCAAGTGGAAAATGAGGACGTAATTGTGAATATGCGCCGTAAAGCCGGTGGAACTGGTCCGTACTCTCCGGGCATGGCCATTACTTACGATCCTGAAATTGCAAAGTTTTTTGAATCGAATTTGAAACCTGAAATGGTTGTTTTCAAAATCAAAGATAATATCACCAATTACAAGGATAAGAAAGTCCTGGTTAATGCCGGTACTAAACTTGATTTGAAAACCAAAGCCCATCCCCTGGAACAATTAATTGTACAGAATGTGGTTACCTCTCACGCTGAGGACATCGTGTTTGCATTATTTCATGCTGAACGTGACACTGCTACTTTTTCGCCAATGACTTCATTCACCGGATTCTATCCTGTATTGGATTTATTGACTACTAATGGTTATATCGCTGCCGGACAAGGGAACCTTGAAATTACAGGTGTTTTTGCTGCTCCGATTGATGAAAATGATTCTACTGCCTATGACAAATTGGTAGAATTCATTTATAGTTCTCACCCATTATTAAGATCATCCATTGGTGGTACTCCTCAATTGATTTGTGCCCAGACGGTTTTGAAAAATGCCCGTGATGCTTATCGTAATAAAGTGAAAATGTTTGCCATTCCAACTATGACTCAGGTATTGGAAGCACTTCGTGAAGATGCTTTCTGTCCTGCTTTGGAAATTGCCACTGATGAAGCATTGGGTACCGGTTCCAAATTGATTTTGCAAAAAGTGGGGAATATGGATATCGGTTTCGATACGTCAAAAGCTGCACAATTTATGCAGGTTCGTAATATTTACGAAGATCCTAATGAAATTCAATTCTGGTTGGAATCAATGTACGGTACTCGCGTTCGCGACGTACATAAAAAGATTTTCAAAACCAACGAACAGGTGAATACTCGTATTGACCTCTCAGGTGACTATTAATCAATAAGAAAAAAGCCGGTTGCTTCGGTAGCCGGCTTTTTTTTAATCAATTTTTATTTAACTCAAAATTTTAAAACTTCATTGATATGAAATTCAATCTTAATCCATTAACCTGGGCAGCCGGACAAGATAATATGGGAGGTTACAAAGCCTACGTATTGTTCGTTCCTGCCGCTTCCGTTAGTGCAGTGCCAACCTTACCATTGGTAACCGATGTATCCACCGACGTGGACCAGGTAACTGCTGCAGGTGCTTTTGTTTTCAAAACTGTTGGTGACAAACCTAAGTACATAGAATGTACGGATAAGACCGTTAAATTCGATGCTCCTAATCAGGGCGAACTTGAAGGTCAGAGTTTCGCCCCAGCTGGTGAGTTCTTTCGTTCCGGCAGTAAAAAAGAAGCGGCTGCATTTGCACGTCAGGTCAACAATGTATCCGGTTACCTTATTCTGGAAGATATGGAAGGTCAACAGATTATTGTTGGTCAACCAGGGCTACCTTGTCACATTAAACCGGAATATGCCGGTGGTATGGCTCGTGCCGATCGCCGTGGATTTAAATTCACTTTTGCAAGTGATGCCATTTGTCCGCTTATCTACTTAGGCACTCCAATTGATATTGCAACAATTTTAGTACCATAATTCAGCATTATGCTAAAAACTATTCAAACATGGCTGGCCGATCCTAAGCGTACATTCGCTGATGGGTTGGCTATCTTTGAAACTGCCGCCGGAACGGATATCAAAAAAAAATACTTACAATATTTCAAAGATAATCTTTCGGAAGGTGATCAGTTTAATCCTGCTCTTTGCATGCTCACCAATAAGGTGTCAGTCATTGAGAACAATATCAGGACGAATCCCGATCAGTTCAAAGATATGAAGTTGGTGATTGCAGGTGAACCTGTAGCCACTGTGGAAGAAATTGAAGCAAAACAAGCTGAGATTGATGCACTGAGAGTAACCATTGAAGAATTGACCGCTGATAAGGCTGATGTTGATTCTGACAATGAAGATTTGAACGAGAATGTAGAGAACCTGGAATCTGATTTAGAAAATACGGTGGATGAGTTGAAAGATGCTCAGACTTTATTGGAAGAAAAAGAACTGGAACTTACTTCCCTGAAGGAACGTCGTGGACTTTCCATTGTTGCCTATGACAATCTTCCGGAAGACATCAAAAAACTCTATGACCGGGTTAAAGTGATCACTCCATTAATGGCCAGTTTGCAATCGGATATTTCAGTTGAAAAACTTCATCCTGCTACGCGCAAAAAACTTGTTAAACAGTTAGTAGACCTGGACGATGAACGTCGCGCTGCATGGGATTCAATTGATTCCTGGAGTGAAGGCAAAACCATTGAACCAGTACTGGAGAAACCTGCCTATTCTGAAAATGAACTGGTAGCCGGTGCTCAAATAGCCAGAAGGATTGACCGACTAATTGAAAACCTGCAACGGTCTCAGGAAGTTGCCAATACTACCGAACGTGAAGTGGTGAAGCTTAATGCACTTAAACGCATTGACGCCTATAATATCGAATTGGCAGAATTGGAAGCTAAGATAGCCAAACCGACTCCGACTCCTGAACCTGAAGCAACCGTTTAACCCGATTGTATTTCAAATAAACATTAAAAAGGCAATCCCACGGTATTGCCTTTTTTTACATCCCAACGATTATGGCAAAGAATGATATCACGGTTTACGAAAAAATTGAAAAGCATCTGTTTCATTCCATTGATGAAACTAAACTGGCATTGTCTGAAAAAGATCAGGATATAAAAAAACGAGTACTTCTTTGCGTATCCAAAAAAATGGCGAATCCTCTCATGATGAATTCTGAATTGATCAGCTTTTTGATGGAAGGTGGATCGGTTGAATTAGTTGAAAAAGACAAAAAAGGGAAAGTAATAAGTAAAACTATGACCGATGTCTTATTTACTCCGGTATCTCAATCGCAAGCCTATAATGACATTGCCGGTATAACTAAGATATTTGGAAATATAACCATTGCCGCCAAGAGTTGGCACCGGTATATTATTATCGAAACATGCAAAAAAGGTGCTCAAATTGCTATTGAGGATCGCGATCCGCAGGGAATTGCCGCCAATATGGATAAAATAGGGAAATATACCCGGGCTGATAAGGAAGATGATGTATTTGACTGGAATGAAATGATACCACCCAGCTTCGAGCCTACTGATGATATAACCGTGCTTGAGGGAATACGCGAAATTCCTAATCTGGAGGAAGAACGTCGCCGGTTCCGTGAAAAATTCAAAGGAAATTTATTCAAAAAAGCTGAAGAGGCACAAATCGAACCATAATGAATCCAATACTCCCTGGTGCCGATCAGCTTCATAAGTTTGAGGATCGCGTTCGTAAATTCTTCAATAAAGCTCAACGTGACGCGATGGCTATATCCGCGCATGATGAATATATCGTTGCTGCTCGTGGTACCGGAAAGTCTGAGGGTATAGATGCCCGCTTTATTATTCGGAATGTATGGGCGATGCCGGGCAGTACCGGTGCTCTTATTTCGCCTACTTATTCAAAAGCCTGGGGTAACACATTACCCGCTATTTGCCACGCATTGTACGAATGGGGATATGTGGAAGGTATTCACTATTATGTTGGCAGAAAAGCCCCACAGGAGAAGAATTTCAAACAACCTAAACGTAAGCCATTGCGCGAAGCATGGGGTAATTGCTTTCATTTTTGGAATGGAACGATTATGGTAGTGCTATCTTTCAATAACGGGATGTCTGCCAACTCCATGTCATTGGATTGGTTGATTGGTCCTGAAGCAAAATTTTTGGATTATAATAAAATTAAATCGGAAGTTAATCCCGCCAATCGTGGTAACCGGCAATATTTCGATGATTGTCCCTGGCATCACAGCGTATTGTACTCCACCGATATGCCCACTTCTAAAATGGGTAAATGGATACTGGATAAGCGCGATGAGATGTCGCCTGATCATATCAACTATATTCGTAACATTTATAAAGAGTTAGTTGGGTATATGTCATGGCCGGAACAAACAGAATACAATATCCGGATGATAAAAGAACTCCGGGCCGATCTTGCCCTGGCACGACGTTACCAGGAACCATTGAAGCCATTACCTAACCAGAAGTTTGAATATACTGTATTTTATGGAGAGTACGATGTATTCGATAACCTTGAGGTATTGGGTGAGGACTTTATCATGCAGATGTACAGGGATAGTCCTACCCTTATCTGGCGTACTGCCTTTATGAATGAACGACTGTTCCGTGTGCCTAATGGGTTCTACTCTGCATTAACTGAGAATCACTTCTATATACCTACCGATAACGATAACCTTAAACAGTTTGGAACGAACTGGAAGAAACTAACTACTGCCGCCTGCCTGGGTGATCCTGATCTGGATATGAAGCGACCACTCCACATCGCATTCGATAGTAATGCTGCCATATCCACAGCATGCGTGGGTCAGGTGCACCCTGATACTAATGAGTTCAAGACACTTAAGACATTCTATGTTAAGACACCCGGCAAGTTACAGGACGTGGTACAGATGGTATGCGATTACTACATGGCAATGATCCATAAGGATATCATCTTCTACTATGATCATACGTTTGTTTGGGAGACAGGTGCAACATCCGAGAGTTATGCTGATACTATCATACGTATCCTGACTGATAACCGTTGGAACGTTACTGATGTTTACATAGGGCAAGCATCTAAGCATGATTGGAAGCATCTACAGATTGACCGTGCCCTGAAGGGTGACAATGAACTACTGTTCCCTACATTCAATGCAATGAACAACGAACTGCTTAAGATAGCCATGGAACAGACAGGCATTAAGCAAGGGAAGAATGGATTCGAGAAAGATAAGAGTCCTGAGAAGTTACCCGATACACCCGACAATCCTGATGAACATAAGACCCACGTTACTGATGCCTGGGATACAGTGTTCATTGGTGTGAATTTCTTCTATACTGAACCAAGTGCAATGGGAGGAGGAATAATTTTTATTTAGAGGTAAGAGGTAAGAGGTATGGAGTAAGTAAAGGGATGGCATGATGTCATCCCTTTTTTATGCTTTGTATCAATGTGTTAAAAAATATTTTGCTCAGCATATTGCGGTGAAAAAAAACATGCGGAGGCAAAGTCTTCAGAGGGCGCTGCGTGGGTTCTAGGGAGAAGAGTGGAATTTCTCAGGGCTCATGGATCGGTTTTAACACTGAAAATTAGTACAATAACCTGTTTAAAAACATCTTTCTACTGGAAAAGTCTGAGATTACAACTAACTAATAAAAGGGGATAAGAAAACCCCGGGTTATGAAATCAATTATGTGTCCTTTAATCGATAATCTATGAAATCTATTTTTGTTTATCGATTTTGAAAAAGAATGGAAAAGCGGATACATATCAGTAAGATCTGGAAGATGATGGAAGAAAAGGACCGACTGGGAAAGCCGAAACCTTTTACTTTCAGGTATGCAAAAATGAACGGTGAAATTGAAACGTACAAAGATGCAACCATGACAAGTATTCACAGCAAGGGTGTAACGGTAAATATCATGCCGGCAGGTGAGAAAGTTCCGCATACATTCCGTAAAATATTGATTCTAAGGTTTAACGAATTTAAAGTTTATCTATAATGGCTAAGAATACAAAGGGTGCTTCTGAGGTTTTTGATTTTGGTGAAAGTGCATTCCTGGCGGGTGGTGCTGCCATGGTGATCATGACCGACAGCCGGGATATGGTGGGCGATGTGAATACTCCTACCCAGGACTTTACTTTCAAAAGTGCTAAGGAACCGGTGAAGTTTGTACGACGTGGTGCAAACAATAAACTCCCCATTGAAGTGATGGAGAAAGTTTATGCCCAGACTACCGTTGGTGCCAACATAGAATTTAATTCTAAGATGGCGTATGGTGATGGGATAATGGTGATGAAGAAAGTCAAGGATCCCATAACCGGTGACATAAAGCTTCAGGAACAATTGCCATCCGATTACCCTGAGATATTTAAATTTCTTGAGGACAATAATTATATCAACAGCCAACAGGAATGGGCGAATGATCTATCCGTATTTTATGAAAGTTTCTGTGAAATCATTCTGGAAGCCGGTAGCAATAAGATTTATTCTATACAACCGGTTGAATCAATAAATAGCCGTGTATCGCTGGTAAGTCCTACAAGTGGTAAAATAGAGTATCATGGGTTTTGCCTGGACTGGCCAAATGCGTCTGCAGAAAAAATAAAACTTACACCCCTGTTGGATCGTCGTATTTTCCTAATGGATTTAAAACGCCGGTTGGGATTAGAACTGGATCCTACAACGAAAAAGAAATCGGTAGTAAAGGATAAATCTTTTATGCTTCAGCTGATGCTTCCAACTCCGGGACGGTATTACAATGGTAAACCATATTGGTGGAGCATATTTACTGACTGGTATGATTTTGCATGTGCTATCCCGGCATTTAAAAAGGCATTGCTTAAGAATCAAATGGTACTGAAGTATGATGTGAAGATCAATATCACCTTCTGGGATAAACTCTTCAAACAGGAAGCAATTACTGAACCTGAAGCAAAGAAAGTACGACGTGCAAAGTTCCTGACCGATATGAATAACTTTCTGTCAGGTGGTGAAAATGCCGGTAAATCGTTCGTCTCTCATTTTGAATACGATAAAATTAAGGGCTATGAAATCAATGATATCATTATAAAAACCATTGATAGTTTTTTCAAAGGTGGTGAATATATTGATGACTCTGAAGAGGTGACTAACATTATCAGTGGTGCCATGGGTGTACATCCTTCTATTGTTGGTGCCACTCCGGGCAAAGGTAAATCAATCAACGGTACTGAAGCCCGGGAACTGTTTATCATTAAACAAGCTATGATGAAACCTATTCGTGACCTGTTGGTGGCACCGCTTTACCTGGTTAAGGCAATCAATGGTTGGGATCCGGATGTATTTTTTATTATTCCGAATATAATGCTCACCACATTGGATCAGGGAACCGGGGCGGTGAAGGCAATAGGAAATCAAAAAGTTTAATTATTTACTATTTATTCATTTACTATTTACTATTTACCATGGGCGCAATCATTTCGACAATTGATCAGTTATGTAAGACTGTAAAGATAAATAAGAGTATTCCGTTTGATGTTGTGGAACCTTTCCTGACTACGGCGCGTGATATTTATCTGGTTCGGTACCTGGGTGTAGAGATGGTGGAAATACTTGAATCGGAAGAGACTCCGGAACGGGCAGTAAAATTACTGAAGCTCGTTCAAAATGCATTGGGACCATTGGCCATTTGGTTGGGAACGGCAGAGTTATCGATACGGTTTAGTGATTCAGGGTTTACAGTATCAAAGAGTGATGCTGCAACCGGGTTTGTTCCGGCCAGTGATACAAAAATAAGCAAGGTGGAAGAAAGCCTGGAGCGTCGTGGTTTTCAATATCTGGATGCAGTGCTTGAATATCTCGAAACGAATGCAGACCTGTTTCCGGAATGGAAAGAAAGCCGGTATTATACGCTCCGGGGTGGTAACTACATTATCACTGCTACTCAGTTTCAGGAAATCGGACTGGTGGATATCGATTACAGCCGGTTGACTTTTGAAAGCCTTAGGTCAGTAATGGGAATGATTGAACTACGGTTCGTCAAAGAACTATTGAGTGATACACTGGATACTTCTCTTCGCAGTAAATTGAACGGACTGCCTACTCCTGCAGAAATACAACTGATTGCATCCGTTCGCCGGTTCGTGGCCTGCAAAACAGCTCAGATCATAACCAGTGAAGCGAGTAAGGCTAACCGATCGGGTAGTGATGTGAAAGAATATAAACCAATTATCCGGCCATTGTATGCGGATCCGAATGATAACGGGAATTTTTTCGCTGAACAATCGGGATATTATTTCAGTAAAATACAACAGTGCCTGGTGATTTATGGTGTGGAGTTTGGAATTGTTCCCCCGGAACCGGCAATGAATTGGAATGTGTTGGAGAATAAAATTTTTAATATGGAGGGTTAACACCTCACCCCCTAACCCCCCTTTCCCAAGGGAGAGGGGGACAAGACGCAGTATCTTTTATTTATCAACTTTAAATTATTTATATGATAGTTGCAAATGTTTCCGGAAATGAAGTTCTTTATAATGAAATTACGAAACAGTGGCATTTTATAGATGGTACAATTTCAGATAAAAATAATATTCGAGGTTGTGTTCGATGTGGAAAACTACCTACTGTTGATGGTCATGATTCGTGTATTGCAAATTTACCTGGAGTTAAAAATGCTTGTTGTGGACATGGTGTAGAGGATGGATATATTCAATTTGAAAATGGATTGGTATTAAGAGGCAGATTTTCTGTAGATCAAGATATAAAAACAATATCATAATCAACCAATCATGAGAATATTACATATTGAAAATTATAACTATCCGCTTCCGGAGAGCCTGAATGAGATGACAACTGATCAGTTGATATTTCTTTCGAAGTTGGTGGATAAGGTGATTCCTATTCAGGAGGTAAAGGTGAAGATGTTGTTTTGCTGTCTGGGTGCGAAGGTGAAGCGAATGAAGAATGCAGGGTATTACCGTATCCGGATTGAAAAGTTCGTATTTGCCATGACGGTGGAACAGGTGGCTGAAGTATCCGGTGCGTTTGATTATTTGTTTACTGATCCGGATAAAGAGGGACGTTGTTTTTTTGACTGCCGGTTAACGGTGAATCCATTCCCGAAAGTGAAGTTAGGATACAGAATAATATTTGGTCCTGCCGATGCATTGACTGACATTTGCTATAACCGGTATATTTATCTGGAATCGTATCATTCGGTCATGGAGAATAAACCGGAGGCTGTATATGCTTTTTTGGGATGCTTGTTTACCGACCCGCTCGCGAAAAAGCGAACGGGTCGAAATGAGTTTGATCCGAACAATCTACGCCTGGAACTTATGCAGAAAATAAAGCCGGAGGTAGTAGTATTGATGTGTTGGTATTACCTGGGAAGTATCCGGTTTATTGCGGATAAGTTTCCACGGATATTTAGTGGTGACGGTGAAGTAAGTACCGGAAGTGCATACGATGGACAACAGAAACTTATGGACTTTATTGCCAAAGGTGATCCGGCAAAGAAGAGAATGAATAAAGAAGATAATCTATATGATATATTGTATTCGTTGGATTATATGCTGGAGAAAGAGGAAGAGAAGACAACGACCCCCAACCCCTAAAGGGGGGTAAGACAAGAGAATAGTTTGTATAGTTTGATTTTTTTCGCCCTGTACTGGTCTGTGAAGATAGGTACAGGGTCTTTTTTTTTGTTGTTAATAAATTTACATATCTTTGCAGAATAATATTTATTAACCCTATAAAATAAAATGTTTATGAAAAAAATTATGTTAGTGGCTGTAATGGTGATGTTTTATTTAAGTATTTTTTCTCAATCACCAACTGATTCGATTAAGGCTAAATTTATGTATTGCGAAATTGTAGGCACTGGAAGTTTATTTAGTACTAAAGTAAAGATTGAAATTGATTATGGTCAGGAAGTAAGTTTTTGGAATCAAGCTAATGGAAGAACATTGAAAGATGAAACGGGAAATTCTATTAAATTTAATTCAATGGTTGATGCGTTGAATTTTATGGGGACTAAAGGATGGGAGTTTGTTCAGGCATACAACGTGCTTAAATCTAATCAGGATGTATATCATTGGTTATTAAAACAAGAGATAAAAAAATAAACTTTTAATCATAAAAAACTATGATTTGGATTATCATTATCATTACTGTAGCTATGCTTTTTCTTTTTATACAATCAAAAAAACCAGTTTATACAAATGAACCAGAACCGGAACCTTATGTCCATCGTGATTTTAGAACTGAGGCTATATTGAGAAATATAGAGTATATGGGTGACCCTGCCAAAGAGGTTGGTGATTTTACTATTGATGTTAAAGGTTTATTTTATAGAACCAAGAAAGCTCAGTTACGTGCATGTGAACTTGCTGAAACAGAAATATTGTTTTTAGAAATAGACAATAGAAATCAGCATGATAAAAATGCTATAAAAGTAAAAACGTTTGATGATATTTTTATTGGATATGTAGATGAATTTTATTCAAAGAAAGTTCGTCAAATGATTGATTCTAATTTTGAAATAGATTGTTTTGTAAGTTCTGTTTCATTGGATGATATACCATATGTCTCTATGCAATTATATTATTCTGGAAATAAACAACTAATTTAAAAAATAATTGTATTTTTATTTGGTAGATAAAAAAAAGTTTCGCACTTTTGCATCGCTGAATACAATTATAGGGCTTTAGGCCCACCAAACGAGGTGGTTTTTTTATGCCAAAAAATGAAACTTATTTAAAATATGGCGATGCCATATATCGAGCCGCTTAGAACGGTAATTGCCCTATGGTGTATTCAGCAGCGATATATGAGCATCGCTTTTTTATGCTCTAAAACTAAATGCTGAATACACCAAAATGACAACAACCACCATCCGCAGGCTACGTCCTGCAAAGCCTGTCAAGGGCAAAACAGTAAGCAGTGTAGAATCACTTGCCTTTCTGCGTGAATTTTATCTGGAAGTAAAACGCGAAATCAAAAAGCGCGAAACAATTATGATGAATGGCAGTCGTACCCCTGATTGTGATTCTGTGTCTTTTCTTGGTGAGAACTTTAGCCTGACTATTGATTTTAAAGAAAAATTCAGAGTATGACAATTATCAATGGAATGGAAGTACGCGACGAATTGATCGACTTACTTAAGAACTGGGCACCTTATAACGAAGATTGTGAAAGCCATGTTGATTCGGCTATTGAAAGTCTGTTTGAATTAAATGATTATCTGATCGGTGCCCTGACAGAGGTAGTGACTGATGATATTGTACGAATGAGAGAAATCAGTAATTACCTCATTAACGTGAAATCACTCAAGGATGATTTGAAAGAATTGAACGGAATATTGAAAGTTTGTAAAATTGAAAGGAAAAAATGATGATTGAATAGTTAATCATTTATAAATATAAATTGTATATACTTGATTAACAATTGATTACATTATCTTTATATCGAAATTAAACTATAAATCTTTTAAATCAATCAAAATGGAAACAAAAATTATTTCATTTGAAGAAAACAACATTACCTTTTTACTTTCAAAAGATAATGGAATGATGATTAATGCCACCGAAATGGCAAAGATATTTGGTAAACAAGTTAATGAATTCATGTCAAATGAAAGTACAATTCTATTTGTTAAAGAAGCTTTAAATAACGGGAATTCCCGTTATATTAACATTTCAAATCAAGATGAATTGTATCGTACGAATCAAAAATCTGGAACATTTATGCACCGAATTTTAGCTTTGAAATTTGCAGCCTGGTTAAGTCCTAAATTTGAATTATGGATCTATTCCACCATTGAAAAATTACTATTCGGTAAACACGTTGACAGGGAACAATCTTTTGAAAGAACATTATCCTTACAGAAGGAATTAGATATTCTGAGAGATAAGCCGAATAAAACAGGTGCAGATTTTGAAAGATACTTAGAAATTCAAACATTGATCCGGAGAGAAAAAACAGTCAGATCGTTGCTTACAAAAGAAAGTATAAATGAAATGGCAGATTTATTCAAAGAACAAGAATGAAAAATAACTGACGATAATGAAAGGCCTTACAGCAATGTAGGGCTTTTTTTATGTCCTTTAATTGATAATCGGTAGATTATATTTTTGTATTCATAAATTGATACATAAAATTTATGGAAGAATATAATCATTTTGCATATGGCCTACAGATGGCTACGCGGTTGAAGGCGGTGAAGCATACGGACCAGGACAGGCGTTGGTATGAATGTGCTGAGAGCGATAACCTGATAAGCCTGATGCAACGACTGAGTAGTGTTACCGGTACGGTGATGATCGGGCTGGATGGTAAGAATTCGGATTTCGGGTATAATGATGCTGAGTCGCTGAGAAAGAAACCGCAATACTTTTTTATGATCCTGACCACTGCCCGGGCAGATGATTCGGCGGCTATACTTGCGGGTCAGGAAATGTGCGAAGGAATTGCCCTTCAGATACAGGCGCGCATGATGTTGGATAGCCGGAATTATGATAATGGATTGACAGGGTTTATTCCGGAATCGGTAACCATTCGCGGGATTGGTCCAATGGGAGATAATCTGTTTGGGGTGATTATGGGATTTAATGAGGAACATGGAGTGGATTATCAGATTAAGGATGAATACTGGACATAAGAACCCCCGGCCCCTAAAGGGGAGGAAGAAAAGACCAAGTTTATGAAAAAGAATATAATTTCCAATACTAATATTTCTTACTCCCCTTTAGGGGATGGGGGTAAATTATGAGGCCGGAATTAACGGATATGACCGTAAGCGACTGGATAGACGCTAAGACGGGAATGAATAACAGTGCTTTCACCAGGTTGGTGAGAACTGCTAAGGCCGGGGGTATTGAGGTCCCTTCTGTCGTAGTGGCTAACTTTAATCCACGAATTACTTTTGGATCATACTCCGGTAGTGATACAGAGGCCTACATGCGTGTAAAGGATGTGGACGCGGTGAATCTGTTTAACACAAAAGTAAAAGCGTGGGCAACAAAGGTAGAAGGCGAACTGAAACAATCGGCAGATTCACGGTTCGGGCACCGGGTGAGTGAACTGATAACAACAGAGTTTCCCCGGTTGAGCGATTCGATTAAAACAAACCTGAGATTTGACAAACAGTATAAACTTGAAACGCGGTCGGTAGGGTTCTCCATGGCACGACATGGTGTTTATCTCCATGAAGGAGCTGGACGTGGATTCGGAGGATTGACAGGAAGTAAGTGGACGGATAAGTACGGAACTTTGAAAACAACTGCTTCTGCCAGTGAGGGTAAAATGGGAACGGGATCCAGAAAAGCGGAACCATGGTTTAATGATATTATCCGGAATAACGAGGAAGAACTGGCGGATATATTAGCGGAATATAGTTTGGATCTGGTACTTAATATGAATAGTATCTTTTTGCCGGAATGAAGAACCCCCGACCCCTAAAGGGGAGGAAGAAAAGAAAACCAAGTATATGAGAATAATAGCTGCTAAAGGAGAATTTAAATTGCCAACGGGCTTTGATGCGGAGATGACACGAAATAATGTGTTGTTGACGGATACGGGCGATATGACGGCACCGATCACGCTACCGGGACTTCCGGAAAATTTGGCACTGGTGAAACATAGCAATCGGGCAGATGCGTATTATAAACCGTTGACTGACCTGGACGTGATGGTGAATGATGGACTTATGAACCGGAGTTGTAACCTGGGTATTCATTCGGCGGATGAAGAGGATGGGATATCGGCAACCATATACCTGGCAACGGGTGACTTTTATAGCCGAATTGGGAATACACGGTTGAACTGGTTGGGATGGCCAGTGTATCATCACCAGGAATGGAGCCTGCAGAATATGCATGTTCAGTATTTGATTGATATGCTGAAACTGGAATACGATACTCCAACGGATGCAGCAATATTTTCTGTTCGACCGGTTGCCACTACTCAGGACACTACCTGGATCATGCCGGTTACCGGTGAGGAAATTCCGGGACTGTTTATATTGAATGGATTTGAAAAAGTGCAACATGTACTTGATTTCAGTATTGACGGTACTGAATATTTAAATAGGTTCCAGGGTGAATTTACTCAACAAATTAAAGGAACTGATTCGGTGAATGCTATCGCGATCGGGTATGGAATGACTCCTTTTTTGAAACTCAGGTTTATGATGGACTTTATATTTGGAAAGTTTGGATATACAACTGATATGAGTTTTGTTACATCCATTATTCCTGATTATTCAAACAGAATTGTATGCCTGAATAATGTAGCAGATGCTATCTATAGCGGTTCGTTGGATTTTAAACAGTTGGTACCCGACGTGACTATCAAGGAATTTATAACTCAGATAGAAAAGTTTCTGGGCGGTAAATTCGTGATTAATGAAGTTACCAAAATTGCTACATTTTATCGGTTTGAAAAACAGCTTACCGAAGTGCCCGAGATAGACCTGACCAAGTACTTATCTTCTAAACCAAAATTAGGGAGTACGGAATTTACCACCATAAAGATTAATGATAGTGCTGACAGTTCTACCACTTCCAGCGATACTCAGGAAAGCGCTACAACCATTGATTTTGATTTTGTAAAAGAAGTATTGATTAAGGATTGGTACCTAAATACGGACAATGAACGGGTTGATTGCGTGATTGGAATGGTGACTGTTGACGGGGTTATTAATGTGAAAAGTCAGATTGTGGTACCCGACAAAACGATAACTACCGAAAAACCTGCGACCTCAAGTTTGATACAATTAATGAATGTTGCAAACGGATGGGAGACTAAAGGTGTAGGTGATGCTCAAAATCATATCTGGTACATGAATTTTAAACGGAGTTTCAGACTATTTACCGGAATGGGAGTATCGACCAAGGAAACTGTTGACAGTTTTTATATGGCATATAAGGATTTTAGAAAAAACAGCAATATCCCTCAAACGGCAGAAATGAATATTCCGACACCTGTATTGGATAATTTGATTCTTCCCGCTCCTGTGTTGTTGAACAATCAACCGGTAATGATTGAGAGTATAAAGTATTCAATGGGAAAGAGGGATAAACAAACGGTTGGTGTGAGGACGTTGAGACCTTTTTTTGAAAGAACCCCTAACCCCTAAAGGGGGATAAGACCAAGTATAGTTTTTGTCCTTTACATTGAAATTAAGAATTTATATTTTTACATCATGATTTTAAAGCAGCAACATAATACACCGGTGACGGCTCCGCAATTTGATAATATGACGGGGGCGTTGTTGAAGTATCGCAATTTCCGGGATGATCAGATTATCGGAATGGCTGATTTTTTGAAATTTGTAACAATGCCGAGTTCTGATAGGGATGAGTTTCTGAATTTATTTGTGGGAGAAGTGGTAGTGAGAAATAATATGTATGTGAAGGTGGTTTATAGATAAAGAAAGAACCCCAAGCCCCTAAAGGGGATGTGAAGACGCAGTATCTGATTTTTTGGATAAATAGTAAATAATTAAATAGTAAATATCTTAATGGGATCGAACGATACATTGAATTACCTGGCGGGAAATCCGATACTGATAAATATATTTACCGGGGTGAATGCTTCGGGTAGATATCGTATTTATTCGGGTATCAATTATACTGATTTGATCTATGATGGATGTGTATTTTCGATATCCGGAACGGCAACGATCGATGTATCAGAATTATTTAAATCTATGCAAATGAATGCCGGGGTAACGATTGGTAAGATGGTGACTGTGGATGGAAATGGTGTGGAATATGTGGATACCAATAACAACGGGAATAGTACGAAACTGTTTAAATTTAAAGTTTTTGGAGGAGGTATCAGTAAGGCGTTACAACGTAAACTAACAGCATTGAATACGGATATTTTTGCATACAAATTGAAAGTAAGTAATAAGAACTTCTTTTTGACAACTCGTACCAATGGACCAGTGATATCCATTCCGGAAGATGAATTATTACCACTTTATTATTATGCTCCTACCGGAAAGTTTTATGTAACCGCGGATGGGATCACACTCGAGACTCATGATTTCACTGTATTGCCTCACTTGATTGGTGAAGATCTACAAGGGGGTAAGATAACCTATATTTATGGAATTGATAAATTTATTGTTGCTTATAAACTGCCTGATTCAACCTGGGATGCTGCTATTGCTGCCTGTGATGCATTGAGTAACGCAGGATATAATGACTGGAGACTTCCAACGCTGGACGAGTTGGAATTATTTGTTCTAAATGCGTTTAATGTAGGATTAGCATATGGACTTGATATGTGGAGCTCGACAGTAATGCCAGGAGATGCAACCCACGCCAGAACAGTTCGGTTCAGTCAGGGTGGAAATACCGGTAACCCCTTAAAGTCAGAAATCAATACAGTTTGGGCTATAAGGGATGTAGAAATTCGAGATTCGGCTGAGAGTTTGCAGAGTATTGATTTTGCAGCATTGCGATCGGAACTGGTAACTTCAGACAATAAACTGGTGAGTGTATTTGATATTACGACCGATACAAGTTATTCCTGTTCGGTTATGATTATTGAAAGTCAGAAGCGGACGGAGTACTTTGTAAAATTCCGGAACTCCTGGGGAAGTTGGGAGAAAATTGCCCTTCAGGGAGATGTCAGTTTTACCCCGGCATTTAGTGAAGTTACTCAGGTAGCAGAATGGGACACGGTGGTGAATGATTTTGTAACGAAGAATAAAAGGAAGGAAGTACTGAATTCATTTAATGCAGGTGTGGGGTATCGATCGGAAGCGGAACGGCTATTCGTGATTGATATGATGATAAGCGAAACAGTAATATTGATTGCTAACGGACTTGAATATCCGGTGAATGTGAGCGGTGAACTTCCGACCCTGGTAAGTACTACAGGAGTTCCGACGGATGTGACCTTGAAAATTGATTTTGTGGATAAGGAAACGAATTTTAGTGACCTTACGATAGAGAGTGAATATGAAGTATTGGCGACAATGACTTTGGAAGATATAACGAGTGGTGAAGCGGATATAATAGTATAAAGAACCCCTAACCCCTAAAGGGGGATAATATAAGATAATATGGAAGGCGATAAAAAAAGATTTTCGGAGGATTTTGAGCATTGGATACAAACTATTGCTAACGGTACCAGGTTGATGATTGAAGATCCAGTCAGCGGCGTGGAATATTGGGTAACTCGTGAACAAATCTTATCTGGAATCAATCAACAACTGATTGACACGACTCAGGATATCACCGATCTTGAAACCAAAATCACTCAGGAAACTACCGCCCGCGAACAGGATGATGAAACACTTTCTGAAAGGATCACTATTAATTCACAAAATATTGTAACTGAAGGAAATTCAAGATTACAAGCAGATGCCTTACTAACTACTCAAATAGCTAATAAAGTAACCCGTCAGCCTCTTATTTCCATTACCGGAACTATACAAGCCACAGCAGGCGATCAAATGGCCTATGATCCTTCAATAAAAAAAATATGGCTTTCAAACGATAGTCTAATGTGGAGGGGAACAATTAATCCTTCAAATGGAATAATCTATACCTTTAACGGGACTAACTACGTTTGGGACGGAACGGCGTTAATAGAAATAGGTACAGGCGGTGGAGGAACAGGAATAAAAACCATTGCAGCCGACTACCTGACTTTTTTTGATACCTTTTTGAATTCCGGATTTTACGAAAATACTGGAAATTTAGGAGGAACTTACACGGGATTATTCACATCGCCTTTTTTAAAACAGAGGATAGATGCAATCGACAAGATTTATATACGAACGATTGATGTAAGTGTACCAGGCGCACCTAAACCTAATTTTACAATATATGGATCTACCACTCCCGCTCCTGTAGTTGTAGAGGCATCGGAACTAAAATTGATTTTAGGACATTTATCCTATACGATTAAAGCCGATGACCCGGACAATTGGAAAATCAGCGCCGATACTGATGGTGGCAGTATAATCTTTCCGTCATTAGGAGGAATAACGAAATCAATGACGTTCATTGTTCCAGCAACCTCTTATCCTATACTTTTTAACGAGGTGTCCATTGCAGCCGGGAATACAGTCTTTGCGATTTATACGCTGAACGCGTGGACAATAGATTCAACTATTGTAGAAATACCTATTATTCCAAATTATTCGGACATATCAGTTCAAAAAAAAATAGATA